>Ga0209056_10002071_pt1 | contig 21846 bp, 20 predicted proteins | sample GraSoiAngelo_114_FD_185876 | JGI IMG/M metagenome (GOLD analysis project Ga0209056, IMG submission 185876) | Grasslands soil microbial communities from the Angelo Coastal Reserve, California, USA - 14_0903_13_40cm (SPAdes) (version 2) | ecosystem: Environmental > Terrestrial > Soil > Grasslands...
GGCGGCACCGACGAAGGGCGCGTGCCACCAGACGCCGCGCGTGATCCGCCATGACACCAGGCTCAGGTAAACGAGGAGCACGAACGGGAGAAGAAGGAAGACGAGGAGGGCCTGCACGGGGACGAAGGGGAGCCACTTGAAGACGTGCTCCCGCTCGAGCCAGGCCAGGGCCGCGCGCCGCGCCGGCATCAGTCGGGGACGTTCTTCGTGGGGAACGCCCGCCGGAGGGCCTTCCACGCCTCGATCTGGGCGGGGCGGCCGACCTGCTCGGTGATCTTCTCCCAGGCCGTCGCCGTGCGGTTCAGCGCCTCCTCGGCCGAAATCCTGCCGAGGAGGGCCTCCTGGATGTTCAGATCCAGCGCATCGTCGTACTCCACGGCGCCCTGGAGAAGGATGAGCGGCGGCGAGACCTGCGCGTTGCGGAGGTGCGTCTCCACCATCTCCTTGGTCCGCGACCGGATGACGCGCGGATCGGTGCGGTGCGACCTCATGAACGGATCGAAGACGGAGTCGGTGTGGGTGACGAGGCGGGCCGAGACCTCCTTGCTCGTGAGCCACTGGATGAGCCAGTAGGCCGCTTCGGCGTGCTTCCCGTAGCTCGAGACGTAGAAGATGTTGCCGAAGCCCTGGATCGAGCGCCGGACGAGCTTGCCGTTCACGATGTAGCCCGGGACCAGGCAGTACGCGTTCTTGCCCCGGACCGTCGACTTCTCGGGGTGCTCAGCGGCGAGCGCAATCGACGGGTAGGTCATGATCGAGAAGGCGTGGCCGGCGGCGTAGAACGGATAGGCCTGCGGCGTCGCCCAGCCCAGGATGTCCTTGGGCATGTACCGGGTGAGGGCGATGTAGTCCCGGAGCGCCTCCACGCCTTCCTTTCCCGCGACGAGCGGCCTCATGGCGTCGTCGAACGGCATCCCGCCCTTCGCGTAGAAGCGCTGGAGCCACCAGCGCCAGCCCCAGCTCCGCGAGCGGTAGGCCATCGCCCCATAGAAATCCGGCACCCCGTCGCCGTCGAAATCCCGGGTGAAGAACTCGGCGAGCTGCGCCCACTGCTCGTAGGTGTCGGGGCAGCCCGGGCCCCAACCGTACTTGGCGTGGGACTTCTGACGCTCGTCGGGCTTGTCGAGCCAGTCCCTTCGGAGGACGAGGATGAAGTTGTCGCCGTCGGCGAAGAGGCCGTACGTCTTGCCCTTGTAGCGCCCCTGCTCGGCGAAGCCTCCGACTACGTCGTCGACGTCGGGCACGCCGCGAGCCACGAACTCGTCGATGGGGCGCGCGAGCCCCGCCTCCGCCGTGTCGGGCAGGGAGATGGGGTCGCCGACCCAAAAGTCGAAGCTCCCGCTCCTGGCGACCGCCTCCGCCATCGCCTTGGCCTGGATCTGCAGGATGCCGACCTCGACCAGGTCGCCGAGCCCGATCCCGGTCGCCCTCTCAAAGATCGGGATCTCGCGTTCGAGGGCCTTCGTGTGGAAGGGGGAGGTGAGCATCTTGAGCTTGAGCGACGTGAGGCCGTGGGCCTTCATGTAGGCGCGCGCGCCGTTGATCGCGCGCTCGTCCGCCGTCCTTCCCGGCACCTCTGCGGCCCCGGCGGTGCCGGACCAGACGAGCAGCACCGTCGCGAGGAGGGCCCGTCGCTTCATGATCGCCGCCTCCTGTGTCGTGGGCGCCGGGAGACCGAACTTGCTCGGCGGCATCATAGGTACCGAGGTTTCGGGTGTCAACCGCGCCCGGCCCGGCAGTCCCCCCGCCCCTGCTCAACTTCCGATCGACCCGCCGTGCTCTGTTGAGGCGCGGCCGGCGATTCCCCGCAGGACGGCGATGAGATGTCGCGGCCTCACCTCGATCCCCCTCCCGGCCGCTCCCGGCTCCGGCGCGCTCGGTGGTTTCACGGCGAGCGCGAGTTGCCTCGCGGCCGCTCCCCTCCTGAGCCTTCTGGCTCGGGCCGCCGGAGCTCGCGTCTCGCCGGGAGCCTGACGGTCCGTCCCCGATCCACCGATTGCGCCGGGCGCGAAGTTCGACTAGCCTACGCGCACGCGCGGCGACCGTCATCGGCGGCCGCCACCGCGCGCCGATAGTAGACAGAAAGAATGAGAGCCGCCCGCCGCGAGGCCGCGATGTGGCTGACCGTTGCGATGCTCGGCTTGGCGTTCTGTCCGTCGGCGCTGGCGGAAACCTCGCCCACGGGACCGGCGCGACGATCTCACCCGCGACCCCGCGCGGTCCTGCTCGCGCACAAGGCCGGCGTCAATGCGATCGCCTTCGCGCCCGACGGGAAGACCCTGGCCTCGGGGGGTGCGGACGGCTCGATCATCCTGTGGGATGTCGCCGCTCGCGAGCCCCTCGCCGTCGTCCTGGCCGGCCCCCGGCAAGGGGTGAGCAGCGTCGCCTTCAGCCCGGACGGGAAGATCCTGGCGTCGGGAGGGGGCGACGGCACCGTCGTCACGTGGGATCTTGCTCGCCGCGAGCCCCTGGGCTTGCCGCTCGTCGGGCACGCACAGGGAGTAACCAGCGTTGCCTTCAGCCCCGACGGCCGCACCCTCGCCTCGGCGAGCGACGACCGGACCGTGCTCCTCTGGGATCTCGCCGCGCGCCGGCCCGAGGGACCTCCGCTCTCCGGCCACCGGGACTGGATCGCCGGCGTCGCCTTCGCTCCCGACGGCAAGACGCTGGCCTCGGCGAGCGCGGATCGGACCGTCATCCTCTGGGACGTCGCGACCCGCCGTCCTCTCGGCTCCCCGCTCAGCGGGCACGCGGACTGGGTGGTCAGCGTCGCCTTTGCTCCCGACGGCAGGACGCTGGCGTCGGCAAGCGCGGACCGGACCGTCATCCTGTGGGACGTGGCCGCCCACCGGCCGGTCGGCGCCCCGCTCGCCGGCCACCAGAATTGGGTCAGCAGCGTCGCCTTCAGCCCCGACGGGAAGACCCTGGCCTCGGGAAGCGCCGACCGGACCCTCCTCCTCTGGGACGTCGCGACTCACCAAGCGCTCACGTCTCGGCTGTTCGGCGCGCACCGGCGGGGCGTCACCAGCGTCGTCTGGAGTCCGGATGGCGAGACCCTGGCTTCGGGCGGCGACGACAAGCGAGTCATTTTCTGGGACCTCGGCCGGGAGGCCACGTCGCGGTAACAGCGTCGGGGGCCGCCGCCGAGCCGACCCTCCGGGTCGGGGGGCCGGTCAATGGCGAGTCCGGCCCGCCGCCGGTGGGACCTCGCCACGGTCGAGGCCGGCGCCCGGGTGCCTCGCCCCGTCACTCAGAAGAACTGAGCGGCGTCAGCCGGCCTTCGGCGGCCAGCCCTTGAAGCGCTCCCGCAGTACCTTCTTGTCGAACTTGCCGACGCTCGTCTTGGGCACCGCTTCGATCAGCACCACATCGTCAGGGAGCCAGAAGCGCGCGACCTGCGGCCGCAGGAACTCGATGATCTCGCCGGCGGTGAGGGACCCGTGGTGCTCGGGCTTGGGCACGACGCAGGCAAGGGGGCGCTCGATCCACTTCGGGTGAGGGACGGCGACGACGGCCGCCTCGAGCACCTTGGGATGCGCCATGATCAGGTTCTCGAGGTCGACGCTCGAGATCCATTCTCCGCCGGACTTGATGACGTCCTTCGTGCGATCGGTGATCTGGATGTAGCCCTCGGGATCGATCGTCCCCACGTCGCCGGTCTTGAACCACCCGTCCTCCGTGAAATGATCGGCCGAGTCCGCCTTGTAGTAGCCGCTCGTGACCCACGGCCCGCGCACCTGGATCTCGCCCATCGTCTTGCCGTCCCATGGCGCGACCCGACCCTGCTCGTCGACGATGCGCAGGTCGACGCAGACGGATGGGAAGCCCTGCTTGGCCCGGACCGTGTACTTCTGGTCGTCGGGCCAGGGCTCCATGTAGCTCTTGAGGCGTGAGAGCGTCCCGACGGGCGTCGTCTCGGTCATGCCCCACGCGTGCAGCATGGGGACTCCGAACTTCTCGTCGAAGAGCTCGATCAGGCTCCGCGGCGCCGCCGAGCCTCCGCAGGGGATCATGCGGATCGAGGAGATGTCGTGACCCTCTCTCTCGCAGATCTCCTTGACGCCGATCCACACCGTCGGCACCGCGCCGACCACGGTGACCCGTTCCTGCTCCGTCATCTCGACGATGTCGCGGGGCTGGGGGCTGGGGCCGCCGAAGATCTGGGTGGCGCCGACCATGACGCCCGCGAACGGGACGCACCAGGCGTTGGCGTGGAACATGGGCACGATGTGGAGGATCACGTCGCGCTCGGCCAGGGCGAAGGAGTCCGCCTGCGCCATCCCGAGGGAGTGCAGGTAGAGCGCGCGGTGGCTGTAGACCACGCCTTTGGGGTGGCCGGTCGTGCCCGACGTGTAGCACATGGCGGCGGCGTCTCGTTCGTCGAGCTGCGGCCACTCGGCGACCGGCGCGCCGCGCCGGAGGAGGCCCTCGTACTCGAGCGCGCCGACGGGCAGCCTCGCATCGGCGGTGTCATGGACGATCACGATCTCGCGGACGGTCGTCAGCTCCCGGCGCACCGGCTCGAGCAACGGCCACACACTCGCGCCTACGATCAAGACAGTGTCGCCGCCGTGGGTGACGATGTAGGCGATGTCCGACGGCGCCAGACGGAAGTTGACGGTGTGGAGGACGGCCCCCATCATCGGGATCGCCCAGTATGCCTCGAGGTGCTGGTGGCAGTTCCACATGAACGTGCCGACGCGGTCGCCGGGTCGTATGTCGAGCGCCCGGAGGCCGCCGGCGAGCCGGCGGACACGCTCGGCGAACTCGGCATAGGTGTAGCGGAAGAGCGGCTGGCCGGGGATGCGGGTGGCGAGTGTCTTCTTGGCGAACAGGCGGCGGCTCCGCTCGAAGAACTGGGTGATGGTCAGCGGATAGTCCATCATGAGGCCCTTCATGGCGTCTCCTCTCCCGTCGGCTCGCGTCAGGGCCGCAGGGGCGATGGCCGGGATCGATTGTACTCAACTCAAGGGTGTGGCTTCCAACGAAGGGCTCTTTCGTCAGGAACGTTACGTCAGGCGCGACGATCTCACCCGCGACCCCGCGCGGTCCTGCTCGCGCACAAGGCCGGCGTCAATGCGATCGCCTTCGCTCCGACGACAAGACGCTGGCGTCGGCAAGCGCTGACCGGACCGTCATCCTGTGGGACGTGGCCGCCCACTAGGCCGGTCGGCCCCCCGCTCGCCGGCCACCAGAATTGGGTCAGCCGCGTCGCCTTCAGCCCCGACGGGAAGAGCCTCGCCTCGGGAAGCGCCGACCGCCGGCGGGACCTGGCCACGGTCAAGGCCGGCGCCCGGGTGCCTCGCCCCGTCAGCGCCGAGCCCGGCGGTCGGACGCTCGCCGCGGCGAGTAGCTGCCGGCTCGCGCGAGCCCCGGCGCGAGGGCGCGAAAATGTCAACGGCGGAGGCCGACGGGCGGCGGAGCACCGAGGAGGCGCGGCGCCGGGCCGAGGCCTAGGGTGGTGCGGCTCCGTCCGGCAGTTGCAGGAGCTGGAGCGTGTTGCCGTCCGGGTCGGCGAACGTGGCGACGAGCCCGCCCCACTCCTCGCCCTCGGGCGGGCGCGTGAAGACCACGACCGCTCGCGCCAGACGCGCGTGAACCGTGCCGATGTCCTCGACCGCCCGATTGATCATGATCCGGAGCGGGTCTGCGCTCCGACCACGGATCTGGTCGTGCACGCCGTCGCCGAGAACAGTTTTCGAGCCCCGTAGCTATCGACTCGCCGCCCGGGGCCGCGGACTCGGGTGGCGTCGGCGCCCGGCGGGGGCGGCCGCCGGCCGGTCGCCGGAAGGCTCCGCAGCCCAAGCAGCGGGAAGAGCCTGGCTATCCGCCAAGGGGGGACAGGGACCGCACCCCCCGCATCCGAGGCGGATACAGCGTGTCCCAGACCCCCGAAGGAGACCGTTGTGAGGACAGCCTTGCCGAAGTGCTTGGTGAACGGGAAGAAGACGCCGGGGTCCGAGTGGGAAAGCGAGTGCCCGCTCCTCCGGGAGCCGCGCCGGTCCAGTACGGCCCAACTCGCGGCACTCCGGCAAGCCAACGAGGCGAGGCGCCGTCGGAAGCGCGGGATGCTCGCCGGCGCCGAAGTCGGCGGCAAGCTTGACACTGTGGGCGCCCGATGAGGCCGCGCGTCTGGATCTTCGTCCGGATCTGTCGACGGTGCCGAGTGCCCTTGCCGCTCTCGGCGTTCAAGGCGCTGTCGTCGGCGGCGCGCTGTCACCCGCGGCCGACCTGCCGGCGCTGGTCGAGGGCCAACTCTCGCTGCAGGGAGCAGGGCCCGAGGGGCGCCTTTGTCGTCGTGCGAGTGGCCGCGCTTGTCGCGAAGCTGGCTGAGAATCGCGCAGAAGGACTGCCCCCTCGTCTTGGCCACGCGGTCGTAGGCGGTTGCGCGGGGGTTGCGGCCGGTGCGCCTGCAGTCCCGCGGGTCACGAAGGTTGCGCTTTCCGGCGGAAAACTCCCAGCGTCGAATTCACTCCCTGAGCGCTTCGAGACCAGAGCAGTTAGTCAGATTCGAGGTCTGCCTGAAGGTCAAAGAGGGGCGGGGACTGGCTTCACGCCCTCCCTGAGGAGTTTCCCCCTGTCTGAACCGGGGATTGACCCGAGTGTTCCCTTCTCCCGGGCGGGTAGGGTCTGCGTCAGCTGAGATGTGTGTAGGCCGTAGCCCCGGCCGACCACGAGACCCGGGTCCAGGAGGAGGAGACGAGATGACTGGTCACTCAGCCAGGCTCGTCGCGCTTCTTGCCCTGCCGTTGCTCTTCGAGTCAGCTGTTCCAGCCCCTGCGGTGGCCCAGACGGTGTCGTTCATCGCCCGGAGAGATTTCCCAGCCGGAGGCGCCCCTTTCTCCCTGGTCGTGGGCGACTTCAATGGCGATAGGGTGCCAGACGTGGCGGTGGCGAACTATGGCTCCCACGACATCTCGATGCTCCGAGGCCACGGCGACGGGACCTTCCAGGCGCCGCTGACCTTCGCAACGGGCGGCCGTTGGCCTGTCTCCGTGGCCGTGGGCGACTTCAACGGGGACGGCAGGCCGGATCTGGCGGTCGCCAACAGCGGCACCGACGCCCGGCCCTGTTGTCACTATGACCCGGGCGATGTCTCGGTGCTCGTAGGCAACGGCGATGGAACCTTCCAAGCGCCGCTGACCTTTGGGGGAGGAGAACATCCTTCGGCAGTGGCCGTGGGCGACTTCAACGGCGACGGCAAGCTCGATCTGGCGGTCACCAGCTACGAGAGTTGCCTCGGCTGCACATTTCACGGGCCGGGCCGCGTTTCGGTCTTCCCGGGCAACGGCGACGGGACCTTCCAGCCGCCGCGGAGCTTCGATACTGGCTCACTTCCGATAATCGTGGCCGTGGGAGACTTCAATGGCGATGGGGTGCCAGACCTCGCGGTGGCCAACTCCTTTCCGTACCCGGCAAACCGCCGGGTGTCGGTGTTCTTCGGCAACGGCGACGGGACCTTCCAGGCGGCCGTGAACTCCTCTGTCGCCGGGTATCAGGTCGCCGTCGGCGACTTCAACGGCGATGGCAAGCTGGACCTGGCGGCGGCAAGCTCAGAATCCAACACCGTCTCGGTGCTGCTCGGCAACGGCGACGGGACCTTCCAGCCGGCAGTCGACTCCCCTGGTCGCGGAACTCCCATCGCCGTCGGCGACTTCAATGGCGATGGCGCACTGGATCTGGCCCTTGCCACCAACAGCCAGTCCAACACCGTCTCGGTCCTGCTCGGGAAGGGTGACGGCACCTTCCAGGCGCCGCTGACCTTCGGGGTCGGCAGCGGTCCGTATTCCGCGGCTGTGGGCGACTTCAATGGCGATGGCAAGCTGGATCTGGCCGTGAGCAACAGCTACACCGCCACCGTCTCGATCCTGCTCGGTAACGGCGACGGCACCTTTCTGGATACGCCGAACTTTCCGGCTGGCAACACTATGCCGACCTCCGTCGCCGTCGGCGACTTCAACGGCGACGGCAAGCAAGATGTGGCGGTGGCCAACACCAGCAGTTGGGTATGCGACCCGCGGTGCCACTGGGGTTCGGGTGCCGTCTCCGTCCTGCTGGGCAACGGCGACGGGACCTTCCGGGCGCCGCTGACGTACGCCGCCGGCTCGTACCCTTCCGCCGTGGTCGTAGGCGACTTGAACGGCGATGGGGTGCCAGACGTCGCGGTGGCGAACTATGGCTCCCACGACATCTCGGTGCTCCTAGGCCACGGCGATGGGACCTTTCAGGCGGCCGTGAATCTCCCGGCTGGCGACTTTCCTGCGTCCGTCGCTGTGGGCGACTTCAATAGGGATGGCAAGCTCGACCTGGCGGTCGGCCACTATTCTTCGAGCGACGTCTCCGTACTGTTGGGCAACGGCGACGGGACCTTCCAGCCGGCGCTGACCTTCGCGTCGGCCGCCACGGGCGCCGTGGCCGTGGGCGACTTCAACAACGATGGCAGTCCGGATCTCGCGGTCCGCGATAGAGCTTCCAACGCCGTCTCCGTGCTTCTCGGCAATGGCGACGGGACCTTCCGGGCACCGCTGATGTTCGCCGCCGCTGGCTATGGGGATGACACCCCGGCCGCGGCCGACTTCGATGGCGACGGCAACCTGGATCTCGCGGTCGCCGACGGCTATTCCGACACCGTCTCGGTGCTGCTCGGCAACGGCGATGGGACCTTCCGGGCGCCACGGGCCTTCGCGGTGGGACGCCGCCCCATCTCCGTGGCGGTCGGGGACTTCAACCGCGATGGAATTCTAGACTTGGCGGTGGCCGACGCTTACTCCGACACCGTGTCGGTGCTGCTCGGCAACGGCGACGGGTCGTTTGCGGCGGCCCTGGCCTTCGGGGTGGGCAGCGGTCCTACCTCCATCGCCGTGGGTAACTTCGACGAGCTCGCCCATGGCTCGGCGCACCGCCCGAAGCGCCACACTGAAGGAGCGGGAGATCTGGTCACCGCCAATTCGCTCAACGGCGATATCTCGGTGCTGATCAACAACACGCCCAAACACCAACCCGGCGCTGGCTCGCGGAGAACAGGGTGCCAGGGGCGCCTGTGTCGTCGTGCAAGTGGCCGCGCTTGTTGCGAAGCTGACTGAGAACAGCGCAGAACAGCCGGTGGTCAGGAGCCAATCACAGGACGAGTTGGCTGGTAGCCGCGGGGAAACAGCGCGGGCCTCCCGGGACCGCCAGGCCATGATGTCGCCGCCCGCTGAGAATATCTGCCAGGCCCCATAGCAAACCCGGGCGCTTTCCGCACGCTGTTGGCGTGGGATCCGAAGTGCAAGTCGGAGCCCATGGTCAGGGCGAGCGTTTGTCGCGGCCCGAGGGCCGGCAGCGCAGACGACGCCGGCGCCTGCTAGAACACTATCGACGAGATAGGGGTCCGGGGCGATCGAGATCCGGGGGGTGCTCCCGCCCCATGATGCCAAGGTGGCCCTCGAAACTGTCCCCGGCGTCCCCACGCTGAGCCTCACGCCGTTCCAGTCGAAGTTGATGAAGTCGGCCTTGGACGAGCGCGGGACGAGCCCAAGGGTGTCGCGATAGAAACTCGCCATCGCGGCAAACCGGCCGGCCTCGGTCCAGATGAGGACGCCGGCCATTCTCCGGATCGGTCCTTCGCGCAGACGAGCCTCCCGCCGGGCTGGGGGCCGCAGGGCCCGCGGGGCCGGCGGCGCTCGCCTGGTTGACTGCGTCTATGCCATAGTTCCGGCACGGCCGGGAAGGCCAGAGAGGGGGACGGGCCATGAGGATCATGGTTCTCGCGGCGGTCCTCGCCGGCATCATCCAGGGCGGGGCGGTGGACGCGGCTGCCGCCGACGCGGCGAGCGCGGTCGCCCGGCTCGCAGAGCAGATCGGGAGCCTCCTGCCCGCCGACGGTCAGGTGCGGATCGTCGTGAGCGACTTCGACGACGGCCAGGGCGCGACCACTGATCTGAGCCGCTACCTCGCCGACCTCCTGATCATCCAGCTCGGGCGGACGCCGCGTTTCCTGCCCATCGAGCGGCGCCACCTGCGGATCATCCTCGACCAGCTCGCGCTCAGGAGCTCGGATCTCCGTCGCCTCGGTGAGGCGAGGCAGGTCGCGAGCCAGTTCCATGCCGACGTGGTCCTGCTGAACGGACTCGCCGACGCGGGCGCCCAGGTCGCGGTCGATACGCGAGTCCTGGACGTCGCGACCGGTGCGATGCTCGGGTTCGCCAGCGCGGGCGTCACGAAGGACGCGAAGGTGCAGCGGATGCTCGAGACGGGGCATCAGTAGGGACGCCATCCCGCCCCTTGGTGGTGAACTGGCGCTCGTAGAGCGCCTGGAGCTCGGAAAGGGTCGAGGACTGGGCCGGCGCCTTGTCGTCGCGGAGGCGGGCGATGCGCGCGAAGCGGAGGGCGAGCCCGGAGGGATACGTGGGACTCTTCTGGATCTCGTTGTACTCCACCTCGACCACCACCTCGGGCCGGACGCGAACGGTGTAGCCGTCGTCCGCGACGGCCAGGCGCCGCAGCCGCTCCGTCATCTCGGCGAACTCCCGGTCGCTCAGCCCCTTGAAGGTCTTGCCGACCTCGGCGAACCCCTCCGCGTCCCGCACGGCGAGATGATAGTTGGAGAGCCAGCCGGCGCGCCGGCCGCGGCCGCGATCAGCGGCGACGATGACGCAGTCGACGGTCTCGGCCACCTTGAGCTTGAACCACCGCTTGCCGCGGCCGCCGGGCGCGTACGGGCTCCGCAGGTCCTTGGCGATCACTCCTTCGTGGCCGGCCGCCAGGGCCCGGTCGAGGAAGGCCTGGGCGACGGCCGCGGTCTCGACGATCTCCCGCTCGGCGAGGTGGCGACCCGCCGTCACCCCCACGAGCGCCTCCCAGCGCTCCGCATAGGGCGCGTCGATGAGCGAGCGGCCCTCTACGAGCAGGCAGTCGAAGAAGTGGATTGCGACCGGTATCCGGGCGACCGCGGACTCCACGTCGTGGACCCGCTGGAACCGGCGCATGAGCTCCTGGAACGGAAGCGGCCGGCCAGTCTGAGCCAGCGCGACCACCTCGCCGTCGAGGATCAGCGGCGCGCCGCGGAGCTCGCGGCGGACGAGCCCGACGACGTCCGGCAGGCTCGCGGTGACGTCCGAGAGCCGCCGCGTCCAGATGGCGACGCGCTCGCCGTCGCCGTGCACCTGCACCCGCGCGCCGTCGTACTTGTATTCGAGCGCCGTCCGGCCGCCATGCGCGGCCAGGAGCTCCGGGAAGTCGGTGCCGGTCTCGGCAAGCATCGGCGACAGCGGCACGAAGAGCCGGGGCGCCACCCGCGCGAGCCCGGCGGCGCCCTCCGCGCGGGCGAGGACGGCGACGGCGGAAATGTCCCCGAGGAAGAGCGCGGCGCGCCTGACCGCCTCCGGATCGGCGCCGGCCATCTCCCCGATCGCCTCGAGCACGCCGCCCGCGGAGATCCCGGTGCGCATCTCGCCCCCGATGATCCGCGCCACGATCGCGCGCTCGAGGGGCGACGCGCGCGCCGCCAACGCGGCGAGCCGCGACTCCCGCCGGTGGCGCGCTCCCGGCCCGCTCGTGTCCGCGACGGCGGCGAAGGCGTCGGCGACGTCGGCGAGCGTGAGCGGCGCCGCGTCGGGGGTCTCGGGCGCCGCGGGCAGGCCCCGAACGCCCAGTCCGCGCGGATCCGACGCCGGCAGGGGGCGGCCGGTCAGGAACGCGACGGCGGGGGCGACCTCGTCTGCGTGTACGCGCGCGAGGAACGTCGCCACGAGGTGCTGCTTGTCGAGCCGCCCGCGACTGGCCTCGAGGGCGCGGCAGAGCTCGGCGAACTCGGAGAACGGCGTCATGAGCGCGGGCGCGGCGGGCTCATCTCCGCCAACGCCGGCGTGCCGGCCGCTTCCGCCGGGCCCTCGTCAGTCCCGCGTGCGCGCCGCGGGGGTCTCCCGGAGGTTGATGGTGCCGACCCATCGGCCGCGCCGGGCTACCGTGAAAACTGCGCGTAGCCGGGGGTCACGCGCTCGATGTTGGGGGTCGCGTTCGCCCGTGCCTCGCCGAGTGCCCACGCGATGCCCCCCGCCAGGATGGCCTGGAAGATCGGGTTCGTCCACACATCCTCGCGATGGCCCATCGAGGTGTAGAAGACCCGCCCCTTCCCGTGCCGCCGGGCCCACGTCGCCGGGTACGGCGGACGGTCGTACACGTGGTCGCTACCGGTCGTGGCCATGCCCGCCGTCTCCTGCTCGAGAATCACGTGCATGTCCCGCTGGTAGGCCTTGAACGCGTACCACTCTTCCACGAGCTCGAAGCCCTTCGCGATCCCGGAGCAGCCCGGGAAGCTCGGGTCGGCGCATGTCAGCTTCGCGGGCTGCTGCCGACCGTGCCCGATGAACTCGGCGCCGAGCATCCGGAGGTACGGGTCCGCGGCGTCGTCGCTGGCCCGTGGGCCCATCGGGCCGTGGAATGTGTCGGCCGCGCAGTGAGCACCAACGAACCCTTTGCCCTTCCGGATCGCGGCGAGGAGCGCAGTCTTTCCCGCGGGCGTCATCGGCGGGGTCCCGTCCGTGCCGGGGGCGGTGAGATCGCCGGTGGTGTAAAAGAAAAAGGCGTCGAACGCCGCGAGACTCGAGTTTCCGAAGATGCGGCCATCCTTGGTGTGGGTGATCGCCCAGCCGCGCGGCTCCGCGAGCGCCGTCAGAACGGTCTCCGCGTGGCTTGGCCGATCGCCGATCGTCTTGATCACGCTGTGCTCGTACCCGGACGACTTGGTGAAGAAGAGGATCTGCTTCTGGGCCGGCCTGGCGGCGCCGGCGCGGGACGGCGAGAGGGCGGCGCCGATCGTCAGGCCCATCGCGCCGGACAGGAAGTCACGCCTCGGAACGCCGCCTTGCCCTGACGGCGGACGATCGGCGAGCGCGGGCCGGCCGCTCGGCGTAGGTCTGCCCGGCCTACGCGTGGCGTGAGCGTCCGGCGGTGATCCGATAGGTGACCACCCACGCGATGATGCTCACGACGAGCGCGGCGCCCGATCCGAGACGGAAACCTCGGGCTAAGAGCGTGCCGCTCGCGAACTCGAAGAGAAACGCGACGAGCCCGATGACGAGGATCTCGAGCTGGTAGGCCGTGTAGGTCATCTTCCTTCCCCTTGTTCCTGCCCCGCGGCTCGCCGCCGGGGCAGGCGCGCTCGACGAAATGATCGGCTGCCCTACGGCGGTCGCCCGGGCGCCGCCGGCAATTCTACCCCCGAAGGCGGTCGCCCCTGCCTGGGCGCGAGCAGCCTCGGAGCGTCAGGGACGTGTATCAAAAACGTCATTTTAGTCCGCCTCGGCTCAGCGAGGACTCGGGCAAGATCTCGTCTTTCATGGCGTTTCGACCGTGGCATCGAAGATGCTGCACAGGGAGGCTGAGGAGGGCCCTATGAAGCGAACATCACTCCTCTACACCATGGCCCTCGCGGGCCTGATCGCCAGTCAGGCAAGCGCCCAGTCCTTGCGCGACATCGTGAAGGAGAGCGAAGGCGGGGGGATACCAAGCCGGGCGGAGTTCCAGCAGCGCCATCCCGCCGACACCAACAACGGTCCGAGCCCGGCGCCGCAGCCGAACCTCGGGCCCGTAGCGGCTGAGCCCGACTCGCCGGCCGCGTCGCCCGGGGCGGCGAGCGCGACGCCCACGATGTGTATGCCGCCGGGGATGCCGGCTCTCAGCGACCTCGTGAGTGTCGGCCATCAGGTCCTGGTCGCGCCCGTCGAGGGCAGCGACGAAACCGTGATGGTCAACGCCGTCGGGCTCGTCACGCGGGACCACCTCGCCCGGTACCACGGGGGCGAGATGCCGCTGGACTTCATCGCCTACTACGTGCGCGGCCACCTGGCCGCCGTGGACGACCACCCCGGTGACCCGGCGGAACCGGACCTCGTGGACACCGGGATGGTGAGCGCGCGCGGCGGAGCGCTCGCGCAGGGAGCGCCCGTGTGCCAGTGGGTGCGGTTACAGCGGCCACTGGACGATGGCCGCGCCGCGTCGCCGAGCAGCCGGATCTGACCGGATGGGCGCGGCCCGCAGACGGCGGACGGAGATCGAAGTCCGTAGGACCAGCGGTACTCCCGTGCGGGCGCGTCCGGCGAGCGATGGCCGTCCAGGGCCGGGCGCCCACCCGGTCGCGCGGGAAGCTCTCCCGCCACCTTCGATGGCGGCGCCGGCGGACGAGTGGCGCCGGTACCAAGGGCATGCGGCGGGGTGGCCGGTCCCCGTGCCCAGCCTGGGCGAAGCGGTTGACATCAGCCTCCACGGACTGAAGGGACTCGTCCAATCCCCGCCCGTTGGGATCGTCCACGCGGGCCGCGCCTCCCAGCTGCCGATCTGCCCGGAGACGAGCGACGGGGTCAGTTGTGTCGCGCAGGTCCGGCGCGTGAACGGTCGCGAGCTGAGCCTGGAAACCCAGGGAGAGCTCCCGGCCAGCCTCCTCAGTAGCGACTCGCTTCGGTTGGAGCACGTCCCCAGGTTTCGCTCGCGCGCGCTGACGCGCCTGGGACCTCCCTCGCCTCGGGGGATCACCGTCCCGCGCCTCCGCGGCTCGCCGCCACCTCGAATAGGGCGGCAGCCCACGGTCCAGGCCCACCGCGTCGGCGTCCGCTGAGACGACAGCGTGTCAACGCACTGACACTTCTGCCGGTGCCACGGATCCCGTCATCGCCGCCAACGTCCTGTTTTCTGGCGGCTCGCGGGGGCCCTTCGACGGGCGCCCGCTGCTGGCACGAACCCTGCGACGGCCGGCCGTGGCTCAAGAATCTCCAACACGGAGGAAACCAGCGTGGCGAAGCGGATCCTTGTTCCTCTCGACGGAACCGCGGCCAGTGAAGCGGTGCTGCCTCTCGTCGCCGGGTCGGCGCCGGGCGCTGGCGCCATCGTGCGTCTGCTGCACGTGGCGCCGGTCCCGGACGATGTGCTCGATCAGGACAGTCGGGTGATCGCCTACGCCGAGCAGCAGATGGCGCGACTCGAGTCGGCACGCTCGAGCTATCTGGAGGGGGTCGAGGCGAGTCTGGGAAGCCTCCCCCTCGAGCGGGTCGTGCGCTTCGGGGACCCGGTGCGCGAGATCCTCGTCGAGGCCGAGGCCTGGGCCGCCGACCTCATCGCGATGACGGCCCCGCCGGTGCGCTGGCTCGACCGGGCCCGCGCCCGCCGCGTCGCCGAGCGGGTCGCTCGCAAGGCGAAGATCCCGGTCGTCGTCTACCGGCCGCCACGCAGCCGGTTGCTCTTCGCGTAGCCGGCGCCGGCGGGCTGTCGCCGGTGTCGCCGGCGGCCACTTGCCTGATCGAGAGCAGTTGATGTATTGAGGGGCATGGCCCCGGCCGGCCCGCGAGACCTCCGGCGGGCGCAGCGCTGCTTCCGAGCACGTCGTGACGCGACCCGCCTCCGGCGAGTCGCTCTCTTGCGAGGCGGCGAGCAGCGCGTCTGCGACCTGACCCACGCGCTCGGGACCGGCCAGTCCCGGCGCTCCTTCCACCTGAGGGCACTCGAGGACGCCGGCATCGTGACCGATCGCCGCCAGGGGCGCCGGATCTGCTACGGCTGACCCCGGGGTCGGCGTCGCGGTCGAGCGGGTTCTCGAGGCTCTGAGGCCGGGTCGGGACCGGATCTGACGCCCCTTCGTGCCGTGGGCGCATCGGGGCGAGCCGATGCCTGAGGGAGCTCCAGCATGGACGAGCCGGACCTCAAAGAGGTCGTCCGGCGGAAGTACGGGCAGGCGGCCCTGCGCGTGATGAGCGGCGGCGGCGCGGCCTGCGGCGGCACCGGGGCGGGGCGTGGCGAATGCGATCCGGTCACCTCGAACCTGTACGCCCCTGGTGAGACCGCGGGCCTCCCACCGGGGGTCCTCGCCGCCTCGCTCGGCTGCGGCAATCCGACCGTGCTCGCCGCGCTCGCGCCCGGCGAGATCGTGCTCGATCTCGGCTCCGGGGGCGGGATCGATGTCCTCCTGTCCGCGCGGCGTGTCGGGTCGACGGGCAAGGCGTACGGCGTCGACATGACGGACGAGATGCTGGACCTCGCCCGCGAGAACCAACAGAAGGCCGGCGTGCCGAACGTCGAGTTCTTGAAAGGCGAGCTCGAGCGCATCCCGCTCCCCGAGGGCTCTGTCGACGTGATCATCTCCAACTGTGTCATTAATCTGGCCGTCGACAAGGACCGGGCCTTGGCGGAGGCGTTCCGGGTGCTGCGGCCGGGCGGCCGCCTCGCGGTGTCCGACGTCGTCGTCCGCGGGCCGGTGCCGGCGGAGATCCGGCGAGGCGTCGAGCTGTGGCTTGGGTGCGTGGCGGGGGCCCTCGACGAGTCCGAGTACCGCGCGAAGCTCGCGCGCGTGGGGTTCGAGGCGATCGAGCTCGAGCCGACGCGCGTCTACCGGCTCGAGGATGCTCGCGAGCGTCTCGCGGCGGCTGGCCTCGACGCCGACGCGATCGTGCGCCAGGTGGACGGCAAGGTCATGAGTGCGTTCGTCCGCGCGCGGAAGCCCGCCGCCGCGCGCGGAGGTCGGTGAGGGAAATGCGCGCGGACCAGCTCTTCTTCGGGCTGGGGTCGGTGTCGGCCCTCGTCGCCGTGGCGGCCGGGGCGTTCGGCGCGCACAGCCTGAAGGGGTGGTTGCCCGAGGATCTCCGCGCCGCCTTCGAGACCGGCGCGCGCTATCAGATGTACCACGCCCTCGCTCTGCTCGCGGTGGCGACGGCGCACAGCCGCTGGCCCGGGGCCGCGGTGACCGCGGCTGGCTGGCTCTTCGTCGGGGGCACGATCGTCTTCTCGGGCAGCCTCTACCTGCTCGCCCTGACGGGGTACCGCTGGCTCGGCGCCCTCACCCCGCTCGGCGGCGCTGCCTTCCTCCTCGGCTGGCTCGCGCTCGCGGCGCGGATTTTGCGCGCGAGCTGAGGTGGTGTCGCGCTCTTCGCCTTGACTGCGCGCGACGATCGCGGGAGCATGAGTTCGATCGTCGGATGACCAGTGCGGTCGCGTCGCCTCGCGCGACGGCGGTCCCGCGAGCGGCGCGACGCGATTCCGCGAGCGGAGCGCCGACGCCACGCGGGAGTGAGCGTCCGCGCCGAGGGTTGGACGTCGGAGGCCTTATGACATCGCGAGTGTTCCTCGACGGACTTCAGGATCGGGCGAACCGACTTCGGATCCACTCGATCCGCGCCACCACCGCCGCGGGAAGCGGTCATCCGACGAGCTGTTGTTCGGCGGCGGACCTCGTGGCCGCGCTCTTCTTCGACGTCATGCGCTTCCGGCCCGGCGAGCCGCGCGCCGCGGAGAGCGACCGCTTCGTCCTGAGCAAGGGGCACGCGGCGCCCCTACTCTACGCCGCGTGGGCGGAGGCTGGCGCGCTCCCCGCGGAGAGCCTGGTGACGCTCCGGCGGATCGACAGCGACCTCGAGGGCCATCCCACGCCCCGCTTGCCGTTCGTCGATGTCGCGACCGGGTCGCTCGGACAGGGACTCTCGAACGGCGTGGGGATGGCGCTCGCCGGGCGGATGGACGAGTCCGAGCGCACGGTGTTCGTCCTGCTCGGCGACGGCGAGTGCGCGGAGGGGAGCGTCTGGGAAGCGGCGGCGATCGCGGGCCACTACCACCTGGACAACCTGGTCGCGATCGTCGACGTCAATCGCCTCGGTCAATCGCAGGCGACGATGCTCGAGCACGACGTCCAGGCGTACCGGAAGCGGTTCGAGGCCTTCGGCTGGCGGGCCCTCGCCGTCGACGGCCACGACATGAGCGAGGTGGTGAGGGCGCTCCGGCGCGCGCGCCGCCGTTCGGGCCGTCCGGTCGCGGTGGTGGCGCGAACCATCAAGGGCAAAGGCATCCCGGAGGTCGAGGACCGCGACGGATGGCACGGCAAGCCGCTGCCGGAGGAGGCCGCGACGCGCGCCATCGCGTCCCTCGAGCGTCAGCTCCACGGGGGCGAGCTGCCGAGTGTGCGCCTCCCGAGGCGCCGCGCCGCGGCGGCGCTGACGGCGCCCTCCCCCCTGGTGCCGATGGCGCCGCCGGCGTACGAGCTCGGCTCGTCAATCGCCACCCGGCAGGCCTACGGCGAGGCGCTCGCCCGCCTCGGCAAGTTGAACCCCGTGATCGTGGCGATGGACGGCGACGTGAAGAACTCGACGTTTGCCGAGCGGTTCAAGGAGGCGTGCCCGAGCCAGTACGTGGAGGGCTTCATCGCCGAGCAGAACATGGTCGGGGCCGGTGTGGGGCTTGGCGTGTGCGGCAAGATCCCGTTCGTGTCGACCTTTGCCTGCTTCCTGACCCGGGCGTTCGACCAGATCCGGATGGCCGCGATCTCCCGGGCCAACCTGAAGGTGAGCGGTTCGCACTGTGGCGTCAGCATCGGCGAGGACGGGCCCTCGCAGATGGGCCTCGAGGACCTGGCGATGTTCCGAGCCGTGCCGGGCTCGGTCGTCCTCTATCCGGCCGACGCGGTCTCGACCGAGCGCTGCGTCGAGCTGGCCGCCGGCCACCGCGGAATCGTCTACATCCGGACGACACGCCCCAAGACTCCGGTCGTCTACGGACCGGACGAGCCGTTCGCCATCGGCGCGCTGAAGGTCCTCCGCCAGGACGCCGCCGACCGCGTCACGGTCGTGGCCGCCGGCGTGACGCTGCACGAGGCGCTCCGCGCGTGGGCCGAGCTCCGCCAGCGGGGGGTGGCGGTCCGCGTCATCGACCTCTATTCGGTGAAGCCGCTCGACCGGGCGGGCCTCCTCGCCGCCGCCCGCGCGACGGGCGGCCGTCTCGTCACCGTGGAGGACCACTACGCCGAGGGAGGCCTCGGCGACGCGGTCCTCGAGGCCGTCGCCGCCGAGGGCATCCGCGTTCGCAAGCTCGCCGTCGCCGAGCTTCCCCGGAGCGGCGCCCCCGAGGCGCTGCTCGATCGCTGCGGGATCAGCGCGCGGCACATCGTCGAGACGGTGCTCGGGATGGCCGGCGCCAGTTAGGCCTCGACTGGGGAGGGTCCGCGGCCCCGTCCACGGGGCCCTTGATCGCGCCCTGCCCCTTGCCTACCATGGCCCCGTGTGGCAAGGCAGCGTCGTCTCGATCCACGTCGCTCCCGAGGCTTCCGCGCTCATGCGATCGGTTGCCGAGGCGCGAGCTGTTCCCGGGCGGGGGCTCGAAGGCGACCGGTACTTCACGGGCCTGGGCTTCTACTCGCCCCGGCCGGGCTACGGCGGGCGCGAGGTCACGCTGATCGAGGTCGAGGTTCTCGAGGCCCTCGCCCACGGTGTGGTGAACGCGGGAGGCCAGCGCCTCGGGATCAAGCTCACGCCGGCCGACAGCCGGCGCAATCTCGCGACGATCGGCGTGCCGCTGAGCCATCTGGTCGACCGAGAGTTCTGGGTCGGTGCGGTCCGGATGCAGGGCACGCGGCTCTGCGAGCCGTGCAAGCACCTCGAGGACCTGACCCAGCCCGGGGTGCTCGTCGCGCTCGTCCACCGGGGCGGGCTGCGCGCCCGGATCCTGACGGAAGGGACGATCCGCGTCGGGGACGTCGTGCGCCCGTCGTAACGGCGCCCGCGGGGCCGCGCGACGGGGCGGGACGGGCAGGTGCCGCGCTGTCGTCGGAGGACATCACCGCCGCCACCCGACGCGCGCGCTCACGACGGGTCGGCGGCCAGCTTTCCGTTGATCCCCCAGTTCGACCGCTCCACGTCAAGAAACACGATGTGGACCTGGTCGGATGTCGTCTTGCCGATCGTCACCATCGCGTCGGTGATCGCGGCGACGATCTCGCGCTTCTGCTGCTGGGTGCGGCCGGCGTACCACTGGATCGTGATGTTCGGCATGGGACCTCCCTGATGGGTCTCGTGACGACTCTCGTGGAACGGATTATGGCAGGCTCCGCCTCCGGCGGGCAAGACGGGGGCGCGGCGGACCCGGGCGCTTGACGATCTCCGGGGCGGAGCGCAGAATCTCTTCGGCGATCGGTTCGGACCTCAGGGAGCTCCGGATGCCTTGGGACCGGACGTCTCACGCGGTGTGGATGCCCTCGTCGATCGGGAAGACGGCCGACGAGGGCGTTCATGTCTTCGCCGCCTTCTCACCGAGGCGGTCCGGCCGAGCGCGCGGCCAGAGCCGGGGGCGAGCGATGCGAGCCGGAGATCGTCCTCGTCGAGGACGTCGACGCGGGTCGTGGTCCTCGAGCTGAGGGAGCCGATCAGGATCGGACCGGCGGCGGTCGAGCCGACCGATCGCCGGACGGTTGTCGTGGAGGTGGACCGGATCTTGGCCGAGCGCGACGTCCTCACCCGCGCCGCGCGTCGGCGGCACGATCCGCCGGGGACTCCGCCCGCGGCGGTTGGAGGTTTATGACCCTGGGTCCCGTAGATATCGCGCCGTTCGTCCTGTTCGCGACCGAATGCCGCCCGGCCCGGACGGACATCGCGGCACTCCCGCAGGCGCGCCGCGCGACGCTCGCACGCATCGGGTCGCCGATCGGCGAAGTCGAGGGCCGGTCGCCGGCTCCCGTGTGGTGATGACCGCGTGGTTCTTTCTCGTGTGGGCGCTGGGCGCCCACAACGGCCACTCGTACACGGCCCGGGTCGTTGTCGACCGGATCGTGATGCCGACACTCGAGCTGTGCGAGGCGGCGCGCCGCGGCATGGAGGAGGAGCTGGCGGCCGAGCCGGGCCCGCTCTACATCCCCGGTCCCTGCGAGCCGGTCGGCGCGGGGAAGGGAGGGCGCCAGGCCGAGGGTCGCCGTGCTCAACCGGGCTCCAAGTGATGCGACCGGTTCCGCGTCGGGTCGGAAGGACTCTGGGCGTCAGGAGGGGGCGATGTCGAAGCGCCTGTTGTGCGGGCTCTCGATGCTGCTGGCGGTGACCGGCACCGCGTCGGCCGGGATGATCGACGAGAAGCCGCTGCCGAGGTCCCTCTACGACCGGCTCGGCGGCCAGCCCGCGATCGTTCTCGTCGTCGACGCGTTCGTGGGTAACGTCATGGGGGACCCGCGCATCAACGGGCGATTCGCGAACACCGACGTCTCGCGGCTCAAGGCGCTGCTCGTGGACCAGATGTGCGAGGCCGCGGGCGGCCCCTGCCGCTCTGCGGGACGAGACGCGCCGCCCGCCCGCTCCGGCGGGGGGGGCACGGACGCGGCCGGCGCCGCGCTCGCCGAAGATCTCGCCCGGGCGCTCGACACGCTCCGTGTCCCCGCCGAGGACCAGGGCGAGTTGCTCGGCATCCTCGGCCAGCTTCCGTCGCTGGGCGTCGGTCAGTAGGTCCCGCCGCGCCGCGGCTGACCGGCCGCTCAGTCCACGTAGAGCTCGATCGTGTAGCCGTTCGGGTCAAGGATGTAGACGGCGGAGCGCCCCCGGCGAGCCGTCACGCGCACCCGAGCGCGCCGGAGCCGCTCGCGAAGCGCCCGCCAGCGGCCCCGCGGGACGCGGAGGCCGAAGTGGTCGAAGCCGCCTCCGCGAAGATCGGAGCGCTGCCTCGTCCCGACGAAGTTCAGCAGATCGTCCCCGCCGGGAGTCCGGAGAAAAATCATACCGCGGTGCGGGAACGCGGTCTCGAGTCCGAGGACGTCGATGTAGAAGCGCTCGGTGGCGCGGATGTCCCGCGTCTTGAGCGCGAGATGGCGGAGGCCGTGCCCCGGGCCGCGCATCACCGGGCGGCACGCCGCCGCCGTTCAGGCGCGGGCATTGAGCACCTCCCCGCCCACGGTCACCTTCCAACTCTGAATGGCGTTCTGGTGGTAGACGGAGCCCACCCCGCGAATCGTCGTGAGCTCGGCGAGCGTCGGCTGGACGTAGCCGGTCTCGTCGGTACAGCGCGACTGGAGGAGGGCGTCCCGCCCGTCCCACCGCCAGGGCAGCCGGAACCGGGTGTGCGCGATCGGGAGCACGGGCGCCT
>Ga0209056_10002072_pt1 | contig 21841 bp, 14 predicted proteins | sample GraSoiAngelo_114_FD_185876 | JGI IMG/M metagenome (GOLD analysis project Ga0209056, IMG submission 185876) | Grasslands soil microbial communities from the Angelo Coastal Reserve, California, USA - 14_0903_13_40cm (SPAdes) (version 2) | ecosystem: Environmental > Terrestrial > Soil > Grasslands...
GACGATTCCCTCCTTTGTCGCACGCGTGGCCTTTTTCGCGGCGGTGGCGATGCCCTTCGTGCGCAGGATCGTTTCGGCCTTTTCCAGGTCGCCGCCGCTGTCGACGAGAGCACGCTTGCAATCCATAAATCCGGCATTGGTCTTTTCACGGAGTTGCTTGACCAGTTTTGGATCGATTTCAGTTGTTGCGTTCATTTGGTTCTTAGAATCGTTGTAGCGTCAGAGAGTTGAACCGCTGAAGCGGCTAGCGTCAGGCCGATACGCCTGCCATTTCCACCTGTTCGCGGACGCGGGCCTCGCTGCTGGCCGAAACAATCGCATCGACAAGTTTTTGCAAAATCACTCGGATAGCACGGATGGCATCATCGTTCCCCGCAATCGGATAATCGACGAGTTCGGGATCGGCGTTGGTATCCACGATGGCGACCACCGGGATTCCGAGGCGGCGCGCCTCATTGACGGCGTTTTGTTCCCGTAGCGTGTCGATCACCACGAGCACATCGGGCAGTTCTGACATCTCGAGGATCCCCTCGAGGTTGCGCCTGAGTTTTGCACCCTGACGATTCAGCGCAGCCAATTCTTGTTTTCCCATTTTCTTGTATTCCGGCGACTGCTCGATCTGCTCGATGTACTTCAATCGGCCAATGCTCTTGCGGATCGTGGCAAGATTGGTCAGCGTGCCGCCCAGCCAGCGTTGGTTCACGTAGAATTGCCCGCACGCCAATGCAGCTTCTTTTATTGCTTCCTGCGCCTGTTTTTTGCAGCCGACCAACAAAATCCGGCCGCCACGGCGCGCGACCTCCTGGAGGAAATCCGTTGCCCGCCGGAGCTGCCTCACCGTTTCATCAAGATTGATGATGTAAATCTGATTGCGCTGTTCAAAGATGAACGGCTTCATCTTGGGATTCCAACGCTTCGTCTGGTGTCCAAAATGAACACCAGCTTCCAATAATTCAGGCACTAATTCTGTTGTTTCTGCCATAAGCGAAATTCCCGAAGGCGGGACACTCCCAGAGCGGGAGCGTGAAGATGCTATATCACGCGCCTGTTCGCAACCTGAAATTCGCCCGTCAGGCTATGTCAATTTCGCCACGGAGGAAGGACGTTTTTGCAGCTGAGCCGCTGGCCTTGTCCGTTTGCCAAGCCAAATGTGAAGAATCAAGAGTAACGGCAGCGCCAATCCGACGGCAAGATGAATCCAGCTCGTCCACGCACGCAAGCTTTCACCGCCGGCGTAGTAAAGTCCGTATCCAGTGACGGTCAGAATACCGAAGCCACCAAGGAACAGCGACCCGTTGCCACGATTCCGGCGCGCGCGCCAAGCCAAGCGCACGTGCCCGGTGAGAAGCATTCCGACAAGCACCAAAATCGCCATTGCGCCGGCGCCGTGGATTTTCATCGCCCACGCTTTTGCACTGATCTCGAAATCGCCAGGTGACGAGACTAGATCATTCCAATACGCCCATGCCGCGCCGCTGAGAAAAAGCAGCGCAAGCACGCCGTAGAGCAAGCGTCTGTGAAAGGGCCTCAATCGGATTAAGCCTGGCGGGACGTGTCGCACGTTGGGTGAAACATCCAGGAGGGACGGCCGTCTTGCTCGATCAGCAACGCATCCGCTGAATACCGCGCTAGCAGAGGCACGGCTTCTCTGCGCAGTGCGAACACAACCTTCGTCAGTGCATCCGCCGTCATGCAGTTCGCTGCGCTCACGGTCACGCTGATAAAGTCGCACGCGGCTCGACCGGTGCGTGCGTCCAATATTGGGCTCACGCAACGCCGACGCTTTTTTGTGCGAGCGAAATAGATTCCCGAGGTTGCTATCGCGCGCTCGCGAAGTCTCACCGCTCCAGCAGCGCGGTTCGGCTGCTTGGGGTGGCGAACGTGCACGAGTTGCGATGCCGATCCGAAAACACGCAGGTCGCCACCGGCATTCACGATCCCTGCGATGACGCGCTTGCGTTTCAAAATTTCAACCGCGCGATCGACGGCGAAACCCTTCGCGATTCCGCCGAAATCAACCAATAACGGGCGACGAAATCGGACACGGCCGGCGGCTTCAAGAACGATATCGCGCCAGTTGCCCCTGCCAAAACGCGCACCGTACCTCGGAAGATAATTCCATTTCACCAGTTGCCCGGCCATGGTGATGTCGAAAATGCCATCGGTGTTACGAGAAAATTCCTGCGCCGATTTCAAGACGCGCCATGTCCATGGATGAACGCACACCCGTTTGTAACACGCATCGCGGTTCATGCGCGAGACCTCGCTTTCGGGATCGTGAAAACTCATCAATCGTTGCACGTGCGCGATCGCCAGAAATGCCGCTTCGATCGCATCTTCCAATTCGACGGCGTTAGTTCCAAACGCTTGAATCTCCACGAACGTGCCCAGCATTGGCCGACATCGGCGAATCTCGATTTGTTCATTCGTCCTCATTTGTGATCAGCTTTGTTTCAGCGCGATTTCATAGAACGCGAGAAGACGCTTCACCCCGTCTGTGACATGACGGCAACTCAGAGTCGCGCCGCTGATGTTTTTAATATCCCTATCCAGTTTCAATGGCGACTGACTCGTTTTGCCCACGAATTGGGCGCGCCAGTTTTCATTGCGAATTTCGCCTCCGTAGGTTTCGCGATAATCCATCACCTCAATTTGTTTGACTGAGCCATTGGCATTCAGGCCGACCGCGTAGGTGATAAACTCGTGTTTGCCGACGACTTCATCGACTATGAACCAGCCGCCACCGCTCACGCGCCAGACTTGTTGTTCGTCGTGCAGCACGCGCACGCCGCTGGCCTGCTCGATGGCTTTGCGTTGAGCCGTGGCCAATTTCGCTGGCGCGGCCGTCAACGATTTGCCGGGAAAAATCGCGCGCTGTGCTTGATCGACGGTCAGGTATTGAACTGCAAACGTGGATGGGGCAACCAGCGCGGAAATGGGCAGGGCGATGAAAGCGAATTCTGATTTCGTCATGCGCTAAAAATTGAATCCGACTCTCAGGCGCACGTAATATTCCTCGTGTTCGTCACCGAAAATGTAACCGTCGTGCGCGGCAAACTCCTTGTTGTCCTGGGTGAAAGCCTGTCCGATTGGCAGTTGATGAAGAAAACCGATGGTGGCCCACCAACGCTCGCCTCCGTAATGAATCGTCGGGCCGATAAAGTACGCCGAGTGCTCGTGCACGGTGGCATCGGCAAATTCATGATGGTTCCAAAATTCAAGACCGGCTGACCAATTGCTGATGAAGCGATACGAAATTCCGGTGAACCACTCGAACACACCGTCGCGTTCCCACTCGCCCTCCTCTTCTTTCTCGAATTCGAGTTCGTAATTGATGTTCAGTGCCCAAACGAGTCGGTCCTCCAGCCAATTCTTTTGCAGAAGGATCTTCCACTCCAACTCAGTTTCCTGATCGCCGACGCTCGGCTCGAAATAAAGCGCAAGTCCTATCGGAGCTTTGTAAGGGCTGAGCAGCCGATAAATCGATTCGAACGAAACCGATTCAAAGTGGTAACTGTCGAACGGCGTCGCGGGATCGTGTCCCGCGTGCACGTCCTCGCCGCCGGTTTCGTAAACACCGGGCAAGCGTTTTTTCGGATGGGCCGGATTTGCCACCGGAAAGTCGTCGTTTGCATAGACGTAGTGGTGATTCAGATACAGCGCGATCTGAAAGTCGTCGGTAACGCCGTATTCAAACTCCTCACGAAAATCAATCACGCTATAGCTGCCGTGTTCCTTCTCCCAACGCGGCGTGATCCATTGCTCAAATTCGCCATGTCCTTTTGGTGTAAGGTCAGTGGTGTAGGTCCAGGCAAAAATCGCCTCATGCGCGTTCGCACTGGAAACGCAAAACAAAAACGCGGCCAGAGCTGATAGAAATTTCATGCGGGCCATGCATAACATGTCCGGCAAAAACGTGCTGCCGGACGGTTGCTAATTTTTGATGCCGGATTGCAGCGCAATCCAAGGCGCCTCACAGCAATACGCCGCTAGCTGGAAGGCTGCGGAGGTTTTTCCGCGTATCTCGCGAGCACCCAGCAAAGATCGGAAAGCCGATTGAGATAACGTAAGATCTCTGGATTCAAATCTTTTTCTTGGGCGCCGAATGCGGCAATCTGACGCTCTGCACGGCGGCATATCGTGCGAGCAAAATCCAATGCCGCAGAAACCGGCGTCCCACCGGGCACCACCCAGTCCTTGGGATACAGCGATTTATCCTTCTCAAGACCGAAAACGACCGAAGTGATCCGATCGACCATCTCTGTTGTAGTGAGATGAAAGCCATCTTTGTCGTAGCGTTCGTGGTCGGATGGCGCCGTAGCCAGCTCTCCCATCACGATGATCAAATCTCGTTGCGCTGCGAGGATTTGATCCGAAAGGAAATTATCAGTCGCAATGGAGCGTGCGAGGCCAAGCGCAGCGCTCAACTCATCAACGCATCCATAGGCCCCCACACGCGGGTCGGCTTTTGATAACCGCCGTCCGTACATCAGCGACGTTTCGCCTTTGTCGCCCGTTTTGGTGACGATGGACACGGCGAAAATTGTAGGGCGTTTCTGTGAAACGCCAACCGTAAGATGGCGTCCGCCGCGGCGGACGCCCTGCAATTCGGGTTAACCGATCGCAGGTTGCGGTTCGACTTCTTCCATTACTGGCGCGCCAACCGGCTCGCCTTTTTCCACCAGCTTCAGCTGGCGATGTTCTGGGAACCCGGTTCCGGCAGGAATTAAGTGACCCATGATCACGTTTTCCTTGAAGCCGCGCAGTCTATCGATTTTGCCCAGCGTAGCCGCTTCGGTGAGCACGCGCGTCGTATCCTGGAATGAAGCCGCAGAAATAAAGCTGTCGGTTTCCAGCGAAGCTTTGGTGATGCCGAGCAGCACTGGAACAGCCTCCGCGGGTTTGCCGCCTTTCTCGACGACTTTCTTGTTCTCTTCTTCGAAGTCGAGTTTGTCGACCTGATCGCCCCAGAGCAGCGAAGTATCGCCGGGATCGGTGATCTTCACCTTGCGCAACATTTGGCGCACGATGATCTCGATGTGCTTGTCGTTGATCTCCACGCCCTGGAGCCGATAGACCTCCTGCACTTCGTTCACCAAGTGTTCCTGTAACTCCTGCGGGCCGCACACCTCGAGAATCTCGTGCGGCACAATCGGGCCTTCAGTGAGTTGCTGGCCTTTCTTCACGAAATCGCCTTTGAATACGATGATGTGCTTGGTAAGCGGAATGAGATGCTCTTCCTCAGCGCCGGTGTCCGGATCTTTCAGAATCAAACTGCGTTTGCCGCGCACGGTTCCGCCCAATTCGACAACGCCGTCGATTTTGGCGATTTCAGCGGCATCCTTCGGGCGACGAGCTTCGAACAATTCCGCAACCCGCGGCAGACCGCCCGTAATGTCTTTTGTCTTTGCGACTTTGCGTGGCGTTTTCGCAAGCAGCGCGCCTGCCCGCACTTTCTGGCCTTCCTCGACGATAACGTGAGCGCCAGCGGGAATTGAATAGCTGGCGAGCACTTCCTTCTTGTCATCCACTATCACGACTTGCGGATGCAAGTCTTCCTTGTGCTCGATGACCATTGTGCCCATGAGACCGGTCGCTTCGTCGACTTCGCGTTTGATTGTTACTCCAGCAATCATGTCGCGGAACTCGATCTTCCCGCCCTTATCGGTGAGGATTGGCACGTTGTACGGGTCCCATTGCACAAAGGTCTCGCCTTTCTTCACAGGCTCACCGTCCTCTCTGGAAATCACTGAGCCGATGACGACGTTGTAGCGCTCCAATTCGCGGCCTTCTTCGTTGTGCACACTAATAGAGCCGTTCTTGTTCAGCACGATCCAACTACCGTCGAGCGCCTGCACGGTTCGCAAATCATTGAACTGCACCGTGCCGTCGTTCTTCGCCTTAATGATCGGTTGCTTAAATGTCTGGCTGGCCGTGCCGCCGATGTGGAACGTGCGCATGGTCAACTGCGTGCCCGGTTCGCCGATGGACTGCGCGGCGATAATACCGACGGCCTCACCGAGCTTAACGAAGTCGCCGGTGGCGAGGTTGCGACCATAGCACATGGCACACACGCCTCGGCCGCACTCGCATGTGAGCACCGACCGGATCTTGAGTTGCTCGACACCGATGCGCTGTAACTCGGCTGCGATCCTCTCGTCGATATACTGGTTTGCCTTGACGATCTTTTTCTTTTTCTCCACCGGGTCGGCGATTGTTTCGCAGCTCACACGCCCAATGATGCGCTGGCCAAGATCGACGACTTCCTCGTCGCCTTCATAGATAGAGCGGACAACGATGCCGTTCACCGTTCCGCAATCTTCTGTCACGATGATGACGTCCTGTGCCGCATCCACGAGTTTGCGGGTGAGATAACCGGAGTCCGCAGTTTTCAGCGCGGTATCGGCGAGACCTTTGCGCGCGCCGTGAGTGGAAATGAAGTACTCGAGCACGCTCAATCCTTCGCGGAAATTTGATGTGATCGGACGTTCGATGATTTCGCCGCTTGGCTTGGCCATCAAACCGCGCATACCGGCGAGTTGGCGCACTTGCTGGCGATTACCACGCGCGCCGGAATCGACCATCAAGAAAATCGGATTGTACTCCTTGCGGCCCTGGTTCTCCTCTATCTCGCGGAACATGACGTTCGAAATCTGATCGCCAGCGTGAGTCCAGATATCGATGATCTTGTTGTAACGCTCGCCGTCAGTAATGATTCCGCGACGGTATTGCTGGTCCACTTGTTTGACCTGTTTGTATGCGTTCTCCAGCTCGGACGCTTTTCGTTTTGGAATGATCATGTCCTCGATGCCGATCGAGATACCCGCACGGGTCGCTTCCTGAAATCCGAGCTCTTTCAGCTTGTCCAGCGTGGCGACTGTCACTGCTGGACCGGCTACTTGATAGCACCGCCAAATGATCTCGCTGAGCTGTTTCTTACTCGCTGGCTTGTTGAAGAAACCAAGTTCTTTGGGCCAAATTTGATTGAAAACAACGCGACCGGCGGTTGTCTCGATTACGCTGGAATCAGGATTCCCAAAGCTGGTTTGGCAGCCGCGGTCCGGGTTCTTGAACAAAATCCGGTCATGCGTTTTGATGGCGCCTTCGACCATTGCGAATTCCACCTCGAACGGCTCTGCAAATAGCGGCAAATGGCCGTCCTTTTTCCCTATCCGGGGATTTTGCGTCATGTAAGAACAGCCAAGGGTGATGTCCTGGGTCGGCGTGGTGATCGGTTTGCCGCTCGAGGGAGAGAAAATATTGTTCGGCGCGAGCATCAGCATACGCGCTTCCAGCTGCGCCTCGACTGAGAGCGGGACATGCACCGCCATTTGGTCGCCGTCAAAGTCGGCATTGTAAGCGGTGCAAACCAGCGGGTGAATGCGAATGGCTTCACCTTCGATCAACTGTGGTTCAAACGCCTGAATCGACAGACGGTGTAAAGTCGGTGCGCGATTCAGCAGCACCGGATGGCCTTTTGTCACCTCGTCAAGAATATCCCATACCTCGGGTGTCTGGCGCTCGATCATCTTCTTGGCGCTGCGCACCGTGTGCACGTATCCCAGATCTTTGAGGCGGCGAATGATGAACGGCTCGAAAAGGACCAACGCCATCTTTTTCGGCAATCCACACTGATTCAACTTTAGCTCCGGGCCAATGACAATCACCGAACGGCCTGAGTAATCAACGCGTTTGCCTAACAAGTTTTGGCGAAACCGGCCGCCTTTGCCCTTCAGCATATCGCTGAGAGATTTGAGCGGACGATTGCCTGCGCCAGTTACTGCCCGACCATGCCTGCCATTATCGAACAACGCGTCCACGGCTTCCTGCAACATGCGTTTCTCGTTGCGAATGATCACGTCCGGCGTCTTTAACATGAGCAGGTTCTTCAGCCGGTTGTTACGATTGATGACGCGCCGATAAAGATCGTTGAGATCCGATGTTGCGAAGCGACCGCCTTCCAGTGGGACCAACGGGCGCAAATCCGGCGGGATCACGGGCAGCACCTCGAGGATCATCCACTCTGGGCGTGCGCGTGAACTTTGGAATCCCTGGACAAGCTTGAGACGCTTCGCCAGTTTTTTGCGAATCTGTTTGCTCTTCGTCGCCCCCATCGCCTTCTCAAGCTCCTTGTTAAGCTTGTTAAGATCGATGTCGGAAAGGAGCTTCTTAATTGCTTCAGCGCCCATACCAGCGACAAAGTCTTCGCCGTATTGTTCCTGCGCTTCGCGATATTCGACTTCGTTGAGCAGTTGTGTCTTCTGCAACGGCGTTTTGCCCGGATCGATGACGATGTAATCTTCGTAGTAAATCACCCGTTCGAGCTGACGCGCGCTCATATCCAGCATCAGGCCGATGCGGGAGGGCATGCATTTGTAAAACCAGATGTGCGAAACGGGAACAGCTAACTCGATATGACCCATGCGTTCGCGCCGGACGCGCGCCAGTGTGACTTCAACGCCGCACCGGTCGCAGATCACGCCCTTGTGCTTGATGCGCTTGTATTTTCCGCACGAACATTCCCAGTCCCGGGTAGGCCCGAAAATACGTTCGCAGAAAAGGCCGCCCTTCTCCGGTTTAAACGTGCGGTAATTAATTGTCTCCGGGTTTTTGACTTCGCCTTTGCTCCAGGAGCGCATGGTATCGCTGGAGGCAATGCCAATTGCGACCTGATCAAAACCCACCGACCTCTCTTCGCCCACTAACTCACGCCAGGAATGTTCGTTCATGATTTCTCCAAAACAGGTTGTGAATGCAAAATTACGCGACGCTCTCCATAAAGGTGGGCGCCTGACTGCCGACCTTCACGTCTAAACCAAGGCTTTGCATTTCCTTGATCAACACGTTGAAGGACTCGGGTGTTCCGGCTTCCAACGAATTGTCGCCTTTCACGATTGACTCATAGATCCGTGTGCGGCCCTGCACGTCGTCGGATTTGACCGTCAGTAGTTCCTGCAACGTGTAAGCGGCGCCGTAGGCCTCCAGAGCCCAAACCTCCATTTCGCCAAAGCGTTGGCCGCCATATTGCGCCTTGCCGCCGAGTGGCTGTTGAGTAACCAGCGAATACGGTCCTACTGCACGCGCATGAATCTTGTCCGCCACAAGATGGCCAAGCTTCATCATGTAGATGTAGCCAACCACCACTTCCTGGTCGAACGGATCGCCGGTGCGACCATCAAACAGGCGCGCTTTGCCGTTTTCCTGGACCCAGGTGTAGCCATTCTTCTTTTTGGCTTCACGCAGATAGTCGCGGATTTGTTTTTCCTTGATTCCGTCGAACACCGGGGTTGCCACTCTGAATCCGAGTGCTCTGGCAGCAACGCCGAGGTGCGTTTCTAAAACTTGTCCCACGTTCATACGACTGGGAACGCCTAACGGATTAAGCACAATGTCCACCGGAGTACCGTCTGCGAGGAACGGCATGTCTTCCTCGGGTACGATGCGCGCCACAACGCCCTTGTTGCCGTGACGGCCCGCCATCTTGTCGCCGACGCTCAGCTTGCGCTTGCTGGCGATATAGACTTTAACCTGCTTGATGATTCCCGGTTCGATCTCCTCGCCGCTCTCTACGCGGTCGGTCGCGCGGTCCCGTTCGAGCTCCAATTCGGCGAACTTGTGCTCGTACGAGCCGATGATCTCACGGATTCGGTTCCGAATCGGGCTTGGATCGATCTCGATGTGATCGTGCGCCGTCGCCAATTTTCGCAAAAGTGTTTTCGTAATTTTGCGATTGGCCGGGATAATGATTTCACCGGTCTTGGCGTTTACAACGTCGAGAGGAATTTTTTCGCCAAGCAGGACATTCGAAAGTGAATCGGTTAGCTGCTCTATGAGGCCCTCTCTCTTGCGCTTATGTTCTTCGCCGATGCTTTTGAGCTGCCGTTTGGTTTCCGCGGGAGTCAGTTTCTCGCGTGAAACTTCACGGCGGGATGAGACCTTCACGTCCATCACGATTCCGTAGGTGCCGGATGGCACGGTGAGAGACGTGTCCTTTACGTCCGCCGCTTTCTCGCCAAAGATCGCGCGAAGCAAGCGCTCCTCGGGGGCCAGTTCCGTCTCGCTCTTCGGCGTAATTTTCCCAACCAAAATATCGCCCGGCTTCACCTCGGCGCCTACTCGCACTACACCGTCCGGCCCCAGATTTCGCAAAGCTTCTTCGCTTACATTGGGGATGTCGCGCGTAATTTCCTCTGGTCCGAGTTTCGTATCGCGGGCGCCGATCTCGAACTCATCGATGTGAATGGAAGTGTAAATGTCTTCCTTCACAACCTTCTCCGAGATCATGATCGCGTCTTCGAAGTTGTAGCCGTTCCACGGCATGAACGCGACGAGGACGTTGCGCCCCAGCGCAAGCTCGCCGCGATCGGTGTTGGGCCCGTCTGCGATTACCTGGCCACGTTTCACATGCTGACCCTTGCGAACGATCGGTTTCTGATTGACGCAGGTACCGGCGTTGGACCGCATAAACTTCCGAAGCTCGTAAATGTAAGTCCCAGACTCAGGGTCGCTTTTCAGTTTCTTTTTGCTCTCGGGCAAATGGCCGTCCTTTGTGACGACGATTTGGTCGGCGCTGACGGAAGCGACCTTACCGTTCTCGATCGCCAGAACGACTGCATGCGAGTCCCGCGCAACTTTTTCTTCAAGACCGGTGCCGACAAGCGGCATCTCGGAAACGATCAGCGGCACGCCCTGGCGCTGCATGTTGGAACCCATCAGCGCGCGGTTCGCGTCATCGTGTTCCAGAAAAGGAATCAGGCCGGCCGCGACCGAAACGAGCTGCTTCGGCGAAACGTCCATGTAATTCACCTTCGATGGATCGACTTCGAGGAAGTCTCCCCGGTACCGCACCGAAACCTTTTCGCCGGTGAAATGGCCGCGACCATCGATAGGCGCATTAGCCTGCGCCACGAGAAAGTTCTCTTCACGGTCAGCGGTCAGATACTCGATCTCATCTGTGACCCGGCCGTTCACTACCTTGCGATACGGTGTCTCGATAAAACCAAACTCATTAATGCGCGCGAAGGTGCTCATCGAGCTGATCAAACCAATGTTCGGGCCTTCCGGTGTTTCGATCGGACAGATACGGCCGTAGTGCGACGGGTGAACGTCGCGCACTTCAAACCCGGCACGTTCGCGGCTGAGGCCTCCAGGTCCCAGAGCGGACAAACGCCGCTTGTGCGTCAATTCTGCAAGCGGATTGGTCTGATCCATGAACTGCGAAAGCTGCGATCGGCCAAAGAAATCCCTGATCACCGCGCTAAGCGCCTTGGGGTTGATCAGCTTTTGCGGCGTCATCCCGTCCACATTGATGTCGAACAAAGTCATTCGCTCCTTGACCAGGCGCTCCGTACGAGCAAGACCCACTCGGCACTGGTTCGCCAGTAATTCGCCCACAGTCCGCACGCGGCGGCTGCCGAGATGATCAATGTCATCGAGCGTGCCTTCGCCTCGCCGCAGATTGATCAAATACTTAATCGCGGCGATAAAGTCTTTGTCGGTCAGGATACGCTCGGAAGCATCGACGTTAATCCCGAGCTTCTGATTGATTTTGTAACGGCCGACCCTGCCAAGATCGTATTTCTTGGGATCGAAGAAGAGTCGCTTGAGCAAAGCGCGAGCGTTGGCCACGGTTGGCGGATCGCCCGGGCGAAGGCGGCGATAAATATCCTTGAGAGCTTCTTCCTGGTCGTGCGCCGGGTCTTTTCTAAGCGACTTTACGATCGTGTCATCGTTCGAGATATCGATGACTTTGACCTCATGAATGTTAAGCGACATGATTTGGCGAATTGTCGCAAGAGTCAGCGGCTCAAACGCGCGCGCCACGGTCACTTCACCATCGCGAATGTCTGCGGTGAGCACTTTGCTGGCGAGCTGTTCTTCGTCCAATTTCTCGCTCAACTTGAGGTTCTCGATGTTGTAAAAGAGTTTGATAACCTCCTCGTCGGAGCCATAGCCCAGAGCGCGCAGGAAAGTCGTGGCCAAAAATTTCCGGCGCCGCTTGCGTCGGTCGAGATAAATGTAAAGCAGGTCAGCGGTATCGAACTGCACTTCGATCCATGAGCCGCGGTCCGGGATAATCCTGAAACTGTAGAGCACCTTTCCGTTGACGTGGACCGTGGACTCGAACGCAATCCCGGGCGATCGATGCAACTGGCTCACCACGACGCGCTCGGCGCCGTTGATCACGAACGTGCCCTGCGGCGTCATCAGCGGGATTTCGCCCATGTAAACCTTTTCTTCCTTCGTTCCCTTTTCTTCGCGCAATTGAAACGTGACGTGTAGCGGCGCGCTGTATGTTTGCCCTTCGCGCTGCGCTTCAAGCGGCGCTAATTTTGGTTCACCGATATCGTAGTGGCTGAAATCAAGAACGGCCTTCTCATCATAACTTTCGATAGGGAAAACTTCCTTGAAAACAGCCTGAAGCCCCTGATTGTTCCGCTTTGAATAGGGGACGTCTTTCTGAAGAAAATCGACGTATGAATTTGCCTGAACCTCGATGAGGTTGGGCGGTTCGATCGCTTCCTTGATGCTTCCGAAGTAAATGCGTTCCGACATAGTGCTTAAGCTCACGAGCTAAAACCTCACACCGACCACGCCAAATCGCGGGCCGACGCGGGCAAATTACCGGTTGATCTGGGATGGGCGAAGGGCACAAAAATGCCACCAAAACGGTGACCTGTCAAATTGACGACCTCCGTCTCGTAGCCGGTAATGTGATTTGCCTTGTTAGCGCCGGGTTAAAAATACGTCTGGCGGGCTGTAGTGGGCGTAACTCTAATATGGATCTGGCGCTGCGCAACAGATTTTATGCTGCGACAGCGCAGCGCCCAAACTCGATTTGTTTATTTGATTTCGACCTTTGCACCCGCGGCCTCGATCTTTTTCTTGATCTCGTCCGCCTCCTGCTTGGTCACCCCTTCCTTGATGGTTTTGGGCGCGCCTTCTACCAACGCTTTGGCCTCCGCGAGGCCGAGCCCCGGTACCGCGCTGCGAACCTCTTTGATCACGGCAATCTTGTTGGCACCCATTTCTGTCAGGACGACGTCAAAGGCGGTTTTTTCGTCAGCCGCTGGAGCTGCTGCTCCCGCAGCCGGCCCCCCTGCCGCGGGTCCCACCGCCACTGCCACTGGCGCCGCGGCGCTGACACCCCATTTTTCCTCAAGCTGTTTAACCAATCCAGCAATCTCCAGCACCGACAGGTTGCTGAGCTGCTCCACCAATTTATCAGTATCTGCCATTTTAGTTTTTCCTCCAGTTGCCGCCTCCGAAAGCCTTCGAAGGATTAAAGCCAATAGCCACCAGCTCGGACAATTTCGTTTGCTGCTGTAGCCGCGGCCCTGTGGGCCGCTCGCGTCGCACAGCGACGCCGCTACAAATCTTCTATGCCGCGGGTGCGCCCTCCTTTTTGGCTTTCGCGTTTAACAATCGCGCTAACGCTGCGGCCGGTACGTTCAACAGCCGCACCAGACGCGTTGCCGGGGACAAAAGTAGTCCAAGCAATTGCGCCTGCAAAATTTCGCGCGCCGGTAATTCCGCCAGCGTTTCTAATTCCGCGGTAGAAAGCACGACGCGATCGACAAAACCAATCTTAAGTGCCGCCAGCTTAAAGTCCCTGGCGAAAGTCTTAAGAATTTTCGCCACTGGCGCCACATCGGTTTCTCCCGTGACAACCGCCGTTTGGCCTGCGAACTGGTCACCAACGTCCGGGAAACCCGAATCGGCCATTGCACGCTTCAGAAAATTATTCTTTACCACGTGCATTTCCGCGCCCGCTGGGGCCAGCCGGCTCCGCAATTCGCTGAAATCAGCCACCTTCATCCCGCGGTAATCAGTCACGAGCACGAACGGCAAGCGTTTCAACGTCTCCGACAACTCTGAAACGATGCTGGCTTTTTCTGGTCGCATATCCTCGAGCTATTTATTAGCAGCCTTACACTCCGCTCAAATATGGCGTTGGATCGACGCGGACGCCGGGGGACATAGTCGCACTGATCGTAACGCCTTCAAGGTAACGGCCTTTAGCCGTCGGCGGACGAGCCCGAACAACGGCTTCGATTACTGCATTCGAATTTTCGACCAGCGCGTTTTCCTCAAATGAAAATTTTCCAACGGGCACCGCTACGTTGCCGTTCTTGTCGAGCTTGAATTCCACGCGACCAGCTTTCACCTCCTGCACCGCTTTGGCAGTGTCGTCAGTCACCGTTCCCGTCCTGGGATTCGGCATAAGCCCGCGAGGCCCGAGCACTTTCCCGAGCTTGCGCACTTCCGCCATCGCCGCAGGCGTGGCGATGGCCACATCAAAATCCTGAAAACCTTCCTGGCATTTCTGGATCAAATCTTTCATCCCGACAAATTCCGCGCCGGCTTCTTTGGCCATCCTTGCCGCTTCACCTTCAGCGAAGACAAGCACGCGCACCTGTTTTCCGCTGCCGTGTGGAAGCGGGCATGTCCCGCGCACCATCTGATCGGATTGTTTGGGATTAACCCCCAGCCGAAATGAGAGCGTCACGGTTTGATCAAATTTCGTGGTCGGAAATTTCTTCAGCGTCGTGACGGAGTCTGCGAGAGTGTACGTCTTAGTCCGATCCACTTGCTGCGCCGCAGCGCGATACCGTTTGCTTCGATTCGTTTGCATTGTTCGGGCAGTTCAAACGCCGTTCGCTACTTAACAGCGAGGCTCCTGCTTAAAGTTATCCCGCTCAGTCCAGCAAGCGGGACGCGGAACATAGCGGTTGTCCCGTGATTGTCAAAAGATGATTAACACGGAGTAAACGAGCGCGCCGGTCCTATGGCTTGGCGAGTTTCGCCTTACTCTCTACGAGCCCTTGTTGCGCTGCCGACAGACTTGGATCAAGCGCCAACGCCTCTTTAAAAGCGATAATGGCACCGTCGTGCTGATTGAACAAAGCCAGATATCTTCCACGATTGATCAGCATTCTCGTATACGTCGGCAAAACCTTGACGTTTACGACATCGTCCTTCGCAAACCGTCTCGTCCCATCAGCCAACCCGCGCATCCGGAGGTACGGGTCAGGCAGCTCATGAAAGCTTCGGCCAGTGGCAAGATTGAAAACCAACCCTTGCGGCACAAGCTGATAGCTTTGCGGGATCCATCGGGTCAAGTACCCGTTCGTTTGGTCGGCGACCAACACATCATTTGTAATGTAAACCGGCGCGACCCGGATTTCGTTCCGGACGATTGACTGAATCATCTCCAAGAATGCCATGCTAATCGTTCGAGTAAGCTCCTGGCTCCGGGCAAAAGCCCCAGGATCGCGCTCCCATTGCTTTAGGATCGCAACATATGGATCGATCTTTTCGCGCGACCGATCCATCAAACCCGGATGCGCCTGCTTCAGATAATCGAAATACCACGAGCGGCGCAGCAAATTAATATCCACGACCTTCACATCGCGACGGCGTTGTTCTATTTCTTGTGCATAGAACATTGGGGATACGACCTGCCAGTCTTGTGTCAGCAACAGTCCATCGGGCGCAATTGTGCTGAACAGATTCTCAACATAATCGTCCGCTATGAAGTAGTGTTTACGATTGTTGAACGGCCAGTTTGCGGAGAGGGCAGTCGCCGATGCCAACACAATTGCGATCGCACCCACAAGGTACGGCGTTGCCATCGGCGCACGCTCGGCGCCGGCAAGCTGGATTAGCCAACGAATGCCGAACCCCGCTGCGATGGCGATCGAAATAAACAGGGGTAAGTAGTACGCGTCCTTGTCCTCGGCAATTTCGTAGCTGAGCGAGTACGCAAGGTCGGCGATGACAATCAAGAAAAGGAACCAAAAGCTTGTGCGATCGCGCTTGTACGCGCTGACGAACCCGGCCAAGCCTAGAAATGGTGTCACTGGTAGCCACGGAAACCCAAATTCACGCGATAGCATTCGGCAGAATTCAACAAACTGCGCTCCCATTATTGCCGGCGAGAACACGAAGAACACGCGATATTGTCGGCCGGTGATGTGCCACCAGATTTCCTGAAGCGAACGGGGATTGCCCCAGTTCATCACAGGCGAGCGAGATGCCGCCAACGGCAAATACGCGTAAACAGCAAGCAAGCCGCCGATTGAAATCAGGGCTGCATACAAAAGTCGTCGGCTCGTAAAAAATTTCACTCCCTGCGTCCTGTAAACGATCGCAGCGACGGCCGGAAGCGTCAGCCCGACCGTAACGTGATGAACGCCCAGGGCTAGTCCGAATACGAAGGCAGCGGTGTAAAGCCAGCCGTCGTGTATCGTGACTTGCTCGCTTTTAGTTTTTTGAGTTTCAAGAATTCGTCGGCGCCAACGAACCATCAGAAAGAAGACTACGAGGATAAGCAGGGCATTGAGAGCATAAACCTCGGTGATCGTCGCATACGACCATAGCGTGCGGGAAAATGCCATTAGCAATCCCGCGCCGACCGCTGGCGCGAACATCAAAAGCCCGCCGCCGGTTGAATCCCCAACTTTCCTTCTCTGGTGAGCAGTCTTACTCGTTCGTTTGGGCGCGGCTAAGGAGGAAGCCGTCATTATTAACTCGGCCACGACGAGAGTAAGCATTGCACAGGCAAGCGAAGCGAAAACAGCGGACGAAAAATTGATCCGCGCGGCAACATTTCCGAACGGCAGTAGCGATGCGAGATGCGCGAGTATGACCCACAGAGGAAAACCCGGCGGATGCGCTACCCCCAACCCGTGAGCCGCTACGATCAATTCGCCGCTGTCGACGAGCGTAACCGTCGGCGCGAGCGTCCAACTGTAAGTAACAAGCGCAACAACAAACACCACACCCGCGCAGACCAGTTCCGACCCAGACCAGGAAAACGTCCTTGCACTCGTCTCGCGGGCTGACTTCACCTCGCGGGAGACCTGCCTTTGAGATTGCGCACCTTTCGTGAAGCCGCGAGCCATTGCCTATCGTCTCGCAAAGTTCAATTCGCGCAAACCGTGATCAAGGAACGACGGCTGGAAAGTCGTCGCTCCTTGGTTTGAGGCACCGATTCGTTTCGTTCGGCAGTTGCCCGACTTTGGAGTGCGACGAGTCCTCGCGTGGCTTTTTCGCTGCAAGAAAGAACCCTTGTTTCGCTGGTGCGCTTCACCTTCAATACGCGACATGAAACGACCGTTTTGGGTTGCGGTGCTCTCTGCAGTCTTAAGCACAAACATCGTCGCACAATCACCAACTGCCGCCCCATCTCCCGCGCAACCGCCTGCGGACTACGATCTGCTCTGGGGGGTCAAGATTCCAATGCGCGACAAAGTGGAACTGAACGCGACGTTGTATTTACCAAAGACTCCAGATGGCTCGCCGCCGAGGACGCCTGTAATCTTTACACTGACGCCGTACATCTCGGACACGTACCATGCGCGCGGCGCTTACTTCGCCTCGCATGGTTACAGGTTCGCGCTGGTCGATGTTCGCGGCCGCGGAAATTCCGGCGGCGAGTTTGAGCCGTTCGCAAATGAACCGCGCGATGGACACGACGTCGTTGAGTGGCTGGCGAAGCAACCATTTTGCGATGGCAAGGTCGCCATGTGGGGCGGTTCGTATGCGGGCTTCGATCAATGGGCAACGGCGAAGGAATTTCCGCCGCACCTGGCGACCATTGTTCCTGCCGCCGCCGCGCATCCCGGCCTCGATTATCCATCGTACAACAACATCGGGATGACTTATGACGTGCAATGGTTCACGCTGACCAGCGGTCACACTGCACAGGACAATCTGTTTGGTGATCAAAAATTCTGGCGCACAAAATTTCTGGATGCCTACAAGAAACACATCCCTTTCAAATCGCTCGATTTATTCGTCGGAAATCCATTGGTTAATTTTCAGCGCATTCTTAAACACCCAACGGCCGACGCTTATTACGACGCGATGCTGCCCACGCGTGAGCAATTCCAGAAGATCGCACTGCCGATCTTAACAATCACAGGTCAGTACGACGGCGACGAGATGGGCGCGCTCACGTATTATCGGGATCATTTCGCAAACGCCTCGCCCGAAACGCGGGCGAAACATTTCCTCATCATCGGTCCGTGGGACCACGCGGGTACGCGCACGCCTACCGATGAAGTCGGCGGCGTAAAGTTTGGCCCCGGAGCGCTCGTCGATTTAAACGATCTGCACCGCCAGTGGTACGACTGGACCATGAAAGCCCGACCAAAACCGGCATTCCTCAAAAATCAGGTCGCGTATTATTTGCTCGCCCCCGGCAACTCAGGCGCGAATGGCGAATGGAAATACGCCGACAATTTTGAGACGCTGACTGCGAATCCAAAAACCTTTTACCTCGATTCGAACGATGGGGACGCGAATGGAGTGTTTCGTTCTGGCGCGCTCGTAGACGCGACGCCAACGTCGCGTTCCGGGGTGCAACGCGGCGGGGGCACCGCGTCTACAGGCACAGATGCTTTTGTTTACGATCCGATGGATTTACGTCGCGGCGAAAACGTCGAGGGCACCGATCCGAAAGAAAAAACCGCCGCACTCGATCAAACTTTCGCGTTGAGCATCGGCAAGGACGGGTTGGTTTATCACACTGAACCGCTAGCGAACGAAACGCCGTTCGTTGGTTGCCCAGCGTTGACGTTGTGGGTGTCGATCGACACGCCCGATGTCGATCTCGAGTGCGACCTCTACGAAATCCAGCCAGACGGCACCAGCATTGCGCTCTGGAGCGATATCCGCAGGCTGCGTTACCGCGAATCGTTGCGTGAAGCGAAACTCGTGAAGCCCGGCGAAATCGTCCGCTGCGACTTCACCCCGGGAACGTTCGTGGCGCGCAGATTAATGAAAGGCAGCCGGCTTCGCCTCATTGTCACCGCGGTAAATTCAATTTTGTGGCAAAAGAATTATTGCTCGGGCGGAGTTGTAGCCGAAGAAACAGCGAAGGACGCGCAGACCTGCAACGTGCAGATTTATCACCATGCCGAGCACCCAAGCGTGATTCAATTGCCTTTGCGGTAGTGAGCTGTAGCGTCCGCTATCGTCAGTGGACCGCTTTCGATCTTGCCTGCCTTAATCCGAATGCGCTGAGGACAGCGCACACTACACTTTTGGCGCTGCTTATTTCGTCTCGAGCATCTCGAAGGCCGGCGTTTGGTATTTGCCGTCCTTGTAGTGTGGCGTGCGCAGGTACAGGTCGAGCTGTGGCGGTGACGCAAATCCGCCGGGAAAGGCTGCGCCTTTCGCATCGGCCGGAATCTTGCCCCCATGCTGCACACCGCACGGCGCGAGGACTAAATCCAGCGGGCCGGTGGGAATGTACTCGCCGCTGATAAGCGACAGCCCCGAGCCGATCCAATTTACAATGCATTCGTCGGACACTGGATGAGTATGCGATGCCGCTTCGGAACCGGGCGGCATGCAGCCGTAATGAAAACCGCAGCGGCTGACTCCGTATCCTGGCCAGAGCAGCAGTACCATCGGAACATCAATTCCGCTGAAGAGCGCGCCGCGATACATGTTGAAGAGCGCGCCGTCGCGCCGGATTTCTTCCACCGAAAGATTCCAAGCGCGCACTGCGGGATAACTGTCGTTGTAATGGAGTTCGTTGCCTGGCGGAAGATTGCCGAGCGACGCTTCTTTCCTTGCTTTTTCGATCGCGTCGAACTTCATCTTGCCGCGACGTCGATCGTAATAGCCCGCCGGCTCGTATAGGTCGAACTGCGGCGGACAGATCTGATTCACGAGCACGAAGTCGCGCGAGTTTCCCTTTGGATTGCGCATCGCGCGGGGAACGCGTCCCGGAAAGTAGGCAACGTCTCCGGGCTCGATCTGCACCCATTCGCCGCGCAGATGCACCTCGCCTTGACCCTTGAAACAGAGCATCGCCTCGTCGGCCATGTCGTACTCGTAGAGCGCACTTTCCTCGCCCGGCGCGAGCGTCAGCACGTGAACGCTCTCGGTCTGAAAACCATTCCCCGGCCACGCAATCAGCCGCGTATGCACACCCTGCGTAGCAATTTCAACTCCGTCATTCAGGTTACCGATCGCGCCGCGCGAACGAATTTCGTGGTGGGTGCGAAAACGCGCGCTCCATTTTTCATCAACCATAAAATCCTCCGAGCGCACCGTTATTACAGCGCTAGGCATCTGATTGACAATTCAATTCGGTTGGCGCACAGCGGCACCATGCCAAGGCGCACCTCGTTTAGAATTGCGAAGGTCCGCGGCGGCGATTGCCAGCGGCGCGTTCGCTGATCTGGAGCTTGCGATTGCGATCAACTGCTTCGAAATCATAGAGCGACAACATCATGGCTAAAAGAATTCGTGTCGGAATCCTCTTTGGCGGCCGCTCCGCGGAGCATGAAGTCTCCCTGCAATCAGCGAAGAATATTATCGACGCTATCGACACGAATAAATTCGAAGTCGTTCTGATCGGCATAGATAAAAAAGGCCAATGGCATCTCAACGAGGAATCCAGATTTCTGGTTCCGATGGTTGAATCCGGATTACCCGAGCTGCCAGAAAAGGGCGAAAATCTTGCGCTCGTTCCGGGGAAGCAAGCTGAGCAGTTGGTGGCGCTTTCTGGACAACAGAGGCTGGGTTCTCTGGATGTGGTTTTCCCTGTTCTACACGGTCCGTTTGGCGAAGACGGCACCGTTCAGGGATTGCTGAAGCTCGCTAACATCGCGTTCGTCGGCGCCGGCGTACTTGGGTCAGCGGTTGGCATGGACAAGGATGTGATGAAACGATTACTAAGGGATGCTGGCATTCCCGTTGCCCGATTTATCGTGGCCAACAGATATTCTTCGGAGGCTATCGGATTCGACGAGGCGCGGACGCAGCTTGGTTTGCCGCTTTTCGTTAAGCCTGCAAATCTCGGCTCATCCGTCGGCATTTTTAAAGTCAAAGACCGCAAAGAGTTCAAGCGCGCAGTGCGCGAGGCGTTCGATTACGATCACAAGATCTTGATCGAGGAGTGCATCAAGGGGCGCGAGATAGAATGTTCTGTCCTCGGCAATGATAATCCCATTGCTTCAGTTCCAGGCGAGATTTTGCCTCGCCACGAATTTTACTCGTACGAAGCGAAGTATCTCGATGAAAACGGCGCCCTGCTGGAAATACCGGCGAAACTTCCGCTGGAGACCTCAGAGCGTATCCGCCAATTGGCGATTAAAACGTTTACCGTGCTGTGCTGCGAGGGAATGGCGCGAGTCGATTTCTTCCTGAGAAATGGTGAAGAAATCATCGTTAACGAAATCAACACCATTCCTGGATTCACCCGAATAAGCATGTATCCGAAGCTTTGGGAAGCGACCGGCATCTCGTACAGCGACTTAATCGATAAACTTATTCAACTCGCGATTGAAAGATTTGAGCGAGAGAAACGATTGAAAACCGATCGGGCGTGACTCCAAGCAAAAGATTTCGCATTGGCCTTCTCATCGGTTCGCTGATGATGCTGACGGTCTCCCACGCGCAGGGGGACTCGCTGGAAAAGTTAGCCGACGATTTCTGGACGTGGCGCGCGAAATACGGGCCGTTTACAGGCGATGATGTCAATCGAATGGAGCGACCGGGTGGAACACGCGATTGGTCACGGGCGGGCATCGACCAAAGACGAAAAGATTTGGCCGGATTTGCGGCGCGCTGGGAAAAGCTAAACCCCGCACAGTGGCCGATCCCGAAGCAGGTCGATCACAAATTAATTGGTTCAGCACCGTCGCGCGTTCGCTGGGAACTCGACATCAATCCGCGCTGGAGACGCGACCCGAATTTTTACATCGAGCAAACGCTTACCGCACTAGCAGAAGCGCTCACGGTGCCCGCGCCATATGACGAAGGGCGCAGCCGCGAGATTCTCACGCGCATCGAAAATATTCCGTCGATCCTGCAGCAA
>Ga0209056_10002073_pt1 | contig 21831 bp, 27 predicted proteins | sample GraSoiAngelo_114_FD_185876 | JGI IMG/M metagenome (GOLD analysis project Ga0209056, IMG submission 185876) | Grasslands soil microbial communities from the Angelo Coastal Reserve, California, USA - 14_0903_13_40cm (SPAdes) (version 2) | ecosystem: Environmental > Terrestrial > Soil > Grasslands...
AGGAGACGTTCGCAGGGATGAGCGCGAGCCCTATCAAGCCGGCTGTCGAGATTGAGAGTCCGGTTGTTGTGAAGAATCGAGGTCCATACTTGTCCGAGAGGTAGCCGCTTAAGGGTCCAAGGCTGACGAACGCCACCGCGAACGGTATCAGGGCAAGCCCAGCTTTGAAAGCGTCGTAGATCAGCACTCCTTGGAAATATATTGTGAGGACTAGTGATACGCCGCTCCGAGCTATTGAAGCTAGGAAGTTGCTGAATATGCCTGCGGAGAAGGCGCGGATCTTAAACAGTGTCAAATCCATCAGGGGAGTGCGAGAGTGAAGTTCCACATACACGAAGCCGCCGACCATCAACAAGCCTGCTCCCATCGATGCCACATCAACCAGAGTGTATCCTGACAATGCGCCAAGAGTCAGACCGACTAGGAACGCTGTTAGTCCGCCAGCAAACAGGATGTTGCCAGGCAGATCGATTCTCTCGTGATGGACCGTGCCTAGTTCTCGCAGCTTCTTGTAAGCCCAGAAAGTTTCGAAGGCGCCTATTGGAAGATTGATCCAGAAGATAGACTGCCAGCCTAGCGCTACGGTCAGAATTCCGCCGAGTATGAGGCCGATGACTGAGCCGCTAATTCCCGCCACGAGGTTGACGCCGATCGCTCGTCCCCGCTCGTTGGGCGGAAAAGCGTCTGTCAGAATCGCCGCGTTGTTGGCCCAGATGAGAGCTGCACCTACTCCCTGGACGAGACGGAAGAAGACCAGCATTCCACCGTTGATCGACAGACTGCAAAGGCCGGAGCCTATGGTGAAGACCGCGAAGCCGAGATTGTAGAGCCTAACTTTGCCGTACATGTCGGCCAACCGGCCGAAAGCCAAGAGCAGAACAGCGGTCATGAGAATGTAGCCCATCAGAACCCAGAGGGCTTCGAAGGCAGTAGCGTTGAGACTCCGAGTAATTGTCGGGAGAGCGATGAGGACAATGTTGCCGTCCAGCTGGGACATGAATGCCCCGATAGTGGTGTTGGTCAGAACAGTGTACTTGTACTGCAATTTGCAGCCCCCGAAGATCGCTCAGGCCAGTTCCAAGACTTGTACTTGTAGGCCTTCTCTTTCAGACGAACTGTGCAAGATTTGTTTCCCGAGTGCTAGGATGCTCTCTTGGCCCCGATGTAGTAGTGTTCCTTCGCAACTTCTTGGAAGATCACAATCGTCTGATCCCTCGGAGCCTTGGCAATGCTCTCGACCGCATCAGTAATAGCCTTGGCTAGATCGTCCTTCTGCTGCTGAGACCGACCGCCATACATCAAGACTCTCACTATTGGCATAGCTTGACGTCCGATGGGTGCGTAGATGGAGTTGAAGAAATTTACCTTCACCGAATGCGGAATGGCCGACCGGAACCGGTCTTCTAGTTTAGCTTCTGTACGAGCCGCGAAGTCGCTGCGACGGCGACAATCGCGCCGATAGCGACGCCGTCTAAATCGTTGAGGAAGAGTGCCAGAAGCGTGGTCGCTCCTCCCGCAACCAAGTCTCGGAAGAGTCCTCTGTTTCGCGGAGACTTGTCGATGACGTCAGCGGCGAGGACGAGGAGTAGGGCGAGGAAGTAGGCTGGTTGCTGGGAGATTGCTGAGGTCAGAAGAAAGAATACCGGCCAGGCTAAGAACTGGCTGACGGGTAGAAGGAAGGTTCGTATTTCCGTCAGCCGTAGGGACAGGCCGCTCATACATCATGGGGGAGGTAGCCGTATAGAAAAAGCGACCCAACTATTTCTACTACTTTTAGGTTTAATTTTTCCTACTGCGTCTCAGTCGAGACATGGGCCTGTCAACGCCCTTCAACATTATTTTTCCAAGTTCCACGTGGATTTGCTGTACTTGGTGTCAAAGAGCTCCTTCGCAGTGGATAGCTCACTCTTAGTCAGTGTTCCCTTTTCCAATCGTACATCGTACGAATTCTCGATTCCCTGAACTATCCCGTCCTTCACATCCCTTGTTGTCACATTCTTTCCCAACTCGTCACGAACAGTCGTGACTCTCTTCTGAACGCTAGCAACGTGCCGATCAGCCAATTTCACCTGAGGCACATTCAAGACCTTCCCGAGGATTGCCAAGTCAGAAGCTACAAGAATGCAACCGTGATGGAAGACGGTCCCCCATCTGATGCTCCCAGCAGCACCTGAAACCTTCTTTCCTTCGACCTGAATATCGTTGATTGGCTGAAACTCGGCGTTTACCCCGAGGCTCCGCAACCCTTCGACGGCACCCTGCGAGAGTCTCTGAAAGACCAGCTGAAGATCCATATCCGGGACCAAGGGGTGACCCTTCCTCAATGAGATCGCGTAGTTCAGGTTGCCAGCATCATGATAGACCGCCCCGCCCCCAGTAAACCGTCTAACCACCGTGGTCCCAGTCTCCTTACACGCGTCAAAATTGACCTCGAGCAATGCAGACTGAAAGCATCCCAGAACAATAGTGTTCGAGTTATGCCAGAAACGAACAGTGTTCGGAGCCTTACCCTCACCCACCGCACGCGGAATAGCTTCCTCCACACTCATGTTCATGAACGGATCATCCCGGTATTCCAAGTCGACTAGTCGCCAAGTCTCCATTAGAACCCTGACTCCCCAGGTTTTGCGGCGAGTATTGCTTTGACAAAATCATCCGGCGTCACACCCAGACCTTGTGCGCTGGTTCCACGGAAGAAACGATCAACCAGAAGTTTCAACTCCTCTTCCTTCAACGGAACATCCTCCAACATCATCTCGAGCTTCGCGAGACTGTCTTCCGGAATCAGGAAGAAATCTCCAGAGATTTTCGCGGACTCGATTCGTCCTCCCGTTTCTCTCAATCGGACTCTTAGCAACTTTCCTCCCGGAGCCTTGTAATCTGCTGAAAGCAAGGTCCTCCCGCCGTTGGTCATTGCGCTATTCCTATCTCCATTAGTCTCGACCTTGGTAGTCATCAAACTAGTTAGCTGTGAATCGTTTCATTTGCCCTTTCACGATCCTAAGACCGGTCTGAAGATTTCCCTTGCCAAAGAGACCGGTGAGCACCTCGTTTCCGTTACCCGGAGCTCTTGGGAGACCCTCAATAATTTCCCTCATTTGTGAGAATAGCTTGTGGTAGTGTTCTAGCTTGTGTTTCTTTCTATCTGATAGTTGCCAATAGAACCTAGTACAAACGGTCTCCCTGTCTCCCCCGTCTCCGTCGTCGATGACCGCTTGCGCTTCAACGGTGAAATCTCTATTCTTCTTCCGAAGACCAAGGTATAGCGCGAAGGCCACGTTCGACGGCGGAGAGAATGCGAGGTATCCGCTCTCGTGACGATTGACTTTCCAGCGAGGATTCGTTGGATGTCCCCCGCTACAAGATGAAAAGGTCTGGTATCCTTTATTGTTCAGCAATGAGACAATTTCCCTGATCGCCGGGTCTATTCGATGGATATTTCGTCCGTCCCGAAGGCTCTTCCAGTTCGACCGTTCCAGCTCCCCCAACCTCTTCGAGTGGGCGCGAGGAAGAAAATCGTCACTCATTTCTCTCGACTTTACAAGCGTATCCAGCGGAAGACTGACTCGTCAAAAACATAACTCTGGTTCTGATCGGCTGAAGCGAACCCCTTGAACTCGTGCCACCTATCAGACTTCTTGTCGTAGACTGCCTCGACCAGTTCCAGCGGCTTATCCATCGTCTCGGGACGCAGCATCTGACCCAGAATCCCCGTAAGGTGCCCGATCTGGTCTAGGGCAGAGCTCAACTCTTTCTCCTCAAGAACTCCAGACTTGAATACCAGTTTATTCTTCTCTCCTAGGAAACTCAAGGTAACCGCAGCGCCGGCTTTTCCTCTTCGATATCTGACCTGTCTCAGTAGCTCTTTGAGTTCACGCCAGTTTTCCTGTAGAACATCCGTAAAGATCGTCGTAACGTAGGGATAATGGAATGTTATGTTGACTCGAGTGGCCAAATCCTCGTCCAAGAGTTCAGTATAAGACGGATGTTCGAGCCGGAATCCCTTCCGAAGGATCCTATAGAGGACCTCGTGCTCGAACGGCGATAATTCGCCCTCGACCAAGACCTCAGCAAGAGGCTTCTCCGGGATGGTGACAGCCTCGCGAGCAGTCAAGCTAGGCATTAAGTGGTTAGAGTCTGAGATAAGCGCATGGCTCTGCCACTCAAGGGTCTACGCGTAATAGACCTGACCCAGGATTTTGCGGGACCCTTCTGCACCATGATACTGTCAGACCTAGGCGCGGAAGTCATCAAAGTTGAAAAGCCGGTGTCCGGGGACGAGACTCGTGCTTGGGGACCGCCTTTCGTCAAGGGTCTCAGCTACTATTTTCTCAGCCTCAACCGTGGAAAAAGGAGCATCGCTCTCGATCTCAAGACTTCTGCTGCCCAGAAGGTAATCCGGCAACTTGTACAGGATTCTGATGTTCTGGTCGAGAGCTTCCGTCCCGGAACACTCGCCCGATACACCTTAGACTATTCAAGACTCCGGCGGATAAACAGGGCCTTGGTTTACTGTTCCATTTCAGGGTTCGGACAGACGGGACCCTACCGTGATCGACCCGGATACGACATCGTGGCGTTCGCGATGAGCGGGATCATGGGCACCACCGGCGAAGAAGGCCGTCCATCCGTCCGAGTCAGCATTCCAGTCGCTGATATTGCGGCGGGGCACTATGCATCAACAGCAATCCTAGCATGTCTCTCCCGTCGACTGGTGACGGGAAGAGGAGAATACATCGACATCTCACTTTACGACTCGATCGTTTCCTGGCTCAGCTATCTGGCAACCTACTATTTCGCGACCGGAAAAGAACCCAAGAGAATGGGTTCAGCCCATCCCAGCATTGTACCGTACCAAGCCTTCATGTGCAAAGACAGGGAGATCATAATTGCGGTGGGCAATGACCAACAATTTCAAAGACTCTGCCAGAGCCTCGGACTAGAGAAGCTCTCAGAAGAGAGACGGTTCAACACTAATCCTCAACGAGTCCGAAACAGACAACAACTAGTCTCGATACTATCGCGACGTTTGAAGGAACAGAGCGCAGCATACTGGAACAAGCTCCTCAATCAGAACCGAATCCCCTCAGCACCAGTCTACAAGATCGCCGATGTTGCCAGGGATCCCCAAGTCAAACGTCGTGGCCTCTTCAAGAAGATGAAATCCGGAATCCCGCAGATGACCTCGCCCATCAAGCTATTCAAACAAGAGAAAAATTTCTCGAGTCCCGCTCCCACGCTGGGGCATGACACCACCCAAGTTCTCCGAGAACTCGGCTACTCTAAACATGCAATAAACAGAATCACAAGGAACAGAGCTGGTTAATTCAGGCTGCAACCTTTCATTGAGCGAACGCCGCCTTAGCAGGCGTACGAAAAGAAGTCAATTCGACTCCCCTGAGACGATTCCCAATCTTTGCAATGACTCCCGGCGCGTCAGTGTCGAACTTGCAAACAAGACACTGCACTAACAGTGATAGTGTCTCAATTTTGATGACGTCCAATCCGAGATTTGCCGACTTCACTGTTTTCTCAGCATAGTCCCTATCGATCCCAGCAGCGATCACTCGGTCGAAGAGTAACTTCCTCCACCATATGAACAGGTCTCGGCTCTTGTCAGCCAGTTCGACAGTGACGTTCTCTCCCTGAAGCTGCGTAACAATGACATCGACTGGAAAATAATCCAAGAGGCCATTCTCTTGCAGAATCTCTCTTGATGATTTCAGGGCACCATCTGATAGTTGAGCCCTCATCCTGTGCAGGGGATAGAGCGCATCCTTCCGCGTGGGCTCAAGGATTCCTATGTCGACGTAGACACCGAAACCTACCCTCCCCGATCCCGTGATGAATCCCCTGCGAACGTCCCAGCGCTCCACCTTCGAGTGGAGCACAGGTGCCTCCCCAAATTTTTCCTTTAGAAGGTTGAGGAATGTCTCTGCATCATCTCCCCGAGCCCGGACCTCCAACCATTGCTGTGGAGCAGCGATTTCCCAGTCTACCCTTAGGCCCTGGGCTTCTCTCGAGAGAACATTCCAAACAGGCTTCGGTCCTCGGTCGAGAACTGTTTGAGGAATCTTCTCAGCCAGGGTGGCTGTCTGCCAACCCTCAGCCAAAGGCTATTCTTCTCTAAGGATCAAGCTTTCTCGGTAACGAAAGCTGCAGGCCGATCGGAGAGCTCCGATTCCAGCTTGCGCGAAAGATCCTCTAGCAACTGTATCGTCTTACGGTTATCATCACTCACCATCTGCCCGTTACATCCGCTACACCGGAAAGCAGACTCCATCGCGTCCTCAAACGTCACGCGCACGTTCAAGCATTCTTTGCACATGAAGAAACTATGACCCCTCTCAAACTCCAAACGGGTCCGCAACGTCTCCAGAGCCCTCTTCTTCCGGCTCCGGACAAACGCGTCCAACTGGTCTGGCTGGAGCTTCCAGTGATAGATGAACCATCCAGTCTTCTCATCCCTAGACCGCTGACAGGTCACTAGGGCATGGTCGTAGAGCTTGTAGAGAACCTTGCGGGCGGTGTTCAGCCGGACGTTAGCCTGGGTCGCAATAACATCGTCAGTGGTTGTCCCAGCTTGGGCCAGGGCTTTGACCACGCTGATGGCCTCCTCTCCGCCAAAGAAGCTGGCCAAACGAGCAAGATCATCATGATGATTCCCCATAATCTCTGATACCCCTCGACACCCTATATTGTGCGCTTCTCCAATTTAATCTAGTGCCCAAACAGACCAGTTCGCCAGCGTTGGCGAGAATATTCATTCTCCGGATAGGCCACCGGGTCTTCAGGGACTCACGAGTAACCACCCATGTCTGCCTCACAGCCCGAGCTCTAGGCGCTGACGGAGTCATAATAGCAGACCAGGAGGACAAGGTTGTGGAATCCACAATTCGAGATGTGACAAACAGGTTCGGGGGACCCTTCGATGTACAGAGCGGAAAACCGTGGAAACAGGCTATCCGAGACTGGAGAGCCATTGGAGGACGAATCGTCCACCTTACGGCCTATGGACTACCACTACCGAAAATGCTGCCAGAGATCCGAGACATAGACAAGGACCTTCTCGTAGTCGTCGGATCTGAGAAGATGCCGGGAGAGATATTCAAACTGGCCGACTGGAATGTATCAGTTACCAACCAGCCCATGAGCGAAGTCGCTGCACTAGCCATATTCTTAGACTGGTTCAAGCAACACCGAGAATTTGAGCACGAGTTTTCGAAGGCTCAAATCCAGATTGTCCCGTCGAGAAGCGGAAAGGAGATCCAAACACTCTCCGCCTGAAATACTACCGACGCGAGATCGCTAAACGATGGCTCAGGTTTTGAATTAGGCTCCTTGACCCCAGAACCCGACGATTGCGAGAGACAGATCGTGACATTCTCTTAACAGCTTTTCCGCCTTCTTACTCCCCGAATGATGAGTCAATTCTCCGGCCAAAATCTCGGAAACGTCTCTTAGCTTCCCGACAAGTTCGCGGAATCCCTCAAAGGTCAAACCCGGAGAAGAAGAGACTGGCTTGACTGCTGGTTTTGGCATAGTGTCGTCCTAGAGAAAATTCGCAATTTAGTGCATACTGTTACTGGAGAACTACCGTAACAGAAAAGCTCCCACAAACAATCGAAAGGTTGAGCAATCAACTAATTGGATTCGTTCACTAGACACCGCTAGGCGGTTATTCGTCAATGTCTTGCTTGTGCTTCACTAGGGCCACGTCGCCCAAAGTGACTACAGGATGCGGCGAAGCCTTGCGGGGTGGAGAGGGAAGCTCAAGCTCTTCCCGTGGAACAAGCAGTCTGACTCTGAGAATATGCTCCAGTTCCTTCGAGAGCCTCATGGTCGGCAGCATCTTGCCAATCTCGATCTTCTGAATAACCGTCAGCTTCTCCTTCGCCTTGAAGGCAAGGTCTTGTTGAGAGATTCCCAGTTTCTCCCTACCCTCTTTGATGACTCGAGAATATTCCTCGATAAGATCAGACTCTTCGACAGCTTTTGGGAGCCTCTCGATTGGTGCGTGTGTATGTGACGGTGCTATCATTGGGCGGCGAGGGGGTCTATCGGAAAAACTGGGCAGTCTGGTGCCAATGCTCGAGCATTGTTGGCATACGATGAGGGTTGCTCCTTCCACTAGCGATCTTCCGGGTTTGCCGACGATCTCGTGTCCACATATCTCACAGAACAAGGGTTCAGGATACCTCTAGGCGAGAACGTTAGAAATAGCTACTCAGGATGCTTATGTAGGTATCGGATTTAGAATGCCCCTCCAGCTTGTAAAGCCCCGGCTTCATGAGCTAAGAAGAATAAGGGTCGTGGCCAACTACCAGTTTGGTAAGGGCGCGAGCAACGCCTTTCCCAAAACCATCTTGATAACACGATCCCCTAATACTCACCGAGTCCGACACATCTACAATGACAGCGAACTACTAGCAACCTATCGTCCAAAGGATGGACTGCTTGCACTATCGACCCCTGGGGGACAAGCCCTACGCGGCATCTTCAAACCACCGAGGCTACGAGTCGAGGTCGTCCCAGGGGTTGAGGAGTTCATCAAGAAGGGGGGAAACGTGTTCTGCAAACATGTTCAACACGCGGATCCGGAACTTCGCCCTGCGGAGGAGGTTCTCGTGGTCGATGAGAAGGATCGCTTGCTGGCGGTCGGAAGAAGCTTCTTCAACGCTGAAGAAATGCTCAGTTTCAAAATTGGCGTAGCGGTAAAAGTCCGACATGGAGTTGAAAGCTGATAGACTTTAACAATCAGCAACCCGCCAAAGACGGTTGAAAGTTCCACCATGCAACGTCGGATCAACCCTAGGGAAGCGAACCGGATGATGCAGCGCATGGGCATGCAGGTCAAACAGGTAGACGATGTGACGAGAGTCATCATCGAGTCGGCCTCAAAGAGAATAGTAATCGACGCTCCCGAAGTTGCGATCGTCACGGTCCAGGGACAGACAGTCTACCAAGTTGGTGGAGGAACAGCCCGTGAAGAAGGTCCCGCTGGGGCGTCTACACAGGAAGATGCAAAGCTCGTCGCCTCACAGGCAGGAGTATCAGTAGACGAAGCTGCTAAAGCTCTCCAGCAATCTGGAGGCGACCTAGCTCAAGCCATTATCGTTCTCAAACAGAAAAAAACCTCCTGAGAAATTCCGGTCTTTGACTATACAAGCGACCGTATGCTTCATACTCAGAGACAACGAGGTTTTGCTCCTCAAGAAATCCAAAGGACTTTTCGGTCAGGGAAAATGGAACGCTCCCGGCGGCAAGATACTACCCAATGAAGAGCCTCAGACTTGCGCTGTTAGAGAGGTCTTCGAAGAGACCGGACTCATCGTAGAGAATACAGAACAAATCGGCCTCCTACACTTCTACAAGAACAGCCAGCGCGAGAATCCCGATTGGATCGTCCACGCATTCCTCGCCCATCAATCCATCGGAGTACCCATAGACGGACGAGAAGGCCGGCTCAAATGGTTCAAAATCGACGCTCTACCCTTCGACGAGATGTGGGAAGACGATCAATATTGGTGCAGACTAGCACTTGAAGGGACCAGACTTGAGGGATGGTTCTACTTCTCAGGCGACTTCGAGAACCTAATCGATCATAGGATAGAAGTCAAGCCGCCGCCAAATCAGATCGAAGTATGAAACTGGCTGTTCTAGGGTCTCTCAGGCTTTAAGACCCAAAGCAGACCCGGGACATGGCAAGAGAAGATTGAAGCTCATAGAGTGCGTGCCAAACTTCAGCGAAGGACGAAGACAAGAAGTAATCAACTCAATCGCAGATGCCATCAGATCAACTCCGGGCGTCACCCTGCTAGATGTAGAATCGAATCCTGACCACAATCGCTCGGTCATAAGTTTCGTCGGCGAATCCGGTCCCGTCAAACAAGCGGCGCTCGCCGCGTCAGGGAAGGCCATCGAGCTCATCGACCTCACCAAGCACAAGGGCGAACATCCTCGCATGGGAGCCGTAGACGTAGTCCCGTTCGTACCGTTATCCGGAGCCACGATGGACGATTGCATAGCCCTAGCGAATGATTTCGGGAGAGAATTCGCAGAGCGATTTCATGTTCCAGTCTTCCTCTATGAGGAAGCTGCTTCGATGCCCGAGAGGCGAAACCTTGCAGATGTTCGAGCGGGCGAATTCGAAGGACTCCGCGACAAAATAGGCAGAGACCCTGCCAAGAAGCCTGACCTTGGCCCCGACAAGATTCACCCAACTGCAGGAGCCACCGCGGTGGGTGCGCGGGAAATACTGATCGCCTACAACGTTAACCTTGGGACAAACGATCTCACGATCGCGAAGAAGATTGCGCACCAGCTTCGGGCGAAGGACGGTGGTCTCGCCTACGTCAAGGCGCTGGGCTTCGAGCTGAAAGAACGTGGAATCGTCCAAGTCTCAATGAACATGACCGACTATCATAAGAGCCAGCTCTTCAAAGCCAAAGAACTCGTCGAGCTGTTCGCGGAAAGATACGGGGTCCAAGTCGTGGCGAGCGAGATCGTAGGACTCGCCCCGATGGACGCTCTAGTTGATTCGGCCGAGTTCTATCTGAAACTTGAGAATTTCAGCCGCGAACAAGTTCTGGAGAAACGATTGTTCGCACCCAGCTCGTCAAGCCTCACCGACATGAGCCTCTCAAGCTTCTCTGAGGAAGTGGCTTCAAAGAAAGCGACTCCAGGTGGAGGCAGCGTTTCCGCATATATGGGTGCCTTGGCCGCGGGACTGGTCTGTATGGTTGCGAGAATTACACTCGCCAAGAAGGACACGGCGCGAGACGGCGAACAGCTTCAAGAGGTCGTTCGAAAGGGAGATGATCTTCGCCAGAGGTTATTGGGACTGGTTGTCGAGGACGCTGAATCTTTTGATGCTGTCATGAAGGCGTTCAAGTTGCCCAGAGACAAGCTTGATGTTCGGAGAAAAGCGATTCAAGAAGCCACTGTCAAAGCGGCAGAGGTACCTTTACGAACGCTCGATTCTGCCGTCCAGGTTATGCGTCTCGCGGAAGAGGTCGCGCAATACGGAGCGACTAACGCGCTCTCAGACGTTACCACATCCAAGGCCTCAGCCCAGGCTTCGATGGAAGGAGCTGCCAGCAACGTACTGATAAACCTAGACACGCTCGACGATGAACACTTTGTAAACAAGACCCGTTTGCGTGTTTCCGAGCTCAGAAAAGAGGGACAGCAATTGGAGCAACGAATTCAGGAAATTGTAGCGTCTCGTTCTCGTAAGAAGTAGCCTATGCATCTAACTGAATTAGTCCCGCCTTCTTATCGGCCCACATCATCAGCGGTGCCACAAGCATTGTTAACTCTCTTCCCTCCCGGGTCAGAAAATACTCGACACGGGGAGGGATTTCCTGATAAGCTACACGTTTGACAAGCCCGTTTCGTTGCAAGTCTTTCAAAACATCGCTCAGAGTCTTCGCGCTTATGCCTGGAAGCTTCTGAGCAAGATGGTTGAACCGCAACGTTCCCTCGTTCCCGAGTTGAGCCAGGGCGCATAGGACCCATTTCTTCCCGATGACATCAACGAGCCCTTCGCATGGGCAGGGACAGATGCAGCAGGGTTCTCCTTCCTTTTGTCTAACCATTCCGTAACCCAGTTACTCTATGGGAACTTGCCGGGTTAAATACTTCACTTTGGTAACTGAGTTACCGAGGTGAAGTGTCAAATGAGCTGTTGCGGACCCGGCTGCGGATGTTGTGGTCCAGGGTGTTGCTCCAACGAGCAAACAAGCCAGAACATCGGAAAGAACTGAGCCTTGAAATGGTAAGGCTGTTCGAAGTCTGATGCGTACCCATCTTTTTCTGAAGATCTCCCGGGCAGACCCATGGAACTCTTAAACATGGGAATCGGGTCGATCGCCCTTGTCGCTCAATGCAGTATTCCCAACTCGGTCCCACCGGACTCCAAGTTTCACGCATCTGCCTTGGAACAATGTCCTTCGGTAACTCTGAGGAGTGGATGGTTGAAATCGATAAAGCGCGACCAATAGTGAAGCGAGCCCTTGACCTCGGGGTAAACTTCTTCGACACTGCCAACGTTTACTCGAATGGAAGGTCCGAAGAAGTCGTGGGTGAACTTCTGAAAGACCACCGGGAGGACGTCGTGATTGCTACGAAGGTCAGATTGAAAGTTGGCGAGGGACCAAACACCGAGGGCCTCTCACGATACCACATCATGGGACAAGTCAAGAAGTCTCTCAAGCGACTCCGAACCGATAGAATCGACCTCTACCAGACTCACCGCTGGGACTACTCGACCCCGGTAGAAGAAACACTTCTCACTCTCAACGATTTGGTCCGGCAGGGCTCTGTCAATTACATAGGGACTTCAAGCATGTTCGCCTGGCAGTTCGCCGAGTCGCTTGCCGTTAGCGACCTTCTGGGAATTGCGCGTTTCGTCTCTATGCAGAACCACTACAACCTCTGCTATCGCGAAGAGGAACGAGAGATGATACCATTCTGCAAGGACCAAGGAATAGCTCTGATTCCCTGGAGCCCGTTGGCCCGCGGCTTCCTAACTGGCAGATACAAGCGGGGAGGAAAGATAGATTCTCCGAGATACCGCTCTGACAAGTATTTTGCTGAAAGATTCTTCAAACCCGAAGATTTCGACGTGGTCGAGCGGGCCACGGAGATTTCAAAGGAGAAGGGAGTGACAGTATCTCAAATTGCTCTAGCCTGGCTACTCCACAAAGGGGTCTGCGCTCCAATAATTGGAGCAACGAAAGTGGAGCATTTAGAAGATGCTGTTAGCTCGCTCGAGGTCAAGCTCTCATCAGATGACATGAAGAGGCTCGAGGAACCCTACAAACCTCATCGAATAATCGGCCCACTACCCGTTCCTGAACAAGCAAGCTAATTCGGTGAAAATCCCCTACTAGAAAGATTTCGAAGTTGTGCAGGGTCCCAGCCAACTACCTCTACAGTTTCTCGTCGACGAACTGTCTTCGCCGGATTCTCGGAATGGAGCCGCTGAATGATGCGGTCGTTGACTTTCGCAGGGATGCCCCAAGAAACCGAAGATTTCCTCCTGTCAAAAGAGTCAATCTCTTCATGCACATCGACATCTGTCCAGTAGTCACTCACCAATTTGACAATCGCCGGAGGTACCATTCTGCGAAGCCCTGCCTCGCCATCGTTGAATCGATCCAGAGGATAGCCCATCTCCTGCCTTAGCTCCAGATATCTCAACCTCGGGCTGAACCCTTCCCCGCCCTCTACCTCCGCAACTATTACCTTCCTCGTCACTCGGCCTATTTCGCCAACTACCTGAACCCAATCGCGAACAAGATGTAGCACATGAATCATGATCGTGCCATCAAAGGCGCTGTCCCGGAAAGGTAATTGGTGCGCGTCAGCTTGAACCAAGTTTCGGAGGTTCTTCTCCCTAGCCTTGGCCATCATATCGAGGGACACGTCGATCCCCACGACATTGAATCCTGAATCAATGAGATATTGCGCAAACCGCCCTGTCCCTGTTCCTACGTCCAGAATAGTCCTACAGCTCGCAAAGGTTTCTTTCATCGTACCCAGTAGCTTTTTCATAATCTCGGGCGGAACACCAGACCATCTCGTGGCATCGTAGATGTTGGCGATCCTGTCGAACGATACTGCCATCTTATCATCGAAACCTACGCAAGCACGATGGTCAACCCGACATCGAACACAGCTATCAATACTCGTTGGTTATCCAGAAAAATAAAGATGGGAGGTTTGGCCGCTCGTAGCGGCGAATCTGTGTCCAGTGTCAGAGTAGGCTTGCCAAGTCGTGCGCGAAGTTGTATCCGTTGGGGGTGCCGAATCCTGTGGTAAGGTCCCAGCCCGTGGTCGTCTGATAGCCCGGTATCCCTGTGCCGTACTCGCTGTTGTCCTGGAGGGTGGCCAGACCTTGTCCCGTACCGAATGTCTGTGGGACGATATCGTTGAAATCTTTGGCAGGCAGCTTGTAGAGTAGCGGGTTGAGGTAGCCTACGGATCCCTTGCCCATGCTCGCGGCGAGCTGGTTGGTCAGGGCGATTAATCCAGCCAGCTGGGGAGAGGAGGCGCTGGTTCCGCCCACAACGTGCCAGCCTGCACGGACTCCGGGGAAGGTCATGTAGACGAGGGCGCTCGCAGCCTTGTCGAAAGAAACAGCCACCTTTGGACCTTAGATTCTGAGAGCTCGAAACTATAGTCTTCGGGGATATGGACTCAAGGCTGCTTGACACCGCCTACAATAATCCAATCCGGAATCTCTAATCCGTCGCCCTCTAATGTTCCGCTGTGGATTTTCCAGTAGGATCGTCTTATGTCCCAGTCTTTGAGAAGTTGCCTAGCAGTCTTTGAACGAATCACTAGACCACTCTTTAACCGAAACTGGCGCAGCCTTCTGAACCCCGCAGACCTAAGGTAGTCTACAACAATTTCTTGTGAAGGAGAGAACCATTCCAATGGTGGAGTTTTAGTCCATTTGGGATTACTGTCAGCCTCGATTAGCCGCCTCTGCCTCTCATTCCCTGATTCGGGGGACAAGAACGAGTGAACCGTGAATCCTCTGGGTCTTGTTACTTGGTAACACTGGGCGAAGAAGCGGCCCATTTGTTTGGATGTTATTTCTGGAAGAAACTCGCTGGAGATTATCCCCTCATACGTAGAATCTGGTTGGCCAGTCAGCCAACTATTGTAGTCGCTCACCACAACCTTGATTCTCGCTTTCAATCTATTACTTACAATCGCAGATTGCAGACCTGCCCGGTTTCCTGAATAAGCCCCTTTGAATCTGTCCAAGGCGATGATCTTGTACTGCGGGACCAAGTTGGCAAATGGGACTGTGAGCTGTCCCTCCCCAGAGCCTACCTCAACTAGGACCCCTGCCTTCTTAGGTAACATCGAACCAATCTTCTTCGCCACGTTTGCATATTGGTGGGACCAGGCGGAATCGAGTTCCCTCGGGTCCGAAACGGTTATCGTAATTCTGCCCACCTCACAGTTGTGAAGGACCAGTTTCTGTCCTAGACTAGTGTGGAAGTTCCACAGACTATCTGGTAAACCTATACGTCACCAATAACCGTGTAGAGTCCTACCTTGCTTCATGCCGACAGACTCATGTCGAACTTGTACTCTGAAGAGGGCTTCCTCAGCCCTAAGTCACCTTTCGACTTTTCCAAATCACTGGACTTTTTGAGAGCTTTCACGGCAATGCGGGACGACCAGAAAATCGACGAACTCTCTCTGACAAGGGCGGTCTGTATTGGCGGCCAAACGATCGTCTTCAATGTTCGACCAACCGGACTCATCAAGAGCCCGCGGCTGAAGTATGCTCTCAGCTCCGATCGTTCTCTGACGGTTGGTGTACGTGATGCCGTAGTTGACCGAATCGGGTTCTTTCTGAGTCTGGCTGATGATCTCGAACAATTCTACCGTATCGGCTACGGCGATGTGGATTTTGCTCCGGTCTTGCAAAGGCTGTACGGTCTACACCAAGTAAAATTCCTGACCCCATTCGAATCTGCTTGTTGGGCCGTACTCTCGCAGCGCTATCCCGCCGCAGCAGCTCAGAGGACCAAACAAGCAATCACCGAAAAATTCGGCACAAGTCTAGAGATGAATGGCCGAAGGTATGTCGCTTTTCCTGAACCCTACCGCCTGGCCTACGTCAACGAGCATGATCTAGGTGCCGTTGTCAAGAACCAGCGGAAGACACTGTTCTTGATCGGCGTCGCAAAAGCTTTCGCAGAGAAAGACGAAAGATTCCTCAGAACCTCAAAATACGATGAAGTGGAAAAATGGCTAAGTCAGATCCAAGGCATCGGAGACTGGTCGTCAAAACTGATTCTCCTGCGAGGACTCGGCCGGATGGAAAAGATCGCGGTGGAGAAACGGTTGCTGAGAGCCGCTTCAAAGGTTTACGGTCGAGGCAGAACCCTCACTCAGAGCGTTCTAGACCAGATGGCCGAGAAATATGGCCCATGGAAGGGATACTGGGCCTACTATCTGAGAACAGCGTCTATGAAATCCTGAAATCCGAACAGGATTTTCTCTTTGACCTACCTGGGGTTTGAAGTTGTCAGAGACTGTGCTTTTCCGAGGGCGTGTTTGACTAGGACTGTTCTTCCCCAGCCGTGGTGAGCGAAGTCTTCGGCTGGTGGCAATTTCTCGATCTCGAACCATCTCAGCTCTGCGACGGTCTTCCCCGGTGTCGTATTCATCGTGCGGGTAAAGGCAAGATAGTCGAAGATGAGATGCCAAGTCTGATCGTTTCCCACGAAAGACTCGATCTCAGCGAGTTTCAGCGTTATATCGTCTATTCCTGCATGCTCTTTCAAGATCCGCCTTGCAGCTTGGTCTGGATGCTCCAGGTGATGAAGATCATCGTTGGGTAGAAACCATCCTTCTTGATTGTCGGGGCCGACCCTGTATTTCACTAAGAGAGCCGAACTGTGATGAAGGGCCGCGATATGGGCTACTAGTGTATGCGTGTTGCATTCCATGGGTGAGATCCTAGCATTTGTCCTCTGCGAGAGAGGAAAAGATTAGCCTTTAGTCGCGCAGAATTCCTTCGACAACGTTCCCTTGCAGTAGTGAATCTTCAGACTTCTCTGCCTTCTCGAAGAGTGTAGTCTCATCTACCTGAACCGAAGCTCGTTTCTGGTAGATTTTCGCCACTTGTCGAAAGATGTCTGAAAGCTTGTCAGATTTTGGCCGAACCTCTTTGCCGAGTCGCCGGGTCAATATCTCGGCGCAATGGTTCACCACCATCCTTCTCCCGGTCCCAAGTATCTCGCCTAGCGCCTTGTCGAGCTCCTCAATTCCATCGGGCAACTTGTTCATGTCAACATGGTGTCTCCGTCTGGCATAGTGAAGAATAAGCTCGGCCGTCGCGCCTCCCAGACTCTGAAACGCTTCTTCAACAGAATCCTTTAGCTGCATGGCTAGGTCGGGAGGAAGATGTACTAGCCGAAATAGGCCGCGTTGAGACATCGACAGGCAGGCCTGCACATCTGTTTATCTTACAAGTAACGTTACTGGGCCCCTCCGCTACCGGTTGCACGCGGCAAGCCGAAGCATGGCGAAGCGAATCCTCCAAGTGTCGAATCTAATCATCTTGTATCGCGGGACTTGCATTCGGTACCTTCAGCTTTGCTATCATATCTTGAACAAGATCTTCAAAATCTGCGTAGATGGAAGGGTTCTCAGCGTAGGATTCGAACGCAGGGTACAACTCCTCCACCGCGGGATAGTAATTCGGATTTGGTTTGATTCCCTTTCTCTCAGGATTAGGATAGACGGGCCTCGCCAGAAAGTCTCTCACACTGAAATAGGCCAGCATATCGACAATTGTGTGCGCTATCTCTGAGTTGAGATCAGCTCTTCTCAAAGCAGCTGCAACGATATGTCGAGGAGTAATGAGCTCGGAGAGCTCATGGGCGAGGAACTTTTTCTGAACGTGGAGATCAGGAAAAGCCGCGAAACCGATACAGTCATTCCAGCCAAACCCTCCGTAGAGGCAGTCTATGAAATGAACACGAATCCTATCCGATGCCCACGGGGTCTTGGCGAGCGTGGAGAGGCGTGACAGTACCTGGTCGCCTATTGGGGACCATTCGGACTGGAACTTCTCCTTGTACTCCTCCAGTCGCGGCCTGGCTTCCTTCCAGATCTGCTCAAAACCTGCCACTCCTCCTTGGCGAATCTTTCGAAACAATTCCTCAAGCTTGCTATTGCCTGATAATGCGTCAAAACCTCCCGACGGGCCTCTCTTCATCAGACCAGTAGCAAACCGGTACCATTCGGATTCAGATGCGAAGGGTCCTACTCTCTGAAGCTCAAGGCGGACCTCATCTCGTCTGAAATGAGCATTCTGTGCCCGGTAGGCTTTGTTCCCCAATATTCCCGTCGCCAATTCTATAGGCATCAGTTCACCATAGAGGACCGAGATGTGGCAGAACTCATTTACTACTCTGCTGACTCCGAACTGAACCTGAGGGTTCAACGCTCTAGTTATCACGGACCCATTTGCGTCCGTCGAAGCTAGCCGAAACTTAGTCTGCAGAGGGTCCTGAAAGTATCAGAGGAGAATGATTACAGAGGCTTAGTGAATTAGCCCTCTCCCTATTCTGGGCACTATTCTTTCAGTTCTCGAATCAATTGCTTCGCTATGGTCAGCCTTTGGATATCGTTAGTACCTTCGTACGTCTTGATTATCTGCGAATCTCTGAGGAACCGTTCCACAGGGTACTCTGTCGCAACGCCGTAGCCACCATGTATCATCATGGCCAACAATGCCAGCTTTTCGGCTGTCTCAGTTGATGTAACCTTCGCGATCGAGGCGGCTTTGACAAACTCCTTGCCCTGATCCTTGAGCGATGCTGCCCAGTAGGTGAGCAGACGTGCCGTATGAAGACCCATGGCCATCTCGGCCAGCTTGTACTGGACCTGTTGAAAATCGATCAATGGCTTTTCAAAGCTTGTCCGGGTCTGAGCATAACTTATCGCGGCCTCATATGCTGCCTGGGCAATACCGACACCCTGCGCGGACACGTCCACGCGTCCCCGATCATATGTCTTCACGCCGATGTAGAACCCGTCACCTTCCTTTCCCAGGAGATTGTCCGTGGGGACCTTGACGTGATCAAGGATCAGTTCTGAGGGTTGCGAGCCGCGAAGACCCGTTGTTTCGATATGGCTACCGATCTGAAAACCCTCTGTTCCTCTTTCGACAATGAACGCACTCAAACCCTTATGCCGCTCTCTGGTGCTGGGAGGAGGACTCGTCCTAGCGAATACTAGGTAGAGGTCTGCGATCTCACCGTTCGTGATGAACGTCTTCCGGCCATTGATCTCCCAGTGGGTCCCATGAAGCTTGGCCGTCGACTTGATCCCGGCTACGTCGGACCCTGCCCCAGGTTCCGTCATTGCATGGGCTCCTATCTTTTCCCCTGACACTATCGGGACGAGGAATCGCTTTTTCTGCTCGGCCGAGCCCCATTCATTTAGAGGCTCGGAGACTAGGTGACTCGCGACGAAGACTGTTGAGCAGGCCGCAGAGACTCGAGCTATCTCTTCGATAGCAATGACCATTGAGAGAAGGTCGCCCCCCAGACCACCGTACTCTTCCTTGTATGTGATAGCAGTCAAACCAACTCCCGCAATCCGTCGGAGAAGGTCTCGCGGTATCTTGTTATTCCGATCAATCTCAAAGGCTACTGGACGAATCTCCTTCTCAGCAAAATCCCGGATAGTATGTCGGAGACTCTCGTGGTCAGCAGTCAGCTTCACTTCATAATCAGCAGAACGAGGCATCATAGTGCTCGTCAAATCAATATCAACGCCAGACCATCGAAGCTAATCATTCCTTTAAACTTTGGAACACATCGGCAGTGTACGATTCACATCTGGGTGGAGGACCTCTCAGCCCCGCTTTAGTCATCTTCCTCTTCCTTATCAATTCCTTTTAGAACCGACGATTCAATCTGACCACGTGAGAAGTTCGCGGGGAGCGCTTCGGTTCTCTTCAAGAAGGCAATGGCGGAACTGGCTGGCGAGAAATCACGCCACAAAGAACGAGGCGCTTTTGGTAATCTACAAGAGGGCGCCGAAGAATTCAAAGTTCCCTTCGCGTAGCGCGCTCGAGGAGGCACTTTGCTATGGATGGATTGACGGATGGTTCAAACCCCTAGATAACGACCGGTGGCTAATCAGGTACACACCAAGGCGGAAGAAATCCAACTGGTCCAAGTACAACATAGCAACCGCATGGAACTTGCTTAACGAAAACAAGATGACTCCCGCAGGTGTTGCGAGATTGCCTAAAGATGTCTTTGAAGTTTGGGAGAAACATAGGCCTCATGCAACAGTCATAGTTCGAGTGACCCAAGGAAGAGGAATCACGTTCGCTGATGGGAAGAACTATCTTTCAATGATCAAAATGCCAGCACGTGCCCCTTGAGGAAGCAGGCGTCGTATGTCCCCTCCCAAGAGACTGTCTCGAGATATCCGCTGTCGGACCTCTGACTGTCAAGAATAGCATTAACACGCGAGGACGGCTAAATGGGCCAGGTCCCCCACTGAGAATTTAACGAGACAAGGGTTCTCGCACAAGCGGAAGCGGGAGTATCCTGATAGGGCGGGTGGGATTTGAACCCACGATCGGTGCCCGAGACCAGTCTTTGCAACCTTTGCTGGGCACGCTTGACAAGCGGGTTATCTACTGGTTTTACTAGGGCTTCTCTGTGCTTGCAGTGACGCTAGTTGAGACTGGGTTTCGGAAGGGGTGCCCCGCAGCCAACGCATTTTTCTTTGAAAGGCTGGCTCATCCCGCAATATTCGCATTTGACTAGTATTGTGTCGGGGGGAGGTGGGGGAGAAAAGGCCGTCTGCTGAGTATACGGACGCTGGACCCCTGGCCCAGATTGCGTTGCGGCCCTTGCAACAACGATGATTATGACGACAATGAAGAATAGGAAGAAAATGCCACCGAAGGCGACACCAGGGGGTCCAGTTGCAAACGCTGCGACGCCTCCGAATAAGAGGAATATCATGAGAAGAACGAGTGCGACAATGACCCCGGATCTGTTTTGCTGGCCGCTCAACCTGTCAGAGTCTGATCCCCTGTTCTATAACAACATAGTGGGAGTCTTCATCACGTCACCAGGCAAGACTTGCCTGAGTCGAATCTTCTTCGTGGCGAAGTAGGCCAAGATCGCCCCTCAACAACAGTGAATATCCTGTTCTTGGACCGTCACATAGGATGTAGTCTCCGATCATAGAACCGGGTCCAATGAATCCCGATGAGAACTGTGCTCCTAGTCCTTGGGCTACTCCTGCAAGCTCTCCCATCGACATCGAACTCGACATTGCAAAGCATAGATCGAAGCTTCGCATTATCGGACGCCAAGAGAGATTCCCGGTGCCAGAACCGACTTCTCCTATTACCTCCTCGGATACGAACTCGCCCACTCTCCGACTCATCACAAGGGAGACTTTCTTGAACGATGTTCCTGTGTTCGAGACCACAGCTGTTAGACCTCCCGTCGGGTCGATGCTTATCGAAGCGTTAGCGATCGACTGATCGTGGGCGATTGAGAGGAGCGGCTTGCTCACAGAGGGTTTCAAGGGGAACCATGGCGATCTGATGAGAAAAATCCAGATGTCACGTCCCATCGGAACATCGATGTGGATGGCAGGAGCGAGGAACATTCCTTCCCATCGGCGCCGCAATAATCCAGCTGCGGGCATAGACTCTTGAAGAGTGAAAGTCAGTGTCTGGCTTCCGCCAGTATCGGTTGCTTCCTCAGGCTGAATAATCTGGGGATCCAGCATTGAAGAGTCGCACCTCCAAGCCTGAGTTTTTCCTTCTTGAACCCAGTGGAAGAAAAGAACCCCGGTCCCAGTGTAGACAGCTCTGTGAGCTATCCCCCGGCTCGACTTGAGCTTGACAATAGCCTGGCCTGCTCCGACCCCATATTCAACCTGGATCCCACCGATTAGGCTATAGACCGGCACTATTCCCCTACTCGCTACGACTCTAACTAGTTCGCTTCCAACAACCAACTTCCGATTTAAAGAGCGATAGAATTGAAAAATTCAGCAGTTGAGTCACGAATTTCAGAGTTGTTGACTCGAAGGTAGGGTAGGTTGGGTTAGTGGGGCGGGTGGGATTTGAACCCACGATCACCGGTGCCCGAGACCGGTATTTTCTATGCCCGGATGGCATCTTAGACCAAGCTGTCCCCACTCAAGGATGGTCTGGACCACCGCCCCCAAGATGATGAGGAAACTCTGTTTACAAATAAACCATTCAACCGCTCTGCTAGGGACATCAGACTAGTCCCTACG
>Ga0209056_10002075_pt1 | contig 21795 bp, 20 predicted proteins | sample GraSoiAngelo_114_FD_185876 | JGI IMG/M metagenome (GOLD analysis project Ga0209056, IMG submission 185876) | Grasslands soil microbial communities from the Angelo Coastal Reserve, California, USA - 14_0903_13_40cm (SPAdes) (version 2) | ecosystem: Environmental > Terrestrial > Soil > Grasslands...
ATTCAGCGGCAGAGACAATGAGCACGATATATCGGATGTATTTGTGATCATCGCCCCGCAGCATCATCAGTGCCAGCGCGCCCGCGGCAGGGAAGAAGATCAGCACGGAAAGCAAGTGTCCGCCGTGCAGCATCAACGCACCCACCCGAGGACCGGTTTTCCCGCGCCCGGCCAGAGGAAGATCACCGCGATCAGCACTAGCGCTCCGATGACCACCCACACCGCGTAGCTGCGCGTGTTCCCCGATTGTGTGTGGCGGGTGCGATCACCGACAGCGGTAATGCCGTCTGCAAGCCCGTTCACCGCGCCATCGATGGCCGCCACGTCCGCGGTCTTCCAAAGCACGTTCGTGGAAATCCAGAGCAGCGGCTTGACGATCGTCGCCACGTACAACTCGTCAACGTAATATTTGTTAAGCAGCGTCGTGTACACCCCCTTCATCGACTTGGCGAGCCCCTCCGCTTTTTCCGGCCGCTTGAGATACAGCCAGTATGCGTTGGCAAGACCAAGGAGAGCCGATACCACGGCGACCACCGCGAGCGTGAGTTCGAAGCTGTGAGCTGCCGCTTCGCTCAAGACTTCGGCGCCTTCGTGCGAGCCGAACACCGGCGTCAGAAAGTTTGCGAAATAGTCCGGACCGCCCCAAAGTGCAGGCGCGGCTACCCAGCCGCCGATTACGGAGAGCACGGCGAGCGCCACCAGCGGCCCAAGCATGCTCCACGGCGATTCATGGACGTGTACTTTGTGCTCATCGTAGCGCGGCTTCCCGTGAAAAGTAAGGAAGATCAAACGGAACATGTAAAACGAAGTGAGTAGAGCAGTAAGTAACCCGAGCGCGTACAGCGGATGGCCGCCCGGGATCTGAAAAGCGCTCAGAAGGATGGCATCCTTGCTGAAGAATCCGGCAAGCGGAGGAATGCCCGCAATCGCCAGTGTGGCGATCAGCATGGTCACGTAGGTGTACTTGATCTTTTTGCTGAGGCCGCCCATGTGGCGCATGTCCTGTTCGCCGCCCATGGCGTGAATCACGGAACCAGCAGCCAGAAAGAGCAGCGCCTTAAAAAAGGCATGCGTCAACAGGTGAAAAATGCCCGCGGAGAACGCGCCAACCCCGCACGCCAGGAACATGTAACCGAGCTGACTGACCGTCGAGTAGGCCAAAACTTTCTTGATGTCCGTCTGCACCAGTCCGATGGTGGCGGCGAAAAACGCCGTGGCGCAGCCCACGATGGCCACAACGACCAGCGCCGTTTCGGAATGCGTGAAGAGCACGTGAGAGCGAGCCACAACATACACGCCCGCAGTCACCATGGTGGCCGCGTGAATCAGCGCACTGACCGGCGTCGGCCCTTCCATCGCGTCCGGGAGCCACACGTACAGCGGAAGCTGCGCGGATTTCCCGCAAGCACCCATGAACAGCAGCAGGCATGCAACCGTGAACGTGCCGAATTGTCCCCAACCCTCCGGACCCCAGCTAGGGTTGGAGGCAGCCTGGAAAAGTGCGGTGAAGTCCAGGGTGCGGAACGTCCGGAACAGCAAGAACATTCCGAGCATGAAGCCGAAGTCACCGATGCGGTTGACGATGAACGCCTTCTTCCCTGCATCTGACGCCGACTTCCTAAGGAAATAAAATCCGATCAGCAAATAGCTGCACAAGCCGACGCCTTCCCAGCCAACAAAGAGAAGCAAGTAGTTTGCCGCGAGCACCAGAATTAGCATGAAGAACATGAACAGATTGAGATACGAGAAGAAGCGGTAGTAGCCGCCTTCATGCGCCATATATCCGGTCGCATAAATGTGGATGAGCCAGCCGACGCCGGTCACCACCAGCACCATGACCACGGTGAGCTGGTCCATCTGCAGATCAAAGCCCGCCCGGAAATTCCCCGCAGTAATCCAGGTGAAGAATTCCTTGCGGAAGAGAACCTGCCCCGATTCAAAAAATTCCCGCACCGCCTCGAGCGCGCAGGCGAACGACAGTCCCGTCGACCCCAGCGCCACCCAGTTCACGGTCTTGTTCGCCCACTTCGCGCCAAAAAGTCCATTGATCGCCGAGCCCAGCAGCGGCAGCAGCTGGACAATCCACAAATATTCGAGCATCGGGCGCGTCGGCATCAGAGTTTCATCAGGTCCACGCGCTCGACGTTCAGTGTCTGCCGGTTGCGCGCAATCAGAATGATGATTCCCAGGCCCACGGCCGCTTCCGCCGCCGCCACAACAATCACGAACAGCACAAATACCTGCCCATCCAGCTTTCCCCACGCCTGGCTGAACGCCACAAACGCGAGATTGACGGCATTCAGCATCAGCTCAATGCTCATGAAAATCGTGATGATGTTGCGCTTGAAAACAAACGCAAACACGCCGATTCCGAACAAAATCGCGCTCAGAATGATGTAGTAGTTCGTCGGCACCATTTCAGGGTTTCTCCCGCTGTGCGAGCACCGTAGCGCCCATCACCGCCACGAGAATGAGAAACGACGTCAGTTCGAACGGATACACGAAATCCCGAAACAACATGTTCGAAATGCCGCTCGTCGAAGCCATCGCACCAGTCTGCGACGACCCTTGCACGCCTGCTGTCGTTCTCACAATGGTCGCGGTGACGAATCCCGCCAGCGCCACAACCAGCAGCAGGCCCGGCGGTCCCGCCAGCTTTGAAATGCTGGTCTGCTCTTCAACGCCGGCGTTCAGCAGCATGATCACAAACACGAACAGCACCATGATCGCGCCGCCGTACACGATGATCTGCACCGCCGCCACAAATTCCGCGCCCAGCAACAAATACAAGCCCGCCAGCGCCACCATCACCACGATCAGCGAAAGCGCGCTGTGAATCGGGTGCTTTTGCAATATCAAGCTGACGGCCCCGATCACCGCCAATCCGGCGAGCGCGAAAAACACAACCAGCGACGCGGTCATTTCCCACCCCATTGCATCTTCGCCAGGATCACGAAACTGGTCACAATCACGTTCACGATCGAAATCGGCAGCAGCAATTTCCATCCAAAGGCCATCAGCTGGTCATAGCGGAACCGCGGCAGCGTCCCGCGCATCCACACGTAAATGAACAGAAAGACGAAAATCTTGGACAGCAGCCAGAACGGGCCTTGAACAAATTCGTTCACGCCGGGATACAAAACAAAAGCCGCGCCCAGTGCGGTGATGGCCGTTCCCACAACTGGCAGAATGACCCGCCCGAAAATCGTCTCGTACCGGATGCCGTCCCAAATAACCCACAATCCAAACGGAATCAGAACTACCGAAGGCAGGTAATGCGTCCAGGTCCACGAAGCAGGGAAGGGAGACAGCCATCCGCCAAAAAACAGGATCGAGCACAAACAGGAAATCGTGGTCATGCTGGTGTATTCGGCGATGAAAAACATCGCGAACTTGAAGCTCGCGTACTCCGTATGAAAACCCGCAACGAGCTCCGACTCCGCTTCCGGCAGATCGAACGGAGCGCGGTTTGTCTCCGCAATCGCCGCGATGAAAAAACAAAGGAAGCCCAGAATCTGCGGCCAGATGTTCCAGCCGAGGAAGCCCCATTCCGGGTGCCGCCCCTGCGCCTCGATGATTTTTGTCAAGTTAAAACTGCCCGCCATCAGCAGCACCCCGACCACGGACATCGTCAGCGCCAGCTCGTAACTGATCATCTGCGCCGAGCTGCGCAATCCGCCAAGCAGCGAGTATTTGTTGTTCGAACTCCATCCCGCGAGCGCCACTCCGTATACACCGAGCGCGGTGATCGCAAACAGCGCCAGAATTCCGATATTCAGATCCGGAGGCGCGATTCCCAGGTAGATCTCGCGGCCAAACAGCCGAAGGGGCTCCGGCCCAAACGGTATGATCGCGATGGACGTCAGCGCGAGCGCCAGCGCCAATAGCGGCGCAAGGAAATAGACAAACTTATCCACACCCGCCGGCGTCGGATCTTCCTTGAACAGAAACTTCAAGCCGTCGGCTAGAGGCTGCAGCAGCCCGTGCGGCCCTACACGATGGGGCCCCCAGCGCGACTGAATATGCGCCACGAGTTTGCGTTCAAACCAGGTGAGATATGCGTCCACCGTGAGAACGATGAAAAGCAGCAGCACGATCTTGACGATCGTAATAATCAGCTCGGCGTTCGCGGAGAGAATCGCGCTCACGGCTTCGCCTTAGCCTCCGGCAGGGATTCCATCATCGTGCAGAAACGGCCCAGCGTGCCGCTTGTGAAAAGCGTGTCCTCGGCCGAGCGAATCAATCCCGCCGGAACGTCGTATGGCGCATGACCGTTTCTCGCAAATTGCACGCGCGTCGGCTCCGCTCCGCCTGTCAGCAATCCCGCCTGCTGAACTTCGTACGCGGGCACCGCCTTGCGGATCTCTTCGAACACCGCGGCCGGCGTCTTGTAGTGAAATGCCTTGCCCAGACCCAGCTTTTCGAGCTGATGAGACAGGATTCGCAAAAGATCGAAGTCGCTGCGCGGCCCCATCACTTCCGCGCCCTTGTGGAGCAGCTGAATCTCTCCCGAAGTATTCGTGACCGTCCCATCTTTCTCATACGCTGACGTCGCGGGAAAAACGATGTCCGCCACTTTCGCCGTTTCCGTCAGAAACATTTCGTGAACGATCAGCAAGCCCAGCTTCCCGCGACCGTAACCAGGCGTCCCAAAATGCGCGAACGGATTCGCACCGACGACATAAAGAGCTTTCAGCTTTCCTGCTTGCGCCCCTTCCACCATCAGCGGCGCGGTCAGCCCTGGCTTGGTTGGAATCGGTCCGCAGCCCCACAAGTTTTCAAACGATTCGTGCGCGCTTTGGAGGCCCACGTAGGCGTAACCCGGCAAGCGATCCGGCAAAACGCCCAGGTCGGCGGCGCCGCGCGAGTTCGCGTAATCCGCCAGCGCCATATAGCGCGTTTTCCCGGGCAATTTCGAGCCGAACGCGACAAGCTGTGCGATCGCTGCGCCCGAAACTTCCGCGCCAAACACAATCGCAACATCGCCCTCCGCCTCGAGGCTCGCCTTCAACAGCACCAACTGCTCCACCATGGCCGGCGGCAATATACCTTCTTCATGCGCCAGCCACTTCAGCGCGGCCGCTTCCTGTCCCGCCGCCACGTTTACAAACTGTGTGGCCTTTCGTTTCAGCTTGATCTCTTTCGCGTTGATGACGAAGAGTTTCGCCCCGAAGTGCCGGATACCGCTTCGAATCTGCCACCCTACTAGCGGATTCTGATTCGTCGGGTCATTGCCAATCAGCAGCACGGCCTTGGATTGATAGAGCTGCTCCATGGTCAGCAGGGAATCGACGGCCCGCTCACCGAGCGCCGTAACCAGGCCGGTGAAATCCGCCGTGCGATGATGATCGATGTTATTCGTTCCAAACGTCACGCGCGCCAGCTTCTGCAACAAGTAGTTCTCTTCATTCGAAGTGCGGTTCGAGCCAATGAACCCAATCGAATCCTTGCCGCTCGCGTCATGAATCGCTTTCAGCTTGGTCGCAGCGGTTTGCGCAGCTTCTTCCCACGAAACGGGAAACAACTTGTCGCCCTTGCGCAACAGCGGCTGCCGGATGCGCTCCGCATGCTTCGTGAAATCAAAGCCAAAGCGCCCCTTCACGCACAGGAAATCCTTGTTGATGCCGCTCAAGTCGCGGTTATTCGAACGCAGAATCTCGTGATTGCGCACGCTCAGCGTCGTCTTGCACCCGTTCGAACAATGCGTGCACACCGTCGAAACGTAGTTCATCTCCCAGGGGCGCGTTTTGTAGCGATACGTCCCGCTGGTCAGCGCCCCCACCGGGCAAATGTCAATGCACATCCCGCATTCTTCGCATTCCAGGTGATCTTCGCGGTTGGGAATGATCACGCTGTTCGCGCCGCGCATCCCCACGCCCAGGGCCTTCACGTCCATGCCTTCATCGCACACCCGCACGCAGCGGAAACAAAGAATGCACCGCGGAGCATCGTAATAAACGAGCTCCGACCACTTTTCCTCCGGCCGGTGAATCTTTTCCTCCACAAAGCGGCTGGAATCCGCGCCGTAGCGGAACACCATGTCCTGCAGCTCGCACTCGCCGCCCTTGTCGCACACCGGGCAATCCAGCGGATGATTCGTCAGCAAAAATTCCAGCATGTACTTGCGCGCGTTGCGGACCTGCTCGGTGTCCGTTCGAACGATCATGCCCTCCGTGGCGATCACCGTGCAGGCCGTCTGCAATTTCGGCGCTTTTTCGATTTCCACCAGGCACATCCGGCACGCCGCCTGCAGCGAAAGTCCGGGGTAGTAGCAGAACGACGGCACCTCCGTCCCGATGCGCCGCGTTGCTTCGATGAGCAGCGTCCCCTGCGGCACTTCCACGTCGCGGTCGTTGATCTTCAGATGGATTAATTTCTGTGCTGGCATGGATTCCTATCGCGCGCCGGCTAACACTTCCGTGGACTTGTACGGGCAGGGTCCTTTCAAGTGTTCTTCAAATTCATTGCGCCATTTTTTCATGATGCTGATCGTCGGCATGGCTGCGGCGTCGCCGAGCGGACAGAACGTGCGCCCCAGCATATTTTTCGCAAGGTCCGCGATCAAGTCGATGTCTTCCGTGCGCCCGAAGCCCGCGTGAAAGCGCTCCAGCGTTTTACGCAGCCAGCTGGTGCCTTCACGGCAAGGTATGCACCAGCCGCAGGATTCGTGCGCGTAGAAGTGCATGATGCGCCGTGCCATGTCCACCATGCAGGTGTCTTCGTCCATCACCACCATGCCGCCGGAGCCCAGCATCGAGCCGGCCTTGGCCACGGAGTCGTAGTCCATCGCAACATCAATTTCATCGCCCGTCATCAGCGGGCACGAACTTCCTCCGGGAATCACCGCCTTAATCTTCTTGTTGCCCGGAATGCCGCCCGCCATCTCGTAGATGAACTTTTTCATATTCATCCCGAGCGGAATTTCATAGATTCCAGGCTTATTGACGTGGCCCGCCACGCACAGCAGGCGCGTTCCGCCATTCTTCGGCGTCCCGCGATTTGCGTAGGCTTCGCCGCCCTGGAGAATAATTGACGGTACCGCGCTCAGCGTTTCCACGTTATTGATAATCGTGGGGCATCCGTACAGCCCGACGACCGCAGGAAACGGCGGCTTGATACGCGGGTAGCCGCGCTTGCCTTCCAGCGATTCCATCAACGCCGATTCTTCGCCACATTCGTACGCGCCGGCGCCCGTATGAATCAGCAAATCAAAATCGAATCCCGACCCAAGAATGTTCTTCCCCAGATAGCCGCGCGCGTACGCTTCTGCAATCGCCGCGTCCACAATGTCCAGAACGTAGCGGTATTCCCCGCGGATGTAAATGAAACCCTGATGCGATCCGATCGCGCGTCCAGCAATCACCATGCCTTCGATCATCTGATGCGGGTCCATTTCCATCAGCGGCCGGTCTTTGCAAGTCCCCGGCTCCGATTCGTCCGCGTTGCAAATCACGTATTTCGGCTTCGGGGAATCCTTCGGCACGAACGACCATTTCATGCCCGTCGGAAATCCCGCGCCACCGCGCCCGCGCAAGCTGGATTTCTTCACTTCTTCGATGATCGTTTCCGGCGTCATCTCCTTCAGGGCCTTCTCCAGAGCCTGGTAGCCTTCGTGCTGTAGATAGACGTCAATCTTGTGCGAATCCTTGATTCCCCAGCGCTTACTGATCAGCGGCGTTTCCGCCGGATGTCGCTCGTGCAACGCTCCGGAAATCAGCGGCTCGGGCTCGGGCCTTCTCCCGGCGTCGAGCTCCTGAATGATGCGGTCGAATTTGAGCGCCGTGAGGTTTTCGTAGAAGTCGTAATTCACCTGCATCGCCGGTGCGCCGGTGCAAGCGCCAATGCATTCGACTTCTTCGAGCGAAAAAATCCCGTCCGGGGTCGTTTCCTTGTGGCCGATTACCAGCCGTTTCTTCGCGCGGTCCAGAAGTTCATATCCGCCCTTCAGCATGCACGCCACGTTCGTGCAAATCTGCACGTGGTGCTTGCCCATGGGCTTCCGGCGCAGCATCGAGTAATACGCCAGAGTCTCTTCGATCTGTACATTGTTGAGGTCCAGGCGCTTCCCGATCTCCGCGATCATTTCGTCGCTGACGCAGCCGTATTCATCCTGCGCATACATCAGCATGGGAATCAGCGCGCTGCGCTTCACCGGATAGCGGCTCTGCAGCAATTCGAATTTCGCCGTAAGCTGAGGGGAAAGTTGCATGATTACCTGTCTACTTCTCCAAGGACGATGTCGATGGTGCCGATGCATGCGATGACGTCGGCGATCAACTGCCCTTCGATCAATTTCGGAAGCGCCTGCAGATTGATATACGAGGGCGACCGGAAGTGCGCCCGCAGCGGCTTTGGCGAACCGTCGCTCGCAATGAAGCATCCAAGTTCGCCTCGCGGGGATTCCACGCTGACATACGCCTCGCCCGGCGCCGGAGAAAATCCTTCCGTGAAAATCTTGAAGTGGTAGATGAGCGCTTCCATCTCCGTTTTCATTTTTTCTCTCTGCGGCGGAATCACGCCCGGTGCTTCAGCTCGGATCGGACCTTCGTTCGTAATCTTGTCCAGCGCCTGGCGGATAATTTTCAGGCTTTCCCGCATCTCGGCCACGCGAATCAGATACCGCGCGTAGCAGTCGGAATCCGTTCGCGTCGGAACATTGAAGTCGAACTCCTCGTAACTCGAGTACGGAAAAACTTTCCGGTTATCATACGCAATGCCCGCCGCGCGCAGCGTTGGGCCCGTCATGCTGAGCGCGACCGCATCTTCCGCGGAGATGTACCCGATGCCCTTGGTCCGGCCGATCCAGATGCGATTTTCCGTTAGTAGCGTTTCGTATTCGTCCACGCGGCTGGGCATCATTTTCAGGAATCGCTCGATCGCCTGCCGCCAGCCGGTCGGCGGATCCAGCGCCAGTCCGCCGATTCGAATGTAGCTGGTCATCATCCGCTGGCCGGAGAACAGTTCGAAAATCTTCAGAATTTCTTCGCGCTCGCGAAAGCAGTAAAGAAATACCGACATCGCGCCGAGGTCGATCGCGTGCGTCCCCAGCCAGACCAGATGCGAAGAAATCCTTTGCAGCTCGACCATCATCACGCGGATGTATTGCGCGCGTTTTGGAATTTCCACCCCCAGAAGTTTTTCTACCGCCAAGCAATACACCAGGTTGTTCCCCAGTGGATTCAGGTAATCCATCCGGTCCGTCAGCGTAATCGCCTGCGAATACGTCTTGTCTTCGCACGATTTCTCGATCCCGGTATGCAAATACCCGAGATCGGGAATCGCTTTCACCACGTTCTCGCCGTCAAGTTCCAGCAGAATTCGCAGCACCCCGTGCGTCGACGGGTGCTGCGGCCCCATGTTGAGCACCATGGTTTTTGCTGCGCCGGTGGCGGTATCAACGGTGGTCATGGCGTCGAGCTTTTCCTGAAAAGTTCGCCCGTGCTCGGCACGTCGCGATAGCCCTCAACGGGATAATCCCGGCGCAACGGATGCCCTTCCCAATCATCGGGAAGGAGTATGCGCCGCAAATCGGGATGCCCGTTGAAACGAATTCCAAACAGGTCGAAGATTTCCCGCTCCAGCCAGTTCGCGCCCGGCCACACCGGCACCAGCGAATCCACAACCGGATCGTTCCCCGAAACGCGCACCTTCAGCCGCACTCTTTCGCGCCGCGGAATGGAAACAAGTTGATAGTTCAATTCGAATCGCGGTTCGTGCGGAAAGCGGTCGACGCAGGTTGCCGCGCTCAGGAGGTCGTACCGCAGCTTGGCATCTTGACGGCAGTGTTCCGCGGAAGCTCGAAGAAATTCGCGCGGAATGACAATCGTGGTCTCGTCGCGGAATTGGATCACTTCCGCAACGGCTTTCGAATTCCACGCGCGCAGCCGTTCGGCTACAACATTAGCGTTTTGGCTGGAAGACTCCTTCACGATTTCGAATCCCGTTTGCGCCGCTTATTTATGCCAGTCCAGCGCGCCCTTTTTCCAGAGATAGAGATAACCGACCAGCAGGATCGCTATGTAGATCATCATTTCCGCAAAGCCATACCACCGCAAGCTGCGAAAAATGTAGGCCCAGGGGTACAGGAAGATGGCTTCCACGTCGAACAGAATGAAAACCATTGCCACGAGATAGAACTTCACCGAAAAAGGCTCACGGGCATCGCCCGTTGGTTCCATCCCGCACTCGTAGGCTTGCTGCTTCGCCCGGCTCGGACGCCGCCACCCGACTAGCACGGAGACAGCAGTCAGCGCACCGGCAAGCGCCGCGGCGATCAGCAGGTGTAAGAGAAGCGGAGCGTAAGTATGTAAGTCAGAACCACTCATGGGCGACTTGCTATAATACTGATTCACCCGCCGGTCGGTCAAATCGGGCGGAGAAGTTCCCGCGCGGCGGTTTCGCATCGATGTACGGGAAAAGATGAAGGACCCGATGCTTTTTGGTCACAATACCAACGTAAAAGTGCGGGACACCGACTTTCACGTCCAAACCGAAGATCGCGGCGTCACCAACGCGCTCATTGACACCACCGTCTATTTTCACGGACGCGTGCTGCATCGGCGAACGAATAACTATTTTGATCTCCTGCCGCTGAATTCGAAGAACGAACAAGCGCTCAAGCAGCGCCTCGATGAGCAACACCGTGCTGTTGTAGAAGAGCTTCGAACGGGAACGCTGCACCTTCCCCTGCCGCAGGAAGCTAAATCCCCCGCGACGACTGGCGTATCGAACGCCCCGTCCGTCCCGAAAGTGCTGACGCTCGTTCTGATCAATTCAAAAACCTGGCTCGCGGGAAAGCGTGCCACTCTGGTTGTCTCCGTGCAAAACCGCGAGAGTGGCGAACCCGTGAATCACGCGCGCATTGTAGCTCGAGTGGAAGGCGCCGCCGATTCGAAAGAATTCAAAACCGAAACCGGAATCGACGGCCGCGCGCGGTTGGAATTTGATATGCCGCGCGTATCCGGGGCGGAGCCGGCGCTGGTCATCGAAGCGATGCACGGCAACGCCAAAGGGCATTTGCGGTTTCAGTTGCGCGCAAGACCGAAAGTGCCCGCTGCGAGTTAGAATGGAAACGACCGTCACGATTATCGTCAACGGAGAATCACGAGTGGCAGGTGTAGAGGCTACCGTCGCGGACCTGCTTCGCGATCTCGGTCTGAATGCCGGGCGCGTGGCCATCGAGCGAAATCTGGAAATTTTGCCGCGGCCGAAATGGCCAGCAACGCGCGTCGCGGCTGGCGATCGCTACGAAATCGTTCAGTTTGTCGGCGGCGGTTAAAACATTTTTTTCCAGATTTCGATCCGTTCTTTCAGATCTTCCTCGTCAAATTCCCTTCAACAGGTGCCCCATCTTGCGTTTCTTCGTTTTGAGATAGCCGCGAGAGATTTTCGAGACGCGCGGCTGGCAGGGAACGCGTTCGACGACCTGTATCCCTGCGCTTTCAAGTTGGCGGACTTTTTCCGGGTTGTTGGAAAGCAGGCGAATTTTTTTCGCTCCCAGTTTTTTCAAAATTTGCGCGGAGAAATCGTAATCGCGGGCATCGGCGGCAAAACCCAGTTTTTCATTGGCCTCAACCGTGTCCATTCCACCGTCCTGGAGTTCGTAAGCGCGGAGCTTGTTCATCAGGCCGATGCCGCGGCCTTCCTGCGGCAGGTAGAGCAGGATTCCCGAAGGCGCCTGTCCGATTTTTTTCAGCGACAATTCAAGCTGCGCGCGGCAATCGCAACGCAGCGATGTGAGTACATCGCCAGTCAAGCATTGCGAGTGCACGCGCACCAGCGGAGCAATCCTGCTTTTCAGATTTCCGCGTACCAGCGCAACCGCTTCTTCCTGCGGCCCGCGGCCCTTGAATCCGAAAATGGTGAAGCGGCCATAACGCGTCGGCAGCTCGGCGTGCGCGACCATCTGCACCATCGTGGAACTTTTCTTCAATCGTTTGCTCTTGTGTGATTTTGCGCTCATCGGAAACGGACAGTATAACAGGGAGCCATAATCGGCACAGGCTGCCATCCGCGCAAGCCGCTTGATGTGCGAGCACCGACGTACGAGACGCGCTTTACATCAAGCGGGGGATTGGCTAGCGTTAGCTTGAGAAACGCAGGCGAAGAATGGACACGGCAACCTCAGTTCGCGACCTCTTATTCACCTTGCTGCTGAAGGTGGGCGTGGCGTCGTCCTTTGCCGCGCTGCTGGCGCGCTGGAACACCTTTCGCCGCGTGCTTTTTACCGAAGAGCGCGACGTCGACCAAAAACTCAAGTTGATGATGTTTATGGTTCCGCCGCTGATCGTCGGAGTGATGCTGCGCCTGGTTGGGCCTGCCTACAAGTTTGCGGATCTGTCGCTGGAAGGCGCGTTTCTCATGGGCTTGCTGGGTGGCCGCGTGGTGGGGCCGATCGGCGGCGCGATCATCACTATTCCGGCGCTGATTTCGCACGAGTGGCTGGCGATGCCCGTGGCAGCGACGGCGGGACTGCTCGGCGGACTCATCCGGCAGGCCATTCCAAACAAAGAAGACATCTGGAATTTCGGGCCGTTCACTTTCCTGAACATTCCGAGAGCGACTGTGAAGCTGCTTCGCAAAGCGGAATTGTCCTGGGAAATGGCGCCGCTGACCACGTGCATTGCCCTCGAACTGGGCCGCGTGGCGCTTGTGCACGCTACAAAGCTGAAGTGGCTCTTTGCGATCGATCCGAACTGGGATTGGTGGCTGGGGCTCGTGGTGATCGCCACACTAATGTCTGTCGCTGCCCCGCTGAAAATCTGGAACAACACGCGCATCGAGATGAACCTCGAGCGGCACCAGCAGCTTTTGTTGAAGGCACGTATGGATGCGCTCTCCAGCCAGATCAATCCGCACTTTCTGTTCAATACGCTCAACACCGTTTCGGCGCTTATCCGCATTGATCCGGATTCCGCGCGCGGCGTGGTGCTCAAACTCAGCAATATTTTGCGACGGCTCCTCCGCAAGCATGAGACCTTCGTGCCGCTCAGCGAAGAACTGCAATTCATCGACGATTATCTGGACATCGAAGTGGCCCGCTTCGGCCGCGACAATCTCGAAATCGTCAAGCAGCTCGGCGAAGAGACCCTCGAGGCCTTTGTCCCCAGCATGCTCCTCCAGCCGATTGTGGAGAATTGTCTGAAACACGGTCTTGCGCCCAAGCTCGGCGGCGGAAAAATTCAGTTGCGAACGACAACGCGTGACGGCCGGCTGCATATTGAAATTGAAGACAACGGCGTGGGCATTTCCGAAGAAAAAATGCCCCACGTCTACGTCGAAGGCATCGGATTGAGCAACGTGCGCGAGCGCCTGCACGTGCTCTACGGAGCCGATTTCAATTTGGAGATTCAGAGCCGGCCCGGCGAAGGCACGGTGATCCGCATTGACGTACCCGCTCTTGTGCCCGCCATGCAGGCGGTGGGTTGAGAACGCCAGAAAACTGTGGATATTGGAAAAATTGAAAAGAGAAATGCTGAGTGCGGCTCAGCCATACTGTTTGACATGAACCGAAAAACAGTATGACTTCAAACAGTGATCCGGTCCTTTCGCAGCGCGGACACCGAGCGCTTATTCCGCAGGGAATCTGTTCGCCGGTTCAAGGCCATTGAACGGCAAGCGCTTCGGAAACTGGACATGCTTGACGCCGCGCCGGATCTCCGGACGCTGTCGGCGCTCCCTGGAAACAGACTGGAAAGATTGAGGGGAGAGCGGCAGGGGCAGTGCAGCATCCGCCTGAACGACCAGTGGCGGATTTGCTTTGTATGGCGCGAGGGACACGCATATGAAGTCGAGATTGTGGATGACCACTGAGAGGGCCGAATGGCAAAGAAACTGAAGCCGGTGCATCCGGGAGAGATTCTTCGCGAGGAGTTCATGCTGCCACTTGGGCTGAGCATGAACAAGTTGGCGATGGCATTGCGCGTCCCGGTGACACGAATCGCGGATATCGTCAACGAGCGCCGGGGCATCACGGCCGATACGGCCCTGCGCTTTGCCCGTTACTTTAATAACGCCCCCGCTTTCTGGATGAATCTTCAAACGCGTTATGACCTGGAAGTGGCTGAAGACGAAATCGCTGCCCAAGTTGCGCGAGACGTGCAGCCTTTGGAAATGGTCACCCGCGAGGATTAGAAACAACCAGCGAATTCGGGCTCTCATTCCTCGCGGAGAGCAACCATGGGGTCGACCTGCGTGGCGCGGCGCGCGGGAATGTAGCAGGCAAAGAACGCGGAGAGCAGAAGCACGGTGGCGACGGCGCTGATCGCGGCCGGGTCTATGGCGTTGACTTGGTAGAGAAGAGTCTTCATCACGCGGCCGACAAAGTAAGTACCAGCGAGGCCCACGAGCAGTCCAAGAAAAGCGAGCACCATTCCTTCCTGAAGTACAAGACGAAGTACCTGATTGGGGCCGGCGCCGAGCGCGATGCGCAGGCCAATCTCGTGGGTGCGTTGGGCCACTGCGAAGGACATCACGCCGTAGATGCCGATGGCGGCGAGCAACAGTGCTACCCCCGCAAAACTCGAGAACAGCACCGTGGAGAAGCGGTCTCCAGCCAATGACTCATCCACGAGCTGATCCATGGTCTTTACCTGATCGAGGGGCAGATTGGGGTCCACGGAGCGGACCACGGCGGTAATGCTCTTGGTCATGCTTGCGGGATCGCCAAAAGTGCGGACTGCCAAGCCCGCCTGTGGCCAGGGGCTCTGCCAAAAGGGAACAACGATTTCGGGGAAGCCGTCGCCACGAACACCGCCGTTGTGGACGTTATGATAGACACCAACGATTTGCCATTCGATGGGCGGCCCGAGCTTGGTGACGCCGGGGATTAACTGTTCGACGGCGAGGCGTTGCGTGAGAGGGTCCACGTTGGACAAGTATTTCTTGGCGAAGGTCTCGTTCACGACGGCGACCGGGAGGCCGCCGGCAAAATCCTGTTCCGTGATGGCGCGGCCTTTTTCGATTTGGATTCCAAACGTCTTGAAGAATTCCGGCGTCACCATTGTAAAGCCTGCGCCGGGACGCGAGGACGGATCACTGACCGCCTGTCCCGCGAGGTTGAAGGGCATGCCAAAGTTCGTGCCGATGATAGGCATCCCCGTGGAAGCGGAAGCAGCGGTGATTCCCGGAAGGGCGCCCACTTTGTCCAAGAGCAGGCGATAGAACGCGTTTATTTGTTCAGGCGTGGAAAAGCGTTCATTGGTTACGGGTAGAAAAAAAGTGAGGATGTGGTCCTGGCGAAATCCGAGATCGACGCGGCTTAGTTTCCAGAAGCTGTGAATCACCAGCCCGGCGCCGGCGAGGAGCGTCAGCGCCAGCGCAAATTCGATGACCACCAGAGTGCGGCGCAATCCGTGGCGGCCCGCGCTGATCGCGGAGCGGCCGCTTTCCTTCAGCACATCACTCAAATTGAGCCGCGCCGTTTGCCACGCGGGAGCGCAGCCAAACAGCACACCAGCCAGAAGCGTCGCTGCCATGCTAAAGAAAAGAACAGGCAGGTTCACGCGAATGTCCGCCTCCGAGGGCAGGGTAAACGGCGGAATGAGGGAAACAATCACTTTCAGCAGTCCCCAAGCGAGGCTCACACCCAAGATTCCGCCGATCAGCGACAGCGCGAGGCTCTCGGTCAGGAATTGAGCGAAGAGTTGTCCGCGTGTGGCGCCCAGAGAGGCCCGTACGGCAATCTCTTTTTGGCGAACGGTCCCCCGCGCAAGAAGAAGATTGGCCACGTTGACGCAAGCGATCAACAAAATGAAGCCGACAGCGCCCATCAGCAGCCAGATATTCTTGATCAGGTCTTTGCTGATGAAGTCGTTCTTGAGGGGTTCGACGGCGGCGCTCCAGCCCTTGTTGGACTTTGGATAGACTTCAGCAATGTGGCGCGTGACGGAATCCATGTTGGCGTTGGCCTGTTGCAAAGTGACGCCCGGTTTGAGCCGGCCCATTACCAGGACGAAATGAAAGTCGTGGTTGATCTGCTCTGGTTTGAAAGCCAGCGGGACAAAGAGCTGCGATTCGAGGCGGTCAGGCTGCCCGGCTGCAAGGACTCCCACGACCGTGTAAGGCTCGCCGTTCAGGCGGATGGGCTTGCCGATGATTTCGTGGTCACTGCCGAAACGCTCCACCCAAAGTCGGTGAGTCATCACCACGACGCGATCCCGGCCCACGACTCCTTCCTCGGGGAGAATGTCCCGCCCCAGGAAAAAGGGAGTGCCCACCATGTTGTTGAAGCCGGGAGTGGTCAGGCGGGTCTGGATCATTTCGGGATGGTCGGAGGTGGACAGACTGTAATTGCCGCCGGTCCATGCGCAGAGATCCTGGAAGACGGTGCTCTGCTGCTTCCAATCCAAAAAGTCGCCGGCTGAGACACCATTGCGGTTTCCGTTGATCCTCGACCAGACGATGACGAGTTGGTCCGGATTTGGGTAAGGGAGTGGAGCGAGGAGGGTGGCGTAGACGACGCTGAAGATAGCGGTGTTGGCGCCGATACCGAGCGTGAGCGCCAGGAGGGCGACGCACGTGAAGCCGAGATTTTTGCCGAGCAAGCGCAAACCAAAACGGATGTTGCGTGCGAGATTCATCATGCGGCTACCCCCAGAGACACGAGTGAATCACCCGTTGGACAAATTAGACGTGTGGAGGAGGCGAGTGGTCACAGCCCGCGATGTGAAAAAGGCGTGTTGGGCGAAAGCGTCCTTGGCGGCCTAACGATCCTCCTTGAATTGGCTGGAGAGGGACTTGGGAGCGGCAAGCAGCCACGCGGCGAGGAGCGCGCGGCGCACGGTATGCTTTCTCGCGGCTTTGAGGCGGACGCTGGTGGCCCCCCGTCGTCCCCAGTCACCGGCGCAGGGTTCAAAGACACCCCGGTGGGCCCTCATGAACATCCCTTGCTCGATGGGCGTGAGCTTGACCATGCCCCAGCCATTCTCGGGGTAGCCGAGGGTCGCGAAGATCTTTCCAGCGACGCGAAAGTCGGGGTGGTCCATGTGGGCCTGCTCGGAGGTTTCGGGAAACGAGAGCGCGAGGCGGCGAAAGTCATTGGAGGTCATCGGCAAGGTCCAGCTGGTTGACGGAGCCATGAAAGCACGAGAGGGAGTGGGGAAGAAAGGGCTTGACAGGCGACTGGCGATACTGTATATTCTGTATATACAGAAATGAGTGACCAAACAAAAATGACACACAACGCCTTAACGCCCGTGGCGCAGAAATTCATTTTGCACTGGGGCGAGATGGGTACCCGGTGGGGGATCAATCGCACCGTGGCGCAGGTGCACGCGCTGCTGTTTCTATCGCCGCGGCCAGTGCCGGCGGACGAGATTTCCGCGACACTGGCGGTGGCGCGCTCTAATGTGAGCACCAGCCTGCGGGAGCTGCAAGGGTGGCGGATTGTGCGCGTAGTGCACGTGCTGGGCGACCGGCGCGACCATTTTGAGTCCATCAAGGACGTGTGGGAGATTTTCCGGATCGTCTCCGAGGAGCGGAAGCGCCGGGAGATCGATCCCACGCTGCATGTGCTGGCGGACTGCGTGCAAGAAGTGAAAGCAGATCCGCGCGGCGACGCGTATACGCGGGAACGAATGGAAAGCATGCTGGAGTTTCTGACGGCGATGACGGGTTTGTTCGAGGAGATTATCCGGATGCCGACCGGAGCGCTGAAGGGCGTGGTGAAACTGCGTGGGAAAGTGATTACGCTGCTGGGGACGGAGAAGAAAAAGGCGACAGGATAAAGAGAGCATTGAAACAGAGAAGTAATGAAGTAACAAAAGAGATGGAGTCATGATTTCGCTGGTGAGTGAGTACACGGACGGGAAGGGACGGCACGCGCGGGGATGGTTTTTCTTTGACGCGGAGTGCCGGTTCTGCACGCGCATCGCGCGATGGCTGGCGCCGATTCTGGAGAAGCGGGGACTAGAGCTTGCACCTTTGCAGGATCCTCGTGTGGGGGCGCTGCTTGGGCTGCGGCGGGAAGAATTGATGAGGGAGATGCAGTTTCTCTTGAGCGACGGTAGCCGGTACGGCGGCGCGGATGCAGCGGTGGCGCTGGCGCGCGAGATCTGGTGGTGGAGGCCATTGCTTTGGGTGTCGAGAATTCCTGGGATGATGGAAGTTTTGCGCAAAGGATATCGCTGGATTGCGGGGCGACGGAGCTGCGTGGCGGTTTCTTGTCCGGCTGATCAAGTTTCTCCCAGGATGTAACGCGTAGTCGCAGGCATTCTTGCAGAGAGCAGGCCGACGATGGCGTTTCAGTTCTCGGACTTGTGGCGATGGGACGGCAGAGTCAGCCGCGCGAAGTATGCGGCGGCGGGCTTTATCGGCGTACTGATCAAGCACAATTTGGATCGATTGATCGCGGCATCGTTTTTGGGTTACAAGAACAGTTTTTTCAACTACTGGGCGCCGCTTGGCAAGGCGGCGGGACTCGACCACCTTTCCAATACCGAAGCGAAGTTTCTCGCGACGATGCTGCTGTTTTCGATTCCATTTCTGTGGGCGGGCGTGACGATGACCGTGAAACGGCTGAGAGATGCCAGGCAGCCGGTGTGGCTCGTCGTGTTTTTCTTTATTCCGGTGATCAATATTCTGTTTTTTCTCGCGCTCTGCGCACTGCCGCGGAGCGAGCGGCCCGCGGATGCGGAGGGGGCACCCTGGCCGGGACCGGGAGCACTGAGCAATATGATTCCGCGGAGTGCCCTGGGCAGCGCGGTGCTTTCGATCTTCCTCACTTGCGTTTTGGGACTCTTCTTTTTGGCGATGGGAACGCTAGTAATCGGGGCGTATGGCTGGAGTCTCTTCGTGGCGCTGCCGTTTTGTCTGGGCATGTTTGCCGTACTGCTCCACAGCTATCACGGTCCGCGCGACTTGTGGACGTGCTTTAACGTGGCGCTGCTTCCGGTTGGAATCTTGGGTGTCGTCTTGATTTTGGTGGCGATGGAGGGCGTGATTTGCGTGCTGATGGCCGCGCCGTTCGCCTTGGGACTCGCGGCGCTGGGCGGAATGCTCGGGTACACAATTCAAAAGCATCACTGGGGGCCGCAACAGAGACCAGCGATGCTGTCGCTTGTTTTGCTGCTGGTGCCAGCATCGTTTGGGATCGAGCACGCCGCGGCCCTGCAGCCGCCGGTGTTTATGGTGCGGACGGCGATTGAGGTGAATGCGCCGCCGGAGAAAGTTTGGAATCAGGTGGTGGCGTTTGCGGAGATACCGCCGCCGAAAGAATTGTTGTTTCGGGCGGGGATTGCGTATCCGATTCGTGCGGAGATTTCCGGACATGGGGTTGGCGCGGTGCGGCACTGCATTTTCTCGACGGGGCCGTTTGCGGAACCCATTGAAGTGTGGGATGAGCCGCGGCTTTTGAAGTTTGGCGTGACGGCGAATCCGGCGCCGTTGAGCGAGCTGAGTCCCTACGGGAATATTCAGCCGCCGCATTTGCATGGGTACTTTGTTTCTAAGCAGGGGCAGTTCCTGCTGACGTCGTTGCCTGGCGGGCGAACGCGGCTCGAAGGAGCAACGTGGTATCAGCACACTACGTGGCCGGCGGCGTACTGGCATTTGTGGTCGGACTACATCATTCACAAGATTCACTTGAGAGTGCTGGAACATATACGAGCCCAAGTCGAAACTGTGAGCCAGTAACGGAGTGTAAAGGTGCCAGAGAGTCCGAGAGAGCTCGTTTAACTTGCTGGCGGAATCGCGGTTGGTTTGTGGTTCGCACAGGCTAAAAGCCTGTGCCACTCGTCAAGGCTGGTCCCTCGTCGGGATGCTCCTCAGGACGGATTTCCTTATCGGACGCGTGGTTAACCATAACACCCCCCGGCCCCCATGCTTTTTGTAAGTATATCATTCTAAAGGGAGTTAAAGTCCTTTGTTTTGATAGACTTTTGAAAGAATATCAAAGGAAACGACTTATAGATGGGCAATTCGGAAGTGATGGACAGCTGCGCAATCCAGGGAACGGCAGCCGGAAAAAGAAAGAGCGGCAGTGGAACTACCGCGCTTCAAAATTCGCAATATTCCCTACAAACCATTCTAATTGAGAAATAAAACAAGTCAAATGAAAACTGCGCCGTGGGTCAATAATCTCTACCTGCTTCTCTGCTGTTCGCATACGATCTTGGCGATCAAACAGCCGAATGCCATGAACTGAACCAGGAGTGAGGCGGATATGAATGCAAACGACTTTCGGCGGATTGCGCTTAGCCTGGAAGGAGCGGAAGAGAGCTCGCATATGGGTGCGGCGGATTTCCGGGTGGGAGGCAGGATTTTTGCGACGCTGGCGTCGGAGAAGCAGGGCTATGGCAACCTGATGCTGACACTGGAGCGACAGAAGGCATTTGTGGACGAGCTTCCGGAAGTATTCCTTCCCATTGCGGGCGGATGGGGAAGGATGGGGATGACGCACATCCGGATGGCAGCGGCGAAAGAGGACGTGATGACAGGAGCGTTGCAGACAGCGTGGAAACTGCGCGTCGAGAAGAACGCAAAGTCGGGCAAGAAAACCAGCGTGAAGCCAAAGAAGATGCGGGTAGCAAAGACCCGCCGCAAGAAGCGCTGACGCGCTAGATTCGTAACCGTGTCAACAAACAAAAAACTTGGGGCGAAGCGGGAGGAGCGACGCAGAAGCGGGGGAGAAACAAGGCGACGGGCAGTTGGCGGGGAACAAGTCAAAACCGACAGCGTTTGATCCGCCGGAAAATCCGCCAGTACTGCTATTACTATTGTGTTTCATCGATACGATTCCTAAAACTGGATTTGTACGTAAATTCATATTCTGAAGTCTTAGCACTTTGCCACCACACCTAACGCCTTCCTGAAAACACGCGAGTTAGCCACCGACTTCCCAATATCGAGAGCGCCCATCTCACTTTGGCATGATGGTTGCAAAAAACCTATCTACAGGTTTTCTCTCGTTATGACGAGTTCCTTGACTCAACCCAAATTGGACTAGCCCTACAGGTCCGAGGGGCTTGGGATACCGAAGCCTACTCAGGGGTCGCAAATGGGCATTCCAAAAATCTTGACGGAGGCCAGCCATGAAATTGCCCAGAGTTTCCTCGCTCTTGTTAACTCTCGTCTTTACGTTCGTGTTGATGTTCGCCCCGACAGTCTCAGCTTCATCCACTGGAAGCATCACCGGTTTCGTAAAGGACCCAAGCGGTTCGATGATTTCAGGTGGAAAATTGACACTCACCAACATGTCCACCAACGCCAAGCTCGAGGCGGAAAGCGACGGTAATGGCGGTTTTCAGTTCTTACAACTCGCCCCGGCCATGTACTCCCTCCAAGTGGAGGCTACGGGCTTCAAGAGAGTTGTGATTGATAACATTGTGGTCCAGGTCGACCAGATCACGCACTTGGAACCCTCCCTTCAAGTTGGCAGTGTTGCGGAGACCATAGAAGTTTCCGGCGGTGCAATCCCATTGCTGGAGTCCGATAGGAGCACTTTGAGCAACGTAGTCGATAGTCAGGTTATATCAAACATGCCACTGAACGCGCGCCAGTACCTGGACTTGGCGCTGTTAACGCCGGGGGTCTTGCCGTCATCCGCAGGCACGCAAGGTGGCGGCTTCAACGTGGCCGGAGCCCGCTCCCAGTCCAACGTCTTCCTGCTCGATGGTGTCAGCAACATCGACACACAAATCAACTCAGCCCTGGGCAATTTCCGCATCACCGACGGTGTGCAGGAGTTTGCGGTGCAAACCAGCGTGGCCACCGCGGAGTTCGGGCGCGGCACCGGTGGACAGGTGAGCATCGTTACCAAGAGCGGCACCAACCAGTTTCACGGGACAGCATTCGAGT
>Ga0209056_10002077_pt1 | contig 21794 bp, 18 predicted proteins | sample GraSoiAngelo_114_FD_185876 | JGI IMG/M metagenome (GOLD analysis project Ga0209056, IMG submission 185876) | Grasslands soil microbial communities from the Angelo Coastal Reserve, California, USA - 14_0903_13_40cm (SPAdes) (version 2) | ecosystem: Environmental > Terrestrial > Soil > Grasslands...
ACAATTCCCATCACGCAACCAGACGCGCCAACAAGCTCAGCTGGCCGGACAATTTTTATGACCGTCAACAATACAACGCCAGCCGTTGATCCGACTCCGGCGATCAGGTAGCACATTGCGAATCGGATCGTGCCGATGGTCCGTTCCAGAGGCGGACCGAGCACATAGAGAGCGAAAAGATTAAAAACGAGATGAAGCAGGTTGTAGTGGAGAAAAAGCGCGGTAAAGAGTCGCCAAAATTCGCCTTTACTGATAACGGCATAAAAGTCCAGCGCGCCGAGTCGATGCAAGATAACCGGATTGATCAGTGCGCCTCGCCACAGTTCGATACAAAAAGCTCCGACATTAAGCAGAATGAAAGCAATTACGGCCGGAGCATTTCGTAATCGACGTTCTCGATCCTGCGGCGCGCTCTGCCCTTGAATCGGGTCGCCAGCGCGTCCGCGTGATTCCAAGTTTTGAAAAAGTTGAAGCTGATCCCGAACCTGGGCAGTCGGATGCAGGAATTGCAGCAGGGCAGTTAATCGTCTGGCCGACTCGTAGCGGCCATGCGCGGCCAGTTGCGATGCTTTTCGCAAGCCGACGGCTGGGAGTAACAGAAGCGCGAACCAGGCTCCACCGCCCACATACCCGGCGTATTCACGAAAGAACAGCCAGGCGACGCCGGTGATGGCCAGAACAATTGCCGCCGCGATTCGCCAGCCGCGAAAAATTCCTTCCGGACGCCAGGCTCGCGCCAGGACCAGCAGAGGCGAAATCACCGCGATAAACAAAAAGATGTGATTTAAATCCAATGTGCCGATTTAGCCGCCGTAGCCGTTGAAAGTTGAATGTTGAGCGTTGAGCGTTGAGCGTTGAACTTGATTGGCAGCAAACGTCCAACGTCCAACGCTCAACGTCCAACGCTCAATTCAGAATATGCGAATCACCCTTACCGATTATCTAGACGTTGTCTCTTCCTGGTGTTTCTGGTCGGAACCAACCTGGTCGGAGTTGAAAAAACGTTACCAGGGTCGTGTTGAGTTTCAGTGGAAAATCGCGCTGATGGATCCGACCGGTTTGCCGACTTCGCGTGAGCAGGAGCAGTGGTTTTATCGCCGCAGCGGAATGATGATGCGTTCCCCGTTTATGCTGCGGACCGATTGGTACGACCCGACTTTAAAGGAGTGGCTGGCTCCAAACGCGGTGGCTGAGGCCGCGAAGGAGTTCGGCATTACGGATGACCGCGTTCGGCATGCGCTTGCCGGCGCAGCCTTGCGGGAAGGAAAAAAAGTGAGCGATTGGGACGTCGCGGCCGAAATCGGCGCGGCTGCAGGCAACCTGGAAACAAAGAAATTGCTCGAGACGGCGCGATCCTCCGCGGTGGAAAAGCGGATCCGTGCAAGCACCGCGGAATTCCACGCGATGCAAATCACGCAGCGACCTTCTTTCGTTATCGACACCGAAATCGGAGATCGCGCGATTTTTTCCGGGGTGGTGAAATTCGAACCGTTGGCGGCGACGCTCGACAGCATGTTGGACGACGCGACCGCTTATGCGGCGCATAAGGCGCATTTCGGCGATCCGCCGCCAAAGTGACTTTGATTGTAGGCCCGCGCCTTGCTTCTTTTAAATCGCAAAAGGGAACGAGATTCATCTTGCCAGCATCGAAATGTTGCCTACAACTTCCCCTCGGCTCGCGACTAATGAAGCGGGCACTTCGTGGCGGTCATCGCAGCCGCGGCGAAGCAGGGTGCATCGGCGTTGTGCGAAAGTGAGCGCTGATTATGCGATGAAAGAAACACCGGCGAAATGGCGCACTCCCGCTTCGCCGTCCAGGAGATCAGACTAATCTGCAACCGCAATTTCGTGTAAACGGCCGCATTCGCGCTCGCGAAGTCCGGGTCATTTTGGGAGCGAGCGGCCAACAGCTCGGCGTTCTGAAATTGTCGGAGGCCTTGCGTGAAGCACAGAGCCGCGGCCTCGACCTGGTCGAAGTGGCGCCCACTGCCAATCCGCCCGTCTGCAAAATCGTTTCGCTCGGAAAATTCCGTTACGATCTTTCCAAGCACGACAAAGATAAAAGAGCCGGCGGTGCGAAGCTGAAGGAGATCAAGTTCCGCGTCAATATCGACGAGCACGATTATCTGACCAAGGTTCGGCACGGCGAGGAATTTCTGGAGCGCGGCAATAAAGTCCGGGTCCAGCTTCAATTTCGCGGTCGCGAAATGGCGCACCAGGAATTCGGCATGCAGTTAGTTGAAAAAGTGCGTGACGATCTTTCCGGAATGTCTCAGGTGGAGATGGAACCAAAAATTACCGGACGCAATATCACCATGACTTTGACGCCGCTGCCGGCGAACCGACGGAAGCGACGTTTCCTGCCTCCTCCGAAAGAGGAAGCGGTCGCCGATTCTCAGAACGGCAGCAAATCCTGAACGGCCTCGACCTCGAAGTCGTCGACTTTACGGTTTTTTCTTTGGCGGGGCCGCTACCGGAGTCGCATTTGCCGGAGGCGGGGCGGTTTGCGATTGGATCTTTTGCAAACGCTGTTTCCGTTCCACGGCTTCTTTGTTCTTCGGATTGATCTTCAACGCAGCATCGGTATCGGTCATCGCGTTTTGTAAGTCGCCCCGCAGTTCGTAAATGTAGCTCCGATAAAGATGGTATTTGATCTCGCCCGGATTCGTCTTGATCGCCTCCCCGTAATCGGTCAGCGCTTTATCGTAATCGTTGATCTTCATTTCGATCGCCGCACGTTGCTCGTAAGCCCGCGCATCTCGCGGATTGATTTTTATCGATTCATTCAAGTCATTCAGCGCGTCCTGGAACCTTTGATCGTTGGCGTAGGAAAATGCACGCTGTTGATAAGCAATCGCGAGATTGGCGACATACTTGCGGTCCATTTCCGCTGCTTTGCGGAAACCGTCGATGGCTTTGTTCCAATCCTGATCCTTGGCTGCTTGGGCAGCGTCCCGCGCAATCTTCGCAGCCTGAGGATTTCCCTCTTGCGGGGCGGATTTTGCCATTGAAAGTCCCAGCGTTGTTATGAGGCAGACACCAAAAAGTATTTTCATGGTTAAGCGATTATTGACGATCAGCTTGATCAAACAATTCAAAGTTGGCGAGCCACAAATCTAGGCTAAAAGCCCTGAGTCACGTCTGTTCCGGCGTCGGCGACTGTTCATTGTCGATCTTAGGCTCGGGCTCGGTGGCTGGTTGCGTCGGCCCGGGTTCGTCTATCCGCATAATCCGCGCAGCGCAGCCGCTTTTTTCGTCGATCTCAATCAGCGCGCCATGCAACCGAACTTCACCAGCGGCCACTGGAAACGAGGCCGGCATGTTCGAAACAAAACGATTCATGATTGGTTCAATCGCTCGGCCAAGAATCGAATTCACCGGACCGCACATCCCGGCATCACACAAAAACGCAGTCCCACCGGGGAGGATTTGTTCGTCCGCGGTTTGGACATGGGTATGCGTGCCAATCACGGCCGAGACTTTCCCGTCAAGAAAGCGTCCCATCGCGATTTTCTCGCTCGTCGTTTCACCGTGAACATCAACAATGATGTTTACGGTTTCCTCCCGCATCTTGGCGACCGTTTCATCCATCGCGCGAAATGGATTCTCCAGAATCGGTTGCATGAATGTGCGACATTGCACGTCGATCACACCCACCTTTCCCTTTGCGGTCTCGAGTACGATCGATCCGCTGCCGGGCGCGCCGGGCGGATAATTCACCGGGCGCAGCAAACGCGGCTCGGTCTCGATAAATGACAAGATATCTTTCTGGTCCCAGACGTGGTCGCCCGTGGTCACGACCGAAACGCCGGCTCGCAAAAGATCGATCGTGATTTTGCCGGTGATGCCACGGCCGCCGGCGGCGTTTTCGCCATTGACCACGATAAAATCGACGCCGTGTTGTTCCTTGAGTTCCGGCAGCCGGGCGATGACGGCATTGCGTCCGGGCTCGCCCACGACGTCACCGAGGAAAAGAACCGTTAGCATTGAACAAGATCGTATTGAAGAGGTTCAAAACGTCGATGTTTCATTGCAAAAAAGCGCGGGGAAATGATGAGATTCAAATGCCGAATGCCGAATTAAAAACAAATCACGAATCACAAGGGATGACTTTTCGTCGTTTGGGCTTGGTCATTCCTTTGGCATTCGCGCGTCGCGCCGTAGCCTCGCGAAGGCGGGTCATTCGGGGTTCGTCATTTGTTGCGATCTCCGTTTCGATATTCGCAACTACTCTTCGATCTGCCGACAATCTTGGCGTGCTTGGGAGCGCACCGAAATGGAGCGTGCTCGAGCATTATCAGGAAACCATTACTCACGACGAATTCGCGCATCTGATCAACGACGTCTATTGCACACACGGATTCGCGGCCGACTTGATCAAGATCGACCATAACGCCGCGCAAATTCTTATTAACCGCGAATCGCACAACGTTTTTACTCTGCGTTTTGCGCCCGATGCGAATTCGAAGGCTCATGTTCCGCGACTTTGGCGCCCTGCTAGGTCGTTGCTGCCGGCCAAACCCGAAAAACCGCTCTCAGGATTGCGCGTCGCGCTCGATCCCGGTCATCTCGGCGGAAAATGGGCGAAGATGGAGGAGCGTTGGTTTCAAGTGGGCGACACAAAACCGGTGACGGAAGGCGATTTGACGCTGCGGGTATCGCGGATGCTCGCCTCGCGATTGCGAAAACTGGGCGCTACAGTTTTGTACGTTCGCAACAGCACCGACCCGATCACTCCAAAGCGGCCGGGCGATTTCAAAGAGCTTGCTCGAAAAATCCTTATCAAAAACGGCCTGCCTCAGCCCCGCATAGGCGGGGACGTTCTCGATCCAAACGATCCCGAAAAAGAGCAAACAATCCGATGGCAAAGCGAAATGTTGTTTTACCGCTACAGCGAGATCCGTCGCCGCGCTGTCCTCGTGAACACGAAGCTGCATCCCGATCTTGTGCTTTGCCTGCATCTCAATGCCGAAGGCTGGGGTGATCCGAGCAAGCCGACCTTAATCGACAATAATCATCTCCATCTGCTCGTGAACGGATCGTATTTGCAAGACGAGCTCGACCTCGATGACGAACGTTTTGAGATGATCCGCCGCTTGCTGAGCCGCGCTTACGACGAAGAGCTTCCAATTGCCGATACCGTGGCGACTTCAATGGCGAAAGCGACCGGCCTTCCGCCTTATCAATATCCGACCACGCTCACTACGACCAAGGTTGATTCGAGTGGATACGTTTACGCGCGCAATTTGTTGGCCACGCGGCTTTATCGCTGCCCGGTCGTTTACTGCGAGCCCTACGTCATGAACAGCAAAGACGGATTCGCGCGCATCCAAGCCGGTGATTATCAGGGCACAAAAGAAATCAACGGCGTCGCGCGCAAAAGTATTTTTCGCGAATACGCCGACAGCGTGGCTGAAGGCCTATCGGAATATTATCGCCACGCGCGCGGTCTATAATGCTTCTACCGCGGTGCGAATATCGTCCATCGCGACATCGCGGGATAACTTTGCCGAACCGATCTTCGACGTGACTACGAATCGGATCTCATCGCATTCAAATTTCTTGTCGAACTTGAGCGCGTCGAGGATTTTCTGCCGTGGAAAATTTGGCGGGAGCTTTGTCGGCACCTCGAACTTCTGCAAGAGATCGACAATCGCATTGTGCTGTTTCTCGGGAAGACCGGCTTTTTTCATCGAGACATCGCACGCGGCAACCATTCCAAGACCGACCGCCTCGCCGTGTAAAAAGGTTTTGTAATCTCCGGCGCGCTCAATGGCATGGCCGATTGTGTGTCCGAAATTTAACACTGCACGTTCGCCGGTGCGATCACGCTCGTCCTTCGCCACAATCTTCGCCTTGATCTCAATGTTGCGCCGAATCAGCGCCGCGAGCTCCGCAAAACTTGACTGCTTAAAGCAGTCAAGTTTTGAACCGTCGAATCGCGTCAGTTGCTCAAACATTTCAGCATCGGCGATGACGGCGTGCTTGATAATTTCGACAGAACCCTGGCTCAGTTCGCGCCTGGGCAACGTTCTTAAGACTTCGACGTCATCGATCACGAGAATGGGTTGATGAAATGCGCCGATTAGATTCTTTCCGGTGGCGGTGTTTACCCCGGTCTTGCCGCCAATAGAGCTGTCTACCATCGCCAGGAGGGTGGTTGGAATTTGCACGTGTGGAACGCCGCGCTGAAAAATTGCGGCTACAAATCCGGACAGATCGCCGACCACCCCGCCGCCAAGTCCAATAACAAACGATTGTCGATCCAAGCCCGCGCCCAGCATTTCTTCAACCACAGCGCCGGCTTGGTCGAGCGTCTTCGAATGCTCGCCGGCCGGAACCGTGATCAGCGCCGACTCAAAACCGGCCGACGCTAAACTCTTTTGAATTTTCCCAGCAAAAAGCGGCGCGACATTCGTGTCGGATACGATCGCGGACCGCGATGGCGCTAATTTTTCCTTTATCGCGTCGCCAATGGCTTCCAACAAACCGGGGCCAATCAGAACACGATAAGAATTCCCACTGCTGCGAACTTCTGTCGAAATCACAGCGAGACGGTATTGGTTTTTGCCGGTGCGAAAAAGGAAAACCGTTGACAAAGCAGCCTTCCATCCTGTGTAAGTAGATTATGCCTGACGAGCCGCCTCCGCCGCCCCCCTCTGACTCGCCAAAATCGACCGGGCTCCCTTCCAACATTGCCGCCGCACTCGCCTGCATCCCGCTCGTCGGCGGCATCGTGTTTTTCATTTTGGAGAAGCGGGACCCGTTTGTGCGTTTCTATTCGATGCAATCGATCGTCTTTGGTCTGGCCTGGTTCTTGTTCAACGTCGTTTCTGCGATCATCCACGTGATCTTTAGTGCCATTCCGGCAATCGGAGGGATCCTGGTGTTTTTCTGGGCGATCATCGCCGCGGTCATCCACGTCGCTTTTGTTGTTCTTTGGATCATCGCCACCTGGCGTGCATTCACTGGCGTGCGTTGGGAAATCCCGTACATCGGTCCGATGGCGAGCAAACAAGTCGGCGCAGCCTGAAAGCTCCAAATCCCAACATTCAAACTCCAGACTTATTCTGCGAGCAGCTTCACTACGACTCCGGTCAAAATCAGTTCGTGATCGAGCTGGGTGGTGACCAAGTGGAGATTTGCAGCGAGACATGCCTGCATTCCGGCGATTAACTTCTCGGTCGAAAAGCGGTGCGCATTTTGCGCGGCAATTCCGAGCGCGTAGGCGTTGACCGTCCCGTCTTTCTTGCGCGGCAAATGCGCGACCGCATCGGCCGGGAGGCGATTGATCGCCGAAATAAACGGAAAGGGCGCGTGCGGCCGCGACAGGCGATGGCGCTCCATCAAATCTTTTGCGAGCAATAAATTCCGGACCGTTGGAAGAATTGCGGCGAGCAAAATCCCGATCGCACTTTCGCCCTGATCGAGTAATTGTCGGAGCAATTCGAGCGCGCGCTCGAGATCGCGCTCGGCCAGGGCGTTGCTCAAATCGAAGATCACCCCCGCGCGCGTGAGCGGCACGAGCTCGCGAACAAGATCGACATTTACCTGGCGCTCTTTGCCGAGGAAGATGTCGATCTTTTCCAATTCGTTTTCGATCTCACGGGTGTCGCCGCCGGTGAGAAGGACGAAGAGCTCGAGCGCATTGTCATCAAACTGTAGCTTTCGCTTTTTCGCGCGCGTCTTGACCATCTCGGTCGCTTCTTCTTCCCAACCACTGCGGCTCGAATCGAGTTTCTCGAAAACCTGGAGCTCGGCGCGTTTGGCGAGCGCCTTGTAAAACGAGCGTCGTTTATCGACTTCGGTGGCACTCAACAAAAATGTGATTTCGGGTCCGAGCCCGGCAGTCATCGTTGCAGTCAATTCTTCCAGCGCCGCTTGCACTGCCGCCGACCGCGCTTTCTGATCGTCGCCGAGAAAATTGGCGTTTTTCAGCCAGATCAATTTTTCGCCGCCGAAAAATGGCAAAGTTCGCAGCGCGTCGATGGTCGATCTTATCTGGGTGGCAGCTTGGTCGGCGTTGTCCGCCGCGCCGTCGACTATTTCGAAGCCAAAGTCGCCCGCGTCCGCAGGTTTTAATTTCTCGGCCAGTTCCGCCGCGGTGTATTTTACTTCGACGTCATCCGAACCGACGACGGCGTAGATTTTCGCAGCGACAGGTTTTGCTTTCGTTTTTGGCATCAACTCCGATGCCAATCCTATTCATTGCTGGCTTGTTGCAAAGAAGTTCCGAAATCTTTGGAGGCGTACTCGCGAAATTTCTCCTCCAGCACCGCAATGTTCGCGAATCTCCCGGAATAGAGTCGCGGGAGGACTGTTTCGAGCGGTTGGTGCCGGGCGAGAGCATCGAGCAAGCTTAAAAAGCTCGGCTTGTCGGCGGCGGCCAGAAATCGCACCAGCCGTTCCGATTCATCATAAAAAATGCGGACGCGATCGAAAGGCGGATGAGTTGTGGCTGTGAGGATATTGAGGGAAATCAAGTCTTGCGATGGAATTGCTTCCGAGTGCGGCTTGGCCGCGAAACCGCGAGCGCGCTCATAACTGGCGTGCGCGTCTTTCGAAATGAACTGGGCAAAGCCTTCATCCAACCAACAAGGAATGCCATCGGTGTAAAAGCGATGCAGGACGAGATGAACGATCTCGTGTCCCAAAAGATTGTTGCTGAACTTATACGCCGGATTTCGCTGAACAAAGAGACTGCCAGCCGAATGAATTCCACCACTCCACGGCTCTAGTTTGCCGAAGGCTTGAAACTCCTGCCATTCTTCCGGGCCCTCAAAAATATAAATGTGCGATTTGATGCCGCCCGCAGGTTGTTCGCGCTCCAGCTCTTTCGCGATGACGCGATAATGAAACTCCGCTTCGACCGAAACCGGCGTGGCAACGTAGCTGTGAACGAAATGATAAATGAAATGCTCGGTTTCGGCGTGTTTCCATTGCTCGGGATGAATTGCGAGCGCTTTCTCGCCCAGCGGATTCGGATCGCGCTGACTCAACTGCGAAAATTCAATTTCCGGCAACGAGCTCGATTCATTGATCTGGGCGAGGGTTGAGATCGCGCCCAAGATCGACCCGCCTATGCCGAAGGCGACGGCGCGGGAAGCAAAGATCGATAGCCAGCGCATGGCTGCTGATGGAGCGAATTCCGTGCGAGCTGCACTTAAACGCGCGAACGCCTGCGTCCCGAATTCCGGGTGTATTTCACTGGACGGCGTTTCGGCTCGATCTTGGTGAGGCCGGTGCCGCTTTTCACTTCCATGATTTGATCGCGCAAGAGCGCGGCCCGTTCGAATTCGAGATTCGCCGACGCTTGTTGCATCTCTTCCTCCAGCTCGCGCAACAATTCAGTGAGATCGAAATTGCCGCCGGCTTCCTGAATGACCGCTGCGGCGATTTCGCGGCCGCGCAAGATCGTGTGCAAACTTTCCTGGACCGCGCGCCGGACTGTTTGCGGCGTAATCCCATGCTTCTCGTTGTATTCCATCTGTTTCGTGCGGCGATATTCCGAGATCGAGATCAACGCTTCCATGCTTTGCGTGATCTGATCGGCGAAGAGCACGACCTCGCCATTAATATGCCGCGCGGCGCGGCCGGCAGTTTGGATCAACGAAGTCTGGCTGCGCAAAAAGCCTTCCTTGTCGGCGTCGAGAATGCAGACGAGCGAAACTTCGGGAAGATCGAGTCCTTCTCGGAGCAAATTGATGCCGACGAGAATATCGAAATCGGCCGCGCGCAGGCCGCGCAAGATTTCCACACGCTCAATCGTGTCGATGTCGCTGTGGAGATAGCGTACCTTTAATCCGACGTCGCGGAGATAGTCGGCCAGATCTTCGGCGGTGCGCTTGGTCAACGTTGTGATCAGCACCCGCTCACCTTTCTCAACGCGTTGCCGGCAAAGCTCGATCGTATCGTCGATCTGGTTCTTGAGCGGTTTGATCGTGATTTTTGGATCGAGAAGTCCGGTCGGACGAATGATTTGTTCGACAACCAGCGGCGCTCCGGGCTCGCGAACCTCGAATTTCTCGGCCGGCTCGTCTGTCCGCGAAATATGCACCTGAGATTGCTGGAGCGGCGCTCTCCGAGCGCCGTTTGCCCTGGATCGACGATCTGAGACCGCCGCCACAGTTTCACCCGGTAATACGAACGGAACCGGCTCGTCTTCGCCGATGCGCTGACGCCGATGCGGGACGTAGCCTTTATTTCCAACAACGCTGTTTTGGATTTCGAACTCAGCCGGTGTCGCGCTCACGTAAACGAGCTGGTTCGTAAGTTTCATGAACTCATCGAAATTCAGCGGCCGGTTATCGAGTGCGCTCGGCAAACGGAAACCATAATTCACCAGCACGGTTTTGCGCGAACGATCACCTTCATACATCCCGCCAATTTGCGGAATGGTCGCGTGCGATTCATCGATCACGACGAGAAAATCTTTCGGGAAAAAGTCGACGATCGTATAGGGCTTTGATCCCGGAGGCCGGCCGGAGAGATGTCGCGAATAATTTTCGATCCCGTTGCAGAAACCCATCTCCTGCAACATCTCCAGATCGTATTCGGTGCGGATGCGGAGTCGTTGCGCTTCGAGCAATTTGTTTTGCGATTCCAGGACTTTGATTCGGTCTTCCAGCTCGGCCCGAATTGTTTGCAACGCGCGATTCAATTTGTCGGCCGGTGTCACGAATTGTTTCGCTGGAAAAAATGTGATCACACTGAGCGATTCGCGGGCGTGACCGGTCAACGGATCGAAGCGGGTGATGGCATCGATTTCGTCGCCGAAAAATTCCAAACGCACCGCCTCCTCGTCGGCGGTCGCGGGATAGACTTCGACCACGTCGCCGCGGACCCGAAATTTGCCGCGCGAGAAACTGATATCGTTGCGTTCGTAGAGCATATCGACCAGGCGACCGAGCACCGCTTCGCGCGAAGTATGCTGGCCGCGTTTTACCGTCAGCAGCATTCGCTCGTAATCTTCCGGCGACGTGACGCCGTAGATGCAGGAAACGCTCGCGACCACGATCGTGTCGCGCCGGGTGAGCAGTGCACTGGTTGCGGACAGGCGCAATCGCTCGATCTCTTCGTTAATCGATGAGTCCTTCTCGATGTAAGTATCGGTCCGCGGAATGTAAGCTTCCGGTTGGTAGTAATCGAAGTAGCTGACGAAATATTCGACCGCGTTTTTGGGGAAGAATTGCTTGAACTCCGAGTAAAGCTGGGCCGCCAGGGTTTTGTTGTGCGAAATTACCAGTGTCGGCCGGTTTAACTCGCGAATGACGTTGGCGATCGTGAATGTTTTTCCCGAGCCAGTAACGCCGAGCAGCGTCTGGTGCCGATTGCCCGCTTCGACCGACTTGATCAGCTTGGCGATCGCCTGCCCCTGGTCGCCACGAGGTTTATAGTCGGATTCGAGCTGAAACGGCATCCGGCAATTTAGCACGCGAGAGACGTTGCGCTTGTGAAAGGCGCTTCCGAAAGTTAATTCAGCGAAACAGGGTGAATCTGCCAAAATTCTTTACCGAGCTGAAGCGCCGGCATGTCTATCGCGCGGCCGTCGTCTACGCGATGGTGGCATGGCTCTTAACCCAGATCGCGACTCAAGTCTTTCCGTTCTTCGACGTTCCGAACTCGGCAGTGCGCTTTGTCATCGTCGTGCTGGTCATTGGGTTCCCAATCGCAATGCTGCTGGCGTGGCTTTACGAGTTTACCTCCAAAGGATTTGTTCGAGAGGAAGATGTCGATCCAGTAGCGCGGCAAAGCTCGGGCCGAGTCTTCAATTTTACGATCATCGGTATTCTTCTACTTCTAATCGCGGTGCTGATTTACGAGCGGCTTCCATCTCACAGCTCAAGCGGTGAACTGATCCCTGACAAGAGCATCGCGGTGTTACCGTTCGCCAATTTCAGTGACGACAAGCAGAACGCATTTTTCGCCGACGGCATCCAGGACGACATTCTGACGAGTCTGGCCAAGATCGCCGACCTGCGCGTGATCAGCCGTTCGTCGGTGATGCAATTCCGCGATCCGGCGGCGCACAATCTCCGCGAAATTGGCCGGCTGCTCGGAGTGGCCAACGTATTGGAAGGAAGCGTGCGGCGGGAAGGCGATCGAGTGGTGGTGAATGTGCAGTTGATCGACGCTCTGAAAGATCGGCATCTCTGGGCCAATCGCTATGAACGGACGCTGGCAGACTCGTTAGGCCTGCAAGGCGAACTCGCGTCAGAGATCGCAGAGGCGTTGCGAGTGACATTGAGCCCTAACGAAAAAGCGCGCATCGGGACCAAACCGACGGAAAATACCGATGCTTACCTGGTTTATCTCCAGGCGAACCAAATTGAACGCAATCCGGACACGTTGCTCGAAGATTACAAAAAGGCAGAGCAGCTTTACCTAACCGCCATCGGGCTCGACCCAAAGTTTGCTCTGGCCCATGCCCGACTCGCTTCCACGCGCGCGGCGATTTTTCATTATTATGAGCCGCTTGATGCCTGGAAGACGAAAGCCCGCGTCGAAGCCGATGTTGCCCTTCAGTTGCAACAGAATCTGGCCGAGGCGCATCTCGCTCTCGGTCAATGCATTTACTGGATCGACCGGGATTACGTTCGCGCGCTTTCTGAATTCGATATCGTTTCGCGTTTATCGCCTAACAACAGCGAGGCGGGAAGATTGATTGCGGCGATCAAGCGACGGCAGGGGAAATGGCAGGAATCCGTCGATACTTATGAAAGGATTGCCAAGCTTGATCCGCAGGATCCAAACGTTGTCCGCAATTTGGTGTTTACCTATACCGCGTTGCGACGCTGGCCGGAGGCCGCGCGAGTTGCTGCGCGGTTGCGATCAATGGCGCCGGCCTCGCTCGACGCTAAAATTCAAACCGGTTACGTCGATTTTTGGTGGAAAGGGGACACGAAGTTATTGAAATCGCTGGTCGACCAGGTCCCCGCCGGGACGGATCCGGATGGCGTGATCACAAGTGTGCGATGGGACGTGGCCATGATGGACCGCGATTTTTCCCATGCGAAAGAGGTTCTCGAGAAATCGCCATTGACCGATATTTCGTATACGAACGCGGGGGCGACGCCTAAAAGTTTTTTTGTCGGTTGTATTCTCCTGGCCACAGGGAACAACGCCGAGGCCCGGAAAGCTTTTGAATTGGCGCGTCCGGCGTTTGAAGCGCAAGTGAAAGAAGCTCCGGATAGCGCCGATCGGCACGCTAATCTCGGTTGGTGTTACGCGTTCATGGGCCAGAAGGAAGATGCGATTCGGGAAGGCCGGCGCGCCGTTGAGCTAAAACCCGAATCTGCTGACGCCTTCGATGGCGCGATCATGAATTGCTATCTCGCGCTCATTTATGCGCGCTGCGGCGAAAATGACCTGGCCATTCCTTTGATCGAGCGTTTGCTGAAAACACCCGGCGCAGTCGACAGCGTCGTTTACAGTATCACCGTGAACGATCTGAAACATCGCTGGGAATGGGACCCGATTCGCAACGACCCGCGGTTTCAGCAATTGATCGCGCATTCGTCGCCGTGAACCGATTTTTCGCCGAGCTAAAGCGGAGGAAAGTTTACACCGTCGCAATCGCCTATCTCGTTGGCGGCTGGGCGCTGGCCCAGGGCATCTCGCAATTGTTGCCGGTCTTCGATATTCCGATCTGGGTCGTTCGGCTTGTTGTTCTCTTGATCGTGCTCGGATTTCCGGTCGCGCTTGTGCTCTCATGGTTTTTTGATTTCACCCGCTACGGAATCGTTCGAACGCCGGATCTGAAAGATAAGATCGACATCTTACCGGCTGCCACTTCAAACGAACGGTCGATTGCGGTCCTGCCTTTCACCGATTTGAGTCCCGGCGAAGCGCGCGATTATTTCGGCGAAGGCATTGCGGAAGAAATTCAGACGGCGCTCGCGAAAACTGAGGGACTGCGCGTGGCGGCGCGGCGATCCTCGTTTTGGTTCAAGGACAAGAAAGCGGACCTGAAGGAAATCGCGGACAAGCTCAACGTAGAGCACGTGCTCGAAGGCAGTGTGCGTCGCGACGGGAATCGCGTCCGCATCAGCGCCGAGCTGACGGATTGCTGTAATGGCTTCACTCTTTGGTCGGAAACATTCGAGCGCGAGATGCAGGGCATCTTTGCGCTTCAGGATGAAATTACGCGTGCGATTGTCGATGCGTTAAAATTGAAGCTCGATATCTCCGCGCCGCTGGCGTCGCGGCTCGTCCGGAGCACTGCTGCCTACGACGTTTACCTGCACGGCTTGTTTTATTCAGACCGAACCAGCGAAGAAGATCTGCGGAAGAGCTTGGAATATTTCGAACGGGCGCTTGAGAAAGATCCGCAACTCGGCCGCGCCTGGACCGGGATTGCGAAAGCGTGGTTATGGTTAGCGGATGCTTACGTTGCGCCCCTCGAAGCCTATTCAAAAGTCCGCGAAGCCGCCACCAACGCGCTCGAGATCGACAATGACGATGCAGAGGCACACGTCTACCTGGCAGAAACAAAACGCATTCTCGACTGGGACATGGACGGAGCAGCACGTGAATTTGGCCGTGCGGTCGAGCTTGATCCGAAGTCGACCCCCTCGAACTATTTCTCGGCCGCGTTTTGGGCCGCGCGCGGCGAACGTGATGAAGCGCTGGTCTATTTACAACGGACATCCACGATCGATCCGGCGTCGCTTTGGGTGAACAACTCCGCGTGCGAGCTCTACCGTTACTTCGGTTTATACGATGAAGCGATGAAAGCCGGCGAACGCGCATTACAACTGGACCCCGCATTTGTTTATGGCGAGCCATTGCTGGCCGCGCTTTATCGCGAGATGGGACGCTTCGACGAAGCGATTGCGCTCTACCAGAAGGCGCAAAGTATCAGCGGTCGTCCAGCTTTTGGTCTGGCGATCACTTACGCGCGGATGAATCGATCGGATCAAGCGCGCGAAGTTCTTGCCAGGACCATTGCGAGTCGCGGGGGGTATACGCCTGGCGATGCGGTTGCTCATGTCAACGTGGCGCTCGGTGCGCGCGATGACGCCATTCGCGAACTCGAACGCGCCTGCGATGAACGGTCCTCGTCGCTCCATTTCATCGGCATTGCGCCCGAATTCGCGCCGCTTCGATCTGACAAACGTTTCTTGTCGATCCTGAATAAGATCGGTCTTGAACCGGCGAAAGTCTTTGCCGCCGGCGCAGCGCCCTGATTACTGGAAAATCACATCCTGACCGTGACCGTGCGAGCGGACGCCGTAGTTATGCAAGTCGCGCGTGGCCAGGTGCATTCCGAAAATCAACACCGCGATCAAACCGAAATACAAGATCGACATCGTCCAGCGCTGGACGGGTGTTACTTCATAATAACGTCGCTCTTCTTCGGTTCGTTTCCGGAAGAGCGAATAAACGCGTGGCAGCGACGCGATCACCATTAGCCAGACAATAAAGTTCGGGTACTTCCAGCCGAACCAAAGCAGCACCGCGAAACCCGGCAGCCAAAGCCAGCGCGATAACGCCGTAACAATTCGCCCGCCATCGAGCATGCCCACCGGCGTCAGATTAAACAGGTTCAAAAAATAACCGAACCAGGCAAGCGCGAAGAAAATCGGAATGTCGGTAAACTCACCGATGGAATTGCAGGCGAGCGCGCCGATCGAGCCGAGCATCGGCCCGCCGATTCCGACGCACGCCTCCATCCACGCGTTGCGTGGCGCTTCTTTCAAAGCGATGAACGCGCCCATGAACGGAATGAAAACCGGCGCGCCGACTTTGAGTCCAAATTTTTTGGCGACAATGAGATGCCCGCATTCGTGGATGAGCAAGAGCATCACAAAGCCGACCGCGAACTTCCAACCCCACATCATCGTGTAAACCCAGATCATCAATAGCATCGTGCCGCCGGACTTGAGCAAGAGCGGCAGGAACTTGAGTGCGGGGAGGATGAAGAATTTCAGTTTCGCAAAAAACTTCGCGATTACGACGCCTATGACCGCGACCGGGCCGAGCGTTTTCTTCAGGCGGCTCCACCAATTGTCGCGCGACGGATGGGTGGCATCGAAGGATGTCGTATCCGATTCGTTCATTATAGCAGTGCAACTTCTCTCGGTGACTGCGTTTTGTCATTCCGAGCGAAGTCGAGGAATCTCTCACTATTTCTGAGAATCGGAAACATCTAGAGATCTCTCGGCTTCCTTCGGAATGACAAATGGGATAACTAGACAGAAGGATCGCGCAGTTCGTTGAATGCGGCCCCCAAATGAGCGAGCACGTCGCTGGCCAGCAGCGATTCTTCGCTTGCGCCGTCTTGAAAGATCGACATCTCGGCGGCGCGGCCGCAGGTCCAGGCTCCGACCCGCCCCGCGTCGTACATCGACAATTCGCGTCCGGCCAAACCCGCGGACACGCCGGTCAAGACGTCGCCCATTCCGCCGCTGGCCATTCCCGGATTGCCGGTGGTGTTGTAACTAATCGGTTTCCCGCGCTCGCACACGATGGTGCGACTTCCTTTGAGCAGCAGCGTAATCGGAAATTGATCGCAAAAATTCCGCGCGATTCCGGCGCGCGCCATTTTGCCGACTTCCATCAATCGTTTCATCTCGCCGGGATGAGGTGTAAGCAGCCGGGCACCGCGACAACTGCGCAGGATGTCGATCTTATCGGCCACAATGTTCAATCCATCCGCGTCCACGATCATCGGTTGCGGCGCGATCTCGATTAAATTTAGAATTTCGGAGGCGCGTGCTTTTCCCAAACCGGGGCCTAGCGCCCAAACGTCGATTTCCTTTTCGTCGAGGAGATCGCGATATCTGCGAACCGGTTTCACCATCGCTTCCACCGGCGCAGCGCTGGCGACGATCTCATAGATTTCCTCAGGGACAAAAACCTCTACCAAACCGGCGCCGGCGCGGAGCGCGCCTTCGGTCGTCATCAACGCTGCACCGACAAAACCTTTCGAACCGGCAACTACTCCAATGCGGCCGAATTCGTTCTTATAGGCACTGAACCTTCGCCGAGGAAGAAGCGGGCTTAGCGAATACGGGCCGGCGGCCAGCTCGTTTGGCGCGCCTCCCTCCGGCCAAAGCCCGGGAAGTGGAACAATTTGAATGCGCCCGACAAAATTAAGCGCGGAATCGACAATCAGGCCGTGTTTGGCAAAACCAATTGTGAGCGTGAAATCGGCAACGACCGAATCTTCCGGATCGTTCTCGCCCGAATCGGCGTCGAGCCCGGTTGGAACATCGACGGCGAAGACGAAGGCGTTTTCTTCGCGCCGCAGGCGATTGATGTCACGGGCCGTGGTCCGGAGCGGTTCCCGCAAAAATGATTTCGCGCCCGTGCCGAGTAAACCATCCAGAATGATGAGGTGCGTTCCGCGTTCGATCGTGTCAGCCGATTTGGTCGCGGCCTCGCGGAGCGTTTTCAGTTTTTTTTGGGTTAGTTCGCTGCAATCCTCCTCTGCGAACGGCAATCGGACGTCGATCTTCCAGCCAATGCGTTGCAGCTGTTCGGCCGCGACCAGGGCGTCTCCGCCATTGTGGCCTTTGCCGGCGAAGACGATGCATCTTGCCGGTTTTGGAAAAAATTGCCGGACGGCACAGGCAACTCCCGCGCCGGCCTGATCCATCAAGGTTTCAATAGTCACGCCGCGCGCGACCGCGGATTCCTCCGCAGCGCGCATTTGCGCCGAGCTCAATACGGGCGATTCCAACTAATCCTCCGTTTGGGCGGGGGCCGATTTCTTTTTTCTGGCCTTTTTCTCCGAATCTGAATCGGAGGAATGCTTGCGCTTCGACGATGTCGATCGAGACGAACTCTTGGAGCTTCTTTTACCGCGCTTGGAACGCGAAAGGTCCGGATCGCGATAATGGGTCTGATCGATGAACGGCTGGAGCGGGACCGCCGTATTGTTGGCCGCGAGCCGGTTCGCCGCCGACGTGCTCGCTACCAGCGAACGTTCACGAACGCCGCGCCCAATTTCTTCCGCGAGTTTCTGTCGATACGCTGCGCTCTGTGCGTAATTCGCTTCGGTCGCGTTAGTCAGGAAGCCGCATTCCACCAGCACCGACGGAACGGTCGTTTTTCGCAAGACGTAAAAGCCGCGGCGTCGGACGCCGCGATTCGAGCTGGGTGCGCCACCGGCCACGTAATAATGAATCGCGGAAGCGAGCGGCAGACTTTGCGAACTATAAAAATAAGTTTCGATACCGCTCGCGCTCCCCCGACGCGCGGCATTGAAGTGGATACAAACGAAGATCGCGTTCCGATAGGAATTGGCGATCGCAACGCGCGTCCCCAATGGCACAAAGACGTCGCTGTCTCTGGTCATTACGACTCGATATCCGTAGGCAGTGAGCACCTCTTTGAGCCGCTGGGCGACGTCCAAAGTCATGGTTTTTTCCGCGACGCGCTGACCGGGAATTCCGCCGCGATCGAATCCGCCATGGCCAGCGTCGATCACCACCACTGTGGAAGGACGGTCAGCTTCGGAGACGGTCACTGCCCGTCGTTGCGCTACGGGAGTGGGAGTTGCTCGCGGCGCGACCGCGCGCTTTTCTCGCGAGGAGAGAGAGCTTGGAGCAGGTAAACCGTAAACGGCCGGGGCGATGAACGGGGCGGCGACGAGCAAACTCAAAAAATATTTTCGCATTCGTTAATCGTCCTTCGGTGCGTTGGGCGGTCGCACTGAAAGTTTTGGAGCGGTGTCGCGCGTTGCTTGCGTAACCGGTGTGTCCATCATGCCGCCGGAGATTTTTACCACGCCATCTTCAGAATGCACAAGCCGGGGCCTGGTCCTGGTCTCGGCGACACTGGCGCGCGAAAGAAGCTCGCCATTCAAACCGACGCGAGCGTACGACCAATTGCGCGGAGCGGCACAATAAAGAACATGGAGTTGATTGGACCGATCGAATTCCGCCTGCGGTTGATCGAACGCGATGACTTGGCCTAACGAGTAAGTCGCGTAAACGATCCCGCTATCTTTGTCTTCAACCCGCACATAAAGCGAAGTGTGATCGGGAAAACGATTAGTCATGAGTGAATACGTCCGCACGTTTCCGGCAGCGCTCTCTCCCTCGGGCACGCCCACCGTTTTCTGCCAAATCGGTCGGGCATCGGTGACTTCGAAAACTTTGGTTTGGGAATAAAAGAATTTGTTTAGATCGCCAAAATAGATATGAGCGCGAACCCGGTATGTCCCAAAATCGTGGACGGCAAACAGCGGACTCAGATTAATTTTTCGAGTAACGCGTTTGCCGGCGGCAATGTTGAGCGGTTCGGTCTCCGCATTGGAGATGGGAGCGATGGAGCGACCTTCATTGCCGGTCACTTCAAAACCAAACCATGATTGACCATCCACATCGCGAAGATCGACATCCCGGCCTGCGAGATTCGTGATCACGACGTTGGCGACGACTGGCTCGTAGGCGATGTATTGCAGCCGCGGGAATTTCAGCTCGACCTGGATTTGGGCGAAGGCGGGGCCCGCCGCCAAGCAAAAACAAACCAGCGTCCAGCGCAACTTCATCAAAACGTAAACTACCGCAAACCCGCGTGGTTGCATAGGAAAGTGGCTAGGCAGATCGGCGGTGCGACTTGATCGTGGTTTCTTGCTGCCGGCTCGAAATCGCATCGATCAGAATCTCGTGCCAAGCCGCAGAGATTGTCTCGAGTGGCGGCCGGACACTGGGTTCGTAGCCGAATTCGACAAATTCCCAGCTCACCATCTCGAGCAGTGCGTCGCTTCCGCGGGCAGCGGTGGTTTCGGCATGCACGATTTTTCCGTTACGAAGAAACGCGAGCCCGCTCCTGGTTTCCTTGACCAATTGAAGCGCGCCCCCACGCCGGCTGAGACAACACATCTGCAAAACATCCGCCACGTGAAAAAGATCGGGTGTATTCGGCGGCGCGTTCTCAGCGCGCTCGATCGCCGCCAGCAGATCGTCTCCCTCGATTGGTTCCGGGAAAACTTTGGTGTCTGCAATTTCAAGTCGCTGCTCGGCTGCGGGATAATTTGGGAAAAACAAAACCTGAAGCGCCGGAAAAATTTCGCTGAGCGATGAACCGAGCGCGAGTCCATTGATCCCCTCGGCTTCGAGCTGGGTCAGAAGAAGATTACATTGCTGATGACGCCGCGCCCAATCCAGTGCGGCGACATCGCTGCCGACGAGCTCACACTGGTGCCGGGTGTAGCTCTTCACCGTTTGCACCAGCGCTTCCCCCATCTCAGAGTCGCGGTGCACGATGAGCAATTGCATTACTGCGGCGGAGCGGTGAAGGGCGCGGGGAAAAGAGTTAAGAGTTTGTTCGGTTCGGCGCGTTTGTCTTGGAGCTGGTCATTATAATAAATGCGCACGATGTAACCAAGATATTTGCGCGAGCCACCGTCGGGAGGCGGGCTCGCCTTTGCCGGCTTACCTTTCTTGGCCGGATTAATTGCCGCCGCGGCTGCTGCCAGGTCGGACTCCGCCGATTTGCCTTTTGATTTTGGACGAATGTAAGTCACCGCCAGGGTTTCGCTGTTGCTATTGGCCCAATCGTGATTTGGAGTCAGCCATTCGTAGCTGACATCGGCGTCGGTCAGTTTAATCTCGTTGTCTCCCACGGTGTCGTAAAAGAAAACCTGGATCTTCACTTTGGTGTGGTCGATCACTGCATTCGGGCGTTTCTTGACCGCGATGCGCAACATCAGATTGGTTTCCGAATCCGGGTCGGGTGTTTCCGACACGGTCACTTCGCTAATACCGAGCGTCGATCCCGCAGGAACTCCTTCCGCGGTGCTGCGAACACTCGAGGCATCAAGCGCGCTGGCCGGCTTTCCCGCATCAAGCGCTGAGCCGGTAGCCGGACCCGGAGCTGCCGGGACGCCGGTTTTTAATTTCATGTCCGCCAACTCGTAGAGCGGTCCAGCGGACGGACCGATTTCCTGCACTCTGCGCCAAGTGTCGGCCGATCGGTCAAAATTCTGGATCGATTCGTAAATCATCGCCATTTCCGCCAGGACCTCGGGGTTTTTCGGATCGCGTTGGGCAGCGTCGTTTAAACGAGCGAGCGCGCTCACCGTGTCGCCGCTTTCCCGGGCCGCGTCGGCTTGCTTCCGCAATCGGTCCGCCACTGAGATTGTCGATGTTGCCGGCGTGAGCGCCGCGGTCGGAGACGCGACCGCCAATGCAACCGGCGGCGCGGAAGGCGCGACGGAAGAGAGCGGCGCCGGGGCCACGCGCGGAGCGGCGACGGCCGGCTGCGCCGGACGCGTGCGGCCGATGAAATGAACGCTGGCTGCAAAAAATTCGACGACCGCAAAAAGAACGACCAGGATAAGCCCGACCTGAAAGCTCTTGTCGGATCGCGACAAGGAAACAAAGGAGAGAGACGGCATGACAGTTGATTCCTGTAAACGGAGTAGCCGCTCTGTCAACTCAGCCCTAGCGCGAGATGTCGGACTGGCTCAGCAGCTGAAAACCTTCGCCCGTCAAAACAGAGATCGCGCAATCGTTATCGTCCACGTGGAGAGCGAGCGCGGCCTGTCCGCGCGGCCGCATAAGAAGGGGATAAGTGAAATGGACGTTCACTTCGGCCATGAACAAAGCGGCCAAGAGTTTGGCCAAATCGGTGGCAACCTCGCGCATTTCGACCACCAAGACCTCGCACATTCCGAAAGCGATATTATTTTGCCGGAACAATTTTTCCACACCCGCCGGATCGCTCACAACTACGCGGGCAATCGCGGAGTCGGTTGATTCGGAAACGCTCATGGCGACGACGTCACAGCTGTGTGCGTTCAGTAACTTCACGACATCGAGCATCGCGCCGACTTTGTT
>Ga0209056_10002079_pt1 | contig 21782 bp, 19 predicted proteins | sample GraSoiAngelo_114_FD_185876 | JGI IMG/M metagenome (GOLD analysis project Ga0209056, IMG submission 185876) | Grasslands soil microbial communities from the Angelo Coastal Reserve, California, USA - 14_0903_13_40cm (SPAdes) (version 2) | ecosystem: Environmental > Terrestrial > Soil > Grasslands...
CATCGCGCGGACGGCCTCGATTGGGTGGGCCCCGATCGACGTCTCCTGGGACAGCATCACCGCGTCGGTGCCGTCCCAGATCGCGTTGGCGACGTCCGAGGCCTCGGCGCGCGTGGGCCGGTTGGACGTGACCATCGATTCCAGCATCTCGGTCGCGGTGATCACAGGCACGCCGGCACGGTTGGCGCGGTCGATCACGTCCTTCTGCACCGCAGGCAGGTCCCCCAGCTTGAGCTCGACCCCAAGGTCGCCGCGGGCGACCATGACCGCATCGGCCACCTCGAGGATCTTGCTGAGGTTGCGGATGGCCTCGAGCTTCTCCAGCTTGGCGATGACAGGAATGGTTCGGTTGAGCCCGGTGATGTGCTGCTGGCACATGAGCACGTCTTCTGGTCGGCGGACGAATGAGAGGGCGATGTAGTCGACCCCGAGGTCGACTGCGAGCTTCAGGTCCTGTATGTCCTTCTCGGTCAGCGCGGGAAGAGGCAGCGGGCGGCCGGGAACGCTGATGCCCTTGCGCTCGCCGAGCAGCCCGCCGCGGACGACCGATGCTTCGGCACGGCCGTCGTTGACGGCGCGAACCGCAAGCTCGATCCGCCCGTCATCCAGGAGGACGCGATCGCCGACGCGAAGTGCATGCACCAGCTCCGCGTGGCTGACCTCGATCCTGTCCTCCCCATCTGTGGGGAGGTGGCCCGAAGGGCCCGGGGGGAGGGAGGCAACCAGAACGACGGACCGTCCGCGCACGAGGCGCTGAAAGGTCCCTTCGACCGGTCCCGTCCGGATCTTCGGTCCCTGAAGGTCTCCCAGCAGCGCCACCGGACGCCCCACAGCCTCCGCCGCCTCGCGGACGTTCGCGGCCGCCTCGCGATGCGCATTCGCGTCGCCATGCGAGAAGTTCAGCCGCGCCACGTCCATTCCGGCCTGGATCATCGACCGCAGGACCTGAGGCGACGAGCTGGACGGTCCGATCGTGCAGACGATGCGGGTCCGCCTGATTGGTGTCACTGGTAGCGCCTTACTCGGCGGCTCATCTCCTGCTCGGCGTCGATGACGCGCCGCTCGAGCTCAAGCGAGCTGATCACCGCTCCTCCCATCCCGCGGACGACGTCGCGCTGAAACCTGTCCGAGGTCGCGACTGTGATCACGTCGCCCGACTCGCCGGCCCGGTAGGCCAGGCGTTCGATGGAGTGGTCTGCGGAATGGCCTTTGCGCGTAAAGACGACGCGCACGCCGTCCACGATCTCCTCAGAGTTGGACATGGCCTCGGAGTGGTGTGCGTCGAACACCACCGTCACCTCTTCCCCGCTGACCATGCCTAGGACCGAGAGCCGCCTGATCAGCTCGTCACGTGCGGCCTCCAATGACGCCGTAGTGAGCAGCCGCTTCAGCGACTGCCACGCGTGGACCACGTTGTAGCCGTCGACGATGAGCCTCTGCACTAGAGTGTCCCGCGCCCGCAGGTCCTTGCATCTTCGCGTCCTCGACTGCAGGGCGCCTTCGGCGCTGAAGGCTGCGTCAAGGGGCCCGGCGCTGCGTCGTCACGCATCTAGCGATGCGCTCCTGGCCGCGCCACCCTTTCCTTGCCTTCGGCCGCCGATGACGCGAATCTGCGTCGGAACTCGGGCGCCTGACACTCAACCAGTTTATGGGCGGGTCTCTGTAGAGACGGCTCTCTGACGCATCACCTCATACAGGAGCGCGGCGGCTGCAGCGGAGGCGTTGAGGCTCGCGAGGCGTCCGGCCATGGGCAGCCGCACGCGCGCATCGCAGCGCTCTTTGACCAATCGATGCACACCGGACCCCTCGCTGCCCACGACGACGCATACGTGCTGAGTGAAGTCGAACTCCCACGCCTTTAGGTCGCCGCGCGGGTCGAGCGCTACGCACCAGATCCCGGCGCGCTTCACCTCGACGATCGCGGAAGGCAGTCCCGAGACCCGTGCGATCGGCAGAAGCTCGCTCGCGCCCGAGCTGGCTTTCATCGCGACGGTGGACAGAGGCGCGCTCCGATGCTCAGGGACGATGGCGCCGCCGGCGCCGGCCACCTCGGCGCTGCGCAAGATCGCGCCGAGGTTTTGTGGATCCATGATCGAGTCGAGGGCGACCAGGAGTGAGGGGCGCGTGTCGAGGAGCTGGTTGAGAGTCCATTCGCGGCGTGGTTTGAGCTCCGCAGCGACGCCCTGGTTGACGCCGGGCGCCATCGCGTCCAGCCGGGGCGCCGGCACCACCTCAACTCGAGTGAGCCTGGCCAATTCCTCGAGGCGTGGGTCATGGCCGAGCCCCGTGGCCTGGTACACCTTGACCACGCGACCTGCGCGCGCCGCCTCCAGCACCGCGTTGCGGCCGTGGATGAGCTGCCTCAAATCATCCGGCCGGCGCGATGCGCCTCCAGCGCACGCCCTCTTTCGAATCCTCGAGCGCGATGCCGCGGGCTCGCAGCTCGTCGCGGATCCGGTCGGCGCGCGCGAAGTCTCGTGTCTTCCGGGCTCCCTCGCGCTCAACGATGAGTCGCTCGACCTCTTGGGCGAGTCCCGGCTCCTCCGCACGGACTACGTCCAGATGCGCGTCGAGGTCGTCGATCACGGCCAGGAGCGACGCCTGGTTGAGGGGGCCGACTCTGCCTGCGTCGAGCGCCGCGTTCGCTTCGCGGATGTGCTCGAAAACAATGCCGACTCCTTGCGGAAGGTTGAGGTCGTCGTCCAGAGCGTCGCGGTAAGCCGCGCGAACATCCGCGGTCTTCCGCGCAAGCTCACCGTCGTCGGCGCCGGACGGGCTCGTGCGATTGACTCGATCCGCGAACTCGCGGAGGCGCCGCACCTGCTCAGCCGCAGCGTGCAGAGCCTCCGGGCTGAGCCGGACGCGAGAGCGGTAGTGTGCGTTCGCGATCAAGAAGAAGCGGATCGCGAGGGGGTCGTGGCCGGCGTTGACGAGATGCCGCAGTGTCGTGAAGCTGCCGGCACTCTTGGACATCTTGTCCCCCGTCGCGTCGGCGAGATGCTCGGAGTGGAGCCACACGCGGGCGAACGTCGCATGATTGGCCGCCTCCGATTGGGCGATCTCGTTCTCATGGTGCGGAAACATCAGGTCGACGCCGCCGGCGTGAATGTCGAGCGTCTCGCCGAGGTAGCGCTTGCTCATCGCCGAGCATTCGATGTGCCAACCGGGCCGGCCGCGGCCGAAGGGCGCGTCCCACGCCGCCCCGATTCGTTCGTCGGCCGGCTGCGCCTTCTTCCACAACGCGAAGTCGCTCACCGATTCTTTCTCGTACTTGTCGGCCGCGACCCGTGCGCCCGCCTTGAGACCCGCTCGATCGAGGTGCGAAAGCTCTCCATATTTCGGAAAGCTCGCGATCCGGAAGTACACGTCTCCGTCCGCTATGTAGGCGTTTTCGTTCTCGATGAGAGTCGAGATCATGTCGACCATCTCGTTGATGTGCTCGGTGGCCCGCGGGTAGTGCTCCGCCCGCTCGGCACGAAGCGCCGCCATGTCCTCAAAGAACGCCTGGGCGTAAGGCTTCACGAACTCGGCGATCGTCGTGCCGGCGTGCATCGCCTGGTCGAGGATGCGGTCGTCTATGTCAGTCAGGTTCATCACGTGCGTGACGCGATAACCCGAGACGCGAAGATGCCTGCGCACCAGGTCGTAGAAGAGGAAGGCGCGCAGGTTGCCGACGTGGGCGTAGTTCCAGACCGTCGGACCGCACGTGTACATGCGCACGTGCCGGTTCTCGAGAGGTTGGAACTCGTCTTTGGTGCCGGTGAGGGAGTTGTGCAGCCGCAGCGTCACGCCGTTAGTCTCGCGTAAACGGCTCGCGTTCAATCGAGCTGCAGAGGCCCCGCCAGGCCCTTTCGCTGTCCTCGTCCTGACGGTGCGCCGAGCGAAGCTCGTGCACGCACCACGACAGATCATCGAGGCGCCATCGCAGCCGGTAGAGCTCACAGAGTGTTGGATCGCCTCGGCCGATCATCCAGAGGTCGCGCTCGGCCGGCGCCAGGCCGGCCGTGTCCCAGTCGACGAGCAGGAATCGGTCACGGGAGCGAACGATGTTCCCGCTGTGCGGCTCGCCGTGCGTCAGAACAGGCTTGGCGGCCGTCATATCGACTCCTGCCTCCAGCTCATCGAACCTCTCGAGCCACTGCATGATCAACCCGGCGTTGCGAGCGACCATCGACCGTGCCGGACCCGAGTAAGGTCCCCCGGCCCAGTCCGCGTCGAGGTCTCGCAAAGCGTTCTCGAGGTCTTCACGCAGCGGCACGCTCGGCACGATCACCCGTGCCGTCGCCGCGACTCCAGGAGAAGAGCCGTGCAGGCGCCCGAGCATGTCGACCAGCGCCGTCCGCTCCCCGCCGGTGAGCACCTTTCGGAATGGCTGCGGATCCCCGAGAAACGGGTAGAACGCCACCGCGTAGTGTGTCCCGACGCGGGTGAGGACCTCGCCGTCGACGTTGTCGAGAGGAGAGACCACAAAATCGAGCTCCGCGTCCGATCGCAGCGTGCGCGCCGTTTCCAGAGCGCTGCGGAGGTGTTCGAACACCTCAGCCGCGTGCTCACCGAGGAAGGGCTTGCGATCGAGATCGTCGACGGTCACGAAATGGCGAGTTCCCTTCCCGTCCGTACAGCGCCAATGGTGGCTGCCGGCGCCAATCGGCAGGTGCTCGAGATCGACATCTTTCAGTCCCCAGCCGTTCGTCAACGCGACGATGAGGTCGCTCTCAGCGAGATCGGGCGGTCGGGTCCTCAAGCTCTTCGATGGTGGCGACCGCCTGCGCGGCGATGCCGGCCTTCTGGCCGAGGGCGCCAAGCCCCTCCGGAGACTTGCCTTTGATGTTCACGTTTTCCGTCCCGATCCTGTTCGCGAGCTGCGCCTTCATCTTGGGAAGATGCGCCTGCAGCCGCGGCTCCTGCGCGATCACCGTGCAGTCCACGTTGACTACGCGATAACCAGCCTCACGCAACTCTGCGATGGCCGTCGCGAGCATGTCCAGGCTCGATGCGTCCTTGAATTTCGGATCGTCGGCCGGAAAAAGGGCGCCGATGTCGCCCAGTCCTGCAGCCCCGAGAACCGCGTCGATCACCGCGTGAGTCAGCACGTCCGCGTCCGAATGGCCGTCGAGCCCTCTCGGGTGATCGATGCGCACGCCGCCCAGCACGAGCGGACGGCCCGCCGCCAGCGGATGCACGTCGTACCCGATGCCGACTCTCACCTGACCGCGGTCTCGTGCTCCCGGATCAGAGCCTCCACGACTTCCAGGTCTTCTGGCGTCGTCAACTTGAGATTGGCCGGCTCGCCAGGAACCACCGAGACCAAGTGGCCCGTCGCCGCGACCAGCTGCGCGTCGTCGTCACCGACGAGCCCGGCGTCAGCGGCCTCGCGGTGGGCGCGGGCGAGGAGATCGTAGGCAAAGCCCTGCGGCGTCTGGGCGAGCACGATCAGCGAGCGGTCGAGGCTCTCGACCAGGTGGTTCCCTTCGACGCGCTTGACCGCGTCCCGCGGGCTGATCGCCGGGAACGCGGCACCGCTCTCCATCGCGGCCGCCAGGACGCGGCGGACCAGCGTGGCGGTGACCAGAGGGCGGGCCGCATCGTGGACGAGCACGAAATCGCAGTTGCCGAGCGCCGCCAGACCCATCCGAACCGAGTCCTGGCGGCTCTCGCCTCCCGCCTTGACGATGACCGGTTTGCGTGGATGAAGCGCCTCCACCTCACGCTCGGCGCTTTCGAGCCGGCTCGGTGGCCCGACGACCACGATCCGGTCCACCTCGTCGAGCACGCGGGCCAGCGTCGTACGGCCGTTGAGCCGAACCAGCGCTTTGCTGCCCCGGCCCAGACGCGAGCCGGTGCCCGCGGCGGCAACGATTGCACCTACTGTCCGCATCAGTCGCGGCAGCTCACGCCGATTCCTCGCGCGGCTTGACCCTGGTTGGCTGGCGACGCGGTTCCGCGCCGCTTGGCTCGGCGAAGATCATGCGTCCCGCCGATGTCTGGATCACCGACGTAACCACCGCGGTGATCGTCTGATTGAGCAGTCGGCGTCCGTTCTGGATCACCACCATCGTCCCGTCGTCCAGGCTGCCGACGCCCTGGCCCGGCTCTTTGCCTTCTCGGGCCACGGTGACGACGATCTCCTCGCCGGGGATGGCGACCGGCCGCATCGCCTGCGCCAGGTCGTTGAGGTTCAAGACGGCGACGCCTTCCAGTCGAGCGATCCGGTTGAGATTGAAGTCGTTGGTCATGATCGCCCAGCCCTTGCGCTTGGCCGTGCGCACGAGGTGCGTGTCGATGTCGCCGTTGGGTGGAGAGTCGTCCTCGGTGACCTGCAGGTCGATCGACGGCTCCTTTTGCATCTCGGTGAGCACGTCGAGACCGCGACGGCCCCGCCGCCGGCGTGTGACGTCCGCGGAGTCGGCGACCGTTTGTAGCTCCCGAAGCACGGAGCTGAGCGTGATCAGCGGCATGTCGAGAAAACCGGTCTTCGCGATGTCGAAGATGCGGCCGTCGATGATGACCGAGGTGTCCAGCAGCACCGCCGGGACACGGTGTGTGTCAGGTTCGGTGCTGCGGCCCAAGAAAAGGCTGGTGAGCTCGGCCCGACGCGTCAGGCCGACCGATGCCCCTTGCGCCGCCAGCAGCAGCGCAAGCACCGCCGAGACCCAGATTCCATACGGCTGGATGTCGCGCACGAAAGCGCCGATCAGGACCGCGACCACCAATCCCACAATCAAGCCCAGCAGTCCGCTGAGGAGGTCCGGGAGCGGAGTGCTCGTCAGCCGGAAGTTGAACTTTCGCCACCCACCCAGCACGTACGGCGTGCCGAGGTACGCAAAGATCAAGCCTTCCAGGGTCGTCAGCCCGATGATCGCCCAGCCCGGGTGCGCGGTCGAGATGCCCCGGACCATGAAATAACCGAGCAGAAAACCACCGATCACTCCGAGCCCTCCCCCGAGCCATCGGGCGAGACTCTCGGAAAGCTTCACGGGTTACCTCCTCAAGAGACCGTGAGTGGCCTCCTTTATGAATGTGCCGGACCGGATAGGTGAAGAAAAGGCGGCGGAGACGGCCTCCGCCACGGACCGCACCTCGACGATGTCGAGGCGGGAGGGTCGACCGGCGCGCGAGCCGGCCGGAATCAAAGCGCGCGTCAGGCCGTGCCGCGCAGCTTCTTGCAAGCGGCGTTCGAGATGGCCCACGCGGCGCACCTCGCCCGACAATCCCAGCTCTCCGATCACGACCAGGCCGTCCGGCATTGGCCTGCTCTCCTCGTTGCTGACGATCGACAGGGCGAGACCGAGGTCGGCGGCCGGCTCCGTGATCCGGATGCCACCCGCCACGCTGACGAAGACGTCCGATTTGGCGAAGGATCGATTCAGGCGTTTCTCCAGGACCGCCAGGATCATGTGCAGGCGATTGACGTCGATCCCGTTTGCGATCCGGCGAAGCATCCCACTTTCGTTCTTGTTGGTGAGACTCTGCACCTCGACGAGGAGAGGACGCGTGCCCTCCAGGGTGGCCACGATAGCCGTCCCGGGCGCGGTCGCGGCAGCGCCTGCCAGGATCGCCGCGGATGGGTCCGGGACTTCCTCGAGGCCGCTTTCGCCCATGGCGAAGACCCCGATCTCCTCGGCCGATCCGAAGCGGTTTTTCGTCGCCCGAAGGAGCCGGAACTCCTGACGGCGGTCGCCTTCCAGATACAGCACGGTGTCAACGATATGCTCCAGGACCCGGGGTCCGGCTATGGAACCGTCCTTGGTGACGTGGCCCACGAGGAATATGGGGACGTTGATCTCCTTGGCAAGGCGCATCAGCCGCGCGGCCGACTCGCGGACCTGGGTCACGCTGCCGGCGCTGCCGTCGAGGCCGCCGTCGGTCACGGTCTGGATCGAGTCGATGATCGCGAGCTTGGGCCGCTCGGCCTCGATCACCCCGCAGATCGTCTCCAGATCGCTCTCTGCCAGCAGCAGGATGGCCGGCTCCAGCGCCCCCAGGCGCTGAGCGCGCATCCGGACCTGCTGTCCGGACTCCTCGCCGGAGACGTACAGGACTTTGCCCGATCTGGCGACCTGCGCCGCGGCATGCATGAGAAGAGTGGACTTGCCGACCCCCGGCTCGCCCCCGATGAGGACGAGGCTTCCGCCGACGATGCCCCCGCCCAGCGCCCGGTTGAGCTCGCCCCACTCCAGACGCGTTCGAGGCGCGTCCTCGGTCGCCATGTCGGTTAGCGCGACCGCGCGGGCCGGTTGAATGGACTTCGGTCTCGGGTCTTTCCCTGCCTTCCGGACTTGAAATTCCTGCAGCGTGTTCCAGGCTCGGCAGTGCGGGCACTGGCCGGCCCAGCGGAGGCTTTCGCCACCACATTCCGTACAGACAAAGGTGATCGTCGATTTGGGCATGGGAAGACTGTGTACCCCATCATCGTGGTTTTCAAGTCGGGGTTTTTACAAGGAGGTCCGTAGCCTTTTACAGACGGAAACGTTTTATCTGGTGAGCGTCAAGGCGCCGCCCTGACTACCCCCGGGGCGGCGTCAGTATTTGAAGGCTATCCTCCCACCGTGGACGCGACGATCTCCATCGACCGCATCCGCGAGGCCGCGGATGCGATCGATCCCGTGTTTCTCCACACGCCGCAGTTCGCGTCGGAGCCGCTAAGCGAGCGGATCGGCGTCCAGACGATCCTCAAGGTTGAGTCCGTCAACCCGATCCGGAGCTTCAAGGGCCGCGGCGCCGATTATCTGATGCACCGGCTTGGCGCCGATGCGGGAACGATCGTGTGCGCGTCGGCGGGGAACTTCGGCCAGGGCATGGCCTGCGCATGCCGGAAGCGCGGGATCGCGCTCACCGTCTTTGCGGCGCAGAACGCAAACCCGCTGAAGATCGAGCGCATGCGCCGGCTTGGCGCCAGGGTTGAGCTGCGAGGCGACGATTTCGACGAAGCCAAAGACGCCGCAAGGCGGCACGCTGAAGACGACGGCCACCTGTTTGTCGAGGACGGGCTGCTCGGTCCGATCGCGGAAGGAGCCGGCACGATTGCGGTCGAGCTCACACAAGCGCCTGACTCGATCGATGCGGTCTTTGTCCCGCTCGGCAACGGCGCGCTCGTGAACGGCGTCGGCACGTGGCTCAAATACAGATCGCCTCGAACCCGCGTGATCGCGGTGTGCGCCGAGTCTGCCCCATCGATGGCGCTGTCGTGGAAGTCGCGCAAGCCCATGACCGCGCCCGGCTCGACCATCGCCGACGGCATCGCCGTGCGCGTGCCGGTCGCCGAGGCTGTCGCCACGATGGCGAAGACGGTCGATGACGTGATGCTTGTCAGCGACGAGGAAATGCGGTTGGCGATGCGCCGGCTGTTCATCGACGCCGGGCTGGTGGTCGAGCCCGCCGGCGCCGCCGGGATCGCCGCGATCGCAATCCGAGCGAAGGAGTTTGCGGACAGACGCGTGGCCGCAATCCTGACCGGAGGGAACCTGACCGAGCAGCAGATCAGGGACTGGCTCTACTGATCAGGCGCGCCCTGCGCGCGCCCGGTTCGCTCCAGGTCCGCGAGGTAGTCGAGCGCCGCCAGCGGACCGTACTGGTTGAACACGTCCGGCGCCGCCGCCTGGAGGCTGGCCTGCAGCTGGCTCGCCAGCTGCGCTCGCAGCACGGGCGGCAGCTCGGGCCGGCGCCGGCCGTATGAGGTGACGAAGCGCCGCAGCTCGGGGTCGAGCCGTCGCAAGAACAATTCCGCCGGAGTTGCCGGCGCGTAAACGGCCTGCGAGGCGGGGGGCGCGGGTGGATCGGAAGGGCGTCCGCCCGGCAGCTGCCACAGCCAGACGTAGTCGGAGTCCTTGACCACGATCGTGCCCGCGGCCAGGTCGCCGAGGCGCTTGCCGCGACCGTTGATGAACAGCACCACCAGCCCCACGCCGTAGCCGTAAGGCAGGAAGTCGACGAGCCTGACGATGTTCCGGATGCCGGCCTGAACAAAGGTCATCGGCTCGCCCCGGTCGCCCACGGCGCGGAGCCGAAACACCTTCTTGCCGATCGTCTGGCCGGACCAGAAGGCCTCGCACGTCCAGTGGTAGCCGAAGATGACGAGGAAGCTGCCCAGGATCGCGATCAGGTACGCGACCGCGTCCAGGCCCGACGCTCCGACCGCGATCGCCGCGAAATAGACGCCGGCCAGGACGCCGAAAAGGATGAGCAGGTCGAGGATCTGGGCGATGCCGCGCGTCGCGAGGCCGGCGACCTGGTAGTCGAACGACACCCGCTCCGGCGTCGCGACCACGAGCTCGCTGTCGGGAAGCGGCTGGCTCATCTCCTGGTTATTGTCATGCCGTGCGCGCAGAGGACTTCGTGGCTATCCGCAGAGATGACTGGAACCGTCTCGAAAACCTGCTCGGCAGCGCCGGCGCGGCCCACCTCAATGCGCTTTCACCCGCGCAGGTCCTCACCATGGCGGCGCTCTACCGCCGCGCCACCGCCGACCTCGCCCGTGCCCAGCGGGACTGGCCGGGCGAGCCCGTACATCGCTACCTGAACGGCCTCGTCGCTCGCGGTCACGGCATCGTTTACCGGCGCGGTGGAGAGATTGGGAAACGCATCCGCCGCTTCTACACCGAGAAATTGCCTCAGACCTATCGCCAGGCCTGGCCTTACCTGCTCGCCGCGGCCGCGCTGATGTTCGTCCCCGCACTCGTCAGCTTTTTCGTCGTCCTGGCCGATCCCGACGCCGTGTACGCGATCGCGGATCCGCGTCTCATCGACCAGGTGCATCACCACCAGCTCTGGACCAACATCCCGCCCGATGAACGTGTGCAGATCGCGGGACTGATCACGGTCAACAACATCTACGTCTCGATGCTGGCCTTCGCCCTCGGCGTTTTCTTCGGCCTGCCTGTGATCTGGGTCATGGTCTCGAACGGCATCTCGCTCGGCGGACTTTTCGGGCTCACGCAGGCCTACGGGCTCGCCGGTGGGTTGTTCGATTTCGTCATCGGACACGGCGTCCTCGAGCTCTCGATCGTCATCGCCCAGGGCGCGGGGGGGCTGATGATGGGTTGGGCGTTGGTATCGCCGGGCAACCGCCGGCGCTCCGACGCGCTCGTGATCGCGGCCCAGCGCGCCTTCACGATCCTCCTCGGCCTCGCGCCGCTGCTCGTGGTCGCGGGCATCATCGAAGGCAACATCTCACCCTCCGCCACGCCGTTCCAGATCAAGCTCGCGATCGGCCTGACGACCGGTACGCTCTTCTATTCCTATCTCTTGCTCAGCGGCCGGAGCTCACAGGAGCGCTCTCTCTTTGAGCTCCAGGTAGCGCTCCACAAGGGCGGGAGACAAGGTGCCCGCGACCACGTCTAGCCCGAGCACCCCGCCGCGGCGCAGCATCTCGAAGCTTTCGCGCCGGCTCGACACGAACTCCTCGGCCGCGGCCCACTCGTAGGCGCGGTTCGTGCTGTCGATCGGGCTGTCGCGTGCGCCGAGCACCGCTGGGTCCGACATCGCAACGACGAGGACGAGGTGGCGTGCCGCGAGGCGCAGCGTGTGCGCGACCAGCTCGCGTGACACCTCCGGGTCCTGCACGTCGGTCAGCACCACCACCATCGAGCGACGTCCCACCCGCAGCGCGAGGTGGGTCATCGCGTGCCCGAAGTCCGGCTCGACGTACTCGGGCTGGATCGCGTACAGCGCTTCCGTGATCCGTCGCAGCTGAGCCGCGCCGCGCTCGGGCTTGATGAAGCCGGTCACGCGGTCGTCGAACGTCATCACACCGACTCGATCGCCATACGCCTGTGCCACCCACGCGAGCATGAGGGCCGCGTTGACCGCATGGTCGAGCTTGTCCAGGTCGCCGGCCGGCGCGGTCATCAGGCGTCCGCAGTCGAGGGCGATGATGACCTGCTGGCCTCGCTCCGCCTCGACCTCGACCACCACCGGCCGGTCACGGCGGGCGGTCGCCGTCCAGCTGACGCGCCGCACGTCATCGCCTCGGACGTAGTCCCGCAAGCCGGCGAACGCCGTCGACGCGCCCGGCGGCCGCGCGCGCCGCATGCCGGCCATCGCCCGCAGGCCGCGACGCAGCGAGAGCTGGATGCGCCTGATGGCGACGACGTTGGGAAATACAGCCACCTGTTCCGAGCCGGGAAGCCGCACCTGGCGCCGCCACCAGCCGTCAGGTCGCGAAACCTGAAGGTCGACGGCTCCAAATCGAAAGGCCCCGCGCTTGGGTGAGTAGGTGCGGTAGGTGAGTTTCAAGACGCCGTCGCGGTCGAAGCGGCCCACCAGCTCACGCGGAGAGGGGCGCAGCATGTCGGGAGCGTGATCCGCGATCTTGCCGAGCAGGCCGGCGGCCGCGCGATTCTGAACCACAACCGTCACTTCCTCGAGCTCCCCCAGCGAAAAAGGCTCTGGTACCACACGCCGCACCGCGTAACCCGGGCCGTCCGGCAGGAGGGCGAGGTCGCGGGACGCGATCACGACCAGGCCGGCGTTGTAGACGATCGCGACGAGTCCAAGCAGCGGTGAGACCACGGCCAGTGCGATGAGCCCGGCGCCGATCGCGACCGCCCAGATCAGCTTGGGCTGGGGCGCCAGGCCCCTCACAAAGTTCAGCGCGGCGGAACCACTCTGCCCGCAACCACGTCGAGGACGCTGTCGGGAGTCTGACCGGCGACCTCCGCCTCCGGGCGAAGAATCAGGCGATGGCGAAACGCCGGCGCCACCAGGGCCTTGACGTGATCGGGCGTCACGAAATCGTGGCCGTCGAATGCCGCGTACGCCCGCGCGGCCAGCATCAGGAGGACCTCGGCCCGCGTGCTCGCGCCCAGGGCGATCTCTGGCGCTGCGCGCGTCGCCGAGGCGAGGTCGACCACATAGCGCCGGATCGTTTCGTCCAGCACCACGGTCGCCACCTGAGCGCGGCACGCCTCGATGTCAGCGGGTCCGAGGGTGGGCTCGACTCCGGCCTTGGCCGGGTCGCGCAGCTCGATTCCCGACTCCCAGCGGCGCAGCACCTCCATCTCGTCTGCCGGCGTCGGATAGTCGAGCCGGACCTTGAACAGGAAGCGGTCCTGCTGCGCCTCCGGCAGCGGATAGGTGCCTTCGTATTCGATCGGATTCTGGGTGGCGAGGACGATGAACGGTGACGGCAGCGGGAGCTGCTGACCTTCGAGTGTCACGCCGCGCTCTTCCATCGCCTCGAGGAGGGCGGCCTGGACCTTCGCCGGCGCGCGGTTGATCTCGTCGGCGAGCAGCACGTTGGTGAAGATCGGCCCGCGCCTCAGTGCGAATGTGCGGGTGGCGAGGTCGAACACCGAGGTGCCGACGATGTCCGCGGGCATGAGGTCGGGCGTGAACTGGACGCGCCCATAGTCGAGCCTGAGGGCACGGGCGATCGCCTTCGCAAGCAGGGTCTTGCCGGTGCCTGGGACACCCTCTAGGAGCACGTGCCCCTGGGCCACCAGCGCAATCGCGCACAGGCGAATCGCGTCGTCCTGGCCGACGATCGCCTTCGCAACCTGTTCGCGAAACCGCCTAAAGAAGTCGGTTGCGGTGCTGGAGACGGCCCCAGTCATTTGCGCAGTCGGCGCGGGCTTGGGTGTGCGATCTCGTGCAGCCGGCGCGCAGCGTTCAGCAGGTCGCGTTCTGACGGGGATGGGGCGACAAGCGAGTTTTCTATTTCGGCTAGCTCGCTCGCGATCACCGGTGCTCGCACCCACAGAGCATTCCAGAACCGCTCGCGCGGCTGCAGCGGAAGCCCAGTGCGCGAAGCGACCGCGCGCTCGGCCGCGCGCGCCAGCACGCCTAGCGTCACCGCGCGGGCGCTCGACCGCTGGAGCAACTGGCCGACGGCCACCGACCATTCGACGTCCGAGCGCGCGACCTCGGCCCGACGCTCGATCAACGGCCCGAAACGACGGCCGCGGAGCAGGAGCCCGAAGAACACCGCGACCAGCAGCCACAGGAGCCCCGCCCCCCAGGGTGTCAGGAGCCAGGCCTGGGGGGCGAAGTCGCTAACCGTCAGGCCATGGTGGTACTCGTCGAACGTGACCTGGGCGTTGGCATCCGCACCGATCAGGTCGGCGAGCAACCTGCCGTTGTCCGCCTTCTCGAGGAAGCCGTTGCAGAGGACCAGTGGGTCCGCCAGGACGACCACCGTGCCGATCCCGATTCGCTGCATGTATCCGGCGGTCAAACCGTCGGCGGTCCGAAGAAAGGGAACCTGCGCCGGCGCCGGGTCGAGGGGCACGAGATCACCACCGCCGCCGACCGCCGTCACACCGTCGACCACAGGCATGGCGCGGTAAGGCGCCCCGACAGCACCAAGGCTGAAACGGGTGACGCCAAGGACGCGGTCGAGCTCTGGATCTCCTGGCTCGGAGGCGTAGATGAGGGTGCCGCCGCGCGCCCGGACCCACTCGCGTAGTTGGCCCGCCTCGTCCGCGGTGTACGGGCTGGTCGGGGTGAACACGAACATCACCGAAAAAGCCGCAGGCGGGTTGAACGCCCCTGTCATCTGGCTGGTCGGGTGACCCATCGCCTGCGCGAACAGGAACGCGGCAGACGTGCCGCCGGCGGCGTCGCTGTTGGAGCTGTGTTCCGGCGAGTCGTTATGGGGCCGGACGAGGTAGGCCGCGCCCGCGATCAGGATCGCAGCCGCGGCGGCGATGATCCAGCCCCGGGCTCCTCTCACGCCGCGACCTGCGCCGGGTGGCGGAACGGCTCGGCGACTCGCGCGGCCCGGTCGTACGTGGAGGCGTCGACGTCGCGTCCTCCATAGACCGCAGCCTCGAAGGGCAGGAGCAGCGGGCGCAGGCTGGCGAAGTCGGGCGCGCGTTGAAAGATCTCGCGCACCGTGAGTGGGCTTCCCTCCCACGACCGCTCGCCTTCGAGCGTCGCCGCGACCCCGGCGCAAAGGGCGCGAATGGCTCCCACCCGATCTCCGCGTCCGGCCATGCGGTCCGCCTCGGAGAAATAGTCGGCTGCAGGTCGCGGTCGCTCGGGGGCGGCGCCGATCGATTGCACGAACCTCCCGCGGCTCGCGCGAAAGACGACGAAGACGACCGCAGCCACGACCGCGACGCCGATGAGGTAAAACCACCACGCCGCCTGCGCCCCTCCTCGCGTTCCAAACAGCAGGTGCAGCAGGGAGGAAATCCGGTCCTGCACCCACTGCGTGAAGCGGTCGAGGAGTGAAGGCGGCCGGTGCAGCGCGTCGTAGCGGCTCATCGACATGACCTCGCGCAGCCGCTGCTGGGCCAGCTCCGGGTCGGATGTCGTCACGGGGTGCGCGAGCGCGGCGAGGAGCGCGGTCAGCCGGATCCTCGCATCGTCGTAGAGGGGTGGACGCGCCTGAAGGTCGCGAACGATCTCCGGCTGCGTGTCGCCCGTGCCCGCCACCAGTACCTGTATCGCCAGGATCGCCGGCACGACGTCTCGCGGCGAGGCATCCTGGATCAGGGTGTAAGCGCGCTGCACGGCTTCCAGGTAGCGCGGCGGTGAAACAGGGTCGGCGACCGCGGTGGTGGCGCCGGCGATCACCAACGACAGGGCCAGGAGCCCGGGCGCGGTCAGACGAAAGATGCGTGCGGGGCTCAGATCGCCGCCGGAGGAGCCGCGAGCCGATACGCCATCTGAAAGAGATCCAGGGCCTCGCGCCGGACGCGCAAGTCGAAGTAGACGAGCACGATCACGATCTGCACGATCGGTGTGACCAGGGCGCCGACGAGCTGGCCGGCCGCAAGAGTGATCGCGGTGGCGACGAATGGCGAGACGATGATCGTAAGCAGAGCCTGCCCAAGCTGGATGAAACCTCCGAGCGCAATCCCGACGACCTCGTAGACGACAAAGGTCAGAAAAAGGATGAGAAAAGTACGCCACCACCGGCCATGCACGAGCTGCCGGCTGCGAGTGATGGCGGCGGCGAGGCCAATGTTCTCGACAAACATCGCCGGAGTGACCGCAATCCACATCACGAACACCCAGATCCAAAAGGCGAACGGCGCGAGGCATAGCAAGAGGGCCATGGAGGCAGTGAAGGTGTTGAACAGAATCCAGTAACCCAGTAGCGGGAAATACCTCCGCAGCACGCCGATGAAGATGCCGCTTGCGGTCACCGGGCGCCCCAGCGCCGATTCGCAGGCGGCGTACGTGATCGCTCCATGGGTGAAGGGAAGAATCAGGATGCTGACGACGGCGGCGGCGCCGAAAGCAGCAAGAAAACCGGTCAGGAGCCCCAGGTCGGAGGAGCCGGCCGCTTGCTGCAGCCCGGTCGTAAACCAGGCGAGCGCCAGACCGTAAAGGGCCGCCGCGGGGATGGCCAGGATCACGGCAATTCCGGCAAACAAAAGGAAGTGCCTGCGGTACATACGAAACGTCTCGTCGAGCAGATCGCCGACCTCGAGCGGTCGCAGCCTCAGCGGAACCGATACGCTCACGTTTCTCGCGTCAAGTCCTGTCGTAAATCCACCAGCTAAGCGTTGCACGAAATGAAGGGATGGGAATTGAATCAGCGGGCCAGTGCAGACCCGGATGATGTAAGGATCCTCGTCGTCGAGGACGATGCATCCGTGGCTCAGATGTACCGGCTCAAGCTCGAGCTTGACGGGTACTCGGTCGACGTCGCCGGCGACGGTCTGGTGGCGCTGGAAAAAGCAAGGACTTTGCACCCGGACATCATCTTTCTGGACATTAGGCTGCCCAAGCTCGATGGCCTGGGCGTGCTCGAAGCTTTGCGCGAAGATGCCTCGACCGAGCACATCCCGGTGGTCATCTTGTCGAACTGGAACGAAAAAGAGCTGGTCGAGCGCGGGATCAAGCTCGGAGCGCTCGACCACCTGATCAAGAGCCAGACGACGCCGGCCCGGCTCTCCCAACGCCTGAAGGACTGGCTTAAGGCCTAAGGGGGATGGGCTTTGGGGCTTTTAGGGTTTGGCCGGCGCAGGTCCGGGGGCAGCCGCGGCCGGTTCTTTGTGCTTGTGCTTGACCGGGGTGAACTTCAGCCCGTCCTCGCCTTCCACGTCGATCTGGACGACGTCCCCGCGCGCGATCTTTCCGCGGAGCAGGTGCTCCGAGAGCTGATCTTCGATCCGGCTCGTGATCACGCGCCGCAGCGGGCGCGCGCCGTACGTGCGGTCGTAGCCCTCCTTGGCGAGCAGGTCCTTGGCCGCGTCGGTGACCTCGATCGTGATCTGCTGCTCGGCCAGGTGCTTGCTCAGCCGCTGCAGCTGCAGGTCGACGATCTCGCGGATCTGATGCGTGGTCAGGCTCTTGAAGACCACGACCGCGTCAACACGGTTCAAAAACTCGGGCCGGAACATCCGCTTGAGCTCATCGTCGATCTTCTGCTTCGTGTTCTGGTGACGGCGTTCGACCTCCTCGGACTCGTCGACGACCGCGGGCTGAAAGCCGAGAGCGGTGCCCGCCTGGTTGACGTCACGGATGCCCAGGTTCGAGGTCATGATGATCACGGTGTTCGCGAAGTTGACGATCTTTCCCTTCGCGTCGCTCAGGCGGCCGTCCTCGAGGATCTGCAAGAGCATGTTGAAGACCTCGGGGTGCGCCTTCTCGATCTCGTCGAAGAGGATCACCGAGTAAGGCCGGCGGCGCACCGCTTCGGTGAGCTGGCCGCCCTCGTCGTAGCCGACGTATCCAGGAGGCGACCCAACCAGACGCGCGGTCGTGTGCCGCTCCATGAACTCCGACATGTCGAGCTTGATCAGCGCGTCCTCGGAGTCGAACAGGTACTCCGCCAGCGCGCGCGCCAGCTCGGTCTTGCCGATGCCGGTCGGTCCGAGAAAGATGAACGATCCGATCGGCCGTCGCGGGTTCTTCAGGCCCGCGCGTGCGCGGCGCACCGCCTGCGAGACGGTCACGATCGCCTCGTCCTGGCCGACCATGCGCTTGTGAATCTCATCTTCCATGCGCAGAAGGCGCGCGCTCTCCTCTTCGACGAGACGTGACACCGGAACGCCGGTCCACGCGGCCACTATCTGGGCGATGTCTTCCTCGCCCACCTCGGGCACCGTCTCGCCCAGCTTGTCCCGCCACGCCGCTTCTTTCAGAGCGAGCTTGTCCTGCAGCTTTTTGACCTTGTCGCGCACGCTGGCGGCCGCCTCGAAGTCCTGCTTGTTGACCGACTCGTCCTGCTCCACGCGCTGCTTGCGGATCTCCTTCTGGAGGTCCTTCAGGTCTTCTGGAGTCGTGGTCAGCTTCATGCGCACGCGCGCCGACGCCTCGTCGATCAGGTCGATCGCCTTGTCGGGCAGCGCGCGATCGCTGACGTACCGGTCGCTCAGCACCGCCGCTGAGTGGACGGCCGCGTCGGTGATCACCACGCGGTGGTGCTTCTCATACAGGGACTTGACCCCGTTGAGGATGTCGATGGTCTCGGTGAGCGTCGGCTGATCCACGTAGACCGGCTGGAAGCGGCGCTCGAGCGCTGCGTCTTTCTCGATGTACTTGCGGTACTCGTTGAGCGTCGTTGCGCCGATGCACTGGATTTCGCCACGCGCGAGCGCGGGCTTGAGGATGTTGGCGGCGTCGATCGCCCCCTCCGCGGCGCCGGCGCCGACCAGCGTGTGCAGCTCGTCGATGAACAGGACGACCTCGCGGCTCGAGCGAATCTCATCGAGGATCTTCTTCAACCGCTCCTCGAATTCACCGCGGTACTTCGTGCCGGCGACCAGCGCACCCATGTCGAGAGTCAGCACGCGCTTGTGCTGCAGCGACTCAGGTACGTTGCCGAGGTTGATCTGCTGGGCGAGACCTTCCGCGATCGCGGTCTTGCCCACGCCTGGTTCGCCGATGAGCGCCGGGTTGTTCTTGGTGCGCCGGCTCAGGATCTGGATCACGCGCTCGATCTCCGTCTCGCGCCCGATCACCGGGTCGAGCTGATTGCGGCGTGCGAGCTCGGTGAGGTCACGGCCGAACTGGTCGAGGAGCGGCGTCTTCGAAGGCTTCTTCGGCGCCGGCTCGGCCTCGGTCTCCGCGCTGGAGTCGTGCAGCAGCCGCTCGATCTCGCCGCGGACCTTCTCCAGGTTCGCTCCGAGGTCTTCGAGGACGTGGGCGGCGATTCCCTCGCCTTCGATGAGAAGCCCGAGCAGCAGGTGCTCGGTGCCGACGTAGTTGTGGCCCATGCGCCGCGCTTCCTCGAAGGAGATCTCGATGACCTTCTTCACACGCGACGTCGGGATGATCTGCTGGATGATGATCCGCTCGTTCCGGCCGAGGACCGATTCGATGGTCTGGCGGACTTTGCCGATCTCGACCCCAAGGTTGTTGAGAACCTTGGCGGCCAGGCCTTCACCCTCGCGGAGCAGTCCCAGGAGCAGGTGCTCGGTGCCGATATAGCTGTGGTGGGATCGTTCTGCTTCTTCCTGGGCGAGCGTCAGAACTTTCTTGGCCCGCTCAGTAAACCTTTCAAACGGATACAAGGTCCCTTTCCTCCTGGACTCCTTTCTACGACGCTAGGTGGGGCCAGCACCTCCTCAACGTAACAGTGGTACCCCTGGGTACCCCCGCACCTAATATAGCGTCCAACTCCGCCACTCGATTTCAGTTATGAGGAGGCATATGAGTCGCCTTCTCGAACGAGTGAGTGGCTTTATTCCCGCTGTCATCGCGCTAACGCTGCCGATTGCCTTTCTACCCTCCGCCGGCGATAGCTACATCCTCCCGCGAGCGTCGATCGTAATCGGGGGCGCGAGCCTGGGCGTCGGTGTGGCGCTCATCATCCCTCGCGGCCCTGGCCTTGCTGGGCTGCGCCTTCCTCTCGCCGCGGCGGCCGCGGCCGCCGTGCTCGCGTTCATCTTCTCGATCTCCTGGCCGCTGAGCGTCGCGGGGTCCTACACACGATACGAGTCCTTGCCGATGCGCCTCGCTTACCTCGGCTTGATGGCCTCGGCGGTCTGGTTGCTGAAGAGCCGCCTGCAGCGCGACGTGGTCGTCACGGCTTTCGTGTTCGGCGCAACCGTCGCCTCGCTCGAGGCGCTGGAGCAGGCTTTCACGCACGTCGCCTTTCGCCCGGACGGCAACCTGGGGAACGCCAATCTCCTTGCGGCCTTGATCGCGATGGCCATCCCGCTGGCGGTCGAGCGGGCATGGAGAGGCGGCCTGTTCGTCGGCCCGTGGGCGGCCGCGGTGGTCGTGATGGCGTCCGGACTGGTCGTGACGACGTCGCGCAGCGGCGGGTTGGGTGCGATCGCAGGCTGCCTCGCGTTGATCACGTTTGCCGTTCCGCGCCGGCTCAGCACCGCGGCTGGCGCGGCCTCGGCCGTGGCGGTGGGCGCTGCGGTGCTGTTCATCCTCGTCTCCCCGCTGCGCGCGCTGAACGACGACCCGGCGTCGCTCCGCCTCAACCTCTGGCAGGACGGCCTTCGTCTCGTCGGCGCGCGCCCGCTCACGGGCTGGGGCGAAGACGCCACCGGTTTGTCGTTTGGACACTACCTCACCCAGGATTACGCGGGCCTGGTCACCTTTGACCGCGTCCATTCCGGTCCTCTCGACGTCGCCGCGACGCAGGGCATCCTCGGGCTGGCGGCGCTCGCGTGGGTGCTGGTGGTGCTGTCGCGCGGCGCTTGGAGGAGACGCGAGGAGCGCGACGTGGCCGGCCTGGCCGGGGCGCTCGCCGGCTACAGCGTGTGGGTCTTCTTCAATTTCGACTGGGCGCCGGCAACCGGGCCGTTCTGGCTCCTGGCGGGGACGCTCTGGTCTACGCTTCCCCGCTTGCCGGGGAAAGTGGATCCGTCGCTTGGCGACCGGGCCGGATGGCGGGTTGCGCTCTGGCAACCGCTGTTGGCGGCAGCGTTGGTCGTGGTCGCTGTAGTTTTCGCCGTCTTCCCGATCCTCGCCGACTCCTGGTACATCAGGGGCCGAGCCGAACTGTCCGTTCGGCTCGATCCGCTCCAGGCCCAGTACCACCGGTCCCTGGGCCTGAGCGTGATGGCCCGAGGCGACCTGCCCGGCGGCGTCGCCGAGCTGCGGCGCGCCGCAGACCTGGGCGAAACCGATCCCGGATTGTATGTCGAGCTTGGCGATCGGGAGAGGCAGCTCGGAAACTTCGACGGGGCCAGGCGCGCGTACCAGCGCGCGCTCGCGATCGACCCGTACTACACCCCGGCAGCGCAGCGCCTGGCGGGGGTCTAGCTACTCCTCGTCTTCGGTGGGGTACTCGTGAGCCCGGTCGCTGCGTACGCCCACGAGGTTCGCAGGCGGCGCCGACAGCTGCTTCAGGCTGAGCGAGATCCGGCGCCGCGCGGTGTCGATGCCGATCACCTTGACCTGCACCGTCTCGCCGACCTTGAGCACGTCCTCAGTCCGCTCGACGTGATCCCAGGACAGCTCCGAGATGTGAAGCAGGCCCTCGATGCCGGGCATGATCTGGAGGAAGGCGCCGTACTTCTTGGTCTTGGTGACCTGCCCCTCGACGATCGAGCCGACGGGCATCGACTGCACCAGCCGCTCCCACGGATCCTGCTGCAGCTGGCGCAGCGAGAGCGAGATCCGCGTCTGCTCGGGGTCGAGCTTGATCACCTTGACCGTGACCTCCTCGCCAAGCTGCAGCACGTCGGTCACCTTGGAAACACGGTCCCACGACAGCTCGGAGATGTGGATCAGGCCGTCGGCGCCGCCGATGTCGACGAACGCGCCGTAGCTGGTGATACCGGAGACCGTTCCACGCACCGTCGTCCCGGTCTGCAGTCGGCTGAACAGCTCCTCGCGCTTGCGCGCGCGGTCCTCGTCCTCCGCCGCCTTCTGGCTGACGATCAACCGGTTGCGCTTGCGGTTGACCTCGAGGATCTTGA
>Ga0209056_10002080_pt1 | contig 21775 bp, 16 predicted proteins | sample GraSoiAngelo_114_FD_185876 | JGI IMG/M metagenome (GOLD analysis project Ga0209056, IMG submission 185876) | Grasslands soil microbial communities from the Angelo Coastal Reserve, California, USA - 14_0903_13_40cm (SPAdes) (version 2) | ecosystem: Environmental > Terrestrial > Soil > Grasslands...
CCCGTTTGCTATGCGAACTTTAGTTTTTTGTGGCAGGACGCTTGCCCTTCGAATTGTTCCGAAAGGTGACGGGCATGCAGTACGAATAACTTCTGGTGGTTGCCCGACGAGGTTTTTGGTAGGGACAATCACAAAATCTGCGCAAGACACGCTCTGTGAGCGCAATTTTTACTTTGTGCGTTTTTGGGGGTTGGGGGTGTTGGGGGTCGTCGGACTTGACATATCAAGATGTGAGCGTAGACTTCTGCCCACGCCGGATACTCATCGCGAGGCTTCCAACACGACACAATGCCACTTCTTGTAAACTCATTATCCCGCAGACGCGTCTGGCTTATCGGTGCCCTTTCGCTGTTGATAGTTGGCATGATGGTCGGCGGTCTTTTTGTGCGATTTCGCACCCAAGCTGGTCCCCCCTATAGCCAGAGAGAAGCTCTCCGGACGATTCGAATTGACAAGGGCTTTCGTATTGAGCCCTTTGCCGCGGAGCCGCTGATCAAGAGCCCCGTCGCGATGGATTGGGACGAAGATGGGCGCATCTACGTCGCCGAGGATACCGGTTATCCGCTCGATACCAGGCCGATAGGCCGCATCGTGCTCCTTGAGGATACGAACGGCGATGGAATTCCCGATCGTCGCACGGTCTTTGCTGATCAAATCGTCATGCCAAATGGCGTGATGTGCTGGAAGGGCGGCGTCCTTGTGACCGCAGCTCCCGACGTGTGGTTTTTCAAGGATACAACCGGAACCGGCAAGGCTGACGTCCGTGAAAAAGTCCTTACCGGTTTCGCGTTCACAAACCCGCAGCACATGGTGAACGGTCCGCTTTACGGTCCGGATAATTGGATCTACCTAAACCACCAAGGACCGATTCACACCGTGGTATTCCAGGACCCATTTGGAGACCGGGGAAGCGACATTCGCTTCGCGGATGGGCAAGGGCCGCGGTTAAAAATGGCGCCGCGCAGCGTACGATTCAGGCCAGAAACACATGAGCTGGAGTTCTTATCCGCTTGGTCGCAATATGGGCAGGCCTTTGATGAATGGGGACGCCATTTCACCGTCACCAACGACAGCAATGGACGCCACGATGTTATCGCCGCTCGCTACTTGCAGAGAAATCCCGCTCTCTTGGTGTCAAACGTTCAGCAGGATGTTTCCACGGATGAGAACAACAAAGTTTTTCCGATCACGCGAAATCCGCGATTCGAAATCCTGACAGACGTCGGAACGCTCACTTCTTCGTGCAGTATCACACTGCCATCCATGGGCGGCACGTTCCCGGCTTCATTTGATCGCGTGGCCTGCGTTGCTGAGTCTGCGCACAACATGGTGCATTGCGATGTCTGGTCAGATGCGGGCGCAACTTACCTCGCGCGCCGCCTGGAACAGAACGCCGAGTTCATTGCCTCGACAGATGCGTGGTTCAGGCCAGTCAATATGTACATCGGGCCGGATGGGGCGCTGTACCTCATCGATTATTACCGCAACACCATTGAGCATCCGGAGTGGATGGCCGCGGACACCTATCATGCCGGATACCTCTATAACGGACAAGATCGCGGTCGAATCTACCGGATTGTTCCCGATTCAAAGTCGCCCCTAGCCTTCGCCAAAGACATTCGACTCGGCCAAGGGTCAGACGCGGAGCTTGTCCAAAAACTGGCTAGCCCAAACATCTGGTGGCGCCGGACGGCTCAGCGTTTGCTAGTAGAGCGCCATCGCACCGATGCCGTTCCATTGCTAGTTCGACTTTTCCAGGAAAGCACGTCACCGCTGGGGCGCGTGCACGCATTGTGGACACTCGATGGCTTGGGAAAACTTGAGCCCAGTCTAGTAACAAAGGCGCTCGACGATCCCGTAGCGGGTGTCCGCGAAAACGCAATTCGCCTGGCCGAACCCTACTTGGCGAAGTCTCCCGTGCTGGCTCGGAAGCTCACGCAGATGGCCGGCGACCCGGATGCCAAGGTGCGGTTCCAGCTCCTTTGCACGCTGGGATTGATTGACTCCCCGGATGCAGCAGCCGCTCAGAACAAGCTTCTCGCAGACGGCGTGGAAGACCCGTGGATGCAGGTGGCTGCACTTACCGCACCTCCGCGTCGTGCGCTGCCGTACTTCGAGCTGGCGGTTTCTCGCTTTGCCAACAGCGAGACGAAGGGACGTCGCGATTTCTTTCATCAAGTCGGCTCTGTGATCGGCATGAAAGCCGACACGAAACAAATGCGGCGACTTCTCGCAACCGTGGCGAACAGCTCCCAACGCAATTCCAATTGGTGGGGCGGGGCCACGCTCGACGGCATGGCTGAGGGCGTTCGCGCGAATGGTGCTGATGCCAAAGCAGCGCTAAAGGCAGATCGCGATACCTTTCTGCGAATGTTCGAGCGCCGGCCGGGGCCAGTCGGTCATGCCGCGGTTCATCTCCTGGCGGCGCTCGGACTTCCGGACGACTCCGCTGCCTCAGAAGCGCTGAAGCGCGCTGAAGTCATAGCCGCAGATCGCAAAGCCGAGGCCACTGTACGAGCTGACGCATTGGAGCTCTTGGCGCTCGCAAAATCCGATCGCGAGGCACACTTACTGGAAAGCCTGCTGGACCCCCAGGAGCCCGACGCCGTTCAGATCGCCGCCGTGAAGGCGCTTAGCTCCGTCAGAGGTTCCAAAGTAGGCGGATTGTTGCTGGCGAAGTGGAATGGCATGAGCGCTACCGTTCGAGCGGAGGCTACTAACACCCTCCTGAGCGGAGGTTCCGATCGTGTTCGTCTTCTGCTGGAGGCCGTGAAGAACGGAGACGTGCAAACCTGGCAGCTCGAACCGTACAAGCCCCGCCTTTTCATGGACTCCGATCCTGCTGTCCGACAGTTGGCAAGGTCGCTTTTCGAGCAGAGCTCGGCGCAACGCGAGCAAGTCTTGAAGGAATATCAGCCGGCATTAAACATGGCTGGCGACGTAGCGCGCGGCAAAGAAACCTTCACGCGCGTCTGCTCGAGATGTCACGCTCTCGACGGCGTCGGCGTGGCCGTCGGTCCCAACCTCGGAACAGTTCGCAATCATCCCGCATCGGAGCTTTTGGAAGACATCATTCTGCCCAGCAAGTCAATCGAACACGGCTTTGAAACCTATGTCGTGGAGCTGGCATCCGGAGACATCGCGAATGGAATTATGAGCGCGCAGACTGCCGCAACGATTACCCTGCGGCAGGAGCAGGGAAGGGCGACGGTCATTGCTCGCCAAGACATCAAAAGCATGCGCGTCAGCAAGGTTTCCATGATGCCCGAAGGCCTCGAGAAGCAGATCAGTGTTAGTCAAATGGCGGACCTGCTGACGTTTTTGAAAGCCGTCCGCTGAGTTACATGCGCTGCTTAATGTTCAGAACAAACCCAACAAACCAACAAACCCGGTATCAACCACCGTTGCCACGAGCCATGCTAAAATCTGGCCCGTGAACCGCCGGCAGACCCTCCAGATGCTTTTCCGGCTCGGGCTTTGCTCTTTGCCGCCCTTCCCTCTTCTCTTACCCGCAAAGACTGGCAGCGAGGACGAGTACTTCCCAAACTATGTTGACGTTGCCCTTCAGGCTGGGTTGACCGCGAGGACTGTGATCGCGGGACACGAAAGCAAAGACTTTCTTCTCTCCACAACCGGTGGCGGAATTGCTCTATTCGATTATGACAATGATGGATGGCTGGACATATTTGTCGTGAATGGCTCGGGGCTAGCTCGGTTCCCCAAAGGAGAAGAGCCAACAAATCACCTCTATAGGAACAATCACGACGGAACATTCACGGACGTGACCGCCAAAGCCAATCTCGCGCGCTCCGGCTGGGGCCAGGGAGTATGCGTCGGGGATTACAACAACGATGGCTTCCTGGACTTATTCGTCACCTATTACGGCAAAAACGTGTTGTACCGCAATAACGGAGATGGCACCTTCACCGACGTCACCCGCGAATCCAGGCTGCTCCAACTTGAGGACCACTGGAACTCCGGGGCGGCTTTCCTCGATTACGACCGCGACGGTCATCTCGATCTCTTCGTCAGCAACTACGTTGCCGACGAATCCGGCCTCGCGCTGTACGATTCGGATCCGTCCCTGGTCGGGGTGCAATCGCCCGTGTTACACGGGCCCGCAGGATTGCAAGGATCAAAGAACATTCTCTATCACAATAATGGCGACGGAACTTTCGCAGATGTGTCCAAAGCAACTGGTATCGCAAACTCCGATGCCGCGTATGGTTTTACGCCTTGCGTTGCCGACTATGACAACGATGGTTGGCCCGATATTTACGTTGCGAACGATTCGACCCCGAGCCTGCTTTTCAAAAATAATCGTAACGGGACATTCACCGAGGTTGGCCTGCTCGCTGGAGTGGCCGTTGACGAAAATGGGGGCTCGCAGGGCGGAATGGGTGTGGATACTGGGGACTATGACGGCGATGGTCTTCTCGATATCATAAAAACGAACTACTCAGATCAAACCACGTCCTTGTACCACAACCAGGGGAATGGATTCTTTTCGGATCGCACATTCCAAGCCGGCCTAAGTGGACAGACTTCTTCCGTGAAGTGGGGCACTGCTTTTTTCGACTTTGATAACGACGGTCAGCTCGATGTTTTCATCGTCACGGGCGCGATTTACCCTCCGGGGCTGGGCGGACGGCACGGCAAGCCGAAAGAAGAGGAAGGCAAGAAAATTTTGTACCGCAATTTGGGAAACGGCCGCTTCCAGGACATCTCTGCGCGTGGCGGACCTGGCTTGGTGTCTCCGCGTTGTAGCCGGGGAGCGGCTTTTGGCGACATTTTTCGTACAGGGCAAATCGATGTGGTTATCAACAATCTGAATGACTTCCCTACGTTGCTTCGGAATCAGTCGCCTTCGCCGAACTCATGGCTGCTTGTTAGACTTGTGGGAACGCGTGCCAACCGCGCCGCAATAGGATCCCGTGTGATTGTCGAAGCCGAGGGCCGCCGGCAAATTCAGGAGGTGCGCAGCGGTGGCAGTTTCTGCTCGCAGAGCGACTTCCGATTACACTTCGGCCTCGGCCGCGCGCGCGAAGCGACTCGCGTAACGATTAAATGGTTAGGCGACAGGCAGGAAATCTTGGAACACGTGCCTGCCAATCGCTTGGTTGTGATCCAAGAGGGAAAGGGTATTGTTGGTCAGGAAAAGTTTTGAAGCTGTTTTGTCGTGCTATTTTCGACCGATTGTTCTGGCTTTCCTCGTCGTAACTGTTCCGTGTGCGCTACTGAAAAGTCAGGGAAATCCTGCCAATACATCTTCCGCGTATGACCGAGCCTTCCAATTATTGCAAGCCGGACAACCTGACGCGGCGCTCGCAGAAATAGATACCGCATTGGCCCGTGAACCGGACAATCCCTCTCTGAACAACCTTCGAGGGCTCGTAACTGCGAAGCTCGGTCGTTCGGCGGAGGCCGAGGCCAGTTTCAGGAAAGTCATTCGCCTGCTGCCTCATGCGGCGATGGGCTACAACAATCTTGCCGCACTGCTTTGGCGGCTGGGGCGCAGTGATGACGCTGCGAAAACATTTCGTCAGGCTCTTTCGGAGGAGCCGCACAATTTCACAGCGTTAGTAGGTCTCGGTACCATTTTGGCGGAAAGTCGAAAATCTGCAGACGCTCTCCCATACCTTGAAAAGGCGTGGGGCAGCCAACCCGGGGACTTCCAGACTGGCTATGAGTTGGCTCGAAGCCTGACCGAGCTCAAAAAAGCGGGTGAGGCTCAGAAAGTGCTAGCAAGGGTAGCCCCTCCCCAAGACAGTGCAACCCGTGCGAAGTTCTATGTCCTCTCCGCAGAAATAGCCGAACAACTTGCCGACCAACCTGCCGCAAGTCGTGATTATCGACGCGCATACGACCTTACTCCGCAATCGTTCGAGATTTACCTTGCCTTGGTGCGCAGTACTCTCGCGATGCGCGACCCTTCATGGAGGCAACTGCCTCCTCCGCCGGCAGGTCTTTCTCCGGAACAACACTTAGCGCTCGGCGTAATGCTTGCATCGAGTGGCACCTACTCGGAAGCGATTTCGCATTTTCAGCAAACGCTGCAGCTGCAACCCACGAGTCATCTCGCAGCCTATAACTTAGCCTTGGCCTACAAGGAGGAAGGTAAATCGCAGGCAGCCATTGAGTTGCTTGAACACACAGTCGATCAACAACCGAATGCCGAGCTCTACGACCTCCAGGCATCACTCGAAGAAGACGCAGGCCGCTATGTGCAAGCCGTGCGTCATTACCAAAGCGCCGTGGATCTCGATCCCGGGAACGAACAATATTATTTTGACCTCGCGGCGGAATACCTTGTGCATCTGACATTTGGTCCGGCACTCGAGGTGTTTCGCGTAGCCTCACAGAAATTTCCTGCATCTGCGCGCCTGCATGTCGGCGAGGGGTTGGCTCAATTCGCCCTCCGCCAATATGGCGATGCCGCAGACACGTTTATGGACGCCCTGGAGACTGATCCCACCTCTCCTGACGCCTTTCTCGCCTGGAATGCGTTGCCCACTTTTGTAATCGTAGCTGCATGGGAAAAGATACAGCCTCGGCTGCGGCATTTAGCGGGACGCTTTCCTGAGAATCCCCAGGCTGTGTTCTGCTATGCATCGGCGCTTTTTCGTCAGAACGTGGCTTCGGGTCAATCGGACGGTCTCGACTTGGCACAATCTCTGCTCGGGAAGGTAGTCCGCTTGAACCCCCGGATGGCTGTTGCCCACCTTGAATTAGGAGCAGTCTATGCCGAGCGCCAACAAAGCGAAAAGGCCGTCGCCAGTTTTCTCGAGGCAATTCGATTGGATCCCAACTCCGAAATGGCGCACTACAAGCTTGGGCAGATCTATCGGGACCTGAATCAATTGACTTTGGCTGAGCGGGAATTGGATCTCTATCGGAAATTGTCGAGAAACCATCGCGACCAAATGGTGCGAAACCGAAGGGCGATCAGGCAATTCGTGCTCGCAAAGCCTGCATACGACTCTGCTTCGACAAAAGAAAAGGCACCCTTGTGACCTAACGGAGACGGAAGAACGAAACGGGTCGGGCTAGAACTTGTATTTCAAGGCGAACTCGATCTGCCGGTTGTCCGTCGCGGTACTGGTGATGCTCGCTCCTCCTGGCTGATCCACAGTGTTGCCAGGCAGGCCGAAATTGGGGTGGTTCAGCATGTTGAAGAACTCGGAGCGGAACTCGATCTGGTGAGTTTCACGCAGGTTGAAGCTCTTTTGCAGAACAAAATCCACGCTGACAAGCTTCGGGCCGCGCAGGTTTCCAATCCGCGAGTTGCCGAACACGTGCGCGACCTGTTGTCCGGGGGCCAAAGACGGCACAACGAATACGGCCTGGTTATACCAACACGCCAGCGTTTGGTGGCCGGGATTATCGCAACCCAGACTCGCCTGTTGGGCCGTCCCAGTAGAAAACTCGTAAGGATTGCCGATCTGGTCCGGCCGATAACTCCCACTTCCGGTGTTGCTAAGATCACCGGACATGCCGGCCGTGAATGCCTCGCCGCTCTGCGCACTCGTTATTCCACCGATCTGCCATCCGCCGATAATCCCCTCGGCAACACTGCTGAGATTACTTACGAAATGTCGGCCTCGGCCAACCGGTAGCTCGTAGATATAGCTCACGACGAAACGGTGCCGAAGATCCGGCAGGACCGGGCCATACTCTCTTTCTGGATGGTGAGCATCCTGGATTGCGGCGCCCACGTTGCCATCCGCGTTGCCCAGATTGTGAGCCAGCGTGTACGAGGCCAGGAAGTTAAAGCCGTTTGACAGGCGTTTGTTCAGCGAAGCCTGGAAAGCGTTGTAGGTCATCTGAAGTTGTGGAAAATCCAATGGCAATATGTTGCTCAGGTCCGGCAAGACGTTGAAATATGGCCGACCAAAATTACCTGTGGCATCAGAGAAGTTGGAGTCCAACGGCTGAAGAGGCTGGTTCAGGTCGCTGACCTCATGGTTCCACAAGTGGTACGCACGCGTGCCGACATATCCAATTTGCGCCACCCAGTTCTGCGAAAATTCGTGTTGAATGCCCAAGTTCCACTCGAGGATCCGCGGCATGCGACGCACAGGTCCAGTGGTTCGCACGACCCCAATGGGGTGGCTCGGATCAGCGAACGGAATCGTCGGCGAAAAACCGGCGGATATAAATTGGCTCGCGGAGGGCACCTGGCCCACATTGAAGGTGCGCGATGCAAACGCCAGTTGCGGCGGGTTCAGGCCTAAGTCATCGAAGATGTTACCCTCGCTTGAATAGAAGATGCCGAAGGCGCTGTGGACAACGGTCTTCTTCTGCAACGACCAGGCTAAACCGATGCGAGGGGCCCAGTCGCTCTTATCGAACTGAACGCCGGCGTGAGGCACCGCATTCGGTCCATAGGAATTCACCACAACAGCGCGGTCGAGATCGAAGTTACCAACGCGTCCGTTGGCGGGCGAAGTCACCTCATACCGCAAGCCAATGTTCAAAGTAAGGTTCGGCAAAACGTGAAAATCATCCTGTGCGAACTCCGCGAGGTCCCAATAGCGTGTCGGATACAGCCCGGTCAGGAAATCTTGGCCGGACGAATTTGGGATTCCTAGCAACAAGTCAGCCAGTCCGTTGCCGCCGGTCGAGGTGGTCAGGTCCGCGGTATATCCGCCGGGAAAACTGAATTGTCCGCGAGACGCCGTAAGCTGAAAAAAGTTCCGCTGCTGCCGGCGGAAATCAATGCCCAACTTGAAAGAATGCTTGTTCCGGACCCAGGTCACAGTGTCCGCCACTTGAAAAATGTTTTCGAAAGCATGTTCGGGCGTCCAGAGCGAGTCGCCGAGAGAAGTAAAGCTGGCGACATCGATAAAAGACAATCCCGAAGAGTTCACGTCGCCACGATTTGCGTTGGGAATTCCCACCTGCTGAGACAGGTTTTTGCCGAAAAGCAGTGGCAAAGCATTCACCGTGTAGCGGAAGAACCCGCCATGAGCGTCGTTGAGCAGGCGCCCTGAAAAAGTGTGAGTCCATCCAAGGCTAATGTGCTGAGCTCGCGTCTTGTCGCGACTTGGACAGCAACTTGCTCCGCCCAGGTCCCCTAACGGTCCTGGCCTGAAGCTACGGATATCATCGAAGCTGTACCCCGCGAAGATTTGATCCGGTTCGCGGAAATGATGGTCGAGCCGAATGTCGAACGAATCCTGATCGTTCATCCGACTTGGACTGGAGAAATAGTTGTTGAACAAGCCCGGACCGTTAGGCATTGGGTACAAATTGGCAATATTCGAACCCGTCGCATCGATGATTGTAGGCGGGATCACGTTCAGTTGGCTGTTGTAGCTGATCGGATCGCGGAGCTGAACGCTTACGGGCTGCCCGGTTTTCGGATCCGGATTAACGCACGTATAGTTGCGAGTGCTAAACGGGTCAAAAATAGTGCCTGTGTCGAACGACTCGCCTGGACCGGGAGCGGGACAAGGCGAAAACGATTGCCCTGTCAACCGGTCGCTAAAATCCCCGGCACGCTCCGCGGCGTTCGGCACGGTGGATATGTAGGGTAGGCCCTCCCGCACCCTGGTCCCCTGGTAATCGCCGAAAATGAATGTCTTGTCTTTTTTTATCGGACTCCCGAGGAAAGCACCAAACTGATTTCTCTTAAAAGCTGGTTTTGGCGTGGGTGCGAAAGAGAAATAATTTCTCGCGTCCAATTTTTCGTTGCGGATGAACTCGAATGCGCCACCGTGAATCTGATTGGTCCCGGACTTCACTACCACGTTCACCGCAGCGCCGCCGCGACCAAATTCCGCGCTCATGGAGTTTTCTTCGGTGCGAAATTCCTGAATCGCGTCGGGCGGCGGAAGCACGACAACACCTCCGAGGCCGAATTCATTGTTATCCACGCCGTTCAGCAGAAAGTTATTGTTCGAAACCCGCAGCCCATTTACAGACAGCGCTTCATTCGCCCTTTCATTCTCAAAGACGCCGCCGGACACGTTGGAGCCGGTCTGGCCGCTATTAGCGCCTGGCCCCAGATAGGCAAGTTGAATGAAGTTGCGGCCGTTTAACGGCAGGTCAGAAATCCGCCTCTCCGTTTCTATCGTTCCTAGGGACGAGGTCTCGGTCTGCAGTAAGGGGGCCGTTGCGGTTACCTCTACTGATTCGGTCGTGGAACCCACCTGCAGAGTTAGATTCACCCGTACCACTTGGTTGACGCCTACGCCGACATTCGGCTCAACGGCCTTCTTAAAACCTTGTTTTTCCACGGTCACTGAGTACGCGCCAATGCGCAACACGTTGGCTGCATATGCCCCGGAGCTATCCGTTGTGACCTCAACTAACTGATCTGTAGCCAAATTCTTTATAGCTACCTTTGCCCCTTCCACGTTTGCGCCACTGGCATCGCTCACTGTGCCCACAATACTGCCGCGGTCAACTTGGGCGATTAGGGCAGAAGCATGGGTGATTACAACCGAAGCGAAAGCCAACTTCAGAGCCCGGCTAGCAACTGACAGTGCCTTCATATTGCCCCCTTGGCGTTGTGAGGTGAGGGGTGAATGGTTGGAATGAGAGCTCTAATACCCCACCACAAGCCCCCTGTCAAGAGGGTTATTGTAAGGTGCTTGTTAAGGTGCTCGAGGTGCTCGGGTGCTCGTGTTAAGGTGCTCGAAAGTTGTAGGAAGGTCTACCAGGCAGAGTTAGAATGCGGTCCTGCATGGGAGTATCGTCATGAACACGATTCGCCTCTCAACTTTTGTCCTTTTGGTCTGCTCCGTCGCATGGCCGCAATATCACGGTCCAGTGGGAAACGGTCATGATAGAAAACGGTGGGCCGAGCCCCCGGAACAGCACAATGCAACTCACCTAAGCGATAGGCCCGACTTGCGAGAGCTCAAAAGAGATGCAGAGGAATTGGCCAACCTGTCGCAGACGATACCTGCTGACGTTGAGGCCATTAGTCGCGGCTTGCTTTCCAGCAATTTGAATGAACGGCTCAAGCGTATTGAGAAATTATCCAAGAAACTGCACGATGCCGTGGAACGAAGCAAACCGTGACACGGAGAGTTGGTGTGTCTCCGTTACTGCGGATTCCGCGCGAGAGATGATCAGTACTGAACAAAACTGGTGGCGTAGCGGAAGGCTTCTACGTAATGGCCGTCCTTTCGAGGCTGCTGCCGTCGCATGTCGGCTTTGGCTTTGGCCAGATCGGCAGGCTCCCAATCGGACCGATACTGGCTGACCGCCGGCTCGAACTGGCTGACTTGTCTAGCGGCCGCATCGAATTTGAGTTCGGCCACCGCATCGATGTTTACGTAATAATTGGCTTCTTGCGGCGAAGGGTAGAAGAAATACGTTTCGGGAACTCTGTACGGCTGCAGGCCTTGCTGCAGGCGCTGATTCGGAAAATACAGCCAGAACTCCGCCGCACGGACCGCATCGATAGTATTAAAAGCCGCCATGCGATGGTCCGTTTTGTGCCATCGCTCATACCATTCCCCGGGATCCACACTGAGTAGTACATCGGGGCGTATGCGCCGGATAATGGCTGTGGCCTCCTCAACGAGCTTCGGCTGTGGCGCATATTCCAGCATGCCGTCGTCATATCCCATCCATATGATGTTTTCTTTCGGTGTGCCAAGTAGGCCCTCGGACACTTCTTCCTCGGCCTTTCTGATTCGGGCCAGCTCCTGGGATGTCATCTTGGGATCGTACGAGCCTTTGTCGTCATTTGTGTAGATCACGATGTAGATCTTGTTGAGATTGCGGTTGAGTAGGGCGATTGTCCCACCAGCACCAAAGACATCATCGTCAGGATGCGGCGTAAAAACCAGAACGGTCTTGCCATGGATATTTTCCAGACGCGTGTCCTGTTTTTGGACGACAGCACCCGCCAGGGTCAACATGATGATTGCGAATACCTTCATTTTCGGCTACCCCTGCCGAATCATACCTGCTAAAAACTCCGTGCAGATTGAAATCGTTGCATTTACCGAACCACAACCGGTAACCTTCCCGGGTCATGCTGACTCTACTTTTGTCTCTGCGAGATTGTTTCCGGGCTCGTGCCTTTCTGCAAGCAGAGATTCTTGCTCTCCGACATCAGCTTCTGGTCTTGCAACGTTCGAACCGCGGTCATAAGCTCCGTCTCGGTTGGGCTGATCGAGTCCTGTGGGTTTGGCTCTCGCGGTTGTGGAACGATTGGCGATCGGCGTTGCTCCTTGTCAAACCGGAGACGGTTATCGCTTGGCATCGCAAGGGATTTCGCCTCTATTGGAGATGGAAGAGTCGGTGTGGCGAAGGTCGCCCGACGGTATCTCCGGAAGTTCGGAATCTCATCCGGCACATGAGTCTCGCCAACCCTCGCTGGGGCGCTCCTCGCATTCATGGGGAACTCCTGAAACTCGGTATTCAGGTGTCGCAGGCAACAGTCGCCAAGTACATGGTCCGGCACCGGAAACCTCCCTCCCAGTCGTGGCGAACCTTTCTCAAGAATCACGCCAAGGACTTGGTTTCTGCAGATTTCTTCATTGTCCCAACGATTGCGTTCCAACTCCTATTCGTCTTTGTGATTCTCGATCAGGACCGCAGACGTCCGATTCATTTCGCGGTGACCGCTAACCCCACAGCAGAATGGACAGCCCGTCAACTTTTGGAAGCATTCCCCTGGGACAACGCTCCGCGTTACTTGCTGCGCGACCGCGACCGCGTGTACGGTGAGAAGTTCTGTGAGACGGCGAAATCGATGGGCATTCGGGAAGTCCTGGCTGCGCCGCGATCGCCGTGGCAAAATCCCTTTGCGGAACGACTGCTGGGCTCCATCCGTCGCGAATGCCTGGATCACGTCATTGTTTTCCATGAGGCCGGGTTGCGCCGGATTCTGAAGGATTATTTCGAATACTACGAAAGATGCCGTACGCATCTGTCGCTCGAAAAAGATGCGCCCGTCAGCCGACCGGTCGAGCTTCCTTCGCTCGGTCAGGTGATCGAGATTCCGAAAGTCGGCGGCCTGCATCACCTTTACTCGCGCAAAGCTGCCTGATCGAAGACTGGCCTGCAAACGCTCGTGTGGGAATGCAGAACGAGCCGTGTGCCCGTTTGCTATGCGAACTTTAGTTTTTTGTGGCAGGACGCTTGCCCTTCGAATTGTTCCGAAAGGTGACGGGCATGCAGTACGAATAACTTCTGGTGGTTGCCCGACGAGGTTTTTGGTAGGGACAGGAAATCGGAATTGGAGGAAAACGGCAAGTCCTTCTGCGGCAAGGAGAAAGATTGGCTGGGAGGCCTGGACTCGAACCAGGATAGCCAGATCCAGAGTCTGGAGTCCTACCAATTGGACGACCTCCCAACACCGCATAAACACTGCTCATTGCGCGCTTCGCGCGCGTTTCGCCCGAAGAACTGGAACCAAACTAGAACTTACGCGGCGGACAGCGGCGACCTTGTCCCTAGTCGTGACGATGTTGTAGCGCCTGAACACTTCCGCCGTTTTGTGCCCACTGACGCTCATTGCCAGTGTTTCCCCGATGCCTTCCTTCGTCATGTTGCGCACCGCCGACCGCCGAAAGTCATGCGGCGTTAGTCCTGTATACGTGCCGTACCGACCGTTCTTCTTGGCGTTGTCTCCCGTCTTGTCGAGCTTGCCCAACCCAGCCCGTACGCAAGCATTCTGCCACGCTTTACGAAAACAGCCGACTGGAAAAATCACGCCGATTCGCCGACTCTCGGGAATCTTTTTCAAGCGCTCAACGACGGTTGCGTCAAGCGGTATCGTGCGCGGCGTATCGTTCTTTGTCTGCTCCTCGCTCACGCGAATTACGCTCTCCTTCCAGTCCACTTGCTCCCAAGTCAGCTTCTTTGCTTCGCCCGTCCTGCAACCAGTAGTGTAAATAAAGAGAGCGAACGCCCGCAAACGCTCTGGAAGTTCGTAGAACAATTTCGCGAACTGCTCGGGCTCGCAGAAGCCTTGACGTGCTGGTGGCTCCTTCAATTTTGGAACTTTCGGAACGATGAGACGACCTTCATGATCTTCGGCGAGTAGAGTCAGCATCCGATGCAACAAGGCAAGGTTTCGATTGATGTAAGCGTTCGACGCTCCGTCTTTCTGACGTTGTTCTACGAACTTGTCCAACACGTCCCGCTTGATGTCCACGACGGAGCGACCGCCGAAAAACTTGTCTACGTAAGGCAGGCCGTCGATGGTCAACGTGCCTTTCTTGAGCGTCTTGAGTGAGCGTCGCTTCTCCTGTTGGTACACCGCGATAAGACGTGCACGCCCGTCTTCATAGCATACCTTGCGAAGTTCGTTCGGGTCGGCGATTCCGAGAACCGCCCTGCCCATGCGAGCGTTGAGAATTACCTTCGCTTCCTCCTTGATGCGCGTCCCTGTGCTCTGCTTCTTGCCACGTACCTTCGTGTACCAAACCTTTGAACCTGGAACATGAAACAAGCCGCCGTCACCCCTATCCCGCCGTCGCGTCTTCTCAGGCTTCTCGACGGGCTTGGGCATCACCGCCAGAGTCGTCATGGGATTCTCCTTTGCGCATAGCGTACCAGATTTTCGGTTCCAGGAGCAACAGTATTTCTAGAACCATTCCGTACCAATACGTTTTACTTTGTGCCGTGGCATTCAAATTGCTCCAGACTTTCTCGCGTGAGTGCTGGTACTCTAGACCCGATTGAGGTTTGGGCGGCTGACCCCGTCAGAACTGAGATCGCTTCCTGCCGTGTGGCGTAGGAAAAAGCTACGCGAAACAAAGGACGGCGGCTGGAAGTTACCGTAAAGCCAGAAGCGGCTCACTGTAAAGTGATGCTGGAAGCTGGGCACCCCCGACTGAGATAAATCGGCGGCACTCCTGAACGAGGACACGTGTCTTCATTCGGAAATGCTGATGTCACGCAAGAAACCTGCAGTTCAATCTGTACTTCAATCTCCTGTAGTTGAATCCCTGGCGGTCCCTATCCTCGTTGCTGCTCAAATGTTGGGCGGCACAGTTCGCTCCGTTCGCGGGCTCCTCTGGGCGAAAAAACTCCCTTACGTCAAGTTGGGTAAGAAATTTGTCATTCCCGTTGACGCTCTACGTGCGTTCGTGCGGAGAGCAGCATGAAACCCGAAGCACTTGGCGGGGCAGCACAAGGTCCGTGGAACGCCTCAAAGCTGCTCCGCGCCAAACTCAACGGCAAGTGCCAAGCATTTTGTATTCCTCAGCCGCGTCCGCCCATTCTTGGATCTCAGCCGGCGTCAAAAACTGCATATTGTCGGTAGTGGGTCAGTTTGAATTTAGTCGCTGTTTCCAGTGGTCTCGGTATTGCAGTGCGAGGGTTGAGAAGTCGGCGTCAGACTACACACGTTCGTCGAGCGCAACCTGAGAAGTTTCGGATCACACATCCCTTTCATCCGCTCTCTGGTTGCGAGTTCGAAGCTCTGGCATGCAAAGAATACAGTGGTGAACAGAGAGTTTGTTTCCTCGACAAAAAAGGCCGCCAGTGTGAGATTCCACTGAGCTGGACCGATCTAGCCGCTGAAGATCCCGTTTGCATCTTGGCTTCCGGAAAAAGCTGGTTCCGCGCAGCAGACCTCGTGGAATTGACACGTTTAGTCGAAGGACTGCGGCGATAATGTGTAAAGATAATTCCGTCCATGCTGTTAAGGAAATTACGTCACAGCAAGTGCAGGAATATACTTGCCATCGCCTTGACATTACTACGGATTACGCTATCAACACGAAGAAAGCCCTTGACAGATCTTTGCGTTGGTACATAATTATATTTACAAATAGAGATCGACATTCCGAGGATTTGGTTAATGCCCGGCAAGGCGGCCAAAAAGTCCAAGCGAGACGCCCTCAAGCGGCACGGCACGCTGAATCCGCATCCGAACGCGGTGACAGACCCCCTGGTCGAAACTGGCGATTTCTTCGATCGCGACGATGTCGTACAGGTCAAGTACGAGATGCTTCGCCGCGTCACTGTCGACGAACAATCAGTCACGCAGTCCGCAGCGGCATTCGGCTTCTCACGTCCTACCTACTATCAAGCGGAAGCGGACTTTCAGCGAGATGGACTCTTCGGGCTATTGCCCGAGAAGCGAGGGCCACGGCGAGGCCACAAACTCACGCCGGAGGTTCTGGACTTCGCTATACAACTCCGGGCAAGCGATCCTTCGCTGCGCCCTCTGGACTTGGCTGCTGCCATCCAGGAACGGTTCGCTGTGAATGCTCATCCACGGAGTATCGAAGGCGCACTGAGGCGGCAGAAAAAAAAAAAACGTCGCTGAATCCAGCTGCTGGCGCATGCAAGACAGCGCCGGAAATTCTGATCTCCGCCTACGAAGATCTACGACAAGCCGCAGAGGGTTCGAGTTCTCGTGGCCTGGGCATGGCCATTTTTCTTGGCCAGGGAATGGTGGCATGGATGCTGGCGTGCTCCCGGGTTGGCTCTACCAATCCAGACAACGCCCGCCGGTGTCAGACCCCTGCCGCACCTTTGCCGAATGAGCTTCGCGGTGAAATCGTCTTGGTACTGGCAACAATGGCCCTCAAGCAGGCGCCGGAGGTTCATCCATGAGCATCGAAACTAACCAGAAGGTGACTGCGAACGTTGGAAGCGGAATGGAACTCGAAGCTGCATGCACTCTCCGAAGCTGAGCAGAATTATGAGTGCCAACGGCAAGCAGATCAGCTAAAGGTTAGCAGCGTGCAGCGACAGCAGGTGCTAGCCCTGGCCACGAACTTCCCGCAACTATGGAACGATCCCGGCACAGCCGACCGCGAACGCAAGCGAATGGTTCGTCTCCTCATCGAGGACGTCACAATTCGAAAAGGCGAGCACGTCCAGCTTGACGTTCGCTTCCGCGGGGGCATGTCGAAAACATTGATGTTGCCTCTGCCGCTGAGCTACTGCGAAAGCCACAAGCAAAATCCGGCCATGGTAGCCGAAATGGACCGCCTCTTGGACGACTACAACTATGCAGACGTGGCTCGAATTCTCAACGAGAAGGGGTTCAAAACAGGCGACGGCTTGCCGCTAACATCACCAGCCGTCGGCTACATTCGAACGGCCTACAGACTCGAGAGCCGCTTCGATCGGCTTCGTAAACGAGGCATGCTTACAATCTTTGAGATTGCACGACGGTGCGGCGTATCAACAAACACAATTTCGGATTGGCGAAGAAAGAGTCGAATCCGGGCGCACGCCATTAACGATCGAAACCAATTTCTCTTTGAAGATCCCGGGCCAAATCCACCCAGGAAGCACGCTCGACTAGGTCGATTAAGGTGAACGTGAGTATCGATGCGGTCAATGGGGTGATCAGGTGATCGGCGATTCGCGTAGAGCGCGGGGGCACGTATTCAGTATGAGAATGGTGGCTAGATTAGGTAGAGCAAGTCTGATATTGCTCATAATTGTGTTCGGTTCTTTTTCGTATCTTCGCGCGTGGCAAAGGCGATCGGTTCGCACGGAGCTAGCCCAACTACAAGGCCGAATCGGACTATCACTCGTCACGGTCCAAAACAGGTCTATTCTGGCCGCCGTTTTCTCGCGCCGGGAGGTGGTCAAAGTCAGAGACCTACGCGGCGGAATTGGAGCCATGTCTCCCGATGGAAGCGAAGCAGCATTCGTTTCGGACTGGCTACCATTCGACCTCGTGATTTCTCGAACGGACGGGAGCGACTTTCGGGAGTACCGAAATGTTCGGATGCCAGCGAACAATTGCATCTGCTGGTCGTATGATAAGTCCAAACTCGTAATAGGTTCGATGAATACGGGAAGTTTGAGTGCACCTCTACAACTTTTGGATGTCAGGTCCGGTCTTGCTCAAGAGATAACCAAAATTGGTAGAGTCACTTCGCAGTGTTGGTCGCCGGATAACAAGCGCTTCGTCTATGAGAGTGACGAGCGTTTGAGAGTATACAGCACAGAAGAAGAGCGCTCGCACGACCTTCCGACCGTGGGAACTCAAGCCACTTGGTCCCCGGACGGGAAACGGATCGCGTTCCTCGATAAGGATACCTACTATGCAGTGGACTCCGCAGGGACGAACGAAAAGCGGGTTCTGTTTAAGAAATGGCACGCAGAATCTGGATTGTGGTGGTCGCCAGACTCTTGTTTCGTCGCCTATGTGAGTCAGGCTGCTTGGTTCGAAGGTGGGCTGTTCGTGCCAGATGCGGAAACGTACGTGCTCCGGGTCAGGCGGCTCCAGGACAATTCGGAAAGCAGAATCGTCGGCCCCGGCGGCGGTGAAAGCTACGAGTGGGTTGCAAATAAAGGCTTGCTGATTAATTCGCGCTCGAACTCACGGCACTAAGCCGCCGTGTCGTGAAGAAAAGGGGCCAAACAGATTTTGGTCGAGAGCGTTACCGGGCAAGACTCAGGCAACTGGCGGAAGGGACTTAGTGTAGGAGAGATGATCGCGGGCCCAATCCAGTGTCAGAGGCTGTGAGCGACTGGGCCATTTTAGCGGTCCATTTAGGGCCACCCCTTTCCCTCTTGTCGAGGATCTCAGAACGGTCCTCGCCGTGAAGGGTTCGCTTCGCCGCGCAACGCCGGCGCGCCCTTGACCGCTGCGGGCCGTTCTGAGAGAACACCCCCTTCCAAGAGGGAAAGGGGCAGAGTGAAAAGTAACCAGACCACCGCTGTTTTGGCCCTTTTTCCACCGCCATCGACAAATCCAGCCGAGAAAGCGCGCTCGAGGAGTTCGGGCAATCGCCTACATGGCCGTCGAGTCAATGGAGAGGTGCAATATGAAGCACAAGTCGATCGGCTGCTGTAATGCCGCCGATTGAACCAGGGTTAGGAAGAATTCCCGGATCATCCCGCTTCAGGGACAAAGATCGTTACTGATCGCGTATCTCCTGCCAGAGTCCGCCACTTGCCGCAGGTCGCGCCGCGGCGAAACCTGCCTGCCGGGTTAGGCAGGCCCCGAGGGCTGAGGCGAGGATCCGCATACGGCTCTTTCCCTGCAGTCCACCAACCCCGCCGGAATCTTTCCCTCTGGCGGGGTATTCTTTTGTTTGCTGCCTCATTGAGCCGGTTCGGTTTCTGAGCTGAAGTCCCTCGGAAAATAAACGCGACGTCCGCCGGCGTTCTTTGCCGGCGCTCCTTTTTTCCGGTTTTCCATCCGGCCAGACCATCGCCCTTCCGTTCCCGCCCCTTAGAGTAGAACGGGAAGGGAAGGTTCAAAGATTCACGCCCATCGCCCCGTGTGATTCAACCCTGGAGCAGCCTGCAGATGACCTCCTGCATCAGTGCGCCGCGTAACAGCTGCGGCATTCGAAGTTTGCCGGGTTGCGCGAGGACAAAAGCGCCCGACTTGTGGTTAAGGAGTACGTCGGAGAAGCCTGATCGGGTACTGGCCCCCACTTTACCAAATTCCCAGAGAGTCCCGGGTAAGAAGAAGACCGGATACCACGCCGTATAGCTTCATGGCCGCGGACAATTAGAATTCATGTTACGGCGCCATTCGCGTTTGCCTCGGCCAGCCACTCTTCGAGAACCGCTTGATCCTTGGCCTCAACCTGGACAAACCCGATGCCGATCCCTTCGTCGGACAGGTTATGGATCACCTTACCTACAGCAGAGAAGTTCGCTCTAGAATCTGCGATTTTCAGGCTAACTCTTGTCCCTTTGGGGGAAGGCGCCTTAACTGTCACGAAGCAACCGCAGAGACTCAGGTCGCGAGTAAGGGAAATGACTTGCTTCTGTGATTCGACAGTGATCACTTCGACGGCGCTTACGAAGTGACAGCGGGTTGTGCGACGCCGTTCGATCTGAGTGGGGCCTCCGATGCTGAACGGGTTTTTCTGCGCTGGGTTAGTTATGTGTTCGTTGTAGTGGGCCATATTCACTTCACCTCTTGGGCTGAGTGCCTTTTTGCGTCGGTTTCAAGAGGAGGGCATTAAGGCTTGCGGCTTCGATCCTAGCGTGCACACGATTACGAAGCCATTCAGGGAAATACCCTAACGTAGTCATTCAGTTACTGTTCAATTAATATGCCGCGGTATGAGATGAAGGTGCGCAAAACTGCTCAGAACCGAGGAATCCGTCAGGAAATCAATTGTACTCTGCGGCTGTCCTAAATCGCCTTACGCGATGAAGAGGCTAGTCGTGCAGGACGATATTTAGAAGCGACCTGTGCACTCGCAATCCGTCCTTGTAATCGATAAGCCCCAACTTCTTGAACTTATTCATAAAAAAACTCACGCGTGACCGGGTCGTGCCAACCATTCCTGCTAGAGTTTCCTGGTTTATCTCTGGAACTACAGTTTCGGGTGTGCCGTCCTTACCGTGGTTAGCGAGCAACAAAAGAGTGCGGGCCAGCCGTTGCTCGCTGGAGTTGAAAAGTTGATCGACCAAATCCTCCTGGGTGCGCACGTTGCGTGAAAGCAAGTACGGTATGAAAAGGTCTGAAAACATACGCTCCTCGTGGAGGACGCGCTGCATTTCTTTCTTGTCAATCCGAAGGATAGTGCTAGGTACAATTGTCACAGCCGTCGCCAGGCAGACAGTCTGACCTATTAAGCATGCCTCACCAAGGAACTCACCCCCGCCTAGGATCGCGATGACCGCTTCTTTGCCCTGCTTGGATTTGACCTTGAGCTTTACCCTGCCTTGCTGAATATAGAAAACGCTATCGGCGGGATCACCTTGCGAGAAGATTTTGAAGTCTTTTGGGCACTGCGTAATAGTCCTTGCCACGCCCACCGTCGTAAGAAACACTTGGGGATCGAAAGAAGCCCCTCGCTTTTGTTTCCCAGTCGATTTCGGTGGCGAACTCACCCGACTGCCTCATTGCAGAGTGAAAGGTTTTGTTAGCAAAAAATTCAGCTAACGTCAACTAAAATCTTGAGGATCAAAAGGGAGCCCTTCTTTGTATCGGAGCCGGGCCCACAGACTCTCTCGCGGAGTTGCCGGTGTAATACCGCAAGATCCAGTTGCGCACAGCCGCGGAAGTCGTAGTCATATTTTGCAACACACAGCTTCCTAGGGAGAGTATACTTTTGAACACGACCTGAAACAAAGTCCTTGACTACTATGGTAAATGAAGCGTAGTGACTTGAATTGGGGGGATACGCGAGGATGCAAGCTCCTGAATGCAGGGTGGTTACCTAAGATTCAAGGCGCTCGAACCGGTCCGGCTGGGCGCGCGCCTGGCCTGACCTTGCACGCTCCCCAATAAAAATGCACTGACCGGGATGGTCGGCCAGGGGAAGGAGACACCGTTGAGCGACATGACTCTGAAATATCCGCTGTGGCAGCACCACTACATGCAGGCAATGGCTGAAACTCGTCCTGAACTGATGAAAAGCAAGATTGGCGACGCAGAGCAGGTCCTCAGCCTGCGACTCAGGCAACTGGCAAGCACCGCGGGCGACTATGAGGAACAGATAGCACTGGCGGCCGCGCTGAGATATCTGAAGTCCTTAAAGAACAGTAGACTGACCCAGTGAACGATTCACCGGATCGCCACGCAATCACGGCCTTGCATTCAGAGAAAGTGGGAAGTTGCCTCAGCAAGGCGTCGACGAAAAGCATGTGCGTTCTGAATTTCTGGCAGGACTTCGGCTCTTACTTCGATCCAGACGCACGGCGAATGCGAACACTGAATCAATAATGTTCAAGTGAACCTCGGTCGTTGCGCCTCAATCTAGTGTAGTGTCCCATAAATAGCTTGACAGAATTCCAGCGCTTGGTATGATCCTATTCATGCCGAACAAAGGTCTGGCGATCGATTTACAACCGTCTGAGCGCACACAACTGGAACAGTGGGAATCCGCGCACGGGACGCCGCAACAGGTGGCGC
>Ga0209056_10002081_pt1 | contig 21775 bp, 19 predicted proteins | sample GraSoiAngelo_114_FD_185876 | JGI IMG/M metagenome (GOLD analysis project Ga0209056, IMG submission 185876) | Grasslands soil microbial communities from the Angelo Coastal Reserve, California, USA - 14_0903_13_40cm (SPAdes) (version 2) | ecosystem: Environmental > Terrestrial > Soil > Grasslands...
TCGCGCGCTCGAATTGGTTCCGAACCGATGGGAACGCATTTTCGCGTTCGCCGATGAAAACCAATACGCTCTCGTTGCTTCGACCTCGTTTTGGATCGGAATTTTCTCGGTCGCGGGGTGGGTTTTGGGCCGGGGGCGCGGCCGCGGCGCGGTTGCATTGTCGATCTTGTCCCTGTCGATCTTTGCAATAGCGGTTGGCGCTTCCTACGAACTCGGCCGTGGGAAAAATGGTCGCGGACTGGCCATTGTCACCGGCGATAAGGTCGAAGCGCGCCTTGCCACCGCGGACAATGCTAATCGCGTCCTGACCTTGCCGGCCGGCAGTGAAATTAAAATTGCCAGCCAACGCGGGGATTGGCTTTACGCGGTCTTACCGAACAACTTACGCGGGTGGATCCCGTCAACTGGCGCAGAGCAAGTGCGGCTCTAGGTTCTAGCTGCCGATGTCTTGATCGGCAGAATTACCCCCAAAGACGGCAGCAGCTGCAATATTTGCGGTCGTAGAGAATCGCCGCTACTGAATTTGTATGAAGGCGGAGATGGACGTCGGGACAAACCGAAAAGCGCTTCAGATCAATCTGGATGCGAAAAAGTACGGGACATTCGCCGAAATCGGGGCTGGTCAGGAAGTGGCGCGCCGCTTTTTCACCGTTGGCGGTGCCGCCGGCACCATCGCTAAGACAATGTCGGCCTACGATATGACCTTTAGCGACGCGATCTACGGACCGACCGATCGCTACGTCAGCCGCAAGCGTCTCTGGACGATGCTCGATCACGAATACGATCTGCTGGTGAAACGCCTTGATGCCAAGCTCGGCGGCGATCGCACTTTTTTCGTTTTCGCCGACACCGTAGCCGCCCGAAGCTTCAAGCAGCACAATGAATCGCACGGTTGGCTGGGCGTTCGTTTTCAGACCGAGCCGCGCGGCGAACCAAGTCAAATCATCATTCACGTGCGCATGCTCGATGAATCGAACGCCGATCAACAAGAAGCCCTCGGCGTGATCGGAGTGAACTTGCTTTACGGAGCGTTTTACTATTCCCAACCGGAACAGTTGATTTCGTCGCTTCAGGAAAATCTCGCGCCCGGAAGAATGCAGGTCGATCTGATCAAATTTTCCGGCCCAAGTTTCGCCAAGATCGATAATCGGCTGATCAATCTGCAGCTCGTCAGCCAGGGCCTGACCGACGCGGTCATGTTTACAGCCGACGGCGAAATGGTCCAACCCTCGGAGATTCTGCATAAGAAAGCGATTCTGATCGAACGCGGCAGTTTTCGGCCGGTTACCTACGCGACCAATGACATGCTCGAAGGCGCGCGCGGCCAATTCCTGAAGGAATCTGGTTGCTCGGAAGAAAATACTGTCGTGCTAATGGAGATGACGCTGGAAAATCTGCTTTCGGAAGGTCAGCTCAATCACGCCGATTTTTTGGCGCGAGTGGACATTCTCGGCGCGCTCGGGCGAACGGTGTTGATCTCCAAGTTCGGTGAATACTATCGTCTGGCCAGTTATCTTTCGCGCTACACCAATCGCATGATCGGTCTGGTCATGGGCGTCCCGAGTTTGATCGAGATTCTTGACGAAAAATATTACCTCAATCTCGAAGGCGGAATTCTAGAGGCGCTTGGGCGCATGTTTAAACACGGACTGAAGCTTTACGTCTATCCAGTGATCGACGAAACGACGGGTGCGATTTTGAGCGCCACCCAGGTGCACGTTGCCCCGAATCTGCGCGCGCTTTTTCAATACTTGATCGACAATTGCTACATCGAAGAGATCACCGATTATCGGAAGGATTTCTTGTGCATTTATCCGGCGACAGTGTTGGCCAAGTTGAAAGTCGGTGACAAAAGTTGGGAGGAAATGGTGCCGCCGGAAGTGGCGCGGATCATCAAAGAGCGGGAATTTTTCGGTTATCGGGCGGCAGTCGCGGCCTGAATCTCGAGCTGGCGACGTGGCCGGCTACACATTCACCGTCTAAAAAGCGCCATCGCAGGGCACGTTTCCCGCTACAGGGGGGTGGCAGCATCATGGCGAAACGCGCAGATTCTGTTGTCGGCATCGATTTGGGCAAACACATGCTCAAAGGTGTCGCACTTCGGCGAAAGAGCGATTCACAATTCGTTCTGACCAGCCTGGCGGCCCGCCCTGTGCCCGAAGAATTCGCCTCGGCCGACGATCTCGCCCGTGAACTCAAACAACTAATTCGCGAGCTCGGCGGAAGCGCGAAAGCCTGCGCTTTCGCGGTGTCCGACCCGAGCACGATACTACGCATCATTGAGCAGCCAGACACACCGGTAGATCTGCTCCGGACCGCACTGCGCTTAAACGGGCTGGCGGTGTTGAACCAGGAATGCAGAGACTTCATCCTCGACGTCGCACCGGTCGCGGCCCAAGGAAATGGCGAATCGATAAATGAAAAAGAGTCGTCTGCCAGCGCCAAGGTGGCCGTGCAAAGCGGTGTTGTCACTAAGACCAAATATCTCGTCGGCGGAATGCTGCGAAGCCAGGTAAAACAAATCGTCGCGGCTGCAAATAAAATTCGTGTTTCGGCCGACATACTTCAGCTCGCTCCGGTCTGTTCATTTAACGCATTCGAATTCGCTTATCCGGAGATCTTCGCGAACGACCCGTTTCTTTTGCTCGATATGGGACATCTGCAAAGCACCGTGTTGATTGGGAGCAAAAGCGAACTCGTTCTCGTCCGAAGCATCGATTACGGCGGCAAGGCCCTGATGCATGCCCTCACGGCCGAGGACGCACTCGATGCCGATGCCGCCTGGCTAATGATTCAACAGGGCGACGAAGGAATGACCGACATCTGTCGCGGATCGCTATCGCGACTCGGAATGGAAGTGCGCAATTCGATTGGATTTTTCGAGGGGCAGCGCGAAGAAGGGATCAACCGAATTTTTGTTTCCGGCGGGTTAGCGCGTGCGGAAACGGTTTTGCAGGCGTTGAGTGACGAACTCAGTTTGCCGTGTGAAATTTGGGACCCGCTCGAGACCTGCGAGGTCGCGCTGCCGGCGGCGAAACGGCAGACTTTGCCTAACGAATTCGTCTCACTCAACGTCGCTTGCGGGGCGGCCTTCGAATATCTCAAAACCTGACCAGCAGCCATGGCACTTCACCTCAATCTCCTGCACGAGGAAATTCTGGAGCAGCGGCAGCGGCAACGTGACCCGCTCAAGATCGGAATCCTCATGCTCTTGAGCTGCGGCGCAATCCTCTTTCTCTACTACGCGTGGAACGCCTATCAAACCTTCGAAATCAAAGCCAAACTCAGCGCCGTCGACGGCGATTGGAAAAAGATAGAGCCCCGCATTACCGAGGCGCAAAAACGCTCAACCGAGCTCACCAATATCATCAACACGACGCGCGTGCTCGACGACTACATCGACAATCGTTTTTTCTGGGGACCATTTTTGGAGAAACTCTCGCGTTGTGTCCCGCCCAATGCGCAACTGACCGGGATGGAGGCCGGAGTTTTGGAAGATGACAAAGGCGTGGCGATCACGATCGATGGCGTGGCCGCGGCGCGCGAGCCACGATCCGCGGCGGAGGATCTGCGCCAGATGTTGATCGAACAGCTCGGCAAGAGTTACCACGATGTAAAAGTGGAATTTAAAGCACTCGAAGACGTTGAAGCCGTCGCCAACCTCGGTGGCACCAATGTGCCGACGGCTCGTTACATCTTGTCCATCACCCTTAACCCCAACGCGGCTGCAAAACCGGCCGCAACACCGGCACCGAGCCGAGCAAAACGAAGAAATGAATCTTCCTAAACTTTCCAAAGATCAGATCAAGAAACTCCTGCTCAGCGCGATGGGTTTCATTTTTCTGCTCTACGTTTATTTTACCTTTTTTCTCGGGCCGCTCCAAAAAATTCGCGCCGGTGCCTTGGCCCAGATTGCAGATCGTCAGCAAAAAATCGACGGCTCGAAAACGGAAATGGCCAAAGCCGCCAATCTCGAACGCCAAGCCAAGGACGCGACCGCGCGTTTTACCGCACTCAAGGCTCTCTCTCCGGAAGGCGCGCCGATCGCGTGGTTTCCACCGCGGATGAAGACCTTTTTTGCAAGTCAGCAAATCGATCGCGCAGTTGCCCGATTAGAGAGCAACTCGAACTTCAAACAAAGCGAGCTTGCGGCCTGGACCAAATATAATTGGCTGATCGAGATGCCCCAGACCGATTTCGCGGCCCTCGGCAAAGCGGTCGCTGAGCTCGAAAACAGGGAGCCACTGCTTTCCATCACGAAACTGACCATCCATATCGTGGCTAACGAGCCGCAATTTCAACAGGTCGGCATCGCCGCGACCACCGTTATTGAAAAACGATGAAAATACTCTTTCCACTTCTCTTCACCTTGATCCTCGCGGCGCAGGCTCTGTTCGGCGCGGATGAACCCGCCTCCATCGCGATCAAAAATAAATCTTCCTTCAATCTCGACGCCGGAACCCGCAATCCATTTTGGCCAATCGGCTGGAAGGCGACTGGAAAAGTTGCCAGTGGCAGTGGCGGAACCAATCAAGGCGAAGTTCCGGCCGGCGCATTCGTCGTTAGCACTATCACAGTCGATGGCGGCACGCATTTTGCCATCATCAATGGCAAATCGATGCAGGAAGGTCAGCAGTTCGGCCTCCAGATCGGCACTCAAATTTACCAAGTCATGGTCAAGCGAATCGAGGATGGCCACGTAATTCTGGCGCGCCACGACGAAGAGATCGTGGTGCCGCTGCGGCGCAAGTAACCTGCGCAAGGCCGCCTCGCGAGATACGAGGCGAATCGATCTAAGATGGGCAGTCAAACCCCCTAGCTAGCGTTCGCTAGCGTGAATTCTGCTGCATAAATACCTCTGTTCAGACGATTCCACTTGAGTTTTTCCGCAGAAAGCGGCAACCTCTTTGCCGCTCCACCCTCGCCACCAATGGCGACTGATCCGCAACAATTATGAAATCATCTTCGGCTATCCTTTTGGCGCTTTGCTTATGCTTCAGCAACAACGCGAATGCATCGAGCTTTAGTGATTTCTTTGGACCGCGCTTTAACGGCGTTCAGACGACGCGCACCGCGCTGGCGCCAAAAAATGCGCTCGACTCCATTCATCGCTGGAACACGATCGCGATTAACGCCAGCGGTCTCGATCACACGCCGGTAGCGCCCGGCGAGATCCGGACATTTGGCGAACAGCTCGGTCCAACTCGCGCCAGCCGCGCGATAGCCATTGTTCACATCGCCATTTTCGATTCGGTCAACGCCGTCCTCGGCGGCTACCAAAGTTACAGTGGACTTCAATCCGTGAAGCCACCGGTCTCGCTCGATGCCGCAGTCGCTCAGGCAGCGCACGACACGCTTGCTGCACTTTATCCGTCGCAGGCTTCGGCTTTCGATTCACTTTTGGCCGATGATCTCGCGAAGGTCAGCAACAAGAACGAACGCGCCAAAGGCGTTTCGTTAGGCCAACGCGCAGCCGCGGCGATTCTTGCGCTACGCACGAACGACGGCTCGCAAATTCCCGAGCCGCATCTTGGCGTGGATTATTTTCCGAACCAAATGCCGGGTTATTGGCGACAGGACCCAATCAGCTTGATCCCAGTGGCGCTCGGTGCGCATTGGGGCGATTGCAGAACATTCGTCGTGCAATCATCCAGCCAGTTCCGTGTTCCTCCGCCTCCGGCCATGAACAGCGCTGAGTACGCGACCGCCTACGCCGAAGCAAACTCAGTCGGCGGCGACGGCGTTTTTACAACAACCACGCGCACGCCGGAACAAAGTTTCATCGGAATTTTTTGGGCTTACGATGGAACGCCGAGTCTTTGCGCGCCTCCGCGCTTCTACAATCAGATCATTGTCCACATCGCTGACCAGATGCATCTCGGCACCGCCGATTTGGCGCGACTCCTCGCGCTTGCCAACACCGCCATGGCCGATGCCGGCATGTCGATTTGGGAAAGTAAGTATTATTACGATTTCTGGCGACCAGTCGGCGGCATTCGCGAATCCGATCTCGGCACCGGCCCGACCGGCCTCGGTGACGGCAACGCATCGACAAGTGGCGACACGACGTTCACGCCAATGGGCGCGCCCGCGAGCAATCTCACCGGTCCGAATTTCACTCCGCCGTTTCCATCGTATCCATCCGGGCACGGCGGTTTTGGCGGCGCGCTCTTCCAAACGATGCGCAGATTTTTCGGGACCGACAACATCGCGTTCACCATTGTCTCCGACGAATTCAACGGCGTGACCAAAGACAACGCTGGCCACGTGCGTCCCTACATGCCGCGCAGCTTCGCCAATCTCTCCTCGGCGGAAGAAGAAAACGGGCAGAGCCGGATTTATCTCGGCATCCACTGGTCGTTCGACAAGACCCAGGCGATCGCCCAGGGCCGCAACGTGGCCAACTACGTCTTCGACCACGCCTTCACGCCCGTCAGCAAAAAGTAATCTTAATTTCGCAACACCGACGACGCGCGAGTTGGAACAAAATCGCTTTCGCGCAGCACAACCGGTTTAGTGCCGCGGATCAGCTGCCACCACTGACTGGCCGAGCCGACAACGCGCTTCTGAATTGTAGGGCAAGCGCTCCGCTTGCCATCTAGCTTAACCGGCAGGCGATGCGCTTGCCCTACAATCGCGCGGGCTGCGTGGCATACCCTGTTAACGACTTGTCCCCACCGGCCATCGCCTGCCATCATAAATTCATGGCGCATCCCCCGCGCATTCCGGTCTGGTTACCGGACGAACAATCGGTCATCTATTTCGTCACAATCTGCGTCGCTGATCGAAAACCGGTGCTCGCCAATCATTACGCGTTCGACGCATTCAAAATCGCCGCGTCGAAACTCAAACACTGGAAAGTACTCGCTGCGGTTCTCATGCCTGATCATCTTCACGTGATCTCCGCGCCGACAGAAGATCGCGATGCGCGAATCGGCGACTTCTCCGCTGCTCTAAAGCGCTGGATGCGCGAAGAGCTCGAGAAAGACGGCAAGCGGCGCGCTTGCCCTACGACCGCCGAGTGGCAATGGCAATCGGGCTGTTTTGATCGGTTACTCCGATCAGACGAATCGCTTCAGGGTAAATGGTTGTATGTTGCGGAGAATCCCGTTCGTGCCGGATTGGTCCAACGGTTTGAAGATTGGCCGTACCGATTCGCGTTTTAACGAAGAGCCGGACTGTTGAATTGTAGGGCAACCGCATCGGTTGCCGGCTTAGGTGGAATGGCAGGCGATGCGCCTGCCATACAATAATTCAGTGCGCAAGCTCCACACTTCCAACCGGCACAAACTCACTTTCCCGCAGCACGACCGGTTTCGTCCCGCGGATGAGTTGCCACCATTGGCTCGCTGAGCCGACGACGATGAGAAAGACAAGCAGGAGAAAAAATCCGGCAACTGCTGCATCAAATTGCCAGACAGCCGCTTGTCGCAATAGCTCGCTCGCTTTCGTTGGATCGACAATCCCTGCGGCTTCGCGCGCAACTGATTGTGCACCGCTCAAAAATCCAAGCCTGGGATCGGCCGAAAAAATCTTCATGTACCCGGCCGAAAAAGTGACCGCGCACATGAAACAAAGCGGGACGAGCGTAATGAACAAGTATCGCGTCTTCTGCATCTTGATCAGGATCGTGGTGCACAGACAAAGTGCGATCACGGAAAGGAGCTGGTTCGCCAGTCCAAAGAGCGGCCAGAGCGTGTTGATGCCGCCGAGCGGATCGACCACTCCCTGATACAAGAACCAGCCCCACGCTGCGACCAGCAGAACGCTGGAAAAGAAATTCGCGGTCCACGAGCGGGTGTTCCCGAGCGGTCGCCACACGTTCCCTAACAAATCCTGTAACAAGAACCGTCCGACGCGCGTGCCAGCATCGATCGTCGTCAAAATAAAGAGCGCCTCGAACATGATGGCGAAGTGGTACCAGAGCGCGAGTGCAGTCGGACTGGCCGAAAGTTTTGCGAACATGTGCGCCATGCCGACCGCAAACGTCGGCGCGCCGCCGGCGCGATTGAACATTGTCTTCTCGCCGAGGTTCTGCGCGAGGATCGACATCTCACTTTCGTTCACCGAAAATCCGGCGGCAGAAACTTTCGCCACCACTTCGGTTGGCGTTCCCTTCGTGTTGATCGCGAAATATTCGCCCGGCTGGAGCACGCAGGCGGCGATCAATGCCATCAGCGCGACCATCATCTCGGTGATCATTGCGCCGTAGCCGATGTCCCGCACGCGGGATTCACGTCCGACCATTTTGGGCGTTGTGCCCGAAGCGATCAGCGAATGAAAGCCGGACACCGCGCCGCAAGCGATGGTGATGCAGACGAATGGAAATACCGGCCCGGCGAAAACGAGCCCGCTGCCGTCGATGAATTTTGTCAGCGACGGCATTTGCAGCGTTGGATGAATCACAATCACTGCGACGGCGAGCGCAGCGACCGTTCCCAATTTCAGAAACGTGCTCAGATAATCGCGCGGCGTTAGAAGCATCCAGATCGGCAGAATCGATGCGGCCAGTCCGTAGATCATGACCGCCCATGAAACCCAGACCGCGTCATGCCGGAACCACGCTTCGATTGCCGGAAAGTTTGAAAGAAATTGTCCGCCCCACACGCCGAACGCCAAACCGAGCAGCCCGAAAATTGTGATCGCGGTCACATTCACTTTCCCACTGCGCAACCCGAAACCCATGATCAACGCGACCGGGATCGTCATCGCGATCGTGAACACGCCCCACGGACTTTTCGCCAGCGCTTGCACCACCACGAGCGCGAGGACGGCGAGCAAAATGATCATGATCGCAAGCACGCTGATGAGGGCGAGCACGCCCACGCCGCGGCCAATTTCGTCTTTCACCATTTGGCCGAGCGTTCTTCCGCCGCGTCGCACCGACGCGAACAGCACGATCATATCGTGAACCGCGCCGCCGAGCGTCGCGCCGATCAAGATCCAAAGTGTTCCCGGAAGGAATCCAAACTGCGCCGCCAACACCGGACCAACCAATGGTCCTGGACCTGCAATCGCAGCGAAATGATGGCCGAAAACCATCCAGCGATTCGTTGGCACAAAATCTTTCCCATCATTTCTTACAATCGCCGGCGTGGCGCGCTCGTCATTAAGCACGAGCACTTTGGCCGCAAGCCATTTGCTGTAGAAGCGGTAGCTAATCGCGGCGCCGCAAAGTCCGGCGACGATGATCCAGAGCGCACTGATCTGCTCGCCACGAGAAAGCGCCAAGACGGCGAGCGAAGCCAGACCGAGCATCGTGACCGCAACCCAAAGCAGCTTTTTCCAAAGACTCATTTGAAATCAAAGTTTAACCGAAAATGTCGCAGCGTGCCAACAAGCCGGTTCTTCTGTGGAGGCAGCCGTCCTCGGCTGCAATTAAGCGCGATCGATTAACACGACCTCACCCTGATACTTCCAATCCTCAGATTGCTTCACCAAACCTGCTCGAACTGGATTCTGACAAACGTATTCCCATTTTTCGGAATAACTTTCGTCGCTGCGCAGGATGTGATCGAAGAAAGTCGGCTGCCAGAACTCACCGCGAACGCCCAGTGCCTTGGAAATCGCACGTTTCAATCCTGCCACCCACTTGGACAGCACGAAGTCAGCATCGCCACATACGAACAAATGAATGTGATCCAGCATGATCACGTAACGCCCCAGTGCCGCACCAAATTCGTCCCTCCCGCGCCGAGCATATTGTTCGAGAGCGCTTTGTGCCTTTTCGAGATCGGGAATTCGGCGCCGATCTCGCATGCAAAACGTCACGAAGTAAACCGGCTCGCTTGAATAAACCAGGTCAAGACGCTGGGGGCGACGTTTGATCACAGCTCTGTTTTAGCAGCTTCTGCGGATGCAGGCGAGACGCCTGCCACCACAAATTTATGTCAGCTGTTCGCGCGCTTGCTTTAGCTTTGCCAGCTGTTCGGCGAAATTCTTCTGCCGTTGTCGATGGAGCTCGACAACTCGTTTCGGCGCGCGATCGACAAACGATTTGTTTTTCAATTTCTCTTCGACCGTACGCAACTCCTCTTCGACTTTCGCGATCTCGTTATCAAGTCGCTGGCGCTCCGCAGCATGATCAATGGCAACGATGAGCAAAATTTCGCCAAGCGGGGTTGTCGCTATCGGAGTGCCGGCTCCGGCTTTGAATTTGGCATCGATGATCAGGTCCGACGCATTGAGCAATCGCGCGATTGTCTCCTGCTCGCTCGCTAACCCGCTTTGTTTCGATCGCAGCGCATACTTCGCCTTCTGATTAGATGCGACCCGCGCTTGCGCGCGCAGATTGCGGCCGGTCTGGACAGTTTCGTAAATCGCCGCGATCAGTTTTCGCTTCTTAAGATCGACACCTTTCAACGCGAGCTTTTTGGGAAGCGGCGCGAACTGAATCGATTCTTTTCCGAGACCGAGCAGCGACCAAAGCTCCTCGGTAATGTGCGGCATGAACGGATGGAGCAGCCGCGCGATTGCCGACAGCACGTGATCCATTACCACCAGCGCAGACTTTTTCTTCGATTGATCCTCGCTGAAGATTTCGGTCTTGGCTGCTTCGACGAACCAATCGCAGTAATCGCTCCAGATAAAATCGTAGAGCCGTTGCACGACCGTATTGAACTCGTAATCGCGATACGCTTTTTCAACCGCGTCGATCGTTTCGTCTAATCGCGTCAACACTTCCACAGCGTAGATTGAAAGGCTGCCAAAACTTGACCGTTTTAAACGGTCAAGTTTTCCGGGGGCAATTTGGGTGGGTCCGTGCATCTGGCGGAAGCGCGCGACGTTCCAAAGCTTGGTGGCGAAATTGCGGCCTTCTTCGATTTGTTTTTCGTCAAAGCGAATGTCCTGACCGCTGGGCGCGATCCGCATCAAGCCAAAGCGCAAACCGTCCGCGCCGTATTTGTCGATCAACTCGAGCGGATCGGGCGAATTGCCTAGCGACTTCGACATTTTGCGACCCTGCTTGTCGCGTATCAGTCCGGTGAAGAAAACATCGCGGAACGGAATGTTGTCTTCGATCTTGGCCGTCTTCCCGGGTTTGAACTTGAGCCCGGCAATGATCATTCGCGCGACCCAGAAGAAAATGATGTCCGGCGCGGTTACGAGCACGCTTGTCGGATAAAATTTCTTCCGCGTCTTTTCATCCATCGTTTCATACGCCCAGAGCCACGATGAAAACCAAGTGTCGAGGGTGTCTTCGTCTTGTTTCCAATTTTGAACATCGGGCGGCGGCTTGAGGCCGACATAGACGTTCTTGTCTATTTTGGATTTTGGATTTTCGATTTTCGATTTTCGATACCACGCCGGGATTCGATGCCCCCACCAAACTTGTCGGCTGATGCACCAGTCCTGAATGTTCGCGAGCCATTGCGCGTAAACTTTCTCCCAGTGCCGGGGAAAGAAACGGATGAGATGTTTTTTAACAACCGCGAGCGCTTCCTTCGTTTTCGGATAGTGCAGGAACCATTGCTCGCTCAGCCGCGGCTCGATCGGCACTTCGCTGCGGTCGCTGAAGCCGACGTTGTTCTCGTAAGGCTCGGTTTTCGAGAGCAATCCCCTTTTCTGCAACAATTCAGCGGCTTTCTTGCGCGCCTCGAAACGGTCGAGTCCATCCAACTCCGGCACCGCCGGGCAATTTATTTTTCCATCGGGATGCAGAATGTCGATGACTGGCAACCTGTGACGCTGACCGACGTCGAAATCGACTTTGTCATGCGCGGGCGTGACTTTTAGAACGCCGGTGCCAAATTCAGGATCGATCGCGTCGTCAGCGACGACGGGAATTTTCTCGCGCGGCAACGGTCTCCACACTTCTTTGCCGACAAGATCGACATAGCGTTTGTCTTTCGGGTGAACCGCGACGCCGGTGTCGGCCATGATTGTTTCCGGTCGAGTAGTGGCGACTTCTAAAAACTTTCCCGGTTGATCAACAATTTCGTAGCGGACGTAGTAAAGATTTCCGCGCTGTGGCTTGTTAATGACTTCTTCGTCCGACAACGCGGTTTGCGCGGCCGGGTCCCAGTTAATCATCCGCCGGCCGCGATAGATGAGATCCTTCTTATAAAGATCGACGAAGATCCTTTCGACGGCGCGAACGTATGCGTCATCGAAGGTATAGCGCTGGCGCGACCAATCGCAGGAGCAACCGAGTCGCTTAAGTTGTTGAATGATGATGCCGCCGTGTTTGTCCTGCCATTCGAGCACGCGCTGCAGAAATTTCTCACGGCCGAGATCGTGTCGCGTCACGCCTTCGTTCTTGCGCAACCACTTTTCGACCGCGGTTTGCGTTCCAATCCCAGCATGATCCATCCCGGGTAGCCAAAGCACTTCGAATCCTTGCATCCGCGCGCGGCGCGCAAGAATGTCTTGAATGCTGTTATTCAAAACGTGGCCGAGCGTCAGCACGCCGGTGATGTTCGGCGGCGGCATCACAATCGAGAACGGCTTCTTTTTTGAAGCCGCGTCCGCTTCGAAATCGCGATGGTCGATCCAACGTTTATACCACTTCGGCTCGACCGTCTTCGGATCGTAAGTTTTCGAAAGCTCAGCCATTGCGAGGAATCATCCGAGAGGGAACGTGGATTGCAAGAGGTAGGGCGGTTCACCGAACCGCCCGCGGGCGATTGAGGGCAGTCGCCCCTACCAAAGGTGCTTGCGACCGGACGTGACCGCGATGAGTTTTGGCGCTGCATGAGCGACACGCGACCGATTGGCGTTTTTGATTCCGGCATCGGCGGGCTCACCGTGGTGAAGGCACTGCGCGACCTGCTGCCGAATGAGAACATTTTCTATCTCGGCGACACCGCGCGCGTGCCTTACGGAAATAAAAGCGCGGAGACGGTCGAGCGCTATAGCCTCGAGCTCGCCGGTATGCTGACGCGGGAGAACGCGAAAGTGATCGTCGTCGCTTGTAACACTGTTTCCTCAGTCTCCATTCCGAAACTGCGCGCGAATGTCTCCGTTCCGGTAATCGGTGTGATTGAACCGGGAGCGCAGGCCGCGATCGCCACGACCAGAAATCGACACATCGGAGTAATTGGCACGCGCGCGACGATTCGCAGCGGCGCTTATGAGAATGCGTTGCGCGCGCTGAATGTTCATGTGCAAGTCACCAGTCAGGCCTGTCCGTTGCTTGTGCCGTTGATCGAAGAAGGAATGCTCGATGACAAACTGACCGACCAAACCATCGCGCGCTATCTCGATCCAATGATTGCCGCTGGAATTGACACCCTTGTGCTCGGATGCACGCATTATCCGCTGCTCACCAGCGCGATCGCACGCGTGCTAAAACGCCAAATCGTGGTGGTCGATTCGGCGCAAAACTGCGCGCGAGCGGTGGAAGAAATGTTGGATCACCAATCGCTCCGTGCTGCGCCGCTCAATCACGGCCAGTTGCGCGTTGCACTCACTGACGCTGCGGACAGTTTCCTTAACGTCGCGCGCGACGCACTGCAGTTGAAGGTGGGCGAGATCGAAATCCGCGCTTTGCCGTAGATGCGATCGGAAATGGCACCGGCGGGAACGGAACCGTGGCGGCAATTGATCGCGGACATGGTTCTATGGCTGGCGCTGATTCTTCTGTTTCTCGCTTCCCGACTCACGCTATTTTTGATTTTCCGCGGCGAATTGTCGGAGCGGCCGAGCGGGCAAGCGTTCCTTCATTGTTTTGAAACCGGGATGCCGTCGGGATAAACTCCTTTCCGGTGAAAGTCCTTCACAGTCGTTCGATCCTGACACAGTGCGAATTCGCCGCCGCGATTTTGATGACATTGTTTCTCATCGTCGTCCACACGCGGCTGTTGCTTCATACCAGTCCTCTTTGGCGCGACGAGGTCAACAGTGTGTATGTGGCGACTGCACCGAGCCTCAAGGAGTTTCTGAATTCGCTCGTCTTAGATCCATTTCCAATCCTCTTCGTTGCCGTTCTGCGGATCTGGGTCGGGCTCGGTTTTGGAAGCAGCGATTTTGATTTGCGCGTTCTCGGATTTTTGATTGGCACTGCCCTGCTTGGCGCGATCTGGGTTTCCTGCAGAATGATTGATAAGGAACGATGGGCGCCGCTGTGGCCGCTAGCCCTTTTCGCGTTCAGCCCAGCAACGCTATTCGAAGGCGATTCTCTTCGGGCTTACGGCCTGGGCTTAATTTGGATCGTGATGAGTTTCGGGCTGGTTTGGCGTCTTACATTCCGGCCATGGCGGCTTGGAACTGCTATCGCGGCAGCGATCGTCGGCCTGCTAGCTGTTCAGTCGCTTTATCTGAATTCGCTCATTCTGTTCGCGACCTGCTTTGCTGGAATCCTCGTCTCGCTCCGACGAAGGCAATGGTGGCCAGCAGTTGTGATTCTTTCGGTGGGTCTGATTGCCGCGTTATCTCTGCTTCCGTACGCTTGGATTATGCGGAGCGCTTACGAGCACCTGGCTCTGCAGAGCGAACCCAGAACCATTTCCGGTGAAATCCCGTCATTAATCTCGTCCCATTTGTTTAGTAGATCCTCGGTCATGTTGGTCTGCATTTTAGTGTTCTCGTGTGGTTTAATTACGGTTTCGGTACCGAGGCTGCGCCAGTCTCTGTTCGCTAGCATTAAAGGTGGCGGTGACCCGCTTCTGTTTGCGGTGATCGTCGTCCTCGTTGGTGCAATCATGACTTTCGGCTTTTTGTTGGGTTCAGGCTTGCACAGTTCCCGCTACCGACGGCCATTGATGGCGGCAACGAGTCTTTCGATCCACGTTGCTTACACGACCCGGCGAAAAAACATCGGTTTAACCCTCGCTAACTTGATCGGATCCGGATTAACGGCCGCCGCGTTCGTTCCAGGCTCCTACCATTTGTCGGAACTCCGAAGAACGAATTGTGACTTGGCCGCGGGAGTTGTCGCGAAATCCGCTGGTCAGGACGATCTAGTGATTGTAACGAGATTCACACATGCGCCGACGTTTCAGCGGTATTATCACGGAATGGCACCGTGGACGTCTGTCCCGGCGGTTGGTGATCACCTCCAGCACAGGGGTTACCTGGCGCGGGCGGAGATGATGAATCCTGATGCAATCCAGGACATCCTGTTTCGAATCGAATCCAAATTGAAGGCACGCCACAAGGTCTTTCTGGTAGGAAGGTTCCGCCTCTCGGAACTGCATCAGTTGCCGCCCGTTGCTATCGCACCCCAAAGTGGGAGAGCCTGGAGACCCGACGACTATTTGAACCTCTGGCACAGCCAGATTGTAAATCTGCTCAGCCAACACGCGGTTCGAGTCGCGAAAATCGCACTGAATGGAACCGAGCAGGTAGATGCGCGGGAGAAAGAGGAAGTGTTCGGCTTCTCCGGATGGAAGGACTAGCTTGAAGAGCCCGCTCCGTCCGTCCTTAGATTTTTCGGCGTAGGCGCGATCAAGCGAACAACTCGACTCAGGTGCGGATAGAAGATACCCTTAGCCCGCTCGATGCTGCTTCAGGACCCAGAGGTTGAAATACTCTTACCCGTTCATAACGAAGGCGATAGTATTGAACTCTTGATGCGCGAAATCTACGGTAAAATCTCGCCGAGCGTCGCCATGCAGTTCATCGTTTGTGAAGATGGTAGTACTGACAATACCAGAGAGCTTCTTACCCGATTGGCGAATGCGCTGCCTACGAAATTGATAATTGCAGAGGAGCGTAAAGGTTATTCTCGGGCGGTCCGGGAGGGGATGCAGGTTCTTTCGGCGCCCTATTTGCTTTGCATCGATTCCGATGGGCAGTGCGATCCAGCTGATTTCTCGGAGTTTTGGAAAAATCGGAACACTCACGACGTGATTTTAGGTTGGCGGGTTCATCGAGTCGACGCGGGATGGCGTAGATTCCTTTCGCGAACATTTTATTTTCTCTGGCAACTGTTCTACCACGTACCGGTGCATGATCCTAGTTGTCCGTACATGCTAGCACGCAAAGAAGTGATCGATGAGATCAGTCCGCAAATGGGTGATATGGAGCAGGGATTTTGGTGGGAGTTTGTCGCTCGCGTGCATCGGCGAGGCTTTTCGATTCTCGAACTGCCGATTAGACACCGTGATCGGGTGACCGGAGGCACCCAGGTGTACAAGTTTTCGAAGTTGCCTTTAATCGGATGTCGCCACGTGCTTGCTTTATTCAGGATTTGGAGGCAAACACGTTCTAGTTAGCAACGATCAACCTTGGCAGGTTTCTCCAACCGAAATTTACGACACGTCCGCTAGCGATGTGACGGATCGAGTGCCACCACAAAGCATTACGCTCCAGAGAAAGTTCGCGATTTTTTCTAGAAGTCCACCAAGAGTGCGCCGGAAAACGAGAACATCACGTCCAAACGGCGTGCTTTCGGCGGCGTTTGCTTTGCTCAGGCAATATTCGCGAAATTTCGCGAGATCCATCAGGCAATCCGCGAAACGAGAATGTTCGCTAAATCTTTGATCGCGACGCGCTCCTGTTTCATCGAATCGCGCTCGCGCAATGTCACGGTATCGCGAAGAGCTGCGTCTTTCTCGCCGAGCGTTTCGAAATCAACCGTCACGCCGAACGGCGTGCCGATTTCATCCTGTCGCCGATATCGGCGGCCGATCGCCCCCGACTCATCGTAAAAAACAAACAGGTGCGGCCGAAGAAGATCGACAATCTCCTTCGCCTTCGCAACCAACGGTTCCTTGTTTTTCAAAAGCGGAAAGACTGCGCATTTGATCGGCGCGATTCGCGGATGAAATCGCAAGACGATCCGGGTTTCCATTTTGCCCTTTTCGTCGGGCGCCTGGTCCTCCGAATACGCTTCGCAAATTAGGGCAAGGACCGTTCGATCGACGCCCGCGCTGGGCTCAACCACGTGCGGAATAAATTTCTGCTTCGTTTCCTCGTCGAAATACTCGAGCGATTTGCCGCTGGCTTTTTGGTGCTGCGACAAATCGTAATCCGTTCGGTAAGCAACGCCCTCGAGCTCCTGTCGGCCGAACGGAAAATCGTATTCGATGTCGTAGGTCCCTTTTGAATAAAAGGCGCGCTCCTCGTCGGGCACTGTCAGCACGTGAAGCTTGTCGCGCGCGATTCCGATATTCTCGTAAAACTTGAGCCGCTCTTCCTTCCAATACTCGAGCAGCTTCATCCCCTCCTCGGCTCGACAAAAATATTCCAGCTCCATCTGCTCGAACTCGCGTGACCGAAATGTGAAATTGCGCGGGTTAATCTCGTTTCGGAATGCCTTCCCGATCTGGGCGATGCCGAACGGCAGTTTCTTGCGCGACACTTCGAGGACATTTTTGAACTGAACGAAGATTGCCTGCGCTGTTTCCGGACGAAGATAAGTCACCGACGATTCGTCCTCGGTCGCGCCCACGTAGGTTTTGAACATCAAGTTAAACGCGCGCGGCTCAGTCAAATCTTTGCCACCGCAATTCGGGCACTGCCTCCCTTTTCCCTTGTCGATCAGCTGATCGGCGCGCAAGCGTGCCTTGCAAGATCGACAATCGACCATCGGATCGCTGAAAGTGTCTTCGTGTCCGCTCGCTTTCCAAACCGCGCGATTCATTAGAATCGAACCATCCATGCCGACGACGTCGTCGCGTTCGTGAACCATCACGCGCCACCAGTAGTTCTTCAGGTTGCGCTTCAACTCGACGCCGAGCGGGCCGTAATCCCACAGGCCATTCAGTCCGCCGTAAATCTCGCTCGATTGGAAAATGAAGCCGCGCCGTTTGCACAAGCTGACGATCTTTTCCATCCGCTGCGAATCGGTGGCCGCGCTCATTTGGAAAGAGTTAACTGCGGATTACGCGGATGTCGCGGATAATCAATTGAACTCGCGCCTACATTTGCTTCTCCACCGTGATCTCGGTTTTGACCGAGCTCGCGATGAAACAGTTCTCGTGCGCGGCGTGATGCATCTTATCGAGCTCTTCCGTCGTCGGCTTTTTGTCGCCTGAGAATGTGATTTTCGGTTTTAGCGTCACTTTTGTGATCGCCAGTTTTCCCTCGGCATTTTTCTCCATCACGCCGACTGCTTCGTCGACATAATCGTCCATCACGAATTTCTGCTTACAAGCGATGGCGAGAAAGGTGAGCATGTGACAACTCGAGAGCGAAGCAACGAACGCTTCCTCCGGATCGACACTCTTCGGGTTCCCAAGATAAGCCGGCGCAGCTGAGGCCGTCATCTCGTGGCCACCATCAAATTTCCAGGTATGGTCGCGCGGATATTTTTGATAATCGAACGGCGCATCGCCGCGTTTCCAGGTCAGAGTAACCTTGTGTTCGGACATGTTATCTAGATAGAACGCGACGCGGGTTCGGGCAAGAGCTGCTCGAAGGACATGCGCGATGCTGGTATCGAACCAGCGACCCCTTGCGTGTGAAGCAAGTGCTCTACCACTGAGCTAATCGCGCGTTGCGACTTAGAATTAGAAATTAGAAATTGGAAATTACAAGTCTGCGCAGCCTCACGTTTCTTTACCTCGCCGAGCGGTCGCGGCGGCGACAAGTCGCAGGTTCGGCCGCTGCACCGCGTTTGTCAGTGAATTTTGCGCGTTGTTCCTGTGCAATCGGCTGTGAGTGGCCTTCGGCGGGAGCCTCGCCGGCATCGTTCTCGGTGCACTGCTCGATCGCACTTGGGGAAATTATTATTACTTCATGGCGCCGTTCGGTTTGTTGGCGGCTGTTTGATGTTACCGATCTTAGGGCGGGTGACTTTGGCGAAGCCGCAGAGGTTGTAGCGGCGTTTGTTCTCAAACGTCGAACTAAAACAGGCGCTCGCCGCGGCGAGCGCCTTTACAACATTTCGAGTTGTTGATGCGGCCGGCGAAAAGCCGCCGTCGAAAGTTTCGGCCGCTCCCCGAAACCGGCGCGGCGGCAACTCACTTCGAACATCGTTGCGATTTGCTCGGCAAAAATGCCCTCACCGGTTTGTCGTTTACGCCAACGCGAATCATAAAGCTTTTCGCCGCCCCGGGTGTGGCGTAATCTTTCCAATACCTTCGCTTTTCGCTCCGGGAAATGTTCGTCGAGCCAATGCTCGAACAACGGCGCTACCGCCCATGGCAACCGCAGCAAGACGTGCCCCGCGAATTGGGCGCCCGCCCTCGCGCACGCGGCGACGATCGCCGGTATTTCGTGATCGTTAATTCCCGGAATCACCGGCGCGACCATTACTCCGACGGGAATATTCGCGGCGCGCAACTGCGCGACTGCGTCCAAACGCGCGGCAGGAGGCGATGTTCGCGGCTCGAGTATGCGCTGGAGTTTTGGATCCAAGGTCGTGACCGAAAGGTTCACCACCACAGCATTATGTCGCGCCAACTCGGATAAAATGTCGATGTCGCGCGTCACGAGCCGGTTCTTGGTCAAGATGCCAACGGGATTGCGAAATTTCGCAATCACCTCAAGACAACTCCGAGTGATACGCAGTTTGCGTTCAACCGGTTGATAGCAATCGGTCACCCCGCTCATCATGAGGAGCTGCGGTTTCCATTTCGGCGACGACAACTCGGCTTCGAGCAAACGCGGCGCGTCCGGCTTCACCATGATTCGTGATTCGAAATCCAGACCGGCCGAAAATCCGAGATACTCGTGGGTCGGCCGCGCGAAACAATAAATGCAGCCGTGCTCGCAACCGCGATACGGATTGATGCTCGCTTCGAACCCGACATCGGGACTTTGATTGCGCGCGATGATCGTCTTGGTGTCGTCGCGAAAATATTGCGTCGCGCGCCGCGGTTTTTCCTCTTGATCAGGATCGGTATCGACAACATCGACATCGGTAAGATCGACATGCAGCTTTTCGAAACGATTCGCCGGGCTCCAGGAAGCGCCGCGGCCGTGGATGGGCTCGCGACTTTGCGGCGTCTCAGCGACGACCGGGACGATTTTCCGCTTCGCCATAGATGAATGTTCACTTGAACATGCACACTTGTCGAGCCTTTTTGAATTGTAGCGGCCGGTCCGAGCCGGACTGGCGTTGTCTCTGACGGCAGATCTGCCGATGAGGACATCGGCAGCTACAACACGGCTCGTTTGCTCAACGTCAGCGTCGTGGCACAATTCTCGCGACCGAACTTTTTCTTGGAGGGGTGGCAGAGCGGTTGAATGCGCCGGTCTTGAAAACCGGAAGGCCGAAAGGCCTCGTGAGTTCGAATCTCACCCCCTCCGCGTCCGAGCCGGACTGGCCGTTTCGATTGGCGGGACGCGACAGCGGAGGGTTAAAATCTCGCGACTGCGGGATCTAACTCCAAAGCCAAAGCAAAGCTTTGGATAATGCACTTGCCTCTAGAGCCGGCGAGGCCAAGAGGCAAAATCCATGAGCGGGCGCCACTATTGCATCGCTAGCAGGGCGCGTAATCTCACCCCCTCCATTCTAATTTTCGATTTTCGATTGCTGATTTCCGATTTTCAGGAAAAAGCGCGCAACAAGAATCGCGCATAACATTCCGAGAACGGCGGCACAGACCACGTCCGATAAATAATGCGCGCCGCCGTAGATTCGCGAAACCCCGATCAGGATCGGAATCAAGAGACACGGCAGCCCGATTCGCCAGCTCGCGAAAGTAAGAACACCGAAGAACGCGGTTGAAGCAACGACGTGCCCGGAAGGGAACGCGTGGTATTTGGAGCTTAAACGCGGGCCATTCCAAATTTGCTCGGCCTTAACTGAGGGCCGCGCTCGACCTGTCGAAATCTTGATTGCGCGCCCCGCGAGCCCGGCGATCGAGAGCGCGATCAACATCGACAGGAAAATGCGCGTCCATTTCTTGTTTCCGCGCCACCAGGCCACCGCGGCAAGGATTAGCCCGAGCGCGAAATGTTCCGGCCAATCGCCGAAGCGGCTCACGTTGCGCATAAAATTGCGCATGCCGGGATTCTGATGCCGCGCGATGAAATCGCGCACCACATCGTCAAAATAAAACGAAGCCGCAATTGCGATCGCAGCGACGAGAAAGCCGAGCGTCCAATAGAAAACAGAGCGTTGCTTCACAAATAAGTTCCCGTCAGTTTTGCGAAAAGCTATTTTGAGGCCGCCCGTGAAATCAATCAATTACGCGCTGTTGTTTTTGGGCTGCATCATTTTCCACATGGTTGGCACCTGGAGTCTGCCGTTGGTCGATCGGGACGAGCCCCGCTTTGCCGAAGCGTCGCGCGAGATGGTTGAGCGCGGCGACTACGTCGTTCCATATTTCAATAACCAACTACGCCTCGATAAACCTCCCCTCGCCTACTGGGCGCAGGTCGCGAGTTTCCAAATCTTCGGCCAAAACGATTTCGCTGCGCGATTTCCATCGGCGGTCGCCGCCGCGCTCGTGGCGATGTCGATCTTAGCGTGGGGATCGCGCATCGGCGGAAATCACGTCGGGTGGTGGGCGGCGATCATCTTCACGCTGTCACTGCAGACATTTATCCACGCCAAAGCCGCCGTCGCCGATATGTGGCTGGTCCTGTTTGTTACGCTGGCGCATTGGGCAGGATACGAATTGCTTTTCGAAAACAGCGAACGCCAAACGTCCAACGCCCAACGCTCAACATCGAATTCAGAATATCGGCCCTGGTGGTTTCTGTTTTATCTGGCTCTAGCAGGCGGCTTTCTGGCGAAAGGGCCGATCGCATGGACGCCGCTCTTAACGCTCGCAGCGATGAAATTGTTTGTGGGTGACGTCGAACTGGCAAAGCGCTTCAAGTTTGCGCGCGGCATTTTGCTCATGCTTGCCATCGTGGCCCTCTGGGGCGTTCCCGCTTTAATTCAAACGCACGGCGAATTTTTTAGAATTGGAATCGGGCGACACATCGTCGGTCG
>Ga0209056_10002083_pt1 | contig 21761 bp, 21 predicted proteins | sample GraSoiAngelo_114_FD_185876 | JGI IMG/M metagenome (GOLD analysis project Ga0209056, IMG submission 185876) | Grasslands soil microbial communities from the Angelo Coastal Reserve, California, USA - 14_0903_13_40cm (SPAdes) (version 2) | ecosystem: Environmental > Terrestrial > Soil > Grasslands...
GTGGACGTCATGATTGATGGGGAAGTCCTCACCTTGCATTGTCAAAGTCTTGACATTTTGCCTGGGGTGCTGAACGTCGTGGTATAAAAATTCAACCGTATGTCGAAATTCAGCGAGAAAAGAGAAGAGGCTGCAGCCGAGTCGACAAAGCAAGGGCCGCGCTGGATATGGATTGCTGTGGTATTTGCCGTACTCGCGGCCGTCTGGGGAGCCTACTACTTTTTTTATTATCAAAAGCCCGCAAGCACGCTCGACAGTTTTGCAAAATGCCTCAAGACAAAGGGCGCGAAAATGTACGGTGCTTGGTGGTGTCCGCACTGTAAGGATCAAAAAGAATCGTTCGGCTTCGCCTTTCAGTACGTGAACTATGTGGAATGCAGCCCTCCCGGTCAGCGCACCATGAACGACACCTGCAAACAAGCTGGCATAAAGAACTTTCCTACGTGGCAATATCCTGATGGGTCACGAACCGAAGGCTTACAGCCCCTAGATACTCTGGCACAGAAAACGGGATGCAAGCTTCCGTGAATCGGCCCGCCCTGAGCCAACGCGGCGAAAGCCTAGCACCAGCACGCCGTCTGATGCTGGCTATTGCCTCAGTTGCGGCCGTTGGGGCCGCGGTCTCCTCCATTTCTCTTTACCTCCATTTTGGAACTTCGAAAACTTCGTTCTGCAATTTCGGCGAATCGTTCAATTGCGACATAGTGAACCGCAGCACTTATTCGACCGTCCTTGGAGTCCCGGTAGGGCTGATCGGAATTCTCGGATATCTGCTGATTCTTGCGCTAGCAACCGTTTATCGCGACAAAGCTGAAACCCCGGTCATGCTGCTCATCGCTTCCGTAGGCGGGCTGGGCTTTGCGCTATATCTGACCTATGTTGAGAAATTCATTCTGCAGGCCTGGTGCGTTCTATGCCTGAGTTCACTGGTATTAATCTTCAGCGAAGCGGTGCTCGGCGGAATCGTGCTGATGAAGTCTCTGCGCCAGCAATGACTTAAGATTGCTTAGGCGATCACAATTTCCATGGGTCGAAGACCTCTACCCCGGTGACAGCGGAATGGGCAGTATCTCGTGTCACCAGAGTGAGGCCGTGATGCAATGCTGTTGCGGCTAGCATGCTTTCAATCAGCGGCAGTGGCGATCTGCGCGCAGCTTCGCTACCGACAATTCTTCCCCATCTGTCGGCAATCGCCAGGTCAATGGGCAAAACTCGTTCACTGAATCGGAGCGGAAGGTCGTAATCAAGCCATGATTCAAGCGAAATCCTACGCCGCCCAGGCCTCAGGCGAGTAATGCCCCTGCGCAACTCCCCTACAGTCAGGATACTCAAGTGCAGCAAAGACTCTTCGGTTGCGTTCAGCCATTCCAAGACGGCAGGACTGGGCTGAGGCTTTACCATCTCGGACACCACATTGGTGTCCAACAGGAACCCGCTCACAGTTCAATGTCCCTGCCGAAGTCCGGATCACGCTTTAAGTCCAGTTTGACTCCATAAAGCGGGGATTGACGGAAGAATTCAACCAAGCTTCGAGGCTGGGGGCGCGGGGCGGTAAGTTTTTCAAACTGCTCCGCCGGGACAATAACGACTGCTTCTTTGCCGGCTCTCGTGACGTATTGCGGGCCCTCAGAACGTGCCCTGCGAAAAACTTCGCTGAACCGGGCTTTTGCAGTCTGCAGTTGCCAGCTTATGGGCCGCTTCTTGCGACGCGTATTTGCAGGCTTTCCGCTCATGATGACCAGTCTGACCAGTCTGACTAGTCTTGCAAGGTAGCATGATCGAGATGCAAAATCAATCGGCGGCCGCGCGGGATGATGCTGCGTCCGCGACCATGCTGTTTTGCTTCGCCTTCATCGTCGTAATCGCCACCACGCTCACCAGGATCAACGCCATTCCCAACAGAGTTCGCCGGCCGATCGTTTCGCCGCCAATCGCTGCTCCCAGAATGACTGCAACGACCGGATTGACGTACGCATATGTTCCAACCTTGGTTGGCGACTCGTACTCCAGCAACCAGACGTATGCGGTGTAGCTGATGATGGAGCCAGCAATAATCAGATAAACCAGCGAAAGCCAGGCCTTCCCCGAAATTGCCTGCGCCTGGAAACGCCCGAATTCACCAGTGACCACAGCCAATACCAGCAACTGTACCCCTCCCGAGAGCATTTGCGCGGCGGCACTCATCGGTTTCGATTGCGGTAAAACAAGGCGCTTGCTCACGACCGTCCCGATGGACCATCCCGCGCATGCGACCAGCAGTGCGATCGCACCTCCACGATCGAGTGGCGCTTCCCCCAGCGATGCCGAAGGGTTTATCAGGACCGCAACGCCCACAATCCCAACCAGCAGCCCCAAAGCCAGGCGGATCGTCAATTTCTGGGTGCGCAAAAAGATAATCTCCAGCAGCGTGATGCAAACTGGAATTGCCGCCAGAATTACCGCCGCAATGCCCGATGGCACACGCTGCTCTGCCCAGAACAGACAGGCGTAATCGATCAGGAACATCAGCGTGCCGAGCACCGTAGCAGCTTTCCATTCGCGCCAGCTAGGCGAGCCAACGCCGCTAATGCGCATCCACGCATAGAGCACCAGCCCTGCTGCCGTGAAGCGCAGGCCAGCCATCAGGAACGGCGGCATTTCATGCACGCCAACTCGGATGGCGAGATACGTGGATCCCCAGACGAGATAAATAATGGCGAACGCCAGGAAGATCTTCCCGACAGCGGGACGAGACGCAGTCATGTGATTCATGATGAGCGCAGGCGGAATCTTGGCTCAAATTTTCCGTTAGAGGTCATTAGCGAGTGCTGAGTGCTCAGCCCCACAGAAGTCACTTACAGCATCGGATGAACCCTCCTAAAATCACCAGCGGGAGGTCTGTCATGACAATCTTTGATAGCCCGCGGGGGAAAGTCATCAACGCGGATGGAGGAAACGCGCTTCGTCTTATTGGACTAGCCATTCTCGGCCTGGTGATGATCGTACTGCTGTTTAACTCCGTGACGCGCGTTGCGACCGGCCACGTTGGTGTATTGACGCTGTTTGGGAAAGTGACGGGAGAGAGTCTGGGTGAGGGCATCCACCTCATCAATCCGCTTAAGACCAATAACGAGATGTCCATCCAGACGCAGACTATCAAGGAGTCCGCCAATGTGCCTTCCGCCGAAGGTCTGATGATGAGCCTTGATACGTCGTTGATCTATCACCTGAACCCCGATCGCGCAGCGGAAGTCTTTCAGAAAATCGGAGCCGACTACGAGAACGTGGTGGTGGAATCTACGTTACGCTCCGCGATTCGAGAGGCGACTGCTTCGCACAGCGCTAACGCCCTCTACACGGGGGAACGCGAAATGGTAGGCAAGCAGATTTATGACGAGCTCACTTCGCAATTGAACGGTCGCGGCTTGACCGTGGAAAACGTACTGTTGCGCGATATTCAGTTGCCCGCCACACTGAAGGCCGCGATCGAGGCCAAACAGCAGGCTGAGCAGGAATCGCTGGCCATGAATTTCCGGCTGCAAAAGGAAACACAGGAGGCGCAACGCAAGCGCATCGAAGCCGCCGGCGTGCGCGATTTCCAGCAGATCGTGGCCCAGGGCATCACGCCCTCGCTGCTGGAGTGGAAGGGAATTGAAGCCACAGAAAATCTTGCCAAAAGCCCGAACTCCAAAGTCGTGGTGATCGGAAACAACAAGAATGGCCTACCCCTGATTCTCGGCCAATAGTTATTTTGCAGGCGTCACAACGCTCACGGGTAAGTCCCAATGTGCGAGCAGGATTTCGAAGCGTCGCTGTTCCTCACGTTTGTAGGTTTCTTGATCAGGCCAGAGTCGCTTGATCAGAGACTCGTCGTCCGGATTTGCCGTGGTTGCGACGGTTGAGTTCTTGAATTTGATCGTGACCCGATAATCCCATCTGGCATCTTCCGTCATGTGGTTTGCCGGTGTTTCGATCTTCACGGACAACGCGCGTCCGCCCTCAACAAGGTCCGTCAGCAATGGGTAATGGTTCTTAAGGAAGAGTTGCAGAAATTCCTGCTGATGTCCCCATTGAACTTTGTAGTAGTACTCCATCGTGTAAGGCTGGTTCGGTGAACCTTGGGGCGGAGCTCCCTGAGCAAACAGAGGAACAGCCGAAAACGAGCAGAGCAAAAAGATGCAAAGACGCGACATGAGTCCCTCCGAAATCAAAGTCCCCATCCTGTCGCAAAAGACGCGACAAGGATGGGGCACCCGTTTCTATTTTCTGTGAGCAAGCGGTCAGCCCGCGACTGCCTCTTTCTCCACATCTTCCAAAATGCCGAAGGCCGCGTCCAACATCTCCTGATCGACGGTGCGGTTGGTGCCGGTTGCTTCGGCCAGCGGAACCGAGAGGATCTTGTTTCCGCGGAGGGCGGCCATTCTGCCGAACTCGCCGCGGTGCACCATATCAATAGCGCCTAAACCGTAGCGTGTGGCCAGGACACGGTCGAAGGCAGTTGGCGAACCGCCGCGCTGAATGTGGCCAAGGACGACAGTGCGGGTTTCGAAGCCGGTACGCCGTTCGAGCTCCTGCGCCAATGTATTGCCTATGCCACCCAGCCTAACGTGGCCAAATTCGTCTTTCTCGCCGCCCTGCACCACCGGGCCATTCTTTCCCGCAGCAAATTTTGCGCCCTCTGCAACCACGACAATGCTGAAATATCGGCCGCGTGCGTGGCGCATGCGGATTTTCGCGGCGACCTTATCCACATCAAACGGCTGCTCAGGAATGAGTATTACGTCGGCTCCACCGGAGATACCGCTGTAAATGGCAATCCAGCCGGCGTCTCGACCCATGACTTCGACGACCATGACGCGATTATGAGCCTCGGCGGTAGTGTGAACACGGTCAATCGCCTCAGTCACTATGTTCACTGCGGTATCAAAGCCAAAAGTGAAATCAGTGCCGGAAAGATCGTTGTCAATCGTCTTTGGCACTCCAACCACCTTCACCCCTTTGTCATAAAGCTTGGTGGCTACCGAAAGTGTGTCGTCGCCGCCGATAGCGATCAATGCTTCTACATTGTTTCTTTTGAGTGTAGCGATGCACTTATCGAGTCCATCAGCCTTTTTCGCAGGATTGGTGCGTGAAGTGCGGAGAATCGTGCCGCCGCGGGGCAGAATTCCAGCGACCGCCTGAAGGTCGAGGGGCATACTCTTGTCTTCCACCAGACCACGCCAGCCTTCGAGAAAGCCCACGAAAGTGTCGTCGTAATGGAAGCTGCCCTTACGAACAGCCGCGCGGATCACCGCATTCAAACCCGGGCAATCCCCGCCGCCCGTCAGTATGCCAATTCTCATTGCCTGCTCCTGTTTTGTTTTGTATTGGATTTTCGTGGTCCTCGCCGTGTTTTCACGCCGGATACACTACTAGCGCAGTCGCCACGCCACGGAACAAGTAGATTATCATTCAGCAGTCCGCGCGAAAAGTTTAGTGGCGTGAGCCCTGTTGCTTAGGGCGGTCAGGGCAGAGGATCCTTGCGACCTTGCAAGGTAAACGCACAGCGAAATCAGCATGCTGAAGTCTGCAGTCCTTCTAGTAAACTCAAGCCAAGATGCGCGTCCTTGGGATTGATTGCGGCACCGAGTGCACCGGCTATGGCGTTGTCGAGATGGACGACTGTGATCGCCTGAGTTGCCTCGGATTCGGGGGAATTAGACTCTCCGCTTCTGATCCGCTTCCGCACAGGCTTGCAGCAATATTCGAACAACTAGGTGAACTGCTCGAGAGCCATCATCCTGATCGAGTGGCAATCGAAGAAGTTTTTTATTCCGTGAATGCCAAGTCAGCTTTGAAATTGGGTCAGGTTCGCGGTGTCGCCATGCTGGCTGCTTCAACCCATGGCATTCGGGTGACCGAATACGCGCCCCTAAGCATTAAGTCGGCGGTGGTGGGTTACGGCAGGGCCGAGAAACAACAAGTGCAGATGATGGTCGCGCGGCTTTTGCGCCTGGAGAACACGCCGCAACCTGCGGATGCCGCCGACGCTCTCGCCATCGCAATCTGCGACCTGCACACAAGGGCGACATTAAATCGTCAGGGTGTAGCGATGGGGGGATGACACTGAGAAGTGTGTTCCTGGGCCTTTCTTTTTGGCATAATTTTCTGGATGAGCTCATTGAGGAATCGCGCGCTAGTTCTGCCGGTTGTCTTGTTTCTGTCCACGTTTGCTCACAGCCAGAACAATAGTGCAACTGTTGGCTTCACTCTGGACTTCCAGGGCGCAAATCCCAGCCATTACGAAATTAGTATCGCCAGCGATGGCCGGGGATCGTACAGCTCAAACGGGCAGCTTAATCAGCAGTCCGAGCCCGCCGATCCTGCTCCACTGCAGTTCACGATTTCCGACAGCGTTCGAACCCAGATTTTTGACTTGGTAAAGAAGTCGCGCTACTTTAGCGGCAAAATTGACTCCGGCCGAAAGAACATAGCGAATACTGGAAATAAAGTCTTCACTTACAAAGACGCAGGCCACAACTCCCAAGCGACTTTCAACTACTCACCGGTTCCCGCGATCCAGGAATTGACCTCCATTTTTCAGGGTCTTTCGACAACCCTTGAATTTGGGCGTCGTCTTACGTATTTCAGGAAATATGAAAAACTCGCGCTCGACGATGATCTTAAGCGAATAGAGCAAATGCAGCGCGAGAACAATCTCGGAGACCTGCAGGCAATTTCGCCGGTGCTACAAGGCATTGCAGACGACCGCTCTGTGATGAATGTAAGCCGCGCGCGTGCTTTGCGGCTGCTTGCGCTTGCTGGTAAATAGGTCTAGAAAACAATAATTCCCGCATAACCTACAACTTTTTCTCGGTCGCCCGAAATGTCCCCAGATGTGGCGTACTCGACCAATTCAGCTTTCTGCGCGCCCAGTCTTTTCGCGGCAGTCAACATCGCCACCGATGGACCGAATCCGCACATGCTGATGCTTTCATTCAGTACGGTTTCGTGCAGGCCGCGGGGATCCAGCGCAAGAATCCGGTCGATTGCTTTGCGGTCCTTCACTCGGGTCGTCGCATCGTCTTCATAGTGATTCATATCACTAGAAGCGATAATCAGCACCGGTTCGCTTTGCGCCTGGACCACATGTGCAATCGCTTTACCGAGGTGCTCCACGATTACAAGCTGGCCGGTCCCGACTGCGATGGGAACGAACTGCAATTCAGGCCGCAGTTTTTGCAGAAAAGGTACTTCTACTTCGATGGAATGCTCGAAGCGGTGAGCTGTGGAGTCTTCCGAAATCGCTGGAAACGTATCTACGAGTTGCGTCGCGAGTTCCTGGTCAACTGACAAGTCCCCAAGCGGTGTTCGCCAGCTGCCATGCACCGTGATTGCCAAAGGATGACCGCAGCCAGTGTGGTTTGGGCCGAGCACGATGCAGCGGGAGGGAATCTCGATTTTGGAGAAAACCGCGCCCGCGACGCGCCCCGAGTACATGTAACCGGCATGTGGAGCAATGCAGCCGATCGCGGTGACTTTGTCTGCCTGGGGGGAGAGGTAGGACGCGATGTCCTTGCTCAATTGCGCAGCATTTGAGGGATAGAAACGGCCCGCGACGACAGGTTCCCGCACGATAGCCATTGCGACCTCCTCAGGTGCGCTTGGAGTTGCCGGCATCATTCGAGAGCGCCCGAAACAAAGCGGCGCTCTGCTCTAGCGTTAAAGCCTCCGCGCGCGCTGCCGGCTGAATTCGCGCTTTGCCCATGGCGCGTTTCAAGCTGTCCGGCGGGTATTGAGACTTCAAATTGTTCCACAGTGTCTTGCGCTTCTGCGCGAATGAAACTTTCAGAAATCGCACGAATTCTTCTTCGCCGACCTGTAATGTCTCCAGCTTTGGGGAGAGCGCCAGGCGCACCACCGTTGAGTGAACTTTGGGTGGCGGCGAAAATGCCGCTGGCGGCAGCGTCAGTAATTTCTCGACCTTTGCGTAAAGCTGTGCCGTTGCCGAAAGCAGGCCATATTCGCTCGTACCAGGACGCGCAGCCAGGCGGTCAGCAACTTCTTTTTGCAACATCAACACGAACGTGTCAAAAAAAGTTCTATGCTCAAACAGCCGTAACAGGATTTCCGAGGTGATGAAATAAGGTATATTGCCGACCACGCTCACCTTCTCCGGTGCCTGTTCCATTCCCGGACGCGTACTTCCTGGTTTTGGTCCGAACAAGGTCTGGAAGTCAACCGCCAGGATGTCGCCTTCAATAATCTCAACGTTCGGCGTCAGAGAAAACTTCATCCGGAGTTGTGCTGCCAAGACGCGATCCGTTTCGACGGCAATGATTCTTCGGGCGCGCCGGACGAGCAGGGAGGTAAGCACTCCCCGGCCGGGGCCGATTTCGAGCACAGTCGCCCGCGACAGGTCGCCCAGGGCTTCCACAATGCGAATGGTCGCAACCGTGTCAGTCAGAAAATGCTGTCCCAACTTGGGCTTCTTCTGCGGAACCCGGGCGCTTGATGCTTTCATTGACCCTCGTTCGTCCTGCCGATTAGACTTGTCACGCACGCCTCTCAAAGGAGGCGGCGGCATCTCGCCAATATCATAACGCGCGAGAACTGCAAGCACCGGCTGGAGCTTCTGGCTCATGCACATCGCGTTCGTAGCTTCCGAGTGCGTTCCTTTTTCAAAGACCGGCGGATTGGCAGATGTGGTCGGTGCGTTGCCACGCGCGTTGGCTGCAGCCGGCCATGAAATCAGCGTGTACATACCTCGCTATCGGCTGACCCGAATTAGCGAGGAGCGCACCGTCGTGCAGAGCATCACGGTTCCATTCGACGACCGCTATAGGTTCTGCTCGATCCTCAGCGGGGCCGGATATCCTGGCGTTCGCTTCTTCTTCGTAGATTATCCGCCCTTCTTCGATCGTGATGGACTCTATGGCACCGCTGCCGGAGACTTCCCGGACAACGCTGAACGCTTTGCCCTTTTCTGTCGTGCTGTGCTCGAAGCATCCAAAATTCTAGGTGTGCCGGACATTTTTCATTGTCACGACTGGGAATCAGCTCTCCTTCCCATTCTGCTTCGGACCCAATATGTAGAAGATCCAGCGTTCCTCAACACCGGACTGGTTTTCACAATTCACAATATGGGATATCAGGGCCTGTTTCCGCCAGAAATTTTGCCCCTCCTGATGCTCCCCTGGGACCTGTTTACCATCGCAAAGATGGAATACTTCGGAAACGTGAACTTCCTCAAGGGCGCGCTGGCTTATGCGGATATGGTCACAACCGTGAGCCGCAAATATGCTCAGGAGATTCAGACTTCCGAGTTTGGATTCGGCTTAGACGGAGTTCTTAAGGAGCGGGCGCAGACGGTTACTGGAATTCTGAATGGCGTGGACTACGAGGAATGGAATCCGGAAACCGACAAATACATTGCCGCACATTACTCCGCGAATGACCTCACAGGAAAGCAGGAATGTAAGCGCGACCTGTTGGCAGCTGCAGGCCTGAATGCAGACACCAATTTTCCTGTAATCGGAATCGTTTCGCGCTTTGCCGCGCAAAAGGGCTTCGATCTGATCGGCCAGATCGTGGACCGGTTAGCACTCGAAGACATTTTACTCATCGTGCTCGGCAGCGGCGACAAACTCTACGAAGAAATGTTCTTGCGGCTGGCGCGGCGCGTTCCGGGCAAAGTTTCAGTGCGTGTGGCGTATGACAACGCATTCGCCCACAAAATCGAAGCCGGCGCCGATATGTTTCTCATGCCATCGCGTTACGAACCCAGCGGCCTGAGTCAGCTTTATAGCCTGAAATATGGCACGGTCCCTATCGTTCGCGCGACAGGCGGCCTCGACGACACCATCGATCCCTGGGACCCTCGCACGAAGAAGGGGACAGGATTCAAATTTCAGGAATACACGGGCGAGGCGCTGCTGCGCGCGATTCATCAGGCAACGCAGCTCTATCGGGACCAGGACTCCTGGCAAAAGCTGATGCGCAACGGCATGGCAAAGGATTTCTCGTGGCGTGTGTCGGCCCGCGAATATGTCCGAGCTTATGAGCGAGTGCGGCAGCTGCACGCGCAGCCAATACTAGTCTAGGCGATCTTTGGTCTCGGTCGAGGAATTGTTCCAGCACAGCCGAAAAAGCCCCGTAAAGCAAAGTGGCACATCCTTGCGGACATGCCACTCGGCAGAAGAGCCATTCTTTACTGGACTGTAAAATTCAGCTTGTCCAGATAAACGGTGTATGGCGTCCCGGCACTGTTCCCGTCGATCTGATAGTTGACTGTGACGCCATACCAGTTCCTGGAATCCGGCGAGTCATAACGATCAAGCACGGCGGTCTTGCCATTCAGAGTTATCGAATGGAATAACAACTTCCCATCTGACGTCCGCTGAACCTGCAAGATCAAGTGGTTCCAGGCGTTGCTGATTGGATTACAAGGGATGCCGCTCGGGACCCAGTGTCTCCCCTGATTGCTCCAGGTATCCCACTCGTGGCCGCCGGCGATACGGCACTCGTGCCCCCAAATATAACCCTTCCCGCCAAAGAACTGATTAATATCGAACTCCATTCCTTGCGAGACGCTGGCCTTCGAGACCCAGAAGTAAACGTCGTAGGTGAACTTGTGCAGAGAAGGCACCAGCGTCTTCGCATAATCGGGCAGCCCCTGCGAAGAGAAATCCCCAATTAGGTGATTGTTCCAGAGCACATCTCCCCACTGCACCGTTCCCGCGCCATAGACAGTTTTCGTGGAAATGCCATCCATTGAAGGCGAGCCGATGCCCGGTGTCCATGACCATTTGAGTTTCGGTCCGGCTGAGGTGCAACTGCTACATATGCCGAAGCTGGGCGGCAACAATGCATAACCGGTCCAGCCTTTGCCCTTCTGAAGATCCTTGAATGTCCTCCCGGACGAAGCCGACACTGTGAGGGAAATTGGTGTTCCTGTGGAGTGGCCGCAGTTGTCCCACTCCTGGACGAACACGTTGTAGGAACCAGCATTCATTTTCAGATAGGTGTCGAGTTTTGAACCGTTGACCTTATAGGCCAGCGCGTTGGGAGCCGAATAGATGCCGACGGCAGCTACACCCTTCGAACACGCTGAACTTCCAGTCGCCACAAAGTGGACTGGCGAGGCAGAGGTGCTCCCGTTGCCGGGAGAGGACACGGTGACACCTGCAAATGCGGGCAAAGCAAAAATGCATAGACACACGACGACATGGAACTTTACAAAGCTCATTCCAACATCTCCAGTTTTTTGGGTTAAACGACTGCGAAGAGCGCAGCTGAATTGTCGAGATTCTAGGTGCGAGGCAATCTCGCTTCAACGAAAAACGTATGTAGAACGAATCAGAAGTACGTAAGAGGAAAAACTTAGTCTGAGCTAAGCTGCACGGAACGGCAACGTCCGATCAGATTAATATTGGTCTAGGCAACCATGGCAGAGTGTGTCAGGACCGTTTTTCACGTGGACATGGATGCCTTCTTCGTCTCCGTCGAAGAATTGTTCGACCCATCTTTGCAAGGCAAGCCCGTGGTCGTGGGCGGACAGCGGCACGAGCGCGGTGTAGTTTCGGCAGCATCTTATGAAGCGCGAAAATTCGGTGTGCACTCGGCGATGCCGCTCCGCACTGCAGCCAGACTCTGCCCCCAAGCGATCTTCGTGGACGGACATCCAGATCGCTATCGCGATTGTTCGGAAAAAGTGTACTCCGTGCTCACCTCGTTCTCTCCGCAGGTAGAGATGGTTTCTATTGACGAAGCCTATCTCGACATGTCAGGCACCAGAAGATTGCACGGTCCGCCACTGCTGGCCGCCCACAAACTGCACCAAAGGATGAAAGCGGAAACGCAGCTCAACTGTTCGATCGGAATTGGTACGTCGCGCCTGATTGCGAAAGTTTGTTCCGGCAAAGCCAAGCCACATGGTGTGCTCTATGTGGTGCCCGGACAAGAGACAAGATTCCTTGCGCCCCTTGACGTGCGAGACATTCCCGGCGTCGGCAAGGTAACCGAGCAGAAATTGCAGTCCCTTGGAATTCGCACCGTCGGCGACATGGCGCGCAAAGAGGATACGTTTCTCGACGAACATCTAGGCAAGTGGGGGCTTGCACTGGCCGGCAAAGCCCGCGGCGAGGATGCTGGGGCATGGTTCGCAGGTGAAATTGGCGATCTTGATGCCGCGAAATCCATCAGTCACGAGCACACTTACAACGAAGACACTGCGGACATCGCGCAAATCGAAGCTACCCTGATGCGACTGTCAGAAATGGTCGCGCGCCGCCTTCGCGAACAAAAAGTACATGCGCGCACTCTGCAACTCAAGCTGCGCTATAAAGACTTCACGACCATAACGCGCGCCCACAGCGTGGAAATGCCGACTCAACTGGACAACGAAATCTTCTATGAGGTTCGCAAGCTGTTTCACGCCAACTGGCGGCCGGGTTCCCAGGTGCGCCTGTTGGGAGTGCAGGCATCGTCGTTTTCGGCCGAGAGCTCGCAGGCTGATCTGTTGTCGGGGCAGGCTCGGGACAAGTGGCAGCAAGCGCTCTCCGCAGTGGATCGCGTCCGAGAAAAGTTCGGCGAGTCCAGCGTCAGGCTCGGCACTGGAATGAAAGGCGGCTTCCGCGAACGCACGCACGAGAATCCCGCAGCGCTTCCGGGGAAATCCAAACCACCGAGTCAGTAATCGGACTATGGCGGAGGATTGAGAAAGCAAGCCGACGGGCTAGCCACGTTTTGTGACGGCAGAGTAGGCGGTGTTTTCCATGGAATGTTTGTGAAATCGAAGAACCCCTGCGCGGTGGAATCATCCTCCATCCCGAACTGCGCGGCATCGCGGGCGTTTAAGTTACTCAACCCAAACCTGGTTTCAACCAGCTTCAGAATTGCCGTGTAGTCGCGCGTTTGATGCGACACAAAGTTAGATTTTGAAAATGGCGAGACGACAACGAGGGGTACCCGATAACCGGTGTACGTAAAATCGCAAGTCGGACCGGCGGCTGGATTTTGGTAACAAGGATCGCTTGGGAAGAGATCCTTTGGCGGAATGCCATCAGGGCTCATCGTAGGCACGGGCGCCACATGATCATAAATCCCGCCGTGCTCGTCCCACGTGAGAATGAAAACCGAATCTGCCCAACTCTTCCCAGCAGGGCTGCAAGGATTCGAAGGCTGGCTATTCACGCCGCACATGACCGCGTTGATTAATGTGGAAACGTACTTAGCGCCTGACTGAATGCTGCAGCACGGTGCGACTCCAGGTGGCGGATCGTTATCAATTGGGTGTTCATCCAGACCTGCATCTGACGCAGGCTCAATCTCGGCGATGGCCGGCAAGGTGCCGTGGACGGCATCGGTATAAAACTGCCCAATGTTAACGATGTTGTTGGTATATGCGCTGGGGTTATTCTTAATGGTGATGCCCAACGTAAAGTCATGAAGATAGCTGAAGCGGATCAGACAGGCAGGATCGGTGTCTGCAGGAGGCGTCGCGCAAGGTGTGCCCGCCGGGTTGACGTAGATTTTCCAGCTGATGCCAGCATTCTGCGCCTCTTCAAAAATTGTTGGACTCGGAAGCGGAGCCGTGTCAAGGGGCGGATTCGCTCCGCGCTGATACACGTAGCCACTCGAAGTGGCAGCAATCAGATATTCGCGATTCGGCGGAGTGCGCGTCATGACCGGAGCAAACCAGGTGTCTGAAGTCGAAAACGTCGTTGCAAGAGCGTAGTAGTAATTGAGGTCGGTGCCGTCGTAATACCCCATTGCACGGTGTCCGTCTACATCGAACATTGGAGCGAAATTCCCCTTGTTGTCTACATGCTGTCGTGCAAAGTTGGCCGTGGCATCCACGAAGCCATCGAGCATTGCCTGAGGCGAAGTGGGAGCATGAACATTCCAAGCACGGTGCGCTTCAGCCCACGAAGGACTGAGATTTTCTATGCACAGGCTTGTAAGGTGGAATGACGCTACAGGAGGGCTCGCCGAATCAATCTGGCAGAACAAGTTTGGCGGATAGGGAAATGCCGGATCACAGCCCGGATTGACGGGCGCAGCCGCAGGATTTGCGGGCGGCGTGAATTGCGCAAGGCCGTCGAATTGCTGGTCAGGAACTCCGGCGCTGGCCCAATAGCCACGCATCGCACCAAAATAGCTATCGAACGAGCGGTTTTCTTGCGCGAGGAAAATAACGTGGTTGATGCTCTGCAGCGACGCGCCGAACGCGGCCGTCGCCGTTGCGGTGTTCCCCGACACGGTAACAGGGCAGGGATTGCTGGTTCCGCTGCACCCTGTTCCGCTCCAGCCGGCGAAGATGTATGGATTCGTTGGGGAAGCCGTTAGAGTGACTTGAGCAGTCAACGGAAAATCAAAAGTGCACGCGGTTGCGGGACAGTCTATTCCTGGAGGACTGCTCGTCACAGCTCCGCTTCCCGCTCCGGCAGTCGTAACGGTAAGCTGGAAATCTCCTTTTGGAATGGGCACGACCCCTACACAACCGCCCAGAACGGCAATGAACACGGTTGTGCAACCGAGTGCACATAGTCGTCCTAACATGGATGTTCCTCTTAGTGGCGCGCACTATGATGAAGGCTGTGCAAATCTGGTTGGTTTGCGTCCGGGGGCCAGGATTACGCTCGACGCGGCATTTGTGATAATTTTTGGAGGGTACCGAGCACCCAACTTCCGACTTCGGCTAATTTTGCATCTTAAAGTACGGCAGCAACACAGAGAGACATCGCTTCCGCTATGAGCACACGAATTACTGCAGGCCTTCGGGTTCTGAAGTTCTGTTGTTGTGTTTTTCTAACCCTTCCTCTGTTTTATTCCTCGGCATTCGCGGAGACCTGCTTTACCTCCGACGATATGGACGCCGCGACGCGCACGGCCATTCAAGCCACCGCAACCAAGTTTTTTGACATGGTTACACGTGGCGATTCAGCCTCCTTAAAACAGAATTCGATTCCCGGAGTCGCGGGCGATTTTGGATGGATTGAAGGCACGATCAAAGATAACCAGGCGAACCTGGCTGGCGCGCATGCAACGCCTCGCGCTCCATTTCTTCTCAAAGCCGAAGGGACCGCCGCGGTTCCGAAGGCGGAATTTTTGTGCGGCATCTTTGGCGCCGGCGGACAGACCACAAACAGCGCCGAGTTCATTATTCCCAAACTTCCTCCCGGCAGTTACGGGATCATAACCCTGGACATTTCCGGCCAGAAGGCGCCGATGACACTGTCGTTCGTTCTGCAGCAGCAAGGCACGGATTGGAAGATGGGTGGCTTTTTTTTGCGTGACACTCAGGTTGCAGGCCATGATGCCACCTGGTTCCTGGACCACGCCCGAGCCTTCAAAGGCAAAGCTCAAACCCACAACGCTTGGTTGTACTTCGTCGAGGGAAGGGAACTTTCTATGCCGGTACCGTTCATGTACACGCAGGCCACCGACAAACTCTACGACGAAGCACAGAGCGTAAAGCCGTCCGACTTGCCGTTGAACGGCGGGACCTCCGATCTTACTTCTCCCGATGGAAAGACGTACAAACTCTCCGCCTTGTTCCCGACCACCGTGGGTCAGGAGCTTCATCTGGTGGTGAAATTCCAGACGGCTAGCGTCGCCAACACGGGCGATACGTTCCAGGAATGCATGGCCGTCATGAAGGCGCTTCTGCTGAAATTTCCTGAACTACGCGATGCCTTCGATGGCATTGTCGCGCGCGCGGTAGAACCATCGGGCAAAGACTACGGCGCTCTCATGCACATGAAAGACGTCAAATAAATTCGCACCGTTTTCGCTTGCTGCATTTTCATCCTACGGTTGTTCTACAAGCTTTTTTCGTTCAGATTGAGCGATTATTCCGGTTGGAATAGTGTTTCTTTTCCTGCCGCAACAGTTCGCAATCCTCATCTGATCTTCGTCATTTCGTGAAAGGTGAAGTGATGAAGTACGCCGTCGTTCTTACCGTAATTTTCCTCGTCGGCTCTGTAATTGTTTTCGCCCAACTACCACCTCAAGCCTCTTCTGCGGGCATGCTTGGAGAAGCCCCATCCGCCGCTATGCCTGGGACTGCGAGAATGCTTCTGCTGAATGGAAAGGTCACAACCGAGGCGAATTCGCCGCCGCCCGAGAGCGTGAACATATCGTTGGTGTGTGGCAACACAGAAGAGATGGCGCACGCACATTCCGACTCCAAAGGGTACTTCAGTATTAGCGCGCCGTCATCCGACCACAATTCGGCGTCCTACCCGCCGCAAGTAGTGAAGGATGGGTCATCCTTAATCGATTTGGGAACGTGCGAACTAATCGCAGATCTCGCCGGATACAAGGCTGAGCCGTTGCGTCTCACTCGAACTGGAGACATCGGGGCCGTCAATGTGGGCACGATTGTGCTGCGCGGCGCCGCGCCAAACCAGCCATTCACCGTGAGTCTTACGTCACTCGCCGCACCTGATAAAGCCAAAGCCGCGTTCGAGAAAGGCGAGGAGCAGAAGAAAAAAGGGAAGTGGTCTGCTGCTATGGACTCATTCAGAAAAGCCATCGCCGCATACCCGAAGTACGCACTTGCATGGCTGGAACTGGGGCGTGTGCAAGCGACGCAGAAAGACTTTGTGGACGCCCGGCAGTCCTTTCACGAATCCGTTACGCAGGACTCAAAGCTCGCCGATGGCTACGTTGAACTCGCGCATCTGGCGGCACAGCAGCAATGGCAAGAACTTGCAGGCGCGACGGATCATTTAGTGCAGATTCATCCCGAGACGGCGGAATATTGGTTCCTGAGTTCCGCTGCGAACTTCAATCTCGGAAATATAAAGCAAGCGGAAACGAGCATCACCAAAGGGATACGCCTCGATTCCTCGCACCAGTTGCCACAACTGGAGTATCTGTACGGACTGATTCTTGCGCGCAAGCAGGATTACCAATCGGCAGCTGAACACGTAAGCCTTTATCTCAAGTTATCGCCACAGGCCCCGGATGCCAAGGATGCTCAGCGGACGCTTGAGGAATTGAAGAAACGCGCTCAACTCGCCACCCGCTAAGTACGACAAAATGCGTGATCTTGCTGCGGGTAACCGAAGCGCGGTTACAGCCGGCATCTTTACCCTTCTAAGGGCGCCCTTTAATCTGCAACCCATGAAACTGAACGCGCTGGTGATGTCTCGCAGTCACAGCTCGATCCGTGTGCTAGTCGCGGCATTCGCCGAGCTGGGCATCGAATATCGTATTTCGCCGTCGGCTTCAGAGACCATGGAGACGCTGGCCACGGATCATCATTCGGCGCTCATTGTTGATTTTGACCTTCCGCACGCGGTTCAGGTTGCCAAAGTCGCCCGTGCCGCATCGGCAAAGCGCCGTCCAGTGCTGTTCGGAATGATTGGTTCGACCACACCAATCGGCAGTGTGTTTCAAGCGGGCGCAAATTTCGTCTTGTACAAGCCCCTCGATCCCCTGCAAGTTCTGCACTCGTTGCGCGCTGCGCAAGCATTCATGCGTGAAGATCGCCGTGGTTCATCCCGCCACAAAAGCGAGACCCTGGCCTACTTGCAGCTTCCCGCGGGAACTACGCCGGCATTGGTGCAGGAGGTTACCGAGCATGGCCTTTCATTACAGGCGGCGGAAGCGATGCTGCCGTTGCGAAATGTGCGGCTGAGATTCTTGCTTCCGGGGACTACGCAAGTTGTGCACGCGAACGCTGACTTCATCTGGGCTGACGGCGAAGGCCGCGCTGGCCTCTTCTTTAGCGACATGGCTGTTGCCTGCCGTCGCGATCTGCAGGCATGGCTCAAAAAACGTGGGGTCCGCAAATCGGAAGCGGTGCGTTCACTTCTCGAACCGCAGAGTCGCCGCGCGTTGGTCGCCGCTCACTAGCCGCATCGAGGGTTCAACTCTAAGCCAGTGACGGCGCCTCTGCTATTCTCCGATTGGTGACATCATCAGATCTGACATCTCTCTCCGCTTGTCAAATGGCACAGCAGATTCGCGCAAAGAGGCTGTCGCCCGTCGAGCTTCTGGACGCCCATCTCGCGCGCATTGAAAGATTCAATCCCAAAATCAATGCTTTCGTTCACGTAGATGCGGATCGCGCGTTAGATCAAGCGCGAGCTGCCGAAGTCGCTGTCATGCAAAATCACCATCTTGGTGGTCTTCACGGCGTTCCCATCAGCATAAAGAGCTCGATCAGTGTTGCCGGGATGCCCTACGAAGCGGGGACCAAACTGCGAGAGGGCGTGGTTGGCCAGACCGACGCTCCGCTTGTCAGCCGTTTGCGGAATGCGGGGGCGGTCGTACTCGGAGTGACCAACACTCCGGAATTTCTCATGGCGTGGGAAACTGACAATCTGCTCTATGGGCGCACCAATAATCCCTGGGATTTGTCACGCACCGCCGGAGGCTCCAGCGGCGGCGAGGCGGCAGCCATTTCGTCCGGGTGTTCAGCGGGTGGCGTCGGCAGCGATGGAGGCGGTTCTATTCGGGTTCCCGCCCATTTCTGCGGAATTTGCGGGTTGAAACCGACGCCAGGACGCATTCCCGCCCGCGGACACTTTCCACAATCAGTCGGACCATTTGCCCTACTGGGGGTCGTGGGTCCCATGGCAAGGCCTGTTGCCGATGTGAAGCTGCTATTTGAAATCATGCAGGGCCCCGACATTGGCGATCCCTCCGCGGCGCGGGTCCCAGTGCGGTGGCCTGACCGAAATCAACTGAACAAATTGCGAATCGGATACTTTGAAAGTGATGACCGCACTCCGGCGACTGCGGAAACTCGCTCAGCCGTACATCAAGCCGCCGAGGCCTTGCGCAGTGCTGGATTTGATGTAGAACCATTCTGCCCTTCAGGCCTCGAGAAAGCACGCCAGCTCTGGTGGCAGTTTTTTGGCATCGCTGGAGGTATGTTGCTCGGCCCAATGTTGCGTGGCTGCGAATCCGAACTCAGCCCGATTCTCAAGGAGTTCAACGGCTGGGTCGCAGCTGAAAATCCTCACACCGCGCAAACACTCCTAGACACCTGGATTGAACGCGACCTCGTGCGCATGCAGGTCTTCGAACAGATGGAAAGATTCCCTGTGCTACTTTGTCCAGTCGCTGCAGTTCCTGCGTTCCGTCATGGTGAGCGGAGATGGCAGGTGGAAGGCAAGACAGTCGAGTATCTCGATGCCTGGAGCTACTGCGAATGGTTCAACCTACTGGGGATGCCGGCGGCGACAGTACCGGTTTCCCGCAGCCCAGAAGGTCTTCCGATCGGCGTTCAAGTTGTCGCCAGGCCGTGGGAAGAGGAGTTGGTTTTGTCAGTTTCCGAACTCATCGAAGCGGGCTGTGGCTTCAAGCTCCCTCCGGCTTGTTCGTGAATGGAAACGCGGATTTCTTTACTGGCCTGTTTTCGGCCACCAGTGTTCCCGGGTGGAACATCATTTGCCACTGTCCTGTGTGCTGTATCCAAATCGAGCTGCGCAAAGAGTACTTCTCACCTTTTCGGTCCGCCGATTCAGCCCGCGCCCGATAGGTAACCAATGCAGCGTCCAGCGCAAGCTCGACTACTCGAAATTCTTCAATGGTCAATTGGGCTGGAAGTTGTCTGCTCAACTGGTAGAGTACCTGCTTCTTGTCATACGTCCGCCCGCTGCTTCCAAATTCCACAAAGTTATCGGCCAGCATGGGGGCCAGCATCTCAGGCGTACGGCGAAGAGCTGGATCGAGTAATTTCTTTTCCAACTCGAGCAACTGTTCGGAGAGAGGTGCCATTCTCGAGGACTGAGCTGAGTCTGACCACGTTTATACTCTTCCGCAAAAACATTGAAAGACGCCAAGGTATATGGGTACTCCCAACGGGCCGCGATGCGCTGAGCATATGCTTTCCGGTCACCTTTGCGCGAACCTTTCTAGTCTTTTTCCATTATTGATCGCCACTTCTCGTGGGACTACATTCCTCAACACTTGGGTTGGAGTCTTTTTCTAGGCTACTTGTGCGAACTTCGCCGACTGCGCCCGCCAATCCCATGCCAACTTCCAGTGCTGGAGGCAAGTGTGCTGAAGAGTCTTGCTCTCATTCTTGTTCTTTCGATCGCAGCAGCGGGGCAAAGTAACTATGCGGTCTTGACCGGCAGCATTTTTGATCCGCAACAGCATCCCATCGTGGGCGCCAGCGTGAACCTTACGTCATCGGCCACCGGCGCGGTGCGTCATACGGTGACCAATGCCTCGGGTCTGTATGAAATTCCTGGACTCCAGCCGGGGAGTTACGAACTGCGTGTGACTGCGCCGGATTTTGGCACGTCGGCACAGCCGTTGCAGCTCGAGGTAGCGCAACGCCTCGCCGTTGATATCCGCTTGCAGGTTGAATCCAGAAAAGAAGCCGTCGAAGTCAGCAGTGTACCGGAAGCGATTCACACCACCGAGGCCTCGGTTGGCGAGGTCATCGAACCAACTTCGGTTCAAAATCTTCCACTCAACGGACGCATGCTGATTGACCTGGTACTTACGGTTCCTGGCGCACACGTCAGCCACGGCGCACAGACTGGGAATATGAATCCTCTTTATTGGCGTCCGGGACAACGCTCGGCGGTGAGCGTAGGCGGCAGCCGTCCCAACGGCAATTATTTTCTGCTTGATGGCACTACCAATACTGATCCCACCTTTAATACCCAGAACCTCAGCCCATCGCCAGACGCAGTCCAGGAATTTAAAGTCCAGACTGGCAGCTATTCAGCGGAGATGGGTGGCGCCGGCGGCGGCCAGATCAACATTGTGACGCGCGGCGGCAGCAATCAGTACCACGGCACGGTTTATGAATTCCTGCGCAATGGGTTCATGGATGCTTCGTCGTTCAATGACATGGGAAACAATCACATGGTGCAGAACGATTTTGGCGCGTCGTTCGGCGGACCTATTGCGCATAACCGGACCTTCTTTTTCGTGAACTACGAAGGCTTCCGGCATGCCATGGCTGACACCATGATTGACACGGTGCCCACCCCGCAGGAGATTGCGGGCGACTTCAGTCAGGCCGGTCTCAACGGCGCCCCTGTTCACATCTTCGACCCGGCGAATGGCCGTGCAGAATTTCAGTACAACGGCAACTTTGACGTCATTGATCCCACTCGCATCAACCATGCGGCGCAACTCTTTCTGCAGACTTACATTCCGCAGCCCAATGCGATGCCGGGCATGACGATGCCTTGCGGCTCCGCGATGATGGGCATCCCTGCACCGGGCTCAGGAGCCGACTGCAACAACTACATGGACGTGCGCAATGAGTTGCAGGTCAATGATCAGGGAACCGTCCGCATTGATCAGGTATTTGCTAATGGTGACAGCTTGGTCGGGCGTTATTCGCTCAGCGCGGAAAGTGGCTTCACGCCTGGGGAAATGCCGCCCGGCGGGGTAGGTTCGCTCCTGCCCGGCTTCGGCTCGTTCAACGATAACTATTCCCAGCAAGGCAACATCTCCTGGAACAAAACCCTCGGCTCGACCCGCGTGAATACCGCCGCAATTACATTCTCACGGCTCGCGATGCATCGTTTCAACGAAAACGCCTACACCAATGACATCGTTTCCCAGCTCGGAATTCAAGGCATAGGATTTGGCGGCACCGGGGCCTTTGGCGCGCCTTTCTTCAACGTGCAGGGCTATTCGCCCATGGGTGACAACTATTCTGCCACCCCGATGAAATCCTGGGACACAATCGGGGAAGCGCGCGATACCTTCAGCTGGCAAAAAGGACGCCACAGCCTGAAGTTCGGCGCGAGCTATCGCCGCTTCATTTGGCCCATGTGGGGATTCTTCCAGAATCGCGGCTACTATCAGTT
>Ga0209056_10002084_pt1 | contig 21754 bp, 28 predicted proteins | sample GraSoiAngelo_114_FD_185876 | JGI IMG/M metagenome (GOLD analysis project Ga0209056, IMG submission 185876) | Grasslands soil microbial communities from the Angelo Coastal Reserve, California, USA - 14_0903_13_40cm (SPAdes) (version 2) | ecosystem: Environmental > Terrestrial > Soil > Grasslands...
TCGCGATTGGAACAACCGTTCATTAGAAGGTATGAGAAGACAGACGCTCCCATAGAGTGTCGGACGCTACGTTTATTCCTGTCGAGTGGCATAGAACTCTTGGCGAAAACTGGTTGAAAACAAACAACTCTTGCACCATTCCTCCGAGTCCACACTGACCATATTTGTTTCAGAACCAGATTCGGTGAATCAAAGCCTTGAACAACACCGGAGGGTGAAAGTGAAGAGTGAAAGTGAGAACTCGATTCAGCTTTGAGTAGAGCCTGAGCCTACTCCTTTCTTCAAACGGTAGAAACTAGACCATGCAGCCTTACCGGTTTGCGCCTTCGTCTCATCATCGTTGGATTCTGTTTTCTCATCGAAATTGTCCACCGACTGTTCGGCTTGGGTCAAGCCAACGAGCTAGGGCCATACGCCTCTCTGGTAAGTTGGTCCGCCTCTTCGTTCTCCTCTCTCTGGGAATCCATCGAAACCTGAGTTTGGAGAACCGGGCGCACAAGCGAACCGCCTCAAGATATTTTTCGCGGTATAATCCTTTTCGGAACTTCCAGTTTCCACTCATCTGATTCACTACCAGAGCGGAATCGCTTCGCACTTCGATGACGGAATTTTCCTGCTTCTTCGTCAAAAGAAACTCCAGGGCTTCGCAGAGCGCTGCATACTCGGCCACGCTATTGCTCATCGCAGGGCCCTTGCCCACAAGCCCTGACTTCCTGGCGAGAACACTGTCAGAATTATCTCTAATCACGTAGCCAAAGGTGGCTGTGCCTCCAGGGTTGACTGGTTCGCAAAGCCCATCGATATGAACAACAATCATCCGGCTCAACACGCGACCGAAAGCAACTAGCGCTTAATTAGCGCCAGGTGACAACACAAAGTTGGGGACGCTGGAGGTTGGGGACAATGCTTGTAGACATCCAGGTTTGTCGTGTCGACAAGCCCAGGATATGTCGATGGGTGAAGAATGCTGTCATCGACACACGTGCGACAGTCTCAGCTATTCCCGTGGACGTGGCCCATGAACTAGGGATAACGTTCCCGCGTCGTCGAGAGTTCCAGCTCGCCAACGGGAAAAAGGTCGCAAGACCCATAGGAGCCGCTGTGATCAGGCTTGAAGACCGGTCGGCCGCAGACGACGTCATCACAGTTCCGACAGGAGCACGTGCAACTCTCAGCCTCTGTGCGCTTGGGGGAATGGGATACGAGGTTAACCCGAAGACCGGACGCTTGAAAAAGCTCGACGCGGCGCTACTCCTCTAATCCCTGGCAAGGAATCGAAATCAAGCTAAGGTTAGAGCCTTACTATTTGTCCACCTTTCGCAAGAAGCTGAACGTCCGATCGCGTTTTCTCCAGCGTTACCCTAAGCAAGCCAAGTTCTGACTGGAGCCTCAAACCTTCACATCGGATCGTCTTGTGCTCATGCCTGATGGATTGAAGGAAGAACTCAGGTCTCTTACTGCTTGTCCAGTGTCTCAGTTCTTCTTGTTTGTTTCTCAACTCGTGTTGGTTTTGTTCCAAGAGGACGAGGGCGGCACCCAGCTTCCGCGCCTGGTCTTCATGCTCGCGTAGTGCCTCTCCGAAAGTGATTATGTGGGCCATTCACGCCATCAATTCCATCAGCTTCTTCCTGCATTTCAAAATCGTCTCTTCAAGCAACTCGACCTGTCCGGTCAGTTTCCGATTGTATGACAGCAAGCTTCGCCGGTATCGGCGGGTCTCCCATTTCCAGGGTTTCCCGTTAGGCTGTTTTCTACCATCCCAATTCAGCTCCTGCACGAGGTTTCGAGCTTGTTGTAACTCGATGGATACCGCGCCAAGTTGCTTTGCACGGTTGACCAGCTCTTGGACTAATCTTTCTCTGTTCATCGCCCGCATAACCACATCGTTTAGACGTGTTTTCATAGGCTCTTGGTTCGAGCGGTGCAGGCTAGAAAAGCGAGAAGCTCAGGTTCTCGCTAAACCCTCGCCGCGCCAACCCTCTGAATTGAAGGTTTGGAGCGGTCTTTGCCCAACCTCTCATCTTCAACGAGTACAAGCTTCCAGCTCTTCAAATGTGAGTGCGGTCGTTTGCAAAAGCTGGACCCACATTTCTCGCAGACGGCGACAGGAATCGCTGGTGTCATGAGCCTTGCCTGGCGGGGGCTCGATGGTCAGCTCATGATTACCAGAGGAACTCCAGGGCTGGTGCTACAGAGAGGGCTGATCGTTACTCTGTGAACAGTTTTTGCAGAGATTCAAGTCTCTGATTGAACTCTTCCAGGGACTCGACACGAATGATCGATCCAACGCGGTTTCTTAGACGGGTCCTTAACGCCTCAATTTCCCCAAGCGCCTGTTCTCGTTTGCTCTCGTCCATTTCTTTCACCATCAAATCAAAGTGGCCGTCAGATTTACCGGACGCGTATCTTCCAGGAAGAAGTTCAAACCATAGCCGCTGCCGTCGGTGTTGAGATATCGAGGGTTATGCCATTTGCCGATCTCGTCGCGATACCCTGGAATCTCAATTGCAGCTAGTTTCTTGGGTGCCACGGCGGCAACTGGGGGTTTTGTGGCGAGCGCGGCAGCATACCCGATGCCGAGGCCGAGCCCTAGCAAACCCAAGCCAATAATCGCAGCGTTTTCTCGATCCATTACTATTCTACCCCCTCTACCCGTGTTGTGGATAAAAGGCTAAGCTTAGTTCAGTCACGGCTAACCCGCACAAACAATGGATGCGGCTCTGAATCCACCGTGATTCTTGGCCGTTTTACCTTGTGATAATGTTTCAAATGGGTAACGAGATCTTCTTCTGCGTCGGCCTGCGATCTAGACAAGGCCGTGGGTAGAAACGTTTTACAGAGATCGCACCAGTTGAAGCAGGCGTTAACCTCGGTTATGGAGACATGTCCGTGGATCTCAGCCAATTGGCGGGCCCTCATCCTTGTCCTTCTTGTTGCTTGTCTCTCCTGAGGAGTTCTTCAGTGAGTACGCTGAGCCACACGATGGACATACCCAGCGTCCCTGTGAAGACTGCTCAATTTTCAAAAGCTCCGCTCGGGAGAAATAGGACGTCCTCTTACAGCTACTGCAAGTGAACGAAAATCGTTCTTCCATCGGGTTTTGGAGTTGTGCCTGGGCGGCTGCTGCCGGTGCCTTCGCAGCCGCCTGGACAACGGGGTTCTTATCAGCGCCAATACTGCGGCCAATGCCGCGGCCAAATTCCTTGATAATGGGCGATTCGAAAGCCCTCGAAAGAGTCGACGTTATGTTCTTGACAAACTCGGATTGGCGCTTGTCCTTCAGATCCTCCCGTTTCATTTCGATTGCACGTTGTTCGCGGGCATTTTGGCTGTGCAATTTAGCAAGGGTAACTTCTGTTGGCTCAGGCTCTCGCGGTCCCCAACCGAGAGCGTCCGCGGTTCCTCTAAGCTCCTGTAGGTACTGTACGGGATCTCTGTTCTGACTTTTGAGAAGATCGATTTGTGACTGAAGCGCCTGTCGGGTCCCCTCATTCACCTCCTTGTACAATGGAGCGATTGCCGCGATCGTTGCCAGTGGATCACTATTGTTGGTGGACTTGGCTGCGTCGATTCCGACTTTGACAGCGTTCACCATTGCACCCGCCATAGCCGCAGGGTCCGACGACTGAGGTTGAGGCTGTTTCGCCATGTTAAGCATGCTGATAACTTCGGCTACGTCTTTGATCGTGAGACTTGCTTGCTGTCCTCCGTTCATCAGTCTCGAAAACAATAAGGACTGCGTCGTAGGATCGGAGCCGGCGGTTGCCACAACGTCCAAGTAAGGAGTTACCTTTTCCATATACTGCTGGATTTCCTCTGGAGTTCGGCCTGCCGCAACTAGGGAACGAATAATCAGCGATCTTTGCTCGACTAGCGTTGACGGGTTGACCTGCACAGCCCTAGATGATGAGGATTCGTCGCCAAGGCCTTTCGAAAACTCCCTGACTTCGAGACCCGAGATCCGGGCTTCCTTGATCCGGTCCAGTGGCGATCGTCCAGATTTTCCAGGACGGATCGGACTACCTGGTGCCCCGTCGCCAACCTCCGGATCCAAGCCGGATAGTTTCGCACGGGTCTCCTCTGCCTGCAACCAGTTGCGAGCAATTTCTCTTGCTCTTCGGCTCCGCTCCAATTCTGCGCTTGTAATTCTCTCACTTGACATGTTATGAATCCTCAGCCTTGACGCCGTTGTTTGCGGCTGCGTAGTCCGAATACTCTTTCTGAACTGAGAAGAATCTTGTCACAATCCAGAGGTAGCGTCGAAACGTTTGATCTTTCTCCTCAGGTGTCCCGCCTGGAATATTTGCTGTCCAGAACTCTAGTCTTTCGAGCTGTGGAATCAAGTAATACTCGAAAAAATCTGGAAAGTTGCTGAAGCCCCGTCTCCGCATGTCCCGACCTAGGACCAACAGAAGCTGACTGATCGTTTCTGAGTCAGTCACAGGTAATGGCGGACGGAAACGTTCAGCCTGGTAGGACCCACTGTATCCGGTCCTGTATTCATCACCATTCAGTCGGTCTTGAGCTTCTTCTGGAGGCTTCGACTTTTGTTCAGCCACAACTTCCACGATCTTGGGAGGAACAGCCGTAACTGTCCGGTTTGGCGGTGGATCTGAGCCCGGTGTTGTCGAAGAGACACTCTCCGGTTCTGTAGAAGCTATGTGACGAGTGAGACCCTCAACATGCTTGTAAACAGTCGAGCGCGATGCACCTGTAACCTTGCTTATTTGGTCTACATCAAGACCCAATGTCTCGTAATCATACCTGATCGCTTCGATCTGACGAGGGTTCAAAACACCTGGTCTTTCGACTGGCTCGACTTGAGCCAGGCGTGGACTGATGGAACTAGTCGAGATGGACGTAGAAACATCAGTTTCCACATTGTTTGCGTCCACTAATTTTTCACGCTTAGATCTAGTAGGCCGTGATCTAGACGCGGTCTTCCCTCGTGATTCCGTCTGTCCGTCCGTCTGTCCACCCTCATGCGAATGAGCTTTCGTAGACTCTTTCAATTCTACGTGTCCACACCGTTCCTTCTGGGGGTTTCTACGGCTCCACGACCATCTCCCCTGTCGTCTTTGCTTCCGTTCGCAAACATCTGAAGCGCGAGTTTTGTCAGTGCATAATGGGAAACATGCTTGCCGTTAGGTCCAATTTTGAGTTCGATGGGTCTACCGTCGATTGACAATTTACCCTCGGCTTGAAGTTTCAACGCTCGCCGCTGGATTGCAGCGTCGAGATCGCTGTCCACTTGGGTTTGATAATTGGGCATTTTGATAGGTAGCTACAGCTATACGTGTATTGACTATAAAACTCTAAGCTAAGCAACTACGATTTTTTTCGTCAGGATTAGATTAGTTACTGAGTAGAGAGTTGGCTGAAAATGAAATGGTCTTCTTGACAATCTCGTCAACAAAAGCATCGGGAAGATTACCGAGATCAGGAAGAGGTGCGGGCCATTTCCTATCCTTCGGGTGTAGGACAATGACCAAGAATTTCTTTATGCTTTCACCGTGTTGACGGCTAGCAAAAGCAGGGTGACGAAGAAAAACTCGGTTGGACCGTCCATGTCCCGCTTCTTTTCCAGTATTCCACGAGCGCAAAGCTCTCTTAGTAGTGACGATAGGCTCATGATACCTGCGCCTTTTCAGGTGGTCGTAGAACACGGCAAACTTCTCCATACAGATTCGGGTCCGAGGCAATGACAAGGATTTTCGAGACGAATTTTCTTCCCTCTGCGAGAAAGTTTCTGAACTGTGTCTCTCTGTGAACTCTGTGCGCTTCTTCACAGACGATCACCCAGGACTTTAGGGCCCCGGATGGTACTTGCCCAGGATGATAGTTGCGTGTCTTTGCCTGGTTGAGCAGTTCGAAGACGGTTTTTAGTTCGACCTTTGCGATTTCCAGGCTGGCGGCTGGAACGAATCTGATCTGTGTCGAGGTGGGTGCTGTGCTCCAGCGTAGGGCGTAGAGGTCACCAATGGCGATCTTCTTGATGCCTTGGTACTCGCCCGCTACGTCGACGATGAAGACTGGCTGTTTGATCTGAGGGAGTATCGTCTTTACGAACGTGCTTTTTCCCGCTCCAGGTCGCCCGGCGATTTGTATGTTTGAATCGTCAGAAAATACTGTGTCTAGACTAGCCTCGGGGATAACTGGGGTCTTGGTTTCGAAGGCTTCAACAACGACGCGGATCGCTTCGGTTGAGCTTGGCAAACCTAAGCGTTGACGCATGAGTTCGATCCTTGTTTTCTCCCATAAACTCAGACGGACGTTCCCGAACTGACGCTTGAGAGATTCTTCCTTGTCGGGGTCGTTTGCGAGTTCTACTAGAAGTCGGTTGACTAGCCGTCGTTTCTTCTGACTTGGATGTGTTTGTTGCACATTAGCTGTCGATAGGTCCTTAGCGACGGTGAGGGCTTGCAACTATCGGGTGATCCCCAGGGCAAGTGTGAGTCCAAGGGAGCTAAGCATCTCGACATTGTCGATCTTGTCCACTTGGTCTGCTTCAGCACCGAATAAGTTCGTCAACGCGTGATGCAGGGATTCGTGGACAAGAGTGGCTACAATCCAAAATTCCCAGTTTCGGAGGGAGATACGAACGTTGTCGGGGTTGAGTACGACACACGGGATGGTGTAATCGTCATCTTTCAACCCCCAGGATTCTTGGCTCATCAGATGACTTAATTTGACATGGCAGGCGATGGTGCGTTCGCGGCGTTTGTCAGGTGGGCCGGGGTCATAGAGCCGACTGTAGGTTGTGTCGAGGGTAACGAGGCATGCTGTCCTTTTCCTGATGGCGCGCCCTTTGCCTCTATGAGTCTGCATCTTGGGCGGTTCTACTACTGCTTCAGTCAAGATTTCATTCCCAAGGGCGTCTGTCAGCGAGGTATCCTCCCGCAACCGGGTTCAGGGCTCTCTACAACAAGGCCCTCATTCGCTAGCGACTTTACGAGACGATCCACGACCAGTCTGCATTTCAGACACCGTTTCTGATATTTTGCCCGCCATCCCCAGGGCACGACCAAAAACTCCTCTCCACAAACTGCGCAAGATTTGAGCCAGGAGTTGATTTCTGAGCGCGGGATTCCGAAGCTGTTCTGTCCAAACTGTGTAAGGAACTCTCTTGGTGTAAGATTTCGGCCAAAGAATAGTTCCGAAAGAGTTGTCATCTCATCTCCTCGAAACACTTCCGACACACTGGCCACGCGCGTTCTCTGGGATCTGCACGGAGAGGAATGTCTTCAAGTCCGCACCGGCTACAGCGATCCCTGTCTGTCGATCCAGGGGGATCACGAAAATAGCTGCTCCAGGTGCTCCGGGTGTCACCTGTCGTTTTTTCCCTTTCAATTCTAGGGTTTTTCTCGGTGACACCTTCAGGAGGCGTTTTGCCCAGGGTGTCAGGTGTCACCGAATCTAGTGGTTCAGGTGACACCCTGGGTGTCACCGAGTTCAGGGTGTCACTTTTTTCAGGCTGGTTTTCACGTTCAAAATCGGGGGTAGTGACACCCGTGACACCTGTGACACCTTTTTTGGGTATAACCGCCTCTCTCTGTGTTGTATTGTCCGTGACCAGACCTAGCAGGGTCTCGTATGTTGCTCTCTCAGAAGACTTGGTGCCGTCCTCGTTCAGGTCGCCTTGGAGTGCCGGGTGGTAGCGGACGACCAGTTCGTGAAACTCCTGGCCAGTCCGGATACCATAGAGGCTCCCTTTTTTGCCATGTTTCAGCCGTTTGAGCCCAAGCTGTCGAAGATAGGTTTGTCCGACTCTTTGGACACTATACTGTTTCTCGAAGCTTCTGGTGTCGTAGTCGTAGGATTCGCGAAGATGCTCCTCGCCACTGTCATCTCGAACCTCCTGTTTCTCCCGTGTGACGCGATACTGGTCCTTCATTCGTTCCCAAGTAACGTCGTGAACTTGTTTGGGTGTGAAGCTCGCGAGAACCTTGGTATCATTCTGAATGTTGTCTTTGGTGGGTAACTCGATCTGTGCCGTCTTAAGGAACTCTCTGACGACCTCTAGAAGCGATTCGAGAATCTCATGCAGTTCCGCGTAGCTCTCTTGGCGTTTTTCCTTTGATTGTTCTGTGGCGAACCCGTGTACGTTTGTCCACGTACTCCCGCCAATGATCTTTGCCACGGTGAGCGAAGGCTTCCAAACCTCGTACTCTCTGCCAACCAGTCCGTGGTCGTCTGTGTCGAGATAGTCGCCGTTGGCTCTGACTTCCGGTGCTAGAGTTAGTCTTGCAATGTAGCCCTTGGCTCGGATATTCTCAAAGTCCCGCGGCTCAGGGTCGCGTTTCTTCTGGCTCGGGTCCGGCATCTTCAGCAGTTTCAGCATGATCGACTTCGAGACAATGTTGGGCGGCGGGGTCTCGGGCGTAGCAATCGCGATCTTGCCGAATATCTCAAACAGCGCTAGAAGCATTTGACCACCTTTGCTCTTGTCGATCCGGGGAACCCGCATTCCTTTCTTGTAGGAAGCTCGAAGTAGTCTTTCGATAGCCGGTCCAATCTCGTAGAACTCATCGATTGTTAGGAGGGCCCTCCAGGCTTCGGCTGTCCTGAAGATTGACGCCTCCGATGGATCGAGGATCGGCATCCCTCTATGACCCATGTAGCAAATGGAGAGAAGCAGTCTTGTCTTCCCGGTTTCGAAGGGTCCCAGAATGACGATGATTGGGTAGGCTCCGAACAGGTCGAAGAAATAGGAAGAGGTTATGATACAGCCGACAACGTCGTACAATCGCGGGTCCCAATCTAGGTTAACGAATTGTTTGAGCCCAGAAATCACCGAATCGAAAAGGTCTTTGATGGTAACGGTCTCGCCAGTCAGGAATCGTTGGGCTGTTTCAAGACTCATCAAGGTGGGCGGGCCGGACCCGCCTAGGGTCTTGCTCGTAGGTCGGAGAAATTTCGTACCAAGCTGGAAAACGGCATCGTCGCTCAGCTTCTTGTCCCTCTTTCCGAGATGGCTGTAAAAAAAGACCCGTTGCAGGGCCTCTGTAGTTTCGATCCTTTCGGACTTTGTGTCCGGATTTTGCACTTCGGTTAGTTTGCCGTACAAATACGTGGCTTCTGCGGCGATCCATTCGTCGCCATCGAACATGATGAATCCGGACGTGGGCACGTCTGGCCCCTGCCCTGCTTCAGCAACGAACTTGGTGTGGATATCATGGTCAGAGAGAAACTCTAATCTTGAGTTTGGCGCTTTCAGTCTAGCAACATAGATTTCCTTCTCGGGAACGTTAAGCTGCTGGGCAACTCGCGCATCGAGATCACGCGACTCGCGGATTTCGATCTCGGAGAATGGCCCTGCGCTTAGACTCCCATTCCGGAACAGGTAACCTCCTTCCGTTAGAACGAGCTTGATTGGCGTTCCCTGGAGGATGTCGCTGATAGGCACTCGATCGTCAGAGGCCCCTGTCATTGACTGTTCGCCTCGGAGGCCTTCGCGAAGGCCCACGCCGTCGCTGTCATGAGTTCTTCGAGCTGCTCGGCCTGCGGGAGCGGTGCGACGGTTACGCTTTGAACAAGCCCGTTGGCCGTGTCGAGACGATAATCCAGCCCGTGCTTTGTCCTCATAGGTTCCAAAATGCGCGGCACCAGGAATCCCTTGATCGGAGCCGACTCTTCCCGTACAGGTTTCTCTGGAAGGAAGACAGCGCGACGGTGTTCTAAGTCGATCTTGACAGTGCCAATTGTGTCCTTCTTGTACATTAGAGGATACTCAGTGAGAACCTGGTGAGTCTCCGCATCTAACTCTGGATTAGAGACAGGTTGACCAAAGGTTCCGAGCAGTTCGTCGATCGCTTTGATGGTCTGCTCTTTGTCCGCTGCGGCCACGAGGTCTCGCTCGCGTTCGTTGTGCAGAAGTCTTCGGAATGATCGTAACCAATCGGTGTCGCTCGGTTCCACCTGGCTGCTAGTAGTAGCTTCGGAGCCGGGTCGAGGGGTAACCGTTTTATCTGTAACCGAACTATTCACTAGTGCTGCCTCTGCTGCTTGGCTTGGTCGCTGGCGTCAGGGGTATCGAGGGATCGGACAAGCTCGGGCCGTCGAGTGACGACGGCATGGTTTCGAAACCTTGTCCGACCCTTTCTCGCGATCTTAGAATCAAGTTTAGCGCCTCTCTTTGTCGCTCTGTTGTTTGACGAGATCAGGGTCTTTGAGTCGAGATCCTAGTCTGTTCAGCTTGTCGAGCTTCTTGATTTCCCCCCTAATCGGTTCGTCCAAGAGACCCACTGCCTGCCTTTCTGAGTCGGTTAGGTAATGCAACCGGGCCAACTCCCGTTTTAGCGCCAGTCTCACGAAGCTACTAACGTCCCCGCCTTGCGCTTCGGCGACTATACCAACCAAACGACGGAAATCAGGATCGACACGGACGTTGATCGCGCTCATTGTGTCACTCAGAGGTACGTGGCGAGACGGTTTTTTATAATCGGTTTGAACTTGGGAAAATTGCCAAGTATCCTTTGCAAACGGAGAAGAAATATTCACAGGGTGGCTTAGAGGACGATCTTCTGCTTTTGCTCTACGTCAAATGGTACAGCGGAAAACCAAGGACGACTCACGAGGAAGCGAGGCTCGTAAATCCAGCAAAGTATACAAGTGAACATGCACAGCCACTGGTGAGTTCCCTGGCGCGACTATGCCAGGATGGCTTAGCCCGATCAATGGGCAAGGATTCGTGCGAGATTTCGGATCAAGGTAGGGTGGCGGTGCTAAGGCTCGTCGAATTGCCCGGGGGTTTTGATCGGCTTCGGGAGATACAAGACAAACTTCTGAAGGCTGGCGAGGGTACAACAGATCGCCGGTCTCCTGGAAAAACTCTCGTTACTAGTAACGATCCAAAACAGCAGCCATCCGCTGCTTCAATGGCCGCTTCGATTGAGACCCAAATCTTTGAGACTCTTCATAGCGGTGCCGAACCTCGGCTAAATTTCGGAGAGGCGATTTCAGAAGCCCGAACCGCTAAAAAGCTAGGTGTTTGCAAGCACCTCAAGACTCTTCAGAAGGATGGCAACATTTACTGTGCGGATTGCGGAGTCAGAATACCGCAAGTAGTGGAACTGAAATGATGCAGTAGCGAGGCTTTCTCCCGAAAGGCACTTCCGAAATTTCCCAAGTTCAAACCCCGTAATAATGTGTCCCGCCTTGTGCCGCTTCGTGACACTAGAGCGGCCGGGTCCTGGCTTGATGAAGGCTCAACCTAAGATTGCTCATGACTTATCCTTAGAGGAGTTGTCACTTGTAACCGGAATAGCTGACCTGGCTGTACTCTCGTTCGTCTGGATGGTAGACTTGTTCCGACTACTTGGTTGATGCCTAGAATGCGTGACATGCCTTAAGTATCTCGTAGAGCGGTATGTAATGACGGCGCACAACAATGAACACCGGAACCCTGACACACAACGTGTCAGTTCGCATGAACGCCAAGCTCTTCGAGCAGATCCAGAACAGACCAGACGTGAACTGGTCAATGATAGCGAGGGCAGCTTTCCAAGCCTTTCTCAAAGGACAATTCGAACTAGTAATGACACCAGAGGGCCCTGTACTCAGACAGGCGCCGAGCGAGACAGAGTCCAAGACAGAAAAGAGGAAAAAACATTGAGCCGACTAGAAGCAGTCCAGCTACAAACACCGCTGAAACCAAAAGCTCGAACTCTGACTCTCGAAGAACTCCAGACAGCCATGCCAGTGCCTTTCACGATCCTTGACGGACGCCTGATCCTCAAAACCAGCATACGCGGCTACAAGTTCAAACAACCAGTCAGCGTCTCCTTAGATCATGTTCTCGCCGTCGGGGACCCTCAGTTACTCCGATACGTTATCGAAAGTTGCACACAGAACAGGCCCAGCCTCACACCTTTCGTCATCGAGAACAGGACAATGATCGTGCTCGCCCGCTACTTGCTCTACGGCGCAAGCTGTAGCGGAAGCACCAAGAGTCTTTACAACTACGCAGAGGGTGTCAGCCTGTACTCTCGATTCTTGGAAGCCAGCCCAGACCGGATCATTGACGATCTAAAGAGCAACACAAACCTGGTCGACAAAGTAAAACTAGAGAACCAAATCGGACTATTGCAACAGTGGACTGAGAGTCTCCAAGGAATGGGGCTCAGTCCAAGCCGAGTCCACGGTCTCGTCAAAGAGATGCGAACCTTCTACCGAAAGAATGGTTGCAAAGAAATCGAATTGCCGGAGAAGCTCAGTCGCAAGGCCAAGTACAAGGACACGGCCCCACTACCAGAACAGCTTGCCAAGGTTCTGGAAATTGCAGACCTTCGAGAGAAGGTGATCATCACCCTGGCCGGACTTGGCGGATTCAGGGAAGAAACACTGACCAAGCTACAGTACCGGCATGTTCGCGACGATCTTGAAACAGGTAAGACCCCATTACACGTGCACGTCGAGGCAGAGATTGTGAAGGGCAAGTACGCAGAACACGACACTTTCCTTTCCGAGGAGACGGTGAACTATCTACGCCTCTACATTGAACAGAGACGGAAGGGATCGCCGGATGGCCGTAACCCACCGGAGATTCTCAGCGACAACTCACCACTGATAAGGTCGAACACAAGCCGTACTCCTCAGCCAGTCAGTAGCAAACAGATCCGAAACACAGTCCACGGTCTCTACCAGCGAGCCAGCCTTCTCAAGAAGGTCGGTGGAAGAATGTACAACTTCCGAGTCCACAGTCTCCGCAAGTTCTTCAAGACGCAGTTCATCGTTGCTGGCGCACCCGAAAGCCATGTCGAATATTGGATGGGTCACGTGACCGACACGTACAACCAGGTCCAGAGCCTCGGCATTGAAAAACAGCGACAAGAGTACGCGTCTGCGAATGTGATCATCAGTGCGACCAGTGTCAGCCCCGACGAAGCAATCGAGCGGCTAGTCAAGAGGGTCACCGAGGATCCAGCGCTTTTGAGAGAGTTCATGAGCAGACTAACAACCGTAGCAATCCAGCACACCAGTGTTTCAAAACCCGCCTAGAACGCCCAAAACGGGGTTCATTCTGGCCGCGGTTGGCGCCGCCGACAGGGTTCGAACCTGTGACCAACGGGTTGCTACAGTGGACCTTCCACTTTAACAGCTTCAGCCTCAGCCACGAGCCGAGTCCGCTGCTCTACCACTGAGCTCGCGCCCCCAAACCTCTGAGGGAACGGCGGCCCGCGTATCAGCCGGCGGCATCGTCAATCCGACAGAACCGGTTTATTAAAAGATAAGCAAGAATACAATCATAGAAAAACTCCATCCAGTATGATTATCACTCCGACAGAAAGCAACCAGAACGAGGGTTCCGCGGGGCTATAACGAGAATTCCTTCTAGCCGCACACAGGCCCGTATATCGCGCAACTAGTCCAAACGAAATGAAGAAAATCCCGATAAGTATCGCGATCTGGTTCACGGCTCTAACCATAGGATTGCTGTTATTCCATTCGGATCCAACTCTGTATTCACGCGTCAACTATACTTCTAAAACATTAAGAATTCGGGATGTGCGAGCGGCTTTCTTGGAGGGCCCGTAGCTCAGCTAGGTTTTCTTCAGGTTGAAGAACTGAAAGAGCGGCAGGCTCATAGCCCCAAGTTCGGGAGACCTGACGGTCCCCGGTTCGAATCCGGGCGGGCCCACCAAGAAATTTAACGAATCCTTCTTTCTAGCTGGCACTGTATCTTATGCTTTGACGAAGCGCAAGCGGGACCCTTGCCCGAAATTGAGGCTACTACTGGCTACCGCTCCGAGATCTTGGGCAGTGGGAGAGACCCTGCACGTCTGACCTTGATGTCGGACAGCTTGATCAAGTGAATCTCGCAAACGGGTGAAATTTCGCACTCTGCGACATGACCTCCGAACGACATTCCACCATTTCCGGAGAAAGCGCCGTGGGCATGAACAAATGGCTTTCCCTCATGAAGGAAAATGTTGCCTGTCAATGATGATATTTCAAGGTGTAACTTATACTCGGTGAATAGATAGCTCCGAACACTCTCATTGAAGACCCCGACCTTTACTCTGTCGACGGCTCCGAGCCCGTAGAAGAATGAGGGCGTAGCCGCATACTTCTCAGCGAAGCTCTTCAGGGCCTGGATGAGTTCCTCTCCCTTCTCTAGTATCACCAGACAGTGCTGGCCACTCCAGTGGGCCTGCACCCGAACTCACCCCACCGTCTTCGCCTTTTCCTCGCTCTTTGGCTTCGGGTTATCAGGATTCTCTTGGTTTCCAAGGCTTGCTGGCCGGAGGCTTCTGATATACTCGGGTATGCTAACCCCTGTCACAGCTTCCACTATGGCAGGTAGTTTGGCAGCGACTCCTACGATCCCATCTGTTATCGATGGGATGCCTTTCGAGCTGTCTGGCGCTATCACCACCACTTTCTGAGTATTCTCCAAGGGAAGAGCGAGCTTCTCAGCCACGTCCGGGAGCTTGTCGAAGAACATCTGAAGCACAGCGGCCTCTGTATATTGTTTCCAAGCCTCCGCCTTGGCCCGCATACCCTCCGCCTCGGCGAGGAGCTTCGCCTTGATCGCTTCAGCTTCCGCGTAACCTATTTTCTTGATCGCTTCGGAGTTTCCTTCAGCTCTCTTGATGGCCGCCTGCGCTTCAGCATCCGCGGCGATTGTTATCGTCTGCCTGTTCGCCTCGGCTGCTTTCTGGGCCAGGTCAACGCTCAGTTCCTGTTTCTTGAGAGGCTCTGACATGTCGGCTATCGCTTTCTGAGATGCTATCTGGGCGTTGTATTCTTGGAGCTTGAGGTTGTAGTCCCGGTTAGCCTCGGCGACCTTGGTGTCCATGTCGAACTTGACAGTTTGAGCCTCCATGTTGTAGACTGCAGATTTTTGCACTTTGTCTTTGTTGAACTCTGACTCGGCCACGACAGCGCTTCGTTCAACCTCAGCAATCTTGGGCCGTCCGAGGTTGAGGAGGTAGCTTCGTTCATCAGTTATGTTCTTGACCACGAGGCTGACGAGGTGGACGCCCATCTTGTTCAGGTCTGTCTCAGCGACCTCCTGGACCTTCCGGGCGAAGGCTTCCCGGTCACTGTTAGTCTCCTCGACTGTTAGAGTGGAGCAGATCATCCGTATGTGTCCCTCAAGAGTTTTGTTGACGGTTTGTAATATCGAAACTTCAGCTTCCTGCATTCGTTTACCCTCGATGAGGGCGAGGAAGGCTCTTGATGCTGTTCCTACTCCTACATCGTCACTCATTATCTGAATCTGCGCGACCGCTTCAACTTTCACAGGGACGAGGTTCTTTGTGAAAATCTCAGGTGAGACGAGGTCTGCGGTAATTACGTTGAGGGGCAGCCAGTCGACACGTTCGATGACGGGGAAGATGAAAGCTCTTCCACCAGTCAGGACCCGGTAGCCTACAACCGTTCCATCAGGCAATCTATGTCTTCTGCCTGAGATTACAGCAGCTGCGCCCGGGGTGACCTTGATGATTCTGCTCGCGTAGATGCCGAGAATAATGATGATAGTTATGACTAGAGCTGCGACGGCCGCGATGGGGGCTGCGTCCAGCGCGAGGAAAACGTCTGGTCCTACCAGGCTCAACTATTGGACCTCTTCTGGATGACGGCTATGTTACCAGTCATACTAATGATCTTGGCGTTGTCCCCGGAACTGATGAGGGCTCCGTCAATGCTTCGGGCGGGAAAGGACATGATCTGACCTTTTACATCACAGCGCACTTCCCCGAGATCTTTGCCTGAGGTTCCGACGGTTACTTCGCAGGGCTTTCCCACTACTTCCCCTAGCGATATCTCGCTTCCCGCCGCACTAGCAACGAAGTACTTGAAAGCGCCATAACTGATTCCAATAGCTAGAACTGCCGACGACCCTGCTGACACTGGAATACTCGTTAGAGGATCAAGGTTGTAAGGTCGTACTACATAGTACAGCCCGAGTATCCCCATCGCTGCAAAACTAACTAGGAATATGGAGATGGTCATGAGGACCATTCCTTGGAATCTGACGAGCCCTGTCTTGTCACCCGGTCCGGCGGAGGCTCCGTGAACCTCCACGCTTGACTGAGCCTCAGATGAAATTTCCACACGGGAAATCTCTCCTACACCAGCGTCAACACCATGGTCCACAATATCATGATGGAGAAGATCAGATCCGAAAGCCCGGGCCGCAGCGAGTATGACCACGAAAAGCAAACTGCCGAAGAGAACATAGACGTATAGGTTGAGCATGTCGGAGAAGTCAGGCAAGAATACGCTCCTCACTAGTACTTTTACCGGTACTCTCAGTATAAGCATAGTGCTTAGCCAATCCTTTGACGCTGTATAATCGGACTCCATCTTGAACCTGAGAAACAGCTATGCCGAACTGTTCTAACCGGTTGAGAGCATTCTGGGCAACTTCGGGGGCAAGCTTCAGCTTCAGAATCAGATCCTCAAGGGTAACCGTCCCGGGTCCCGCTGCAAGTTCGATGATGCTTCTTGTTAGAGGGTCGTTCAGCGCGGTGATTCCTGGAAATACATAGATGTTCCCCTCGGCCGACAGCTTGTAGGCTTCCCCAAGCTCCACGAGATCCTTGAGCGTCCGTCCGCAGTCTTTCAGAGAAACGAACTTGCCAAGTTCGGGCCTGTTAATCTCCTGAAAAATATTTGCCATCGATGAGATTCCACCGTTGTTTCGGGCTGTCTTGTAGATTCGTTCTGCAACGTCAGAGCTAGGGTCCTTGGCCTCTTCCCCTTCCAGGAGCCCTTTCTGCAACTGTCCCAGTGCCTTGAATGAGGGGGTTAGGGCGAAGGAGAGGACTAGGACGAGCACTACTCCTAGCGAGTATGAGGTCGGTGGGAGTCCGCTAAGGAAGAGGGCCCAGAGCCCGAGGTTGGTGAGAATGGCGAGTGAGAATGGCATCTCGACGAGCCGGTGACGAAGTATTGTTATGGCGGTAGCCGAGCCAATTGCAAAAGCTACTGTTTGGTAGAGAGGCAGGCTGGGGAAGGCAGATGAGTAGAGTGCACCTAGAGCCACGGATCCCAACGCGGCATCTGCCAGAGCTTGGTCGCGTTTCACATAGCCTCCCCTCCGCTATCTAACGGGGCCCTTGACCAGGAGAAGACTCTCCCCTTTTTGTCCACGATTACCGTATAATTCTCTGTAGGGGTCTGAAAGTAAAACTTCTCTCCCCCCTCCACAGAGTTCCGGCTCACTAGTTGGGATTCTCGAAGGCCCCTTTTCTCCAGATGGTCGACTGCCGTTTGAAGCGGATTGACTTCACTTTGTCCTGGTACTCGCTTCGAGAGTAGGAAGAGGGCTGCGATGATTCCGAGAAGAAGACCCGTGATCCCAAGAGCGGTCAATGGTTTGATGGATTCGCTAGGAATGTTTCCGGTGGTAACCAAGGCCCCAGATCGTGCTGTCAACCAGTTCTCGGGATATTGGGACATGACCTGTGGAGAATCCAGCCGAGGCTCGCGTTGGTCTGCAGCGATTGTAGCTCGAACCCTATCAAGGAATTCATTGCTGTAACGTGTCTCGCCTCTCATCTGAATGGAATGGTCTGTCTTTACCAATCCGTACCGAAGAGATTGAGCGAGACTTTGTGTCGAGACTTTGACGTCGAGTGGCAGTTTCTTGCCATAGAGGAATTTCATTGATGAGAGAGACCGGTTTACGATATTTGCCAGATAATCGGGCTGGGCTATTAGGGACAGGTTGACTTGCTTGCTTTGTGTTCCGGAGTAGCGGCCCGAGAGGGAATTCATGCTCGGACCGGTAAGAAGCTGATATACGCTTGCCCCTGGGCCGGACTTCCATGGCCAAATCACACCCAACAGTTTCGTTGCCAAGCTGTTCAAAGACTCAGTCTCCATCCGCTGACAAGTCCTGTGTGGGAGTCGATGTCCAATTGTCCCGTTTTCTCTCCTCCGGAGAGGGTGATGATCCAACGGTCCCCCTCCAAGACAGCATTGAGTGGTGTGGGCTTTGAGTCTCCAGGATTCCGGGAGGCCCAGAACTTGACGGCTCTTTCCTCCGCGTCGTCCACGTTGATAAGGTCAGGTTGTGGAACTAGTTGAGCAGAGATGACTCTGAGAATCGACCAGACTAGAAGTCCGGCGATTACAAGCGGGAGAAGAGGCATCGGTATGAGGGGACTGAGGGCTCCTGATATGAGGAACGTCAAGATTCCTACAGGGAGGGCCATTAGGAACCGCGTCTTCAAAGACGGACGGGGTTTTGCCTTCCACCCTGTTAGAACGACTAGGCCTGACAAGAATATGGTGGCGACGGCGATTAGGAGAACCGCGGCGACCAAAATGAGCAGAAGTTTGATGTTGCCTTGGACCAGATTGCTAAGGGGCTCGATTCCTAGAGCGTTGAGGATTGGAGATGTTGCGATGTAAAGGAAGCCCAAGGAGAGGCTAGAGTACCATAGTACTTTGAAGCTTCCCAAGAGTCCCATTCTTGAATTCTCAGCTTTTTTCGACGATTTTTCGAACTGTCTCGGATAGCTCTGATCTCTTCTGGAAAGCTAGGGCGACGAGGATGCCGACGCCGAATGCGGCTGCCACAGTGGCTAGTTGTTTCTTATCGACTTCTCCGAGGATTTTCATTCAGTGTTTCACTGTCTAATAATGTCCAATAACATACATATAAATCTTGATGTGCATTGGACACACTTAAATAGACCCGGACACGATACTATGTCTTGAAAAACGTTGTCAACAACCGAGGAAATGTTGAGGCAAATTCTGGAAGAGCAAAAAAAACTAAGCGTCCTGCTTGGGAGGCAGGAGAAGAGAATTGGCGCGATAGAACAGAAGCTCGAAGCCGAACCCCAAACAAAGGAGGGCGGAGACGAGGTCCTTCCACCCGCGCTATTGCGTCTTCTAAAGGCAGCGTCCGAGCTGAAAGCATGGGCTAGCGCCGACGAGCTCGCGAAAAAAGTGAAACTATCCCGGAACCTCACCTCGGGGTATCTGGCCAGGCTCAAGGAAAAAGGATACATTCAACGGAGCCCCAACCTAGACCCGTCAAAGCCGGTAAGGTACTTGTTCAAAGCAAACTTGGAGAAGCTTCCTGAAGAAATCAAACGCTTGGTCACGAGGGGTAACTAGGTTCAGTTGGCCTGGGCCAGTATTCCTCCGCTTCTTGAAGAGCGTCTGCAAAAATCACGACTCGAACTTGACCAGATGCTCAAGTCAAACCGGATCAGCGTGCCAGCTCACAAGGAACTGACGGAGCACATCGAGAAGCTTTACAGAAACCTACTATCCTTCACCACTAGCCAAGATCCGGCCCGGGCTCTAACAATTTCCTCCAAAGGAGCAAGCCTTCACGAATCGGTCAACTCAATGATCCGCGAAACGAAGGCCGGATCCGAGGCAATGACTGTTCGTCATCTCGCCCTGGAGATAGCGACGAAAGCGAAGGCGGGATTGGAAGGAAGGATTTCATTATCAGAAGGATACGACTTCGAGTCGATCTACAGGGAGCTAAAAGACAGTGAACTGATCAAGGACATTGGTCCTGGAACTGATAAAATTTCTCGGAAAATGGAGGCGATGTCCCAATCCCTTCTTGCTTCAGCAACTCTCAAGGAACTCCGAGACTATGTTCACGAGAAACTGGTTTACATCAACGATCCGCCTGACGACTTCTTCCAGCCACCTGAGCAGACTATTCTTGTCGGCGGTGGAGACTGTGACGATTTTGTAATTTTTGCGAACAGTGTTCTGAGGAGCCTTGGTCTGAGAACGCTCATCGGCGTGATTCCGGCGCCGGGGTATTGGCACGTCCTTTCAGGAGTGATACTTCCCTATTTCGAGGAAGAACGAGACGGGATCAAAGTTCATGTTAGAACGGTCCCAGTAGACTATCTGGCTAGGGATGTGGCCATCGGTGATACTGAGGCGCTTCTGAAGCGATACAGCGGAAACATTGGACGGCTCATCACAAAGCTTGACCAGATCAGCTGGTTCCAGGTGGACCCGGAATGAGGGTTGAGACAAGGAGGCAGATTCGGGAAGCAGTTCTCCACGACATGGCCCCAGCCCATGCAGGACAGGTCAGCCTGGAAGAGGTTAGCAGAGCTTTTCGTGGACGGGGAGACTTCAAAGAGGTTGAGGAATGCCTCAACGACCTGGTCAAAGAAGGAATCGCAATGAAAACGGAGGTTTCCGGCCGCTCCTACTATCTGTTCGAGGGTATTGCCCAGGACGCGGCTTCTCAGAATGAGAGAAGGCTCGCTCAGATAAGGACAGAATTGGGGTCTCTTCTGGGAGGGATGAAGGAACTGGAACATCTTATGGAAGAGGAACGGTCTGCGCTAGATCGGATCAGGCCAATATGGTTCAAGGAGTGGGACAAATCAGGGCTCGGAGCGGAAGCCATAAGCAGGATTCAGAGCTACGTATCATTTATCATCAACAAACCCCTGCAAGACCACAAAAGAGAAGTGGCGACGCTACAAGCTAAGATTACTAAGCTAGGGATTGAAAAGGAACGAAGGTCGAGTTCGAAGGAGGAAACCTTCATCCCTCTGCCATCCCCAGACTAGCTTTCGCCTAGTTCGCAGAATCACGAGAGGTACGGCTTTACATCTTCTATCGGTACCGTCTTCGCGTCTAAGACCAGAAAAACAGCGCTGCCTGCTGGTATTTCGACAGGTGTCGTCCGGTTCCAGTTTCTTTCTGGCACGTATGTAATGTCAAGGAGTAGCTTTGCCCCGCCGATTTCCCTGAGTATCTTCGACTGTGACCTTGAATATTCGGCGACCTTCCGTGACTGCTCCGGGGTCATCGTCACAACCTGTGCTATTCCATGGCGTGGGTATGGCGTTATCTCGAGTACAACGTTCCTTTCTGCATCCTGAATGCTGACGGCCTCCGTGTCGACCTGTTCAAGTCTTGAGTGTTGATAGGCTGCTATTGAGAGGGACACCTTCGCCCTCACGCGCCCACTCATCTGATAGAACTTCCAGCGTTTAGCAGTCAAGTCTCCAATCTATGGGTGGCGTTACCCACAACATTTGGGTGTCAGTCCATCCCTTAGAAATATTTACTCAGGAAATATATCCTCACATTATGCGACCCTCCCACATAGAGCACGTTCCAAATTCTCTCCATTCCTACATCAGATGACGTAGATGCCTTACTCAGGCTGCAGGAAGTGAACGATGTCTAGGATTCGTTGAAATCGTATCCCTACCTCTGGAAGGCCATGAATCTCTTCCTAGCAGGTTCACACTTGCTAGCGTTGTTGGCGACCGAAACTAATCTTCATTCGTCAACGCAAAGGACTCTAAAACTCTAGCTCTAAACTGCCTCCTCGACTCACTCTTGATCTTTGCGGTTAAACTCCTTTATCTCTGGTTAGGAAAAGGTCGCAGCTTCGTTTCCCGGGCCTCAACAAGTCACGTCTAGCCGCTCGAATCCGGGCGGGCCCACCATGCTAGCATCGACTTCGTAGATTCAAGAAACTGGAAGGTTCTGGTTGTGTCGTCGGCTTGCACTTTGCAAGGAGAGTGAAGTCGGATGCCGTGGCTGTATATCATAACTTGGAAGGCCCGCTGGGCAAATGCCGAATATTTGTTTACCGGCGGCTAGGATTGGATCCGTTCACCTCTCTAGAGGAGGTTTGTTAGGACGATTATTGTCTGGGAAGTTGTGAATGTCTGGCCATTGGCATCGGTGATCGTCAGTGTCACAACGTATGAGCCTGGCAGCAGATATGAGTGGCTGACAGTCTGGCCGCTAGCTGTTGTACCGTCGCCAAAGTCCCAGCTGT
>Ga0209056_10002085_pt1 | contig 21754 bp, 18 predicted proteins | sample GraSoiAngelo_114_FD_185876 | JGI IMG/M metagenome (GOLD analysis project Ga0209056, IMG submission 185876) | Grasslands soil microbial communities from the Angelo Coastal Reserve, California, USA - 14_0903_13_40cm (SPAdes) (version 2) | ecosystem: Environmental > Terrestrial > Soil > Grasslands...
GTGCCTGTTAACATTTTTGTTTCTCCACAATTCAATATTGCTGTAAGCGGTTCATCTCTCGTTCGGAGGCGACATGGCTATAAAAGTAGGCATTAATGGTTTCGGACGTATCGGCAGGAATGTCCTGCGTGCGTCGTTGCAAGACTCCAATCTGGAGTTCGTTGCAGTCAATGACTTGACCGATCCGAAAACTTTAGCCCATCTCTTGAAGTACGACTCGGTGCTGGGCAATCTGCCTAACAAGGTTTCCGCAGGCGCCGACAGCATTACAGTTGATGGCAAGACCATTAAGGTCTTCAAAGAGAAAGATCCAGCTGCCCTACCCTGGGAAAGCGTCGGTGTCCAGGTTGTGATCGAATCCACCGGCCGTTTTACCGACGCCCACGATGCCAAGAAGCACCTTCGCGGCCCAGTGAAGAAAGTAATAATTTCTGCTCCCGCGAAAAATGAAGACGTCACCTTGGTTCTGGGTGTTAATCAAGACAAGTACGACCCATCCAAGCACAGCGTAATCTCAAACGCATCCTGCACTACCAACTGCTTAGCTCCAATTGTTAAAGTTGTGCATGATGAATTCAAAATCATCAGCGGCACCATGACCACGATTCATTCCTACACCAACGATCAGGTCATTTTGGATTTTCCTCATAAAGATTTGCGTCGCGCACGCGCCGCCGCACTCTCCATGATTCCAACTTCAACGGGCGCGGCGAAAGCCTTGAAGCTGGTTATCCCTGATATGGCAGGCAAGCTGGACGGGTTCGCGATCCGCGTACCTACGCCGAACGTTTCAGTCGTAGACTTGGTCGCGATAGTGGAGAAGAAAGCGACTAAGGAAGAGGTGAATGCCGCGCTGAAAAGGGCTTCCGAGTCTGGCTCGCTGAAAGGTTATCTCGGCTACGAAGAGAACGAACTGGTCTCCTCCGACTTCAAGGGCGACTCGCGCTCTTCTATCGTGGACTCACCGTCAACTCTGGTAGTCGGCAATCTGGTCAAGGTTGTTTCCTGGTATGACAATGAGTGGGGATACTCGTGCCGCGTCCGCGACCTGATCAATTTCATCGGAAGTAAGGGACTGTGAAACAAAACTTGCGCAGCTTCTACCAACAGGCTGGGCGAACGGCACTTATGATCAGCACTCAGCTCGAGTGGGCTGAATGCTGATTGCTGAATGCTGAATGCTAAGCCGGGATGTAAGTCCGCCCTCGAAAAGGAACCCGTTCATGTCCAAACTCTCCATCCGCGATCTGCCGCTCAATGATCACCGGGTCTTCATGCGCGTGGATTTCAACGTCCCTCTCGACGATGGCCGCGTCATGGATGACACTCGCATCCGCGAGACTCTTCCCACCATCGAGTATGCCCTTAGGCACGGAGCGCGGTTGATTTTGGCTTCTCACCTCGGCCGTCCGAAAGGCAAGGCCAATCCGAAGATGAGCCTGAAACCGGTGGCCGAGCGTCTTCGCATGCTGCTCGATAAAGAGCTTGCACGCGGCGAGAACGTCGGATTCTGTCCCGATTGCGTTGGCGTCGAGGCGGAGGAGATGGCGGCGAAGCTCGAGAAAGGCCAAACCCTTCTGCTGGAGAATCTGCGTTTCCATGCCGAAGAAGAAGCGAACGACGAAAAGTTTGCCAAGCAACTTGCAAGCCTTGCGGATTTTTACGTCAACGATGCATTCGGTACGGCGCACCGCGCCCACGCCTCCACGGTTGGGATTACGAAATTTGTGCAGAAATCAGCCGCTGGTCTTTTGATGGAAAAGGAACTCGAATACTTGGGCCGGGCCATGTCGCATCCGGAAAAGCCGTTCATTGCGATTCTGGGCGGCGCCAAGGTGAGCGACAAGATTGCCGTTATTCAGAGCCTTCTCATAAAAGTTGACTCGCTCATCATCGGCGGCGCTATGGCGTACACATTTCTCAAAGCTCAGGGTCAGCCAGTAGGGAAGTCGCGCGTGGAAGACGACAAACTGGACCTGGCAAACCATATCCTGCAGGCTGCTAAAAAGCGCAATGTGAAATTCCTGTTGCCGGTGGACCACGTCGTCGCAAACCACATTGATCTCAATGCAAGAACTCAGACGGTAAAAACCATTCCCGATAATCTGATGGGTCTCGATATCGGTCCCGAATCCGTCGAACTGTTCTCCGAAGAAGTGTCCCGCGCCGCAACGATTGTTTGGAATGGCCCGATGGGAGTCTTCGAAATGTCTCCCTTTGCCAAAGGCACATTCAAAGTCGCGCATGCGGTTGCAGACAATGCCGGGGCGACATCGATTGTCGGTGGCGGTGATTCGGTCTCAGCCGTGAAAGCAGCAGGAGTCGCCGACAAGATCTCGCACATTTCCACTGGCGGCGGCGCATCGCTTGAATTTCTGGAAGGGAAGCAGTTGCCGGGAGTAGTGGCCCTCACGGAGAAGCGGTAAGTCTCGATTGACTGAGGAGTTAGGCACTCCCTTTAATTAACGAAGAATTGGATTTATCAGGCAAGATTCATTGCAACAAGAAAGTATCGTCGGCAGAACCTGGCGAGGAGCGCGCCAAAGAACAGGTGCGGAGAGTCGACCGACCTTAGCCCAGCGCTTCAGCGCTGGGAAAGCTTGGACGAGAAGCTGAGTCCCGAAGGGACGGCACCAATCGATGATCTGCGCGATGCCCATCCCAATTTTGACTCCATGATCTTCTTCGACATTGACGCCACCCTGATCGACCACGCCAGCGCCTCCGCCGCCGCGAGCCTGCAATTGTTCGATCATTTTTCGCGCGAAATCCCATGTTCGCGCAAGGAATTCCCGCGCGTCTGGGAAACGGCTCTCATGAAACACTTCAATCGCTTCTGCCGCGGAGAGATCTCCCTTTTTGACCAGCGCCGCGCCCGCATCCGCGATGTCTTTGCAAATCCGGCACTCGCCGAAGAAGAATGTGACGCGCGATATCGAGTCTTTATCCAGCATTACGAATCTTTGACACAGCCCTTTGACGATGCTGCCCCCTGCCTGGCGCGATTAGAAGGCAATCGCCTCGGAATCATCTCCAACGGTGTGCGCGAACAGCAAATTGGAAAGCTGCGGCGCGCCGGATTACTGCACCATTTTTCCGTGATGGTTTTCTCCGAAGATGTTGGCCTCGGAAAGCCCGCCGGGAAGATCTTCGTTGAAGCCTGTCGGCTGTCCGGCGATGAGCCCGCCAACTGCGTCCACATCGGAGACGATCTGACGGCAGACGTCTACGCGAGCAATACTGCCGGACTCACGCCGATCTGGCTGGATCGGATCGTTGGACCGAACACTCAACTGCAGGTTCCTGCAGCGCGAATTGCTTCCCTGAACGATTTAAATGCCGTGCTGGACACGAAGCTTTGTTGTGCTTAGCACGATGACTCTGTGCGCTCGGCACTTAACGACTAGAAAGGGATTAATCAATGGCCCGCAAAAAACTGATCGCCGCCAACTGGAAGATGTACAAGAACCCTACGCAGACAGAAGAATTCTTCCGCGCTTTCCTGCCGCTTGTCTTTGAGCACAACCGTGACGAGATCGTCGTGTGTCCGCCTTACGTTGATCTTCAAGCGGCGCTGGAATCTGCCAAAGGTTCACAGATCGCGGTCGGCGCCCAGGATGTGTATTGGAAAGACGAGGGGGCCTTCACCGGAGAAATTTCTTCCGCCATGCTGGTTGCGGTTGCCTGTACGCACGTGATTGTAGGACACTCCGAGCGCCGCCAGTACTTCGGCGAGACCGACGACACGGTGAATCTAAAACTGAAATCCGCTCTGGAACACGGCCTTACGCCGATCGTTTGCGTAGGCGAAGTTCTGGAAGAGCGCGAAGCTGGCCTGACCGAAGATGTGCTGCGCCGCCAGTGCTTGCGCGCTTTCAACGCGCTATCAGCCAAGAAGGCCGCGAAGCTGGTGATCGCGTATGAACCAGTCTGGGCCATTGGAACCGGCAAGACCGCCACCCCGCAGATGGCCTCTGATGTGCATCTGCTGATCCGCGGCGAAGCGGCCAAAGCCTTCGGGGAAGAGTTCGCCGCGCAACTCCGCATTCTCTACGGCGGCTCAGTGAAGCCGGAGAACGCCAGTGCCCTCATGTCGGAGGAAGAAATCGATGGTGCTCTGGTAGGTGGCGCCAGTCTCGACGCAAAATCTTTTGCAGCGATCGTGAAATACTGAAAAGTCAGAAGTCAGAAATAAGAATGCAGAAGTAAGAATTGTCTACTGGGGGCGAGGCGATAGGTTTTTACTTCTGCATTTTAACTTCTCACTTCTGCATTCCTCACCTCAACCATTCCTCCAGCTCCGTCCCCTTTGCCGTTTTCTCATCGCGGTATTTCACAATCACGGGAGCGTAGAGCGAGACTCCCCACTCTGCCGCTTTTCCCTTATTTACCGCCCGCGATCCAGGTACCACCACGGCTAGTTCCGGGACTTCAAGTGGCTGCTCCTCTGAACCGCGATAAACTTCACCGCGCACCAGATCAAATAGAGGAGTGGATCGCGTCAGAACGGTTCCCGCGCCCAGCACAGCCCGCGCCCGTACCAACGTTCCTTCATATACACCGCAATTACCGCCGACCAGCACATCATCTTCGATAATCACTGGCGCAGCATTCACCGGCTCGAGCACGCCTCCGATTTGCGCAGCAGCGCTCAGATGAACGCGTTTGCCAATCTGCGCGCATGAGCCGACCAGCGCGTGAGAATCAATCATCGTGCCTTCGTCCACGTATGCGCCGACATTGATGAACATCGGAGGCATGCAAATGACCGACGGCGCAATGTAGGCGCCGAGCCGCGCAGAAGATCCTCCAGGAACGACGCGTACTCGGTCCTCAACTGAAAACTTGCGAGCAGGGAAGGTGTCTTTATCAACGAAGCTCAGGCATTCTCCGTTTCCCATCTGCACAAGTTCGCCCAGCCTGAAGCCGAGCAGGATGCCTTGTTTCACCCAGACATTGACCTTCCAGTGTCCATCAATCTTCTCGGCGGCCCGAATTTCACCGCGAGTTAGCTGATCGCGAAATTCAACGAAGACATCGCGCGCCTCCGGAGCGGTTTTCCCGGCGGCCAGGCGTTCTATGTCAGATTGCAGGGAGTGCATGAGAAGGGAAAGTATAAAGGAAGGTGGAAGATCAAAACTTGTGGCAGTGGTTTTGGTCAACGACCAATGATCAATGATCAACGACCAACGACGGTTTTCAAATGCACTTGCACTCGCTACGAATCAAGACGCTGGGCAGCGTCTGCACCGTTTGCCGGGCTTCTGCGAGCGTCGCATAAGGCCCATGCCAGCGGGCGTGGTTGGCCGAATGTCCCACAGGCCGTGCCTTTCCGTTGCTGCACTGGCCGCAGTTCGAACGATGCAGCACAGCCTTATGCGGACCCGCTGCCCAGTTCTCGTAGACGAAGAAGCTGTGAGCGTCTGCTGTGGCTGCAGCGACTTTCGCGATGAGCCCAACTTCAGACGCGATGCGTTGCAGCTTAGACCGCGTGTCCCTTCGCATTTGCACCATGGGCAGCCGGTACGCCTCTTCGAGCCGTCCCATCATCGCCAGAACTGCCTTCACCGGCATAGGGCTCGACTCAATAAAGTTTGCCTGCATGAGAGGCAAATATTTCTTCAAAACTTGCCGCGCCGCTGTCCAATCGTTGTTCAATGCTGCGCGCGTCATCTCCGCCATCTCGCGAGGGATTTCGTTCGAAGCAACGGAAATCACGCCTACGCCACCTAGGGCGATCACTGGCAGTGTCATTGCATCGTCACCGGAGAGAACTGAAAACTCCGGTTTTGCTGCTGCGCAGATTTCCGCAATCTGCGTGAGATTGCCGCTGGCTTCTTTCAACCCAGAAATATTAGGAACTTCCGACAGACGCGCGATAGTACTTGGCTCGATGTTCGCCGCAGTCCGTCCAGGTACGTTGTACAGAATTACCGGCTTTCCGACGCCTTCCGCGATGGCCTTGAAATGCTGAAACTGGCCTTCCTGAGACGGCTTGTTGTAATAAGGGGACGCCGTAAGAATCGCATCAACTCCGGGCCGCTCTGCAGCTTCCTTCGCCTTGGCGACGGCGTCGTGCGTGGAGTTCGAGGTGGCTCCTGCGACGATGGGCACGCGACCCGCAGCAACTTCGACCGTCACATCAATCACGCGCAGCCATTCATCGTCCGTGAGCGTTGGGGTTTCGCCAGTTGTGCCGCAGGGAACCAGGAAATCAATTCCCGACTCAATCTGCCACGAAACCAGATTTCTGAGCGCCGGCTCGTCCAGCGATCCATCCTGATGAAACGGTGTGACGAGCGCCGTACCGCATCCACGAAGCTGCATGAGAATAAGATAACGCGAATAGGGAAGGATGGAAAACGGGTGAGTTTTTGGGTGGCTGCAAAGCTTTAGCTCTGCGCGATTGCAACAGAATTCAACGGCTTTAGCCGCTGAGGCCTGGATGATGCTGGCTACTTCATGTCCCGCCACACATCCTTGAACTCGAAAAATCCTTGTTTCCCGGCCAGCCACTCCGCTCCCCGCACAGCTCCGTCCGCAAACCCTCGCCGTGACTTTGCGTCGTGGCAGAGATAAATCGTGTCGTTCTCAGAATCGAGCACTAGTTCGTGCATGCCCACCACATCCCCTTCGCGGAATGAAGTGATTTCGATCTCGGCGCCTTTCCTCTCGCGCAGAATCGCCTGCATGGTCGCGGCTGTTCCCGAAGGCGCATCTTTTTTCTGTGCATGATGGCGTTCGTAGATATGTGGAAAATACTTGTGCTGCATTGCCGCGGCTGAGTCTCTTACCAGTTCAAAAAATAGGTTCACTCCGATGGAAAAATTAGACCCGTAAAGAAATCCCGTTCCACGCTGCTCAATCAGTGTGCGAACGCGCGCCAATTCGGAATGCCAGCCGGTCGTGCCAACAACCATGTTCTTGCCGGCTTCGGTGCAGGCGCGAATATGATCGAGGACACAGTGCGGCGTCGTGAAGTCGAGCACACAATCGAACCCGGATAGCGCCGTCTTCGTTAACGCAGAAGCTTTTGGATTGTCAGTTGAGCGGATTGTCTCGACGTCGTGTCCACGCTCGCGTGCGATTTCGGCTACGAGGGAACCGGTCTTGCCCGCGCCCAGCAAAAGCAGCCTCATGGGTGGAAATAGTGTAGCGGAATCATCGTCAATACGAACCGCGAAGCGGTGCAAGAATTCAGCCCAGGGCGCAAGCCCTGGGAAAGAGTGGACCACGAGTTAACCCCGGACGGGGCGAAAGAACAGCTCCAAACGGATGTGTAGCACGAATTCACGCGAAGATTTCGGGATCGGGATCGTCGAAGAACGCCCCATGTAGTCGCTGCACCACCGTTGGCACCTGGTCCTCATCAATCACAAACGTGAGATTGATTTCCGATGCGCCCTGCGAAATCATGCGGATCTTCACATCTGACAATTCGCCGAAAACATGCGCCGCAATTCCTGGAATCTCGCGCAGGTTTTCACCCACTAGGCAGACAATCGCTTTTCGGCCTTCGTACTTCACGTCCGCGAGCTTCGCCAGATCGGCGGCTAACGCCGGGATAGATTCATTCGAATCCACCGTCAGCGACACACTGACCTCAGAAGTCGAGACTACATCCACGGGTATCCGGTGCCGATCAAATGCCTCAAAGATGGACTTGAGGAAGCCATGTGCCAGGAGCATTCGCGGTGCGGCGACATCCACAATCGTGATCCGCTTTTTCGCCGCGATGGCCTTGAAGAAGTTGGTGCAATGCGGTGCCCGAGCCGCGATCCGCGTCCCTTCACACGAGGGATTCCGCGAGTTCAAGATATAAACCGGAATATTTTTCTGAATCGCTGGAAGCACCGTCGCAGGATGCAACACTTTGGCGCCGAAGTATGCCAATTCCGCGGCCTCGTCAAAGCTGATGACCTTGATGCGCCGCGCATCGGCGCAAATATTCGGATCGGTGGTCATCATTCCGTCCACATCGGTCCAGATTTCAATTTTCTCTGCACCTAACCCAGCTCCAACAATGGCCGCCGAAAAATCCGAGCCTCCGCGCCCTATGGTCGTTGTTATTCCTGCCCGGGTTGAGGCAATGAACCCGCCCATCACCGGAACTAGTTTTTGTTCCAACAATGGCCGAACCAATTCGCCGAGCTTGGCATTTGTGTCTTCAAACAAAGGTGCGGCACGAGTGAAGGTTTCGTCCGTGACGATGCAATCCCGCGCATCCACCAGGCTTGCCTCGATTCCATGTGCCGACAGTGCTGCCGTGACCAACTTGCTGGAAAGCACTTCGCCGAAGGACGCAACATGGTCGGTGGTGCGTGGCGTGAGCTCGCCCACGGCAGCAATCCCGCGAAGCAATTCCTCGAGTTCCTCGAACTCAGTGCCCAGATCGCCGTGAAATTGCGTGAACAGCGCCGTTCCAAGTAACTCGCCAGCTGTGTTGTAGTGGCGTTCGCGAAGTTCTCGTGCGAGGGTCAGCGCGTTCTTGCGATCTCCGGAACCGGCCGCACGCGCCATTTGCAGCAACTGGTCCGTGACTCGGGCCATGGCGCTGACCACAACAACGGGCCGCTGCGCCAGCCTGCCACGCACGATTGCCGTAACGCGTTCGATGGCCTTGGCGTCACCGACCGAAGTGCCGCCGAATTTCATGACAATGGAGCTGTTAGCCATTGAGTTGTGGAATCCCACCCTTCCCAAAACTGGGGAAGGATGGGGCACCCTCGGTCGGGAAGGGTGCAGGCAGGTTCACCCCAGGTATCCTTCGACCTTCAACAGTTCCGCGTTGAGCAGCGCCGCGCCGGCCGCCCCGCGAATGGTATTGTGCGACAGGACGGTGAATTTCCAATCAAGCACGGCGCAAGGACGCAGCCGGCCTACCGTCGTCGTCATGCCATTTCCTGAGTCCACGTCAAACCGCGGTTGCGGTCGATCGCTCAACTCCAGATAACGCACCGGGACGTCGGGAGCGCTGGGCAGCTTCTTCGCCTGAGCGACGCCACGGAAAGTCGTCCACGCGTCCACAATCTCTACAGCCTCGGCCTTCTTCTTGAACTTCACCGACACTGATTCCGTGTGCCCGTCCTCCACCGCGACTCGATTACACTGTGCGCTCATCTTGAACGGAGCCAGTACAACTCCGGCGCCATTCAACGTCCCCAGCAGCTTGCGCGTCTCCTCTTCCATCTTTTCTTCTTCTTTGGCGATGTATGGAATCACGTTGCCCAAAATGTCGAGCGATGCTACTCCCGGATATCCCGCGCCACTGACCGCCTGCATCGTGACCGCCATCACCGTCTCAAGTTCGAACCGTTTGTGCAATGGGGCCAGTGCCAGCACCAAGCCCATGGCCGAACAGTTGGAATTGGTAACCACAAATCCGCCGGATTTTCTCCGCCACGACTGGCATTCAATCAGCTTCGTGTGGTCAGGATTCACCTCGGGAATGACCAGCGGCACGTCTTTCGCCATGCGCAGCGCGCTGGAATTTGTAATCACTGCGCATCCTGCCTCAGCGAAACGAGGTTCCATCTCGGCCGCAATCGAGGCATCTAGTGCGGCGAAGATCACTTTGGGAGCACCGTCAGGCGTTGCCGCCGACACACGCATTCCCGCAATACGCGGCGGGATCGCAGTCTTCAGACGCCAGCGCGCAGCCTCAGCATAAGGCTTGCCTTCCGAGCGGTCCGAGGCCGCAAGCCACGCTACTTCGAACCACGGGTGGTGCTCCAGCATTTGGATAAAGCGCTGTCCTACGATGCCGGTGGCACCGAGGATTCCTACAGGAATTTTGGCTGACATAAGGAGGTAGTTGAATTTTACAACAGCCAGGCTAACTCGACCTTTAGGCGAGCAAGATATCGTTGCGTGCCCCATCCTTTTGCCGGCTGTTTCGAGAGCACGGTGAACTTGAAATTCAGCTGCCATGCTGCCATCCAGTAAAATTGAATCGAGGCAGCCAACGACCAACAGCCAACCACCACCGAGGGCTCTTATTGGTGTCCTTGCCCTGCAGGGCGATTTCGATGCCCACCGCAAACGGCTTGAGGAGCTGGGAGCTGAAGTTGTGCTCGTAAGGAAGCCCGAGCAACTCGATTCAATTGACGGTTTGGTCATCCCTGGCGGCGAATCGAGCACATTTCTGAAGCTGCTGGGCGAGGCTGGGGTCGAGAAGCTGAAAGAGTTCGTTCGACTGAAACCCACCTTCGGAACCTGCGCCGGTGCGATCCTTCTCGCCCAAGAAATAGACAACCCGAAGCAAGCTGGTCTCGGCGCAATTGATATCGGTATTCGCCGCAACGCTTATGGTCGCCAGATTGATAGTTCCATTCGCGAAGGTTCTTTCCAAGGCTCGCCCGTCGAAATGGTCTTCATACGGGCTCCCAAGATCTCCCGCGTCGGCCCCGGCGTAGAAGTGCTCGCGACCGAGGGCGAGCAGCCGGTTGTGGTGCGGCAAGGAAAGGTCATGGCCGCAACCTTCCATCCCGAGCTCAGCAGCGATGGGCGCATCCATCAGGCATTTCTGGATCTACTCCGGAATGGCGCAGGCAGATAACTAACTGGGCTAATGTGGGGACAGCCGCCCTCGGCTGTCCGCGACTAGGGTTTCCCTCTCCCCTGAGTCGCCTTCGCGCGCTCGCGGCTGGCATCGTCCTTCCGCCCCAACTTGCCATAGGCCTCTGCTAGCAGCGCATGTACCTCCGAAAATTCCGGCAAACGGTTCGCCGCAATTTCAAGATGGACCGCAGCAGTGTTCAAATCCCCAGCCTTTAGGAGAGCGCGTCCAATTTCGAAGTTGGCCCCGGTCGAATCCGGTTGCAGCTCGATCGCTTTATGCAGGTGTTCGACAGCCTCGGCGTAGCGCTGTTTCTGCGCCAAACCTCGGCCTAGTCCGTACTGCGCCAGATAAATATTCGCCTGCTTGATAGGTGCCTGCTGAAATCCGGCGATTGCCTTGTCCACTTTGCCTTGTTGCAGATCAGATATTGCGGCGAGGGTCTGATTCGCAATCGCGATCGCGTCTTTTGGGTCAATCCCATCCGCCGCCGTGTTTGAACTAGGCGTTTTCTGTAGTCCCACGTAACCAAGCGACGCCAGCTTCTGCATCTCGCTTGAAGTTAGTTGTGCCTCGCTGTTTTTCCCGCGAGAGAAATGCGCGTCGAATCCATCCAATTGCGATGCCAGCGTCTGCAGGATGGCCTTCGAAGTCTGCGCCAGATTGTGCGTTGCTCCAGGATCAGTGGACAGATCATAAAGCTCTGGCTTAGGTGCCCGAACGTACAGATACTTTCCCGTGCGCCACGACTCCAGCGCACTCCATCCGAAGGCTTGTTGCGGAAAATCACTTCGCGAATAAACAGGCAAATCCGTGTTGGTAGTGGCTTTCGCGATCCGCAACAGCGATTGGCCTTGCATTTGTGAGGGCACGGGAATTCCAGCACCTTCGAGTGCAGTCGGAGCGACATCCAGAGTTCGCACCTGCGTCGGAATCCGTTTGCCAGCGAGTTGATTTCCAGAAAGCTTCAGCAGCAACGGCACACGGATCGTTTCGTCATAGAGAAATACTCCGTGTGTATCTTCCCCATGCGCGCCCAGACCCTCTCCATGGTCGGCTGTGACGACAATAATTGCGTCGTCAAAGAGCTTTTGGACTCGAAGGGTATTGACTAACTTTCCGACCGCGCCGTCTAAAGACGATACTGCTGCGCTGTAAGCCGAGCTCCCGGGCAGCACGATGTTCACCCAAACAAAGAAGGGTGCGTGCTTCTGCGTAACCCACGCTACCGCGTGAGTCATTTGTGTGGTCCGGTCGGTTGCGTCGTAGGTATCGAACCCACGATCAAATCCAGGAGCGAAGCCGCTTTTAGGATCCAAGAGGGTAGAGCCCACGAATGCGCCGGTTTGGTATCCGCGACTGTGCAGCACTTCCGGAAGCCACGGAATGCCCGCTGAAAGCGGAGAGCCCAATTCGGTTGTACCGTGCGTCTGCGGATAAGTGCCGCTCAGTATGGTCGCGTCGGAAACGACGGTGAGTGGCGCCTGCGCGTAAGCGTGTTCAAAAATAATGCTGTGTTTGGCGAGCTCATCCAGGTTGGTCGTCGGGTGCTTCGTGTCGAGAAAGCCCACGTGGTCAGCGCGAACCGAACCCAGAGTGATCAGAATGATGTTGGGCTTAGTAGCGGCGAAGGAACCTGCAGAAAGCGTTAAGATGAATATAACGAAACTGGCAAGGCGAACCGTTGACCGGAACATGATCTGAGATAAACGAGAGTTTAGCAGCTTGTTCCTACACTGCCGCGTTGGTCACCAAAGAAATGCAGGGAGCAAAACTCTGAAGCGGACTATTTTGTCTGTGGCCGGACTGCTAATCATTGTTGGGGGTACGTCTTTAATCTCGTGCCGCAACAGCGACACTCATTGGCGCGGCGACCACAAGCTAATCATCCTCGGCGTTGATGGCATGGATCCGCAACTTCTTGCGCAGTTTGTCCGCGAAGGGAAGATGCCGAATTTTTCGAAGCTCATGCAGCAGGGATCGTTCCGTCAACTCAGCACCAGCATTCCGCCGCAGAGTCCAGTGGCATGGTCGAACCTGATCACGGGCATGAATGCCGGCGGGCACGGCATCTTTGACTTTATTCACCGCGATCCAAAGACTATGGAGCTCTATTTTTCCGCTTCACATGTCGCTGGCCCCAGGCACGCAATAAATGTTGGGAAATGGGTCGTTCCGCTGGGTGGAGGCACGGCGGAACAACTGCGACAGGGAACAGCGTTCTGGCAAATTCTCGATCAGCATGGCGTGTCCAACAGTGTCTTTCGCATTCCTTCAAATTTTCCGCCGGCTCCTGCCAAGGGTCGAACTCTATCCGGCATGGGCACGCCGGATCTGCGGGGCACTTATGGAACATTCTCTTTCTACACTGACGACCCGACTGCAAACACGGGCGCGGTTGAAGGTGGCCAGGTTGTGCCAGTGCAGGTAGATAATTCGCAGGTTAGTGCGAATTTGATCGGTCCAGACAACACGTTCCGCAAAGGCTCGCCTCCGGCAGTTGAGCCATTCACGGTCTCCGTTGACCCGTTGGAGGCGGTCGCCAGAATTACTCTTCAAGGCCGAGAATTCGTGCTTCGTGAAGGCGAATGGAGCAATTGGACTCGCGTCGAATTCCGTCTGATTCCCTGGTTTGCCAGCGTGAAAGGTATGTGCCGCTTCTATCTCAAACAGGCGCATCCCCGATTTCAACTTTACGTTTCGCCCATCAACATTGATCCTGCCGACCCAGCGCTGCCAATTTCAACCCCAAAAGTTTACTCACGTGATCTCACGGACGAAGCAGGAGACTTTTACACTCAGGGGATCGCCGAAGACACAAAAGCGCTCTCTGACGGCGTGCTCGACGATCATGAGTATCTTGACCAGGCGCGGACCGTGTTGACCGAGCACCGCCGTATCTTCGATGAGGAATTCCCGAAATTCCAAAAGGGAGCATTCTTTTTTTATTTCTCCAGTCTCGATCTCAATTCGCACATGTTCTGGCGCCTAATGGATCCCAAGCATCCCGGCTACGATGCCGCGTTGGCATCGCAGAACGGGGCGGCAATTTCCGACTTCTATCAGCAGATTGATCAGGTCTTGGGCGAAGTGCTTCCCAAACTCGACGACCATACAACACTGCTCGTTCTCTCTGATCATGGCTTCGCTCCTTATTATCGTTCGTTCAATCTCAATACCTGGTTGCTTAATAACGGCTACATCAAACTGAAGAGCGACGAAGAACGCGATTCTGCCGAGCCGCTAGCGGGCGTTGATTGGACGCAGACGCGAGCTTACGGAATCGGGCTGAACGGCTTGTATTTGAATCTGCGAGGACGTGAGCGCAACGGCATTGTGCAGCCCGGCGCGGCTGCCGACGCGTTAATCGGCGAGATCAAAGAGAAATTATTAAAAGTGAGAGATCCCAAGACCGGATTGCCGGTGATTACCCGTGCAGATCGCGCCAGCGAAGTCTATCAAGGCCCTTACGCGGGATCAGGTCCAGATTTGCTCGTCGGCTATAACCGCGGCTATCGGGCGGGATGGAAAACAATCCTCGGCGCGTTTCCGCCCGATGAACTCGAAGACAACACCAACGCCTGGAGCGGCGATCATTGCATGGACTACACCCTGGTGCCCGGCGTGCTCTTAAGCAATCGGAAAATTTCCGCCGCATCACCGGCTCTGACCGACATTGCGCCTACCATTCTCTCCGAATTTGGAATCGCGAAGCCGCCAGCTATGATGGGACGATCAGTATTTGAATACCTCCACCCTTGAGGCGGAAACCACTCGTTGGGATGAAAATCGACGGAATAGAATCTGCAAAGCGCAAGCCCTGGAGGGGCGGAAAAAGATTAGCCCAGGACGTAAGTCCTGGGTAGCGCCGAATCCCACCGAGTCCCGGAGGGACGGCACAAAGTTTCACACAGGCTCCCTAGCACCGAGCGGAATTGGAGGCCAATGTTGTTTGGCACGCACAAAATAAAGATCGAAGGCGACTTGCTGGAAAAGGCCCAGAAATGTGCTGAAGCCTGCGGATACGAATCCGTGGACGAATTCGTCTTGCACGTGCTGGAAAAGGAAATCAAGAAAGTGCTTCCTCCCGACGAAGACGCGCCTTCGAAAGAAGTCGTGAAGAAACGCCTGCAGGGGTTGGGTTACATCGAATAGTCAAGTCAATGATCGCCTTATCTCTCTTCGGGCTTTCATCCCGATCAAGCCTGATGATTTGCTCGCGGGGATCTTTGCGCGCGCAGAGGAACCTGCTGTTCCCAGCGGACTGCAAGTGATTGCGAACTAGCAGGCTTTTATCGCTGCAGTCGGCCATTAAACTAATGATGACCTTTCTTGAGTCTCATGCACCGCTCGTACTGGTATTTCTTCTCTCGATCATCATTGGGCTCTTGATGGTGGTGGTTTTTCGGTACACCTCCAACCAGAAAGCAATTCGCATCGCCAAAGACCATCTGAAGGCTCATTTATTGGCGGTACGGCTGTTTCAAGATCAACTTCAAGTCGTGCTGATTTCATATTGGTGCATTGTGCGGAGCACCGGAAGTTATTTGCGCCTGGCTTTCATGCCTCTTTTATATGTCAGCATTCCATTGATCTTTCTGATGGTGCAGGTGGATCGCTATCTCGGGTTCACGCCGATCGAGGTTGGGCAGCCATTCCTAGTGAAGATACAGGTGGTGGATGGCAGCGTGCTAGACCAAGTTTCATTGCAATTGCCGCCGGGCTTGTCGCTCACCGCCCCGGCCGTGCACGTTCCGGCGCACAATGAGATCATTTGGCGTGTGGTAGCAGAAACCGCAGGAAAGCGCGCATTAGAGGTCGAGACGGGGAATCAGTCACTTTCGAAGTCTGTCGAAGTGTCCAGCGGAGTTGAGCGCATCTCGCCAGTACGTCTTGCCGACAAATGGTGGAAGCGAATATTTGTGTCTGGCGAGACGGCGCTGCCCGGCGACAGCCCGCTGCAGTCAATCGAGGTCAACTATCCCGAACGCACTATCGCCTTTGCCTGGCTCGAATGGAACTGGATTTGGCTCTTCTTCGTTTTGTCATTGATCTTTGGATTTTTGTTCAAGACCATTTTGCGAATTGAAATATGAGAGCTGTTCATCAACCGATACGCCATCGTGTAACACGCTTCGGGAGGGCATGGCTTCAGCCATGCCGATACGCACCGAATAAGAATGAGGGCTTTAGCCCCCCTGGGCGGCCGCTGCGACAACAACTGTTACTGGCCCTTATCGCTTTGACCACGCTGGTGTTCCTCTTTCCCACGCCCAGCCACGCCTATGCGGGGCCAGGCGCCGGGTTTGCGGTGCTGTCATCCTTTTGGACGTTATTCGTAGCCTTCCTCTACTCGGCGTACGCGTTTCTCACCTGGCCGCTCCGTCATTTACTGCGGCTGCTCCGTCGCCGAAAGTCCTCGGGTAAAGCTCAAATCAAGCGAGCTGTAATTCTCGGATTCGATGGCATGGACCCAGAACTCGCCGAACGCTTCATCAGCGAAGGCAAGCTGCCAAATCTCGCGATGCTGCAAGAGCAGGGAACGTTCCGAAAGCTCCGTACGACCTATCCGCCGATCTCTCCCGTGGCATGGTCCACGTTCATGACCGGCGTGAATCCCGGAAAACACAATATCTACGATTTTCTCGCTCGCGATGAGAACAATTACCTTCCGTTTCTTTCCTCGGCGGAGATAAAGGGATCGAAACGGAGCGTGAAAATCGGTAAATACACCATCCCGCTGGGCAAACCACAGATCAAGGGCATGCGGCGAGGCACGCCGTTCTGGTACTGGCTAGGTAAGGCCGGAATTTTTTCATCTGTAATTCGCGTGCCAGTCACTTTTCCTCCTGAGAAATTCTCCGGCGTGCTTCTTTCCGGAATGTGCGTTCCGGATTTGAAAGGTAGCCAGGGGACGTTTTGTTTCTGCACCACTCGCGGCCAAGGGGACAAATTTCGCGAAGGTGGAGTCCGCATTCCGATTGAACGCAACGGCCAAGTATTGCGGAGCTATGTCCCCGGCCCAGACGATCCGCTGGCTGACGGGCAGAGCAGGGAACTGCGCGCCGAGTTTGAAATTCGTCCCGATGCGAGCAAGCCGCAGGCGCAAATCACGTTGGATTCTGAGCGCTTCACGCTCGGAGTTGGCGAATACTCCGACTGGATTCCAGTGAAATTCAAAGCTGGACTGGGTTTTAGCGCGCGCGGTATCTGCAAGTTTTATCTTAAGGAAGTTTCGCCCGAGATTGAAGTCTATGTGACGCCGGTGAACATCGATCCCGGGCGGCCCGACCTGCCGATTTCTCATCCCGTGACGTATTCCATTTATCTCGCCAAACTCTTTGGCTCATACGCCACGCTCGGACTCGCCGAAGACACGTGGGCGCTTAACGAGAAGGTTTTAGATGACGACGCCTTCCTGGCGCAGTGCTATTCCAATCATGATGATCGCGAACGCATGTTGTTCGATGCCCTGGAGAAAACGAAGCAAGGCCTCTGCGCCTGTGTCTTTGACACCACGGATCGCGTGCAGCATATGTTCTGGCGCTATCTGGAAGAGGACCATCCTGCGGCCCGCGATGTTCCTCGCGATCAGCGTCCGCAAGTCATTCCCGAGCTCTACCGCCGCATGGACGTGCTGGTCGGACGAGTGATGGAGCAGATTGAAGGCGACACGCTTCTGCTGGTCGTCTCCGACCACGGCTTCAAATCTTTTGCGCGCTGTGTCAACTTGAACGCCTGGCTGCGCCAAAACGGATACCTCGCGCTCAAGCCTGGAAAGAGCGAAAGCGGCGACTGGTTCGAGGACGTAGATTGGTCCCGCACCCGCGCCTACACCATGGGCTTGAACGGGCTTTATCTGAACGTGAAAGGTCGTGAGCGCCAAGGAATTGTGCAGCCGGGAGCGGATGCCGAGGCCCTGAAAGAAGAGCTACGCGCCAAGCTCGACGGATTGACCGATCCTTCTTCGGGGCAAATCGGCATCACGAATTTATTCGATTGTGATGCCACCTACGCCGGTCCTTATGTGGACAATGCTCCCGATCTGATCGTGGGCTACGCTGCTGGTTTTAGAGCCTCTTGGGATTCTGTTATGGGAAAAGTCACGACTCAGATTTTCGAAGACAACCTCAAGGCTTGGAGCGGCGACCACTGTATTGATCCGCGACTCGTTCCCGGCGTGCTGTTTTCAAACCGCAAGATCGCAGACGAAAAGCCCGCAATCGTGGACGTCGCGCCGACAATCCTGAACCTGTTCGGCGTCGCGCTGCCTAGCAACCTCGATGGAAAAGCCTGGACCGTAGCAACAGCTACGAGCTCCTGAACTTTCGGCTGCCAAGGCACGAACAAATCCGTTCGGCGACTCAACTCATTTCGATGTGACTGTCCCGTAGGGGCAATCGAAATCGATGTGAGTGTCCCGTAGGGACAATCGAAAATAGCCCGGCGCTTCTAGCGCGGGGTCGCCTTCAACTTAAAGCCAAGTACCGTAGGCACGGCTGCTTCTACGGCTCCCAGCGTTGCGGCGCGCCTGAGTATTTATCACACAAGCGATCTCCCCTGCATCACTTCGGGAATATTGTATCCGGCCAGTTGCATCAGCGTCGGCACCATGTCCAGCAGTCGCGCTCCTTCAAGTTCGCCTTTTAGCGAACTGTTAGGCGCAGCCAAGATAAATGCCCCAAATTGTGCGTGATTACAGGCGTCGGGCCCGGTGTCGTTTTCTTCCAAATGCAATCGCCCGTGCCCAACGCTGCCGATAGATCTCCAATACAGAGCACCGAAATGCACGATCAGGTCAGGCGCAACATTGCGCACATTGCGATAAATCTCCTCGGGCTTGAACACAAGCGAATTTAGCGGCTGACCCTGGTTATCTTTCAAATCCAGAAATTTCTGCTTGAGCTCATCACGGAAGGTTTCGTATTGCGCGGCGGGAATCACGCCACGCGGCTCGCGATCTTCTATGTTGAAGAAGACGCGAGCGTAGTAGCCGCCCTCGCTCCATACTTTTGTCTTGGCCCAATTGACTTTCAGTTTCGCGAACGGCGTCACTTCCGTTGGCATCTCCTGATTCAGCACCAGCAGCCCTTCACGAATCAGCCATTCATTTACCGCGAAGCCCCCATCGAGCCGTTGCGCGCCGTGATCGGAGACAACCAAGACAACCGTATCGTTATCGAGCAGTTCAAGCGTACTCCCAATCTGCTCGTCCAAATGCCGATAGTAATCCGGAATCACGCTCTCATAGGGATTTCCAGCTTTGTAATGAATGTGCTGCTTGTCATACGAATCCCAAAAGCCGTGGTGCACGCGGTCGAGACCGATATCAACAAAGTGAAAGTAGTCCCACTCTTTGGTGCGCAAAAAATGCCGGACCACATCCCACTGTTTGCGGCTCATTTCGAAGATTTGATCTCGCAGCCACTCTTTCTTGTCGGTGCGAAATCCTGCCACGTCAGTCGGATAATCGCCAACGAGTTGATTGATCTCTTTCTTGATCTCAGCGGGGTGAGTGAACTCGTCGGTCGTCGAATCCGGCGTAAGAAAGCATCCCACGCTGATGCCATTGATCTTGCGCGGAGGAAAACCTGGAGGCACGCCCACAATCACCGACTTCTTGCCCTGCTCCCCGAGATAATCCCAGATTGCCGGTGTTTGGATCGAGGTTGAGTCTGTAATCGCCAACCCGCCATAGGTCTGGTTGGCGCGATTGCGAAACCCGTACACGCCGAGCGATCCCGGGTCCTGGCTGGTGGAAAGGCACATCCATGCGGGTACAGTAATGGGCGGAATCACACTCTCGAGCCGCCCCCAGGCGCCGCGCTGCATCAAGCCGCGAATATTCGGCAGGTCATTGCTTTTGAGAAGGATTTCAGGGGCCGCGCAGTCTAATCCGAGAACACAAATCTTCATTGACTCGCTCTCATCGGCGACCGATCCGTGCCGAGATTAAGAGAGTATCAAACTTGTGTCGCGAGGCGTCGGATTACAGCACTAACTGCCGGCTGTCGACTCGAACGGTGGATGCGCATTTATTATTGTCGTGTGCGGCCTTCAGCTCATGGCGTTCTCCCGCAATCGCGACGAGCATTTGCCTTCGCTCTGGTGATGGTGTTTTGTCTTGGGAGTGAGCGCGCCATGCCTCAGTCACAGAATTCTGAGGTCCAACGCCTTTTGAAGCAAGGTCAGGCCGCTCTTGACGCCGGCGATTTCACGACAGCGACTGCTGAGTTCCAACACGCAGAACAACTGTCCCTCGACAATCTGTCTGCCAATCGCGGCCTACTACTTAGTTATTTACAATCGGGACGCTTGCCCGACGCCGTGGATTTCGGAACCAAGGCTGTCGCTCATTGGCCAAACGACGCGCAGTTGCATCACTGGCTCGGCCTCGCCTATTTCAAGCAAAAGATGACTACGCCTGCGCTACAGGCACTTCACCGCTCCGAGACCCTTGACTCCGCCAGCTTCGGAACCCATTTCGACATCGCCCTGGTGCTGCTCTCGCAAGAGCAATACCCTCCCGCCGCAGAGGAACTAGAAAAGGCAGTCAGACTGAACTCATCTGACGCCCTCGCACACGTGTTGCTGGGCCGTGCGTATCAGAACTCCAACCGTACGTTAAAGGCGATCGAACAATTTCAGATCGCGCTTCGGCTCGATCCGAACCTTCCCCTGGGGCACTATCATCTCGGCTTTGCTTACTCCAGTCTGGGACGCGACCAGGAAGCGATCGTCGAATACAAGAAACAGATGGCCCGCTCTCCAGACGACCCCAATGTTCTGTACGAACTCGGTCACAGTTTGCTCGAAACCGGCGAGTGGCAAGCAGCTTTGGCTTACTTAAAGAAGGCGGCCGCGCTTAATCCGCAAAACGCGAATGCCAGTTATGATCTGGGCAAGGCGGCACTTCTCTCCGGGGACGCCCAGGCCGCGGTCACGGCCCTGCGTCATACCATTGAGGTCGATCCCAAGAATGCGAGCGCTCATTACCAGTTGTCGCGGGCACTCGATAAATTGGGTCAAAAAGAAGAAGCGCAACAGGAGAGGCAACGCTTCGCCGAGCTGAAAAAGGCGCAGCCGCAGTCAGGGGGGATGGCCACCGCCCGATCCCAGTGACTTGTACTTCGCCCATCTCGCGACAATTCATTCTCTCCATCGGCCTGCTCCTTGCAGCAAATTCGGCGAGCAGCGCGCAAGCTCATAACGTCCCGCAAGTGAAACCAACTTCCTCCGCATCCGCAGTCGCCTTCACCGATACCACTCGCATCGCCGGCATTGATTTCCACCTCACCTGCGGCAGCGCCGAGAAGCAATACATCATGGAATCCATGTGCGGCGGCGTAGCCGTTTTCGATTACGACAACGACGGATGGATGGACATCTTACTCGTGAACGGCTCGACTCTGGAAGATTTGCAATCTGGAAAGTGCCACAGCAGCAAGCTCTACCGCAACAACCACGACGGAACTTTCAAAGACGTAACTGCTCAAGTCGGGCTCAACACGTGTCGTTGGGGATTCTGGGTGGCCGTGGGCGATTATGACAACGATGGCTGGGAAGATGTTTACGTGACCTATCTCGACGGTGGCGTGCTCTACCGCAACAATGGCAACGGAACTTTCACAGACGTCACCGAGAAAGCCGGTGTCGGCAACGAAGGCCGCTGGGGAACCAGCGCGGCGTTCGGCGATTACGACAACGACGGCCATCTCGACCTTTACGTCGTCAACTACGTAGATCTCGATCTCCAGCACCTGCCGAAATTCGGCGATGGCCCGTTTTGCCAATATCGTGGCATCCCGGTCTCTTGCGGTCCGCGTGGCCTCAAGGGCGGACGCGACCGGCTCTATCACAACAATGGCAATGGCACCTTCACCGACGTCACCGAAAAACTGAACATTGATCCGAACCGGAATTACGGACTAGGCGTGATCTGGCTCGATTATGACCGCGACGGCTGCCTCGATCTTTACGTGGCCGACGATTCCTCCCCAAGCATGCTCTACCACAACGACTGCAAGGGAGGATTCACGGAAGTTGGCACCGAAGCCGGGACTGCCTACAGCGCCGACGGCAAAGAACAAGCCGGCATGGGCGTTGACTCCGCTGACTACGACAACGACGGGTGGCCCGACATCGTCAAAACGAACTTTTCCGACGACAGCAACAATCTCTACCGCAACGACCACC
>Ga0209056_10002086_pt1 | contig 21745 bp, 19 predicted proteins | sample GraSoiAngelo_114_FD_185876 | JGI IMG/M metagenome (GOLD analysis project Ga0209056, IMG submission 185876) | Grasslands soil microbial communities from the Angelo Coastal Reserve, California, USA - 14_0903_13_40cm (SPAdes) (version 2) | ecosystem: Environmental > Terrestrial > Soil > Grasslands...
AGACGTCGTGAACGACACAGCAACGCTGGGCCTGAGAAGTGTTGCGGAGGATGACGGTCAACCGTCCGTCCTGACGCGCCATTTGCTCGGCTTCGCCGTGCTGCTGATCACGGTGATTCCGGGGTACCTGCTGACGCGCCCCGATGGTGTGCCGACGCTGACGTCAGAGGCGGAGGCGGACACGGATGCGGCCGCGCTCGCGGCGGCCGTGGTCGACGAATCGGTCGACGAAGAGCCGGTGGCGGAACCGGCGGAAGAGCCGAAGCCGCGGCTCACCATGACGGACATTCACGCGCACATCAAGCAGGTCGCGCTCCGCCACGGCATCTCGCCGCTGCTGGTCGCGGCCATCATCGAAGCCGAGTCCGAGTTCAACCCGCGGGCGGTGTCGCGCAAGGGCGCTCGCGGCCTCATGCAGCTCATGCCGGCAACGGCATCGAGCCTGTCGGTGCGCGACTCGTTCGATCCGTACGAGAACATCGACGGCGGCGTGCGCCACCTGCGCCGGCTGCTGGATCGCTTCCACGGCAACGTTCCGCTCGCGGTCGCGGCCTACAACGCCGGCGAGCAGACCGTGATCAATTATCATGGGGTCCCGCCGTATCGGGAGACCCGCCGCTACGTCGCCAAGATCCTTCGCCGGATCAATTACCGCGGCGTGGCCGTCATCTATGGTTCGTCGAACCGCCGTGTCGTCATGACGGAATCGACCATGAGGCCCCAGATCCGCCCCGCCGTCTACGTGCCGCCGACTCGCCCCGAGCCTCGCCCCGAGCCGCGCCGCGAGGCCGAGCCGGTTCACCGCGAGACGGTGAGGCCGGAGCCTCGCCGCGAGGTCCTGGGCCCGTGGGCGCCGACGCCGATGATCCGATCGGTGGCGGCGAGCCCACGGACGAGCGCGATCGTGAGCGGTGTGCCATCGGAGAGCCCGTAGTCAAGGAGAGCACGAAATGCTCGACTCGTTGATCGACACGCTGCCCGACTCCTGGCACGACGTGGCCGAGATGGCCTCCCTGCCGATCGCCTGGATCCCGAAGCTGCAGCACACGCTCGTTCCCTTCTTCTTCGAGTCGGCCTCGCCGTGGGCGGCCGCGGCCAAGTGTGTCTTCCTCCTCTTCCCCGTGCTGCTGGCGCTGGCCGGCATCTGGTGCACGCAGCTCTCCATCTACACGCTGCCCTTCCGGGCATCGCGAACGCGCTTCGGCTCGTTGCTGCTGCTGGCCTGGTGGGACGCCGGGCGCGTCGTCTGGATGTACTGGGTCGGCATCGTTCGGCTGAGCGGCGTGGCCGTCGGGTGGGCGCTCGCCATGAGCTACCTCGGCGTGCGACTCCTGGCCGGGTTCCTGCGCGAGACGATCACGGTGCCGTTCACGCTGACCAGGAGCGTGACCCAGCGTTACTTCCGACCCGGCGTGCCCTGGGTCGCCTTCATGGCCTTGATCGTCTGGTGCCTGGTCGAAGCCGGTGTGCTCGCCTACGCGTCGCGGGCGACGATGACGGGCGTGATCGCCACCGTACTCGGCGCCGGGGACGTTGGCCGGTTCGCCCCGCCGATCCTCTACGGATTCCTGGTCGTGCTCGTCGCGGGAAGCTTCGCCTGCCTCCAATCGTTCGTGAACGCCGTCCGCCAGCGCGAGGTGAAGTTCCTGATCCAGATGGTCCTCGTCCAGCTCTTCGTGATGTTCTTCGAGGCGATGTTCTTCTACCGCGAGGTCGTCCGGGCCCTCACGCCCTGGCTCGCCGAGCAGGCGAGGATCACGCTCAGCATGTCCATGACGTTGGTCCTGGCGGCGGTCGCCTGGATCAGCGTCCGTGCCGCCACCTGGTTCCTCTTCGCCCAGTATGGAACGCCGACGCTGCTGGGTTTCATCGCGCGCGAGCCGGTGGCCGCGCCGGAATACGCTGCTCCGGACCGGCGAGGATTGCTGGCGCGGTGGCGACCGGCCCTCGAAGACTTCCGGAGGGACATCGACTGGCTCCACGACAAGAGCGAGCAGGTGCTGGAGCTGATCGCGCTGCCCGTGCTCCAGATCCTGGCCGCCGCCCTGAACTTCGCGATGATCCTCATCGCGGGACACGCTGCCTTCGGTGTCCCGTTCAAGAGCCTGCACGCGGTCACCGAGGCGCGCGATCTCGAGGCCACCGTCCACGCCCCCGCGCGCAAGCACGTGGCGGTCTGAGCGATGTTTTCACCCCACACCGAGCTCGTGGTCGGCGGCGCCGTGACGGGCAGCTTCATCGGGTTCTTCTGGCATCCCGTGGCCGCCCTGGCCGCGGCGCTGCTGGTCGTCGCGCTCGTCGCCGTCGGCGATCGGTAGCTCGTCGGCCGGGACGAGCGCGGTGAGCGGCCGAACGCTTCGCCCGTCCATGTCGACGTTCCCGAGGGCCAGGATCTAGCCCCACCAGTTGTCGAGCAGTCCGCCGTCGCCCAAATCCGGTGAAGGGTATACTGCCGGCCGATGAAGCTCGGCATCTGCCTGCCCCACTACGGCCGACCGATCGAGGTTCCCCGGATACTCGAGGTCGCGCGCCGCGCCGAAGAGCGCGGGCTCGACTCGGTCTGGGTCACCGATCACGTGATCGTGCCCAACCAGGCGAACGTGATCTATCGCGAGCACATGCTCGATCCGCTCGCCATCCTGCCGTGGCTGGCCGGCGTAACCCGCCGGATCGCGCTGGGGACCAGCGTCGTGATCCTGCCGTACCGCTCGCCCATTCCCGTCGCCAAGCTGCTGGCCAGCGTCGACGTCCTCTCCGGTGGCCGGCTGATCGTGGGGGCGGCGATCGGCTGGCTGGAGGGCGAGTTCGAGGCCCTCGGCGTGCCGTTCAAGGAGCGGGTGAGCCGGAGCGAGGAGGCGCTGGAGCTGTTCCGGACGCTGTGGACGCAGGCCCACCCGAAGATCGAGACGAAGCGTTATCGGCTGCACGACGTGAGCGTCTCGCCGATGCCGCTGCAGAAGCCTCGGCCGCCGCTCTACGTCGGCGGCAACAGCGAGGCCGCGCTCCGCCGCGTCGCCCGGTTCGCCGACGGCTGGCACGCGACCGCGACGAACCGCGACGCTTTCCAGCAGAGCGCTGACACGCTCCGTCGCTTCTGGAAGGACGCCGGACGCGACGGGGAGCCCGCGCTGTCGCTGCGCATCCCGATCGTGATCGAGGGCGTGCACCAGGCCGCGGTGGACATGGCGCTGATCCGCGGCCGTCACGTGATCACCGGCACCGTCGCGAAGATCGCCGAAGACCTGCGCGGCTTCCGCGCGCTGGGCTGCGGCCACATCGCGCTCGAGGTGTCGTACTCGACCTATCCCGCCATCCACGACACCATCGACATCATCGCCGAGCGGCTCCGGCCGCAGGTGGTGGACTGAGAGCCCGGGAGGCGGGATGAGCGAGGACGCGCTTCGGACGCTGGCGCTGCAGGTGCGGAACTGGGGCACGTGGGGGCCGAACGACGAGCTGGGCACGCTGAACTACATCACGCCTGAGACGATCGCCGAGGGCTGCCGGCTCGCGACGGCGGGCAAAATCTTCGCGCTCGGCATTCCGTTGCAGCGCGAGGGCCCGCAGAGCGGCACGCGCCAGCGCTTCAATCCGATCCACGCGATGTTCCGCGACGGCGGCGACCGGCCTCGCACCCCCGAGCAGGTGCGCGAGGCCCAGGGCTACGGCGGCTCCGATGACTGGATCGTCATGCCGCTGCAGTGCGTGACCCAGTGGGACAGTCTCGCCCACATCTTCTACGAGGGAAAGATGTGGAACGGCTACGACGCCGACCTGGTGACCAGCACCGGCGCGGCCAAGAACAGCATCGACAAGACCAAGAGCAAGCTGGCCGGCCGCGGCGTGCTGCTCGACGTGGCGCGCTACAAGGGCGTGCGCGCGCTGGAGCCGGGTTACGCCATCACCGTGGCCGATCTCGAGGGGACGGCCGCGGCGCAAAAGGTGGAGGTCAAGCGCGGCGACCTGCTGCTCGTTCGCACCGGCCACATGACGCGCTATCTGGACAAGAACGACTGGCGCGGCTACGACCTGGACAATTTTCCGGGCGTGTCGATCCACACCGCGCCGTGGCTGCACGCGCGCCAGATCGCCGCGATCGCCAGCGACAACTACGCGGTGGAGGTCCGGCCCTCGGAGATGCTCCCCGCGTTTCGCAACCCCTTCCACGTCCTGGCCATCCCCAACATGGGCCTGACGCTCGGTGAGATCTTCTACCTGGAGGAGCTGGCGGCCGACTGCGCTTCCGACGGCCGTTGGGCCTTCCTGCTCGTCGCGCCGCCGCTGCCCGTTACTCGCGGCGTCGGCACGCCCATCAACCCCTACGCCATCAAGTAACGGACGCGGGATCTCGCGTTGAGCGCGACCACGATCCTCGTCACCATGCCCTTCAGCGAATCGCTGCTCGACCGCCTGCGTGCGGTCTCGCCCCGGCTCACCGTGTTGCGCGCGGAGCCGGAGAGCGCAAACTACATGAGCGTCGACGTGCTCTATTCGATGTCACCGCCTCGCGACCTCGCCCGCGTGCCGCGTCTCAAGTGGGTTCAGCTCCACATGGCCGGCGTGAACGCGCTCGTCGATCATCCCCTCTACACGCACAGCACAGTGCCGATCACCACCACCAGCGGGGTGCACGCGGCCACCATCGCGGAATATGCGATGACGATGCTGCTGGCTCTCGCGCATCGGGTGCCGCGCATGGTCGCCTGGCAGGCGAGGGGGACGTGGCCGCCCGATGCCGAGCGCTGGCCGCTGTTCGTGCCGAGCGAACTGCGTGGCGCCTCGCTCGGCATCATCGGCTACGGCAGCATCGGTCGGGAGCTCGCGCGTCTCGCAAAGACGTTCGGCATGACGGTGCTCGCATGCAAGCGCGATCCCTCGAAGCGCGAAGACACCGGCTACGCGCTCCCCGGCACGGGCGACCCCGACGGCGCGCTCCCGGACGCGTGGTATGCCCCGCGCCAGCTCGGCGAACTGCTCGCCCGCTCCGACGTGGTCGTCATGGCCACGCCGCTGACGCGTGAGACCGAGAGGATGATCGGCAAGGCCGAGCTTCTGAGCATGAAACCGTCCGCATACTTCATCAACGTCGGGCGCGGTGCGACGGTCGACGAATCCGCGTTGGCCGCGGCGCTCCGCGACGGCGTGATCGCCGGTGCCGCCATCGACGTGTTCGCCCAGGAGCCGCCGTCGCCCGGGCATCCGCTCTACGCGTGCGACAACGTGATCCTGTCGCCGCACGTGTCGGGCTTCCTGCCGAGCTACGATGACAAGTGCGTCACGCTCTTCGCTGAGAACGTGCGCCGCTGGCTCGCGGGCGAGACCCTGCGGAATCTGGTCGACCGCGCCGCCGGGTATTAGGAGCACGCACGCCGTCCCGCGACCGCCCAGGGTCCCGGATGGTCCCGGGGCAGCCTAGTACTTGTTGGCGATCGGCAGCTCGTCGGCGGGGAAGAGCGTGATGATGTGCGCGCCGGCCGGCGTCACGATCACCTCTTCCTCGATGCGGGCGGCCGACACACCGTCCGTTGCCGGGCAGTAGGTCTCGACCGCGAACATCATCCCGGCCTCCAGCTCCATCGGGTCGTCGAAGGAGTTGACGCGGCTGATGATCGGCCGCTCGTGCAGGCCGAGGCCGATGCCATGGCAGAAGTTGAGGCCGAACGCGCCCATCTCGCTCTCGAACCCGATGTCCTGCGCCTTGGGAAAGGCGCGCGCGATCTTGTCGGTGGTGACGCCTGGTTTGATCAGTGCGATCGCCTCGTCCATCCACTGGCGGGCCCTGGTGTAAGCGTCCTTCTGGGCGCGCGTGGCCTTGCCCACGTTGAAGGTGCGGTAGTAGCAGGTTCGGTAGCCCGTATAGGACATGATGATGTCGAAGAAGGCCTGGTCGCCCGGGCGGATGATGCGGTCGGTGAAGTTGTGGGGGTGTGGGCTGCAGCGCTCGCCCGAGATCGAGTTGATGGCCTCCACGCAGTCGGAGCCCATCTCGTAGAGCCGCTTGGTGGCGAGCGCGACGATCTCGTTCTCGCGCACGCCGGGCTTGAGCGCCTCGTAGATGTCCTGGTAGACGCCGTCCACCATCGCGGCAGCCATGTTGAGCAGCGTCAGCTCGTCCTGGCTCTTGATCATCCGCGCCTCCAGCATGACCTGCTGGCCGTCCTTCACCTGGACGCCGGCCTCCTGGAGGGCGAAGAGGAACGGCGGCTCGACGAGGTCGATGCCGAGCGGCATGTCGGCCACGCCCTCGTCCTTCAGGATCTTCTTGATCTCGAGCGCCGCCTGCTTGAAGAGCCCCGCCTTTGGCGACACCGCGCCGCGCATGCCGACCATGCCGGCCAGCGACTGCTTTTCGGGGATCCACGGCGCGTAGAGCTTGTGGTGGCGCGCTGCCGAGCCGAAGTCCCACACCCACGGCTCGCCGTTGCCGGTGAGGAGCGACCAGCGCGTGAGCTTGTCCCGCGCCCACTCGCCGATGACCGTGCTCGAGATGTAGCGGATGTTGTACTGGTCGAAGACGAGCAGCGCGCCCAGGCCCGAGCGCGCCAGCGCCTGACGAACGCGGGCGAGCCGATACCCCTGCAGGCGCCGGAAGTCCACGCGTTCCTCGAAGTCCACCGGCATGTGGCCGGGGGCCTGCAGCGGGCGGTCCCAGCGATGGCGGGGATCGATCGTGTCGGGCGTCACGGACCTGGGCGTGGGGGTGGACTTGCGGGCCATAACCGTCCCTCCTGGCGGCGTACTCTACATCACTGTCACCGGCTCGACATTCCGGCGTGACAACCGGTCGGAAAAATTTCGGAACCTGGCACCGACCGACCCTAAACTCGAATGAAAGCGTCACCATGGACGGCCGGGAGGTCTGGCATTCCGACTGCACGAGGCCTTGCATGATGCGGTACCACTTCTCGGGGATCGCCGGCGCCGGCATGGCGCCGCTGGCCTGCCTGATGCGGTCGCGCGGGCACGACGTCCAGGGCTCTGACCGGGCGATCGATCAGGGCAAGAGCTCGGACGTCGCCGCCCGGCTGCGCGCCGCCGGCATCGTCGTCCTGCCGCACGACGGCAGCGCGATCACGCGCGGCATCGGACGCTTCGTTCACTCGACCGCCGTGGAGGCATCCACACCGGAGATGCAGGCCGCCACCGCCCTCGGGCTCGCGCGCATCTCGCGTCCGGCGCTGCTGGCCGAGGTCGTCAACGCCGGCCAGCCGGGCGTGGCCATCGCCGGCACCAGCGGCAAGAGCACGATCACCGGCATGATCGCGTGGCTCGTGCGCGAGGCCGGGAGGCCGGCGACCGTGATCGGTGGCGCGGCCGGCGTCGGTGAGGGCTCCGCCGGCTGCTTTCTTCCCGGGCCGGCCGACGGCCCGGTCATCGCCGAGGCGTGCGAGTCCGACGGCACGCTGGTCGGCTACCGCCCCGCGATCGGCCTCATCCACAACGTGAGCCGCGACCACGGTGAGCTGCCGGCGCTGCGCGCTCAGTTCGCCACGTTCGCCGCGTCCTGCAGCACGCTCCTCGTCAACGCGCGGTGCCCGGAAGCGACCGCGATCGGGCAGACGTTCAACGCCATCACCTATGGCACGGTCGCCGGCGCCGATGCGGCGCTGGAGGTGCTCGGCCTGGGAGCCGAGCGCGCGGCCGGCATGCTGCGGTATCGCGGGAGCGAGCTCAAGCTCGACGTGCTGCTGCCGGGCCTCCACAACCTCGAGAACGCGACGGCGGCGGCGCTGATCGGGCTCGAGCTCGGGCTGGACACCGTCACCGTGGAGACGCTGATCGCGCGTTTTCCGGGCGTGGCGCGCCGGTTCGAGCGGATCGGTGTGACGGCGTCGGGCATCCGCGTGGTGGACGATTACGCCCACAACGGCGAGAAGCTGCGCGCCGTGATCACGACGGCGCAGGCCGGCGCGTCCCGGGTGCTCGCGGTCTTTCAGCCGCACGGCTTCGGGCCCGCGCGCTTCCTGCGCCCCGAGCTTCGCGAGCTCCTGCCATCACTCCTGCGATCCGAGGACCGCTTCTGCTATGCGGAGGTCTTCTACGCGGGCGGCACCGTGGCCCGGGACATCTCGAGCCGCGCGCTGGCCGAGGACATCGGCTGCGCCTACGCGCCTGATCACGCGGCGGTGCGCGCGTGGGTCGCCCGCGAGGCGCGCCCGGGCGACACCGTGCTGATCATGGGCGCGCGCGATCCCGAGCTTCCCCGGCTCGCGCGTGAGGTGTTTGCCGCGCTGAAGTAGACTCCGAACGTGCCGGACTTCCTGCTCCCCACCGCCTTCATCGACAGCGCCGCTCCGAACATCGTCGCCTTCGCCCGCCAGGCCGCCGGTGACGAGAGCGACGAGGTGACCCGGGCCGTGCGCCTCTACTACGCCGTCCGCGACGGGATCGTCTACACGCCCTACTGCGATTTCCGCTCGCTCGACACCTTCCGCGCGAGCGCGGTGCTGGCCCGTGGAGACGGGTTCTGCGTCGGCAAGGCGGCGGTGCTCGCCGCCGTCGCGCGCGCGAGCGGCATTCCGGCTCGGGTCGGCTTCGCCGACGTGCGCAATCACCTCTGCACGCCCCGGCTGAGGGCGCTGGTCGGCGGAGACGTCTTCTACTATCACGGCTACACCGAGATGGCGGTGGCCGGCCGGTGGGTGAAGGCGACGCCGGCCTTCGATCGCGTGCTCTGCGACAAGTTCGGAGTCCGCCCCCTCGAGTTCGACGGCCGGTCGGACTCGCTCTTTCACGCCTACGACCGGGGCGGCCGCCGTCACATGGAGTACCTGCGCGACCACGGTGCCCACGCCGATGTTCCGGTGGACGAGATCGTCGCCACGTTCGCGCGCGAGTATCCACGGCTGATGGAGAGCAGCCCGCGGGCGTCCGACACCCAGTTCAGGAGGGAAGCCGAAGAGAGCGCGTAGCCCGTCGGCCACCTCGGTCGCCGTCCGTTTATAATCCCCCGCACATGGCCATCGGGTACGTCGTGGCGGCGCTGGTCGCGGCGGTCATCGCAGTGTTCGCGCTCCAGAACGGAGTGCCCACCAGCGTCCGATTCCTCACCTGGAGCATCGATGCCGTGCCGCTCGCCGGCGTCGTCCTCGCCGCCCTCGCCGCCGGCCTCGTCGTGGCCGGGTTCCCGCTGTGGATCCAGGTGTGGCGCTGGCGCTCACGGGCGCGCTCGGCGGAGGCTCGCGCCGCCGCGCTCGAGAAGACCGTGGCCGACCGTGATCAGGCCCTCCTTCGCGAGAAGCCGCCTTCCGCTCGTGAGGGGCCACCACCATGAGAGGAATGCCGCCGCTCTCGCGTCGCGCGCTGCTCGTCGGCCTCGCAGTCACCGCGACCGGCCGGCGCGCCCATGCCCAGCCGAAGGTCTTCCTCGACTATGACCAGGACGCGCTCGATCGCGCGTACGACCAGCGCGCCTGGGCGCCCAACATGGACGCGGTCCTCACGCGGTACGTCGTCAACAGCGATGGAGTGCGCGCGCGGCTCGGCGCGCCGAAGACCGTGGCGTATGGCGCGAGCGCCATCGAGACGCTGGACATCTACCCGACGGCCAGAGCCAACGCTCCCGTCCTGGTGTTCGTTCACGGTGGCGCCTGGCGGACGGGGAAGGCCAGGGACTCCGCGTATGCGGCAGAAGCGTTCGTGCGAGCCGGCGCTCACTACGTCGTGCCCGATTTCGCCACCGTGATGGAGGTGGGCCTCGACGGCATGGTGGCTCAGGTGCGTCGGGCGGTCGCGTGGGTGGCCAAGCACGCTTCCTCGTTCGGCGGCGATCCCGGCCGCATCTACGTGGCCGGGCACTCGTCGGGCGGCCATCTCGCCGGCACCGTGCTCGTCACCGACTGGAGCACGGACTTCGGCCTGCCTCGCGACGTGGTGAAGGGCGGCGTCTGCATCAGCGGCATGTACGATCTTCGCGGCCCGCGGCTGTCGGCGCGGTCGAGCTACGTGAAGTTCGACGATCGGATCGAGCACGACCACAGTGCTCAGCGCCATCTGGCTCGCATCCCATGCCCGGTGATCGTCGCCTACGGTGATCAGGAATCGCCGGAGTTCCAGCGGCAATCGCGCGAGTTCGCCGAGGCGCTCAGGACCGCGGGCCGGCTCCACGCGCTCATCGTGGGCCAGGGCTACAACCACTTCGAGATCCCCGAGACGCTGGCCAGCCCCTACGGCCTCGTCGGCCGCGCCACACTCGACGTGATGAGACTCGGCTGAACCCATGAGATCACGTTGCGCGGTCGCCCTGCTGGCCGCGATCGCCACGCTCGCCGCGGCGGGATGGCCAGCCGTCGGCCAGACGCCGAAGCGGGGCGGCATCCTCAACGCGATGCTGATGGAGGATCCGCCGGGATTCTCGATCCATGAGTCGTCCACCATCTCCGGAGTGTGGCCGGTGGCGCCCTGCTACTCGAATCTCGTGACCTTCGATCCGCTCAAGCCGGTCGAGAGCGTGGAGACCGTCATCGCCGAGCTGGCCGAGCGCTGGTCGTGGCAGGACAGCTACCGCAACCTCGTCCTCTTCCTCCGCAAGAACGTGAAGTGGCACGACGGGAAGCCGTTCTCCTCGGCCGACGTCAAGTACACCTTCGACGTGGTGCGCGAGGCCAAGGACGCGCCGGCCAAGCTCCGCTTGAGCCCGCGGAAAGACTGGTACGCCAACGTCGAGGCCATCGAGGCGCCCGACGCCCACACGGTGATCTTCCGGCTCAAGCGGCCCCAGCCCTCGTTGATCCTGATGCTCGCGTCTGGGTATTCGCCCGTGTATCCCGCCCACGTGCCGCTGGCCGAGCTACGCCAGCGCTGCGTGGGGACGGGACCGTTCAGGCTGAAGGAGTACACCCGGGGGCAGATGGTCGAGCTCGAGCGCAATCCCGAGTACTTCGTGAAGGATCGCCCGTATCTCGACGGCATCCGCTATCCGATCATCACCGAGCGCGGGACGCGGCTGGCCGCGCTGCAGACCGGCCGGCTCGACACCGGCATCCCGCTCGAGATGACGAAGCTCATGGCCGAGACGATCAAGAAGAACGTGCCCTCGATGATCGTCACCGAGATCGGTCAGAACGGCAGCGACAACGTGGTCATGAATCACAAGAAGCCGCCGTTCGACAACGTCGTCATCCGTCGCGCCGTCAGCCTGGCCATGGACCGCCACGCCTACGTCAAGGGCGTCCGCTACAACGGCGCCGTCGTGGGCGCTGCGCTCATGCCCAAGCCGTGGGGATCCTGGGGGCTGCTCGACAAGGACCTCAAGGCGCTGCCGGGCTACCGCGACCCGGCCGTCGACAAGGCCGAGGCCAAGCGGCTGCTCGCTCAGGCCGGCGCCGGCCCCGCCAAGCCGTTGCGCCTCGAGCTGACGACGCGTGCGATCGCCATCTACGTGGACCTGGCGTCGTTCGTCGCCGATCAGCTCCGCCAGGTCGGGGTGGAGGCGGCGGTGAAACAGCTCGACACCGCGCAGTACTTCCCGGCGCTGGCCCGTCGCGAGTTCGTGATCGGCGCCAACCTCACCGCGGGCGCGTTCGACGATCCCGACGCCTACCTCTTCGAGAACTACAAGTGCGGGACGGCCCGGAACTACACCGACTACTGCAACGAGGCGATGGACCGGCTCATCGACGAGCAGTCAGAGGAGCTCGATCGCGACAAGCGGCTCAAACGGGTGTGGGAGATCCAACGCAAGCTCGAGGCCGACGTGGCCCGGCCGATGCTGGGCTGGCGTACCGAGTACTTCACTCGCTGGCCGTACGTGAAGAACCTCGTCCCCCACAACTCGCTCTACAACTACTCTCGGATGCAGGAGGTGTGGCTGGACAGGTAGGAAAGGTCAGCGGGTCGCGAGCGTGCGCGATGGTCTGTTGCCGATCCGCGCGCTCCACTGGCCGTCAGCGTGCGTCCACGACTCGAAGAACGCGCCGCAGCCGCAACTGGCGACCGTTGGCCCCGCGAGGGAGCTGGACGCCGAGGTCGTCAAGCCAGCGTGGCCACGGTGATCGGCCAGGAAGCGCTTGAAGAGGTTCTCACCCGTCCATACCATCACATCCAAGCTAGAGGCGACGCCGATAGCGGTCAATGAGGCGGCAGCACTAGTGCTGACGCGCTATCCGGTCCGCCGCTACGCGCTCGTGCCGCAGACGTAGATCGTGTTCTGGGGCCCGGGCGCCTCCAGCGCCTCGACACGCGTGAACCCGGCCTCGGCCAGCATGCGTCGCGCGAGCTGCTCGCCCCAGGCCGTTCCGAGCCCAGCCCCGCCCTCGGCGAGCGAGACCGTCATGCAATGCAGCACGCTGATGCCGTACAGGTACGGTGCGAACGGCTGGCCGAGGTTGTCGGCGAGGGCGGACGAGGCGCGCGGCTCCATCATGAGGTAGAGGCCGTCGGTCGCCAGCGCCCCGGCGATCCGGCGCAGCGCGGCGGCGGGGTCGCGCTGATCGTGGATCGCATCGAACGACGTGATCAGGTCGAACTTCGGATCGGTCGGCAGCGTGGTCGCGTCGAGGCGCTCGAACCGCGCGTTCGCGAGTCCCATCGCATGGGCCTCGGCGCGCGCGCGGGCGATCGCGTCCTCGCCGAGGTCGAAGCCGACGAACGTCGAGCGCGGATACTCGCGCGCCATGACGTTCACCGCATGACCGGTGCCGCAGCCGACGTCGGCCACGCGGATGCCTTGCTGGAGCCGCTCCGGAACGCCCTTGACCAGCGGCAGGAAGGCCTTGATGAGCAGCCCGTCGTAAATCCGCCGCCACGAGGCGTCCATGGCCTCGGTGAAGTCGGGCCGGAACTCCGAGTACGGCACGCCGCCGCCCTGGCGGAAGCACTCGGAGACCTTCGGCAGTCGCGTGGCCAGCATCCTGAGCGTCTGGCTCCCCGGGGCGAGATTCCGGCTCGATGCGCCGGTGAGACACTGCGCGTGCTCCGCGGGCAGGGTGAAGCGGCTGGTGGCCGCGTCGTAGTCGACCACGCCGCCGGTGGCCATCGCGCCGAGCCACTCGCGCACGTACCGCTCGTCGAGGCCGGCGCGCGCGGCCAGCTCAGAGCTCGTCGCCGGGCCCTGCGCGGCCGCCTCGAAGAGGCCGTGACGGTAGCCGAGCTCGATCATCAGCGTGAGCACGCCGCCGGTGTAGAACCCGAACACCTTGCGGGCGAACTCCTGGACGCGCTTCTTATCGAGCTCCGGCCTCACGACCGGAGCGAGGCGCCGGCGCGCAGCTTGGCCTTGAGCTCCTCGACGCTCAGCACCCACGCGATGGATCGCGCCATCAGCTCGAGGGCCATCCAGTGGTGGTCCTTGCCCCGCATGCTGGCGACGCAGTCCGAGATGACGACGGTCTGATAGCCGCGATTGGACGCGCCGAACGCCGTCGAGTAGACACAGGTGTCGGTGTTGACGCCGGCGAGCACGACCGTCTCGGCGTCATAGACCTGACGCAGCAGGAAGTCGAGATCGGTGTGGAGGAAGCTGTCCAGAGATTTCTTGGTGGTCACGTGCACGTCACCCGGGGCGACGAGGAGCGCCGGCACCTCGGCCTGGGGCGAGCCCTCCTGGCGGTCGGGAATGTGCCGCACGCCCACCTGAGCGTTCTGGCTCAGCCCGTTCCGTTGGGCGATGCGAAACGTCTGGCCGGCGATGACGTGACGGTCGAGCTCGGCCGGCCGCCGATTGACGTAGGCGTGAACGACGGGCACGCCCTCGCCACGCACGAAGTCGAGCAGGTCGCGCGCGTGCTTCATCACGCGCTCGGCTTCGTCCGGCGCCACCGGTGACGTCGCCACCTCGGGGTCGAGATAGTCTCGCTGCATGTCGACGGTGACCATCACCGCGCGGCGACGATCGATCGTCAGCAGCGCGTTCATCCGCTCCCGGTACTCACGGCGATCCTGGAATTCGACGGGCGGTTTCATCGGGGGTGAACCTCCTCGCGTGCGAGCGCCGCCCGGATTGTCGCCGTGCTAGAGTCCCGGCGTCAATGGGCGGCCCGCTGGGCCCTACACATCGTGGAGGGAACGCACATGAAGTCACCGCGGTCGCTTCGGTTCGTGGTCTGGCTTCTCACGTTGCTGGTTGGCTTCGGACTCGGGACAGCGGTTGGGCAGATGAGCCCGCCGCAGGACACCAAGGGCGTGGACGCGAAGGTCGTCAGCACGGTGGATCTCGCGCCGGATCTGCCGGGACATCAGCTCCGTCTCCGGCGCCTGACGTTCGAGCCCGGAGCCGTGGCCGGGGTTCACAGCCACAAGGACCGCCCGGCGTTCGCGTACATCCTGGAGGGAACGCTCACCGAGATGCGCGAGGGCGGCTTCCAGAAGCAACACAACCCCGGTGATGTCATCACGGAATCGCGTGACGTGACGCACTGGGCGGCGAACAAGAGCTCGGGCAAGGTGGTGATCGTCGGCATCGACGTCTTCAAGCCGTAGTGCCTTCGATGAGGGCGGCGCGGGTCATCGCGGGCATCGTCGGGGTCGCGCTCGTGGCCGGCTGTGCGGGCCGGCTCACCGCGCCGAGCCCGTCCATCAAGGCGGAGCTGGCGCCTCGGGGTGAGCTCCGCGCCGCCCTCTTCACCGGCAATCCCGTCATCGCCAGCAAGAACCGCGAGACCGGCGAGCTCTCGGGGACGGCGTTCATGCTCGGCCGGGCACTGGCCGCCGACGCGGGCGTGGGTTTCGCGCCCATCGAGTACACGACGATCGCCCGCCTGATGGACGATGCAAAGACCGGCGCCTGGGATGTCGCGGTTCTCGCCATCGATCCGGCGCGGCGAGCGGTGATCGACTATGCGCCGCCCTACGTCGTCGTCGACATCACCTACCTCGTTCGTCCCGGCTCGCCGATCGCCAGCGTCGCCGAGGCCGACCGGCCCGGAGTGCGCGTGACGGCTGCGCGCGGCGCGGCCACCGCCCTCATGCTCCAGCGCACGCTCAAGAACGCCCAGCTCACGCCCGCGGACAGCGAGCCCGCCGCCTTCGAGCTGATCCGCGAGGGGAAGGCCGACGCGTACGCGCAGAATCGCTTCATGCTCCTCGGACTGGCGGATCGGCTGCCCGGCGCGCGCGTCCTCGACGACCGGCTGGACGTCGTGCAGCTCGCGCTCGCGCTTCCCAAGGGCCGTCCCACCGCGCTCGCCTACGTCACCACGTGGATGGCACAGGCCAGGCGCTCGGGCCTCGTCCAGCGCGCCATCGACGCGGCCGGCCTGCGCGGCGTGCAGGCCGCACCGGCCGCCCGGTAGAGGCCGGGAGTGCGCTGCATGCGCGACTGCCGGTAGCGTCCCCGGCCGTGCCGCCCATGGCCCGGACCGTCTTCGACGCGTTCATGGCCACCGCTCAGGCGGCCCCGGACCACGTGTTCCTGTGTGCGCCGCCGGCCGCGGGACGCGCGTACCATCCCGACGGCATCGAGCTCACGTACGCGCAGACGCGCGACGCCGTCCTGACGTTGCGCGACCGCTATACGGGCGCCGGCTACGGTCACGGCCACCGCGTCGCGCTGCTGCTCGAGAACCGCCCCGAGTTCTTCTTCCACTATCTGGCGCTCAACGCGCTCGGCTGCTCGATCGTCCCGATCAATCCCGATTACCGGCACGACGAGATGCGCTACCAGATGGAGCACTCGGAAGCCGACCTCGCGGTCGTCGTGGCCGCGCGCGTGGCCGCGCTGGAAGCGGTGGGACACGAGCGCCTCACGCCCCTGCCGGTCATCGATGTCGAGCGCATGCCGAAGACGCTGCCGAAACCGCCGCCCGCGCCGCGCCGAGGCGCGCCCGGCCTCGACACCGAGACGAGCCTGCTCTACACGTCGGGGACGACGGGCCGCCCCAAGGGCTGCATCCTGACCAACTTCTATTACCTGAATGCCGGCGCGTGGTATCGGGATTTCGGTGGACGCCTCGCGATCGAGCCGGGCCGCGAGCGCTTCCTCAACCCGCTGCCGCTCTTCCACATGAACGCTCAGGCGGTGACCGCGACCTGCGCGATCTTGACCGCCAACTGCCTGGCTCAACCCGAGCGCTTCAGCCCCTCGCGGTGGTGGAAGGACGTCGTCGCCGCGAAAGCGACCATCATCCACTACCTCGGCGTCATGCCGCCGCTGCTCCTCAACCAACGGGAGACGCCCGAGGAACGTGCTCACCACGTGAAGTTTGGCTTCGGCGCCGGAGTCGAGCCCGAGCTGCACGCACGCTTCGAGGAGCGCTTCGGCTTCCCGCTGGTCGAGGTGTGGGGAATGACGGAGACGGGCCGCTGCTACGCCGACCTCCACGAGCCACGCCAGATCACCACGCGCGCGTTCGGCCGGCCCTTCGGTGGCCTCGAAGGGCGAGTCGTCGACGACGCCGATCGCGACGTCCCTCGAGGCTCGGCGGGCGAATTACTGGTGCGCTGGGGCGGGCCCGAGGGGCCGCGCCACGGCTTCTTCGCCGGGTATCTGAAGAACGCCGAGGCGACGGACGAGGCGTGGCGCGGGGGCTGGTTCCACACCGGCGACGTGGTCCGCCAGATGGACGACGACATGCTGGTCTTCGTCGATCGCAAGAAGAACATCATCCGGCGCTCTGGAGAGAACATCGCCGCCGCCGAGGTCGAGGCGTGCCTGCAGGCTCACGCCTCGGTCGCCCAGGTGGCCGTGATCGCCGTCCCCGACGACGTGCGCGAAGAGGAAGTGATGGCCTGCATCGTGCCGATGGCCGGCGTGGCCGCCGACCGGGCCCTCGCCGAGCGGCTTCAAGACTGGGCGCTGGCGCGCCTCGCCTACTTCAAGGCGCCGGGCTGGGTGCTCTTCGTCGCCACGCTGCCCACCACGGGAACCCAGAAGGTCCAGAAGACCCAAATCTTCCCTAAAGGTGAGGATCCGCGCCGCCGGCCCACGGCGCTCGATCTGCGCGAGCGAAAAAAGCGGGCCTGATGCGGTGGCTCTAGGCTCGATGTCGCCTTGTCAAGGCCGTCGCAAACTGGCGTGCCAGCCGGCGAAGCCAGCCCGGAACTCCGTGTGGAATCTAGCGTGTTCGCGTGGCACCCGCCGTGCACCCGTCCAGAGCCATGTCGGGCCGCGGCGTGCTCGCGCTCGCGTGCGTGCTGGCCGCGGTCACGAGCGGCTGCGCGGCGAAGCTGCGCGAAATTCCCACGCACTCGCTGTCGAAGCGTTCGCCGGCCGTCGTCGAGCGCGACATCCACCAGTGCGAGAAGGCCGTCACCGGCCACCTGAAGGGCCCCTGGCTGGGCGGCGAGCTCGAATTCGCGGCGTGCATGATCGCGCGAAACTACCAGACGTTCGTCCAGGTCCTCGACGCGCCGCTCGAGGTGCGCCGGGCGTCGCTCAAGGGCAAGGTGACCTCCGCCCGCGTTCTCAACGACCTGGTCGCGTGCGAGCAGTTCGTCTCGGCGCGCGTCTCCGTGGTCGAGAAGATCGGCCGGCCGCTCGTCACTGTGGCCGGGCTCCTCTTCTGGCCGGTCGGCTTCGGAGCCTCGACGGCGTCGCCGGCACTGGCGGGCCAGCGCCGGCGTGACTACATCGCGTGCATGGAGCCACGCGGCTACACCATCAGCAATTGGAAATCGGAGCCGAGCGCGATGCCGCGGCAGGGGGAGGGGCCCTAACGGAGGCTTCTTCACAGCCCGCCGTACCGGATGCGCTGCACCGGGAGCTGACGCAAGAGCGCATCCAGAGCGCGCGCCGGATCAACCTCGTGAGGTTGTGGGGCGTGTCGGCTTTTTTCGCGCTGTTCCTCGTGCTCGGCGGTCTGCTCCGCTTGCCCGCCTGGACCGGCAACCTCGATCTCTTCGCGATCTACTGGACGATCACGGTCGCGGTGTACGTGCTGAGCCGGCGCGTCGAGCGCGTGGCCCGGGTGGCGAGCCTGGCGGTGGCGTTCGTCGACATGCCGATGGTGTTCTTCCTGCAGTGGGCGACGTTTCCGACCAGCCCGAGCGCGAGCGGTGTCGCCGGCTTCACCGTCGGCGTGTACGTGCTGCTGGTCATCCTCTCGGCGCTCTCGCTCGAGAACTGGTTCATCTTCTTCACGGCGGCGGTGGGCGCGGCGTTCGAGGTCATGCTCCAGGAGCTGGCCGGTGTGAGCACGGGCGCGATGGCGTCGACCGTGATCCTGCTCGGCCTGGCCGCCTCGTCCTGCGCGTACGCGCGGAGCCGCCTCGTCGATCTGGTCGCGCGCGTCGACCGCAACCTGGCCGAGCAGCGCCAGGCCGAGCGCGCGCTGCGCCAGAGCGAGCGGATGGCCTCGCTCGGGACGGTGGCGGCCGGCGTCGCCCACGAGATCAACACGCCGCTGACCTACGTCGTGACCAATCTCGCGCTCATCGCCGAGCGGCTGCCGCGGCGCTGGACGGCGGGGGGCGGCGGGGATCTCGACACGCGCCTGGCCGAGACCGAGAAGGCCCTGGCCGATACCCAGGCCGCCATCGACTATCTGGTCGGCGGCGTCACCGGGAGCGTGTCCGGCAAGCTCAAGCACGACGTCAAGAACTGGCACACGACCGTGATCTTCAGGCTCGACGCGCTGGCCGAGCGTCTGGCCCGGCTCAAGAGGGAGGTGGGCCCGCTCGAGCAGCTCGACCGCATGGTCGAGCAGGCGCGTGACGGCGCCGAGCGTGTGCGCCGGATCGTGCGCGATCTGAAGACGTTCTCACGGCCGGACGAGGACGTCGTCGCTCCGGTCGACGTCTGGCGCGTCATCGAGTCGTCGGTCAATCTGGCGTCGAGCGCGATCCAGCAACGCGCCTGCCTGCGTACCGATCTCTCACCGGTGCCCGCGGTGCTCGCCAACGAGACGCGGCTCGGCCAGGTCTTCGTCAATCTCCTCGTCAACGCCGCGCAGGCGATCGCCGAGGGCGCGGCGGCCCGCAACGAGGTCCGCGTGGTAAGCCGCACCGACGACGCCGGCCGCGCCGTCGTGGAGGTCCACGACACCGGGTCGGGAATCCCGCCCGAGATCATGGGCCGCCTGTTCGATCCGTTCTTCACGACCAAGCCGGTGGGCGAGGGGACCGGGCTCGGGCTCTCCATCTGCCACGGGATCGTCGCGTCGCTCGGCGGTGAGCTGACCGTCGAGAGTGAGGTCGGGCGTGGCTCCACGTTCCGGGTCACGCTCCCTCCGGCTGACGTGTCGGCCGCTGACGTGTCGGCCACGCGCGGGGCCACGCCTGGCATCGCGACTCCGGCCGCGGCGATGGTTGGCCCCACGCACGTCGTGGTGCCGACACGTCGGGCCCGCATCCTCATCGTCGACGACGACGAGCGCATCGGCGAGGCCGTGCGCGAGTGCCTGCTCGAGCACGACGTCGTTGCGCTGACCAGCGCGTCCGATGCCTTCGAGCGCCTCAGCGCTGGCGAGCGCTTCGATCTGATCCTGTGCGACCTGATGATGCCGGGGATGACGGGCATGGATCTGCACGAGGGCCTCTCGATGGTCTCGCCCGCCAACGCGGCCAAAATGGTCTTCCTCACCGGCGGCGCCTTCACGGCGCGGGCCCAGGCATTCCTCAGCGAGGTGTCGAACGCCCGGCTCGACAAGCCGTTCGATCCGACAAGCCTGCGCCGCTTCGTCGCAATTTCCTTGGAGAACCGGGGGCCGGGGGTCGAACGTATTAGCGGTTGATGACGACCTTCGACCTCGACGGCTGGGTCGCTCGGTCAGGCGCCCTCGACCTGACCGGAATCGACTGGACCGAGGTCCCCCGGCACCCTCTGCCGGAGCCCGCCATCCGCACGCTGCTCTACATGCAGGACATCGAGAGCCACACGATCGTGTACCTGCGCTCCCTGCTCGCCACCCGGGCCATCGACGACCCCGAGATCTCCACGTTCCTGGCCTGCTGGCTCTACGAAGAGACCTTTCACGGGATCGCGCTGGCCCGCTTTCTCGAGGCGGCCGGCCATGCCATGCCGCCGCGGCCGAAGCCCCACGGTCACGAGTCCTTTGCGCAGTGGCTGGAGGCGCGCGCGACGGCGGTGCTGTCGCGGACGTGGGCGAACTTCTGCGCGGTCCACATGACGTGGGGGGCCATCAACGAGTTGACGACGCTGACCGGATATCTGCGGCTCAAGACCGTCGCCGGCCACCCGGTGCTGAGCGATCTGCTCGAGCGGATCATGCGCGATGAATCGCGCCACTTCTTCTTTTATTATCGTCAGGCCGAGGAGCGGCTGCGGAGCCCGGCCGCCGCCGGGGTCGCCCGCTTCCTCGTCGACCACTTCTGGGGACCGGTCGGCACCGGCGTCGGCACGCCGGGTGAGCTCGAGTTCATGGCGCAGTACCTCTTCGATGATGAGGACGGGCGGATCGCGATCCGCAAGGTCGACGAGACGATCCGGCGCCTGCCTGGATTCGCCAGCGTACAGCTTCTCGAAGCCTGGATGAATCGACATGCCAACGGAGGACGCAATGGCCACGGTCATCGCTGAACCCTACCGCGCATACACGCCCCGCCCCTTTACCCGGGGCGAGCGTGACTCGGTGACGATTCTGTTCGGTGGCCTGCACTGGCGCGCCGAGCGCATTCTCCAGGCGGTGCTCGAGCAGAGCGGCTATCGGGCGCAAGTGCTGCCGGTGGCCACCAAGGAGGATCTCCTGACCGGGCGCGAGGTAGCCGACATCGGCCAGTGCTGCCCGACCAGCTTCACGACGGGCAACCTCGTCAACTTCCTCCGCGGCGAATCCAAGCGCATCGGCGCCGAGGAAGTGTCGAAGCGCTACGTCTACCTGACGGCCGGGTCGTGCGGCGCCTGCCGCTTCGGCCAGTACCACCAGAGCTACGAGCTGGCGCTGCGCAACTCGGGCCTCGACGCCTTCCGGATGTTCCTCCTGGCCCAGGACAACCTCGACCAGAAGGCCGTGATGGGCGACGGCCTCGATTTCAACCTGCCGATCACGCTCGGCTGCCTGTGGGCGATCTTCTGCACGGACCTGGTGCAGGACCTCGAGTACCAGGTCCGTCCTTACGAGGTCGTGCCCGGGAGCACCGACGCCGTCGTCAAGGAGAGCATCGAGCACCTCTACGAGGTCTTCCGCCGGCGGCCGGCGCGCGGCCCCTGGACCTCGCTGCCCTGGCATCTGACGACGCCGTACTTCGCGAAGGCGCTGCGCGAGGTCCACCGTCGCTTCGCGACGATCGAGGTGGATCGTCTGCGGCCCAAGCCGATCGTGAAGATCACCGGCGAGTTCTATCTCCAGACCGTCGAGGGCGCGCCCAACTACAACATCCATCACTGGCTGGAGACCGAAGGCGCCGAGGTGTATCCGGCGGCCGTGTCGGTCTGGATGGACTATCTGCTGCGGCTCGGGCTCCAGAAATTCGAGGACTACGCGAGCCTCGAGCGGAGCGCCCGGATCAAGCTCGGCGCTGGCCGCGTCGTGCAGAAGCTCTACCGCGGCCTCGTGGCCCGCCTGCGCCACGCGCTGGGAGATCTCCCGCACGAGATGCCGCAGCAGCTCGAGCTCAGGCGACTCGCCGCGCCCTACTTCCACAGCCGCCTCGACGGTGGTGAGGGCGACATGCTGGTCGGCAAGGCGTTGTGGGCCCACCTCGGCAAGAAGGCCCACATGATCTGCGAGCTGTCGCCGTACTCGTGCATGCCCAACACGATGAGCATCGGCGCCATGGCCGGCGTCGTCGGCAAGTATCCCGACCTGCTCTACGCGCCGCTCGAGATCAAGGGCGACGCCGAGGTCCACGCGCTCTCTCGGTGCCAGATGATCTTGACCGAGGCCCGGAAGCGCGCCCAGCGCGAGTTCGA
>Ga0209056_10002087_pt1 | contig 21744 bp, 14 predicted proteins | sample GraSoiAngelo_114_FD_185876 | JGI IMG/M metagenome (GOLD analysis project Ga0209056, IMG submission 185876) | Grasslands soil microbial communities from the Angelo Coastal Reserve, California, USA - 14_0903_13_40cm (SPAdes) (version 2) | ecosystem: Environmental > Terrestrial > Soil > Grasslands...
GGAACCGATCCGTCGTCAGCGCATTGACCCCCCCGCCGTTCTTCTACGGCGCGGACCTCCAGGGCACGGGCTCGATCTTCCAGGCGAAGGTGGGTGAGCGGCTGGGCACGTTCTACGGCCACCGTTTCATCACCAGCTGCGCGGAGCTGCCGGCGCCGTTCTCCGGCGACTGCGGCGGTCCGACCAGTTCGTTCCAGGTGAACGACGAAGGCTTCCTCGTGTGGGTCGGCGCGGGCAATAACCCGGGCATGGGGATCACGAACAACCTCTGGGAAGCCAAGGTCAGTAATCCGGCCGGAAATACGAGCGTCACCCCGTGGGGGATCATTGAGCTGAACTGGGGCATGCCGATCCTGCTGCGCGATGCGGACGGGAACCCCCAGAACGTCGCGCTCGGGAACGCGCTGCCGGACTTCCGGTTCGCCGTCACGCAGGACGTGCGGTTCAAGCGGTTCAGTTTCTATGCGCTGCTCGATGCGTCGGTCGGCCAGAAGGTCTGGAATCAGGGATTCCACTGGGCACACCTGGACTTCCTGTCGAGCGACGTCGATCAGGTCGGGAAGTCGGTCGAGACGGCGAAGCCGATCGGGTATTACTGGCGCACGTCGCGGCAGGACGGCTTCACGGGGCTCGGCGGGTTCTACGATCAGCTGCTCCCCAACAACGAGACCGTGGAGGACGCGAGCTACGCGAAGCTGCGCGAAGTGCTCGTATCCTATCACATCGGCCCGATCGCGCGGACCGGCGATTGGGACATCAGCCTCGTGGGGCGGAACCTGTTCACGATCACGGGTTACCGCGGCTTCGATCCCGAGGTCGGCCTGTCGGGTGGTACGCAGCTGAACGGCGCAGGTTCGGCGGCCATCAACGCGGTGGACGCGTTCACGTTCCCGAACCTCCGCACCTTCACGATCGGATTGAGCTCGACGTTCTAATAAGCGGCTCCCCCTCTCCCCGCCGGGCTGTGGCCCGGCGGGGAGAGGGGCGAGCGTGCCCCTTTTTCTGTGGAGGAGAAAGCGATGTCCAAGCTTCGTTTTGTCGCCGCCAGCGTCTTGGCTCTCGGGTTCATGGCCTGCAAGGATACGCTGGTCGTTCAAGATGTGACCGATCCGGATCGCGACCGCTCGCTGAGCCGGCCCGCGGACGTCGAAACGTTCATCGGCTCGACGTACGCGCAGATTCAAAACGCGACGCTGGGCGGCTCGAACGACGATCTTCAGACCCAGCTACAAGTCATGGGCATGGAGAACACGTCCGCGCTCGCCAATTTCGCCATGGGTCCGCGCGGCGCGGTGCCGCGGCGACCGATCGACAACACCCGGAACGGCACGGGGAGTGCGGGGAACTATCGCGACTTTCAAGTCCTGACCCGCGCGGCGCGTATGGCCGCCATGGGCGTCAACGCCATGAATCGCCTGGGCACGCTGGGCTCGGCGTCCGTGGACGCCCGCGCGCACTCCTTCGCGCGGTTCGTGCAAGGGGTGGCGTACGGCGATCTCGCGCTCGACTACGATTCCGCCGCCCTCGTGAACGACGACGACACCCCGACGAGCATCCAGCCGCTCAAGGGCTACCTGGACGTCATGAATACCGCGCTGACGCTGCTCGACTCGGCGGTGACCATCGCGCGGGCAAACTCGGGCTCATTCCCGCTCCCAGCGACCTGGGTCCCGGGACACGATCCCGCCGTCGCCGCTACGCGGCTCGACACCACCGCGTACTTCCAGTGGATTCGTTCGTACAAGGCCCGGTTCCGCGCCAGCGTCGGCCGCACGCCGGCCGAGCGTGCGGCGGCGGACTGGGTATCGATCATCGCCGACGCCAATACCGGCATCACCGCGGACTTCAACATCGCGGCCAATCCGGCGACCGGCTGGGATGTCGTCTGGCCGGCGCAGGCGTTCGCAACCGGCCCGGCCAACTGGCACCAGATGTCGCAGTTCTGGCTCGGCATGGCCGACAGTTCGGGCGGGTATGACGCCTGGCTCAGAACGGACCCCGCGCTCCGCGAGCCGTTCCTCGTCGTCACCACCGATCGGCGCTTTCCCAGAGGCATCACGCGGGCCGCGCAGAACGTGGACACCAATCGCACCTTCAGCGGCGTCCCGTATCTCAAGAACCGCCAGGCCGGGGAAGACCAGCCCGGGCAACCGCTGCAAATCTCGATGTACGACTTCTACCGTTCGCGGGCGTTCAACACCGCGGGCCGTATCGGCAACTGGCCCATCATGACGCGCGCGGAGATCCGTCTCCTGGCGGCGGAAGGCTATCTGCGCACCGGGAACGTCGCCGCGGCAATCGCCCGGATCGACAGTTCCCGGACCACCGTCGGCCTGCTGCCGGGTCTCGGGGCAGCGCTGATCGCCGATACGCTGACGGCGGTCCCCGGTGGGAACGCCTGTGTGCCGCGCGTCCCGGATGCCGCGGCCACCGCTGGTCCCTACAAGGGGACGCGGTGTGGGCGGCTGTGGGATGCGCTGAAGTGGGAATACCGCATGGAGACGATGTACACGGGGTACGGCATGTGGTATTTCGCTGGCCGCGGCTGGGGCGACTTGCCGGAAGGCACGCCGCTCTACTGGCCGGTCCCGAATCAGGAGATGGACACGCGGTCCGAGCCGTTCTATCCGGTCGGCGGTGTCGCCAGGCCGGGTGGCGCCGCGGCGGGCAACTACGGCCTGTTCGCCGGCGGCGTGTACTGAGTATGCGCCGGGTTGCCGCGTACCGGCGAGCTGTGGCGATCGGGCTTCTGCCAGTTGTAGCGGGGTGTTACACCTACACCCCGATCGCCACGCTGCAGCCGAGTCCCGGCACGAACCTGTCGCTCGTGCTGAGCGACGAGGGGCGCATGCAGTCCATGCGCCAGGTGGGGCCGTACGCGATGCGGATCGAGGGCGAGCTGGTGCAGGCGACCTCCGACGATCTCGTGCTCGCCGTCTCCGACGTCGTGGACATTCGCGGCACGCACAGCAAGTGGACGGGAGAGTCGGTTTCACTCCCGCGCAGCTTCGTGTCGATGACGTACCAGAAGCAGTTCTCGCGCTCCAGAACGGTGCTGCTCGCGACCGCTGTCGCCGGCGGCATCGTGGCGATCATAGCCTCGCGCAACCTGCTGGGGTTCGGCGGGAGCGGTGATACCGGAACGACACCGCCGGATCCGAACGGTCAATGAATCCGATCAACCTCTTCGTGTGAGTGTTGCAATGAAGCGACTTCGGTTTTCTCTCTGCTGCGTGCTCGCCGTGGCCTTCGGATGTAAGAAAGACGCCACGTTCACCGAGGTGGAGCCGCCGCAGGCGGCCCTTCACTGGGTGCACGCCGTTCCGGACACGGGCGAAATGGATATGCGGCCCGTCGACATCATCTCGAACGCCGGCCTGTTCGACGCCGTGTTCCGCGGATCCAACATGTTCTATCAAGGGATGGACGCGGGGACGCGGCGGATCCGCGTCTTCATGAGCAGCACGAACCCGGCGATCACCGGTGTGCCGATCCTCGACACGACGGCCACGTTCGCATCGCCGAATTCCTATACCGTCATCCACACCGGATTCGCACGGACCGGGTCGACACCGGGACGGGTACTCTGGATCGTTCCGGATGCGGGAGCCGACCCTGGGGCGAACAACATCGGGATTCGCCTGCTGCACGCCGGTGTGGGTATGGGCCCGGTCGACGTGAACCTCACGCGTCATGCGACCGATACGCTGCCCGACGCGCCAGCGGTTCTCAACCTCGCTTATAAGGGCATAGGCAGCTACTTCACGCTCGTACGCGACAGCCTCGCAGCCGATTCGCTGCGCGTGGTCGTGACGGCGACGGGGACCAAGACGCCGGTGCTGTTCTCGGTCAAGATTCCGCGCGGCATCGCAGGCACGCCGAGCAGCAACCCGATCGCCGGGGCGAGTGTGGCCGGGTCGGTGATCACCGCGGTCATCGTGCCGGCCTCCGTCGTGGGCAGTACGGCGCCGCAGGGCGGGGCATTCGCCGCGCCGAGCGCCGTGTTCCTGGTCGATCGGCGTCCGGCGAACACGATTCCGAGTCCGTAAGCGATCTGGGGAGACCTAGGCTCGCGCCGCCGTTCCTCACGGGACCGGCGGCGCGAGCGTTTTAAAGGATCGGCCGCCACCGCGGCAAGCCGTCGTTCCAGAAACCGCTGGTGATGCGGATTTTGCGAGTACCGCCGGCGTTCATGACCCAGATGTCGCCGCCCTGCTCATAGGCGATGCGCGTGCCGTCAGGGGACCAGCTCGGAGCGCCGGCGGGCGTGCTGGGATCGGTGAGACGGATGGGATTCGAGCCGTCGGCATTCATGACCCAGACGGCGAAGTCCGTCTCGCGATCCGACTGGAAGGCGATCTTCGTGCCGTCCGGCGACCAGGCAGGCGCATAGTCGGCGCCGGCGTGATTTGTGATATTCACCGGCCCGGACCCGTCGGCATTCATGACGTAGATGTCCGCGTTCCCGTCCCGGTCGGAGACAAACGCGATCTTTGTCCCGTCGGGCGACCAGGCGGGCTGGGCGTCCTGCGCGGAGTCGAAGGTCAGACGGACGACGTTCGATCCGTTGGGATCCATGACGTAGATCTCGGGATTGCTGTCCCGCGTGGAGCCAAATGCGATCTTCGAGCCATCGGGGGACCAGGCGGGGTGATAGCTGTCCGCGCTGTCCTCGAAGGTCAGCTGCGTGACGTTGCTGCCGTCCGAGTTCATGACGTAGAGGTGGAAATGCACGCCTTGGGTCGTGTCGGCCCGTTGATCCGACTGGTACGCGATCTTGAGCGTATCCGGCGACCAGGTTCCCCAATCCTCCAGAGCGAAGCTCGTGGTCAGCCGCGCGAGATTCTTGCCGTTGAGATCCATCGCGTAGATGTCCGCGCGGCCATTGCCGATTCGCGTGAAGATGATCCGGCCCGGGCCGGGATCCGGCCCCGGTTCGTTGGTACCGCAGGCGGCAAGGAGCAGCGGGAGCGTGAAGAGGCCGGCCAGACGACGGATCGGGGTCATGGCCGGGAAGGTAGGAGCCTCCCGAAGGGTCCTGCAAGGGCGTAGGGGTTCCCTTGCGGGCCGTTGTGCCACGCGTCACTATATGCAAAGGGAACGTCCTTCAACCCGGAGGCAGCATGGATCAGATTTCTGTTCGCTGCGTTCTCCACCTCCAGCGCAACATCATCATTCCCGGTCGATGTAGTCGCTAGCGGCCGATCGCAGGCGTCTCTGCAGGCCGCTCCCGGTCTTCGGACCGGACAATCGCGTTTCCAGGTCCATTCCTTCAAACAATGAGGAAGGGGAATATGCGATTTGCGATTTCGAGAACAGTCATGCCCGTCACGCTCGTGCTGCTCGCGCTATGCGCGAGGCCGGCGGCGGCGCAGCAGGCAACCGTTGATGGGCGGGTCGTGGATTCGGCCTCCCACCAGCCGCTGATTTCCGCCGAGGTGCTCATCGCGGGCACGACCATTCGAGCGCTGACCGACCGGGAAGGGCGTTTTCACATTGCAAACGTCCCGCCGGGGTCGGTGACATTGCGGGCAAAATTCATTGGCTACCGCGTGGCTCTGCAGAGCATTACCGCCACCGCCGGCCAGGCCACGACCGTTGAACTTCAGCTCGCCGCTGCGCCGGTCGGCCTCGAGGCGGTCGTCGTCACGGCGACGGGTAACGCGATGCAGCGCGAGCAGGGCAACGCGGTGCACACGGTCGATCCGGCGGACATCATCTCGAAGGGGGCGCCGACGAGTCTTGCCGACGCACTGAGCGGCCGGGCTCCGGGGCTGCTGATCCAGAACTCCGGTGGCACGAGCGGCACGGGGACGCGCGTACGGATCCGTGGTTCCAACAGCCTATCGCTCTCCAATGAGCCGGTGATATATGTGGACGGGATTCGGGTCGAGAACGGCGCGAGCTCCATTTCCGTTGGTGTCGGGGGACAGACGCCGTCGCGGCTCAACGACATCGATCCCAGCGATCTCGAGCGTGTGCAGATCGCGGGCGGACCCTCAGCGAACGTCTTGTATGGTACCGACGCCGCGAATGGCGTGATTCAGTTACAGACCAAACAAGGGAAGGTTGGCCCGACGCGGTGGGACTCGTACGCCGAGGGCGGTATCCTGAACGATATCACGACATATCCGGCGAATTACCGCGGTCTCGACGCGCTCGATTCCGCGTGCACACTGATCTCGACGGTGCGTGCGACAACGCCGTGCGTGCAGACGCGATTGTTGAGCTTCAATCCCCTGGAGACCAACAGTCCCTTCCGCACGGGTCATCGTCGTCAATACGGCCTGGCGGCATCCGGCGGCACCGATCAGATGACGTATTACCTGGCGGGCCACTTCAATGACGAGCAGGGCGTGTACGCCGTCAACAAGAACCGCCAGACCAGCTTCTTGCTCAATGTCCATCAGTTCGTCGGCGCCAAATTCGACGCGCTCGCGCGCGGGGGCTACACGACGACCACGCTGCGCCTGCCGGAAAACGACAACAACTCCCTCGGCGTGCTCTCGAGCGGCTTCCTCGGTCGCGCCGATACGATCAACCAGGGCTATGGCTTCCTCACGCCACAGCAAAGCGCTTCGATCCGCACGTTCCAGCAGATCGATCGCTTTACCGGAAGCATCCTCCCGACCTATCGGCCCAAGGACTGGCTGACCATCAATGGCACCCTGGGCGTGGACTTCACGAGCCGATTCGATCACAAGACGTTCGTGCCGGGAGCCATTCCTGCGTCGTTCAGCTCGACCTCCAACGCGGGCAGCCGAGCGGCCAATCCGTTCCAGATCTATAACTGGACCGCGAGCGTCAATGCCACGGCGTCATTCGTCCTGACGCCAACGATGAGTTCGACGACCACCGCTGGCTTCCAGTACTACCGCAACATCTTCCATGGGGTGCTCGCCAGCCGTCAGAACCAGACCGCCGGCACCGGCTCGCTCGGCGGCGGCGTCATCCCCGCCGACAGCGAGACGACACAGCCCGTCGCGACCCTGGGGAAGTATCTCGATGAGCGAGTCGCCATCAATAACCGGATCTTCATCGACGGCGCGTTGCGTAGCGACAAGAACTCGGCGTTCGGCATCAAGTTCGGCAACATCATCTACCCGAAGCTCTCGACGTCATGGGTCATCTCCGAGGAGCCGTTCTTCCCACGGAGTGATGTGGTCAACACCCTGCGCTTGCGGGCAGCGTGGGGCCAATCCGGTGTGCATCCGGGACCGCTGGACGGCGTCGCATACTTCAGTCCGACACCCGTCGTCGTCAACAATGTCGACGTGCCGGGGTTCACCGTCGGCAATCTCGGCAACCGCACGTTGAAGCCGGAGCGTACCCGCGAGGTCGAGCTGGGCTTCGAGGCGGGACTGTTCCGCGATGTCGCGCATGTGGACGTCGCCTATTACGACAAGTCGTCGCGTGACGCGCTCATCGCGGTCACGCTCGCGCCCAGCCTCGGCGGCCCGACGACGCAGTTCGAGAATCTCGGACGCGTGTCGAACAAGGGCGTCGAGATCTCCGCGAATGTCTCGCCCGTGCGCCGCCCGAATCTTGAGATCAACCTGAACGCGAGCGCCTGGGGCAACCGGAACCGGCTCATCGAGCTGGGGCCTGGTATCTCACCCATCATCTTTGGACTGGGCGGCGCGTCGCAGCGTCATCAGCCGGGGTATGCGCTGGGCAGCTACTTCATGACGCCGTATTCGTGGCGCGACGCCAACAAAGACGGCATCGTGGACACGAGCGAAGTGACCCTCGGCAGCGCGCCCGTATTCCGTGGGCAGCCGTTCCCGGATCATGGGCTTAGCCTTGCCGCCGATGTCACGATTCAGCATCGTGTCCGCCTCTACGCGCTGCTGGACGGGCGCTTCGGGAACAAGCTGTTCAATAGCACCGAGCAGTTCCGGTGCTTGCCGCCCCGCAATAACTGCCGTGCGCTCAATGACAAGACCGCGTCGCTTGTAGACCAGGCGGCCGCGGCCGCCAACCTCAAGGGCACCCAAGCCGGTTACATCGAGGATGGGGGATTTACGAAGCTGCGCGAGGTGTCCCTCACGTTCTTTGCGCCAGGCCGCTGGGCGCACTTGTTGGGCGCCCAAGATCTCAGCTTCGCGATCGTCGGCCGTAACCTGGCTACGTGGACGAAATACAAGGGGGTCGATCCCGAGTTGAACGAGGCGGGCCAGAACAATTTCACGACGGCCGATTTTCTGACGCAGCCGCCCGTGCGGTACTTCATCGGACGCGTCAACGTCACCTTCTGAGCGCGAGGACAGAGCCATGATTGCCATTCTGCATGACATGATCGGCCCACTGCTCCGGCGCTCGCGCCGGCCGTGGGGTCTCGCGGCGTCGCTGGCGGGAGCCGGCACGCTGCTCGCTGCGTGTCACCTGCTGGACGTCTCCAATCCGGACATCGTGCCCCCGGAGGGCCTGAACAGCGCCGCCGCGCTCCCGACGATCCGGGCAGGAGCCATTGGAGATCTACACATCGCCTACACGGGGTCGGGCGCGCAAGGATCCGGAGGCACGACCGAAGGGGTGATCCTGCTCGGCGGTATGTTATCGGATGAGCTGATCAATACCGAAACGTTCCCGGATCGCATTCTCGCTGACGCGCGCCGGCCACAGCGGGAGAGCGTCACGCTGACCAACGTGTTCCGGAACGTGCACCGCGCCAGGCGAGCGGCGGAAGCTGCCGCGGCCAAATTCCGCCAGTATTCGCCGGATACCACGCTCGACGCCGGGCTCGCGGAAATGCTGAGCCTCGCGGGCTACGCGTACGTCTTCCTCGCCGAGAACTATTGCTCAGGCGTACCTGTCAGCACGGTGAATGCAGACGGCTCGTTCACATACGGCGATCCGCTGACCACCGCTGAGGTGCTGGACACGGCGCTGGATCGCTTCCGACAGGCACTCGGCGCCGCCTTGGCGTTGGACACCGTGAAGGCGCTCGCGACCGGCGGTCCCTCGCTTCTCAACAGCGTCCGAGCGAATCGGACGAATATGACGGCGCTGGCGCGCATGGGCATCGGACGCGTGTTGCTCGATTCCGGCAACGCCGCGGCCGCGGATACCGCGGTCACGGCGGTCGCAACGTCGTTCGCCTATCTGATCCAGCATGATCTGAATACCACACGGCAGAACAACGGCGTGTTCAATGGGATCCGGAAGTTCAAACGCTACGGCGTGCCGGATGTGGAAGGGCGGGTGGGTCTGGCATGGCGGACCGTGGCGGATGTGCGGACGCCGTCGTTCCGGTTGCCCGGGACGAACCTCGGGTTCGACGGTGCAACCCCGCAGTTCGACCAGAACCGCTACGTGGACGAGAAGGCGGCTACGCCGCTCGCGTCCGGTCTCGAGGCGCGGCTGATCAACGCCGAGGCCGCCCTGCGTCGCAAGGACACCACCACGTACCTCACCACGCTGAATGCGCTGCGGGCGACGCCGCCGAGTTATGTCCTCAGCGGGACGGCGGCACTGACGGCGATCACGCCGGCACTCACGTCACCTGCCGATTCCAACGCGGCGGTGACGCAGCTGTTCACGGAGCGGGGTCGCTGGCTGTGGTTGACCGGTCATCGCCTCGGCGATCTCCGGCGGCTGGAACGACAGTATGCCCGGCCGGATAGCCTCGTGTTCCCGAACGGCGGCTATTTCAAGAGCGGCCTGCAGTACGGGTCGGCGACCAGCTACCCAATTCCGCTCGATGAGGAGAACAATCCCAAGGCTGCCGCATGCTTGAGCACGGCGCCCTGAGCGGCATGCACGAGTCGTTTTGTTAGTTCTTGGTTTTGAAGAGGATGACGCCGCTGACGGCGTTCGAGCCGTAGTACGACGTCCCCTCGATGCCGTTGAGGATCTCGATACTGAAGAGCGTGCTGGCGGGAATCTGGTTCAACGAATGGAAGTCCGACAGCTCCGCGCCATCCATGAAGACGAGCGGGGCGTCGTTCAGCAGGATGCTGCTCTGGCCGCGGCGCTCCAATCTGCTCGGCTGTCCGTTGCGGTTCTCGCGAAAGGTGAATTGCGGTGCGAGTCGCTTCAGTGCATCCCAGGCGGTGAGCGCGCCGCTGCGCTCGATTTGCTCCTGCGTGATCACGATGTGGCCGCCGCCGGACGGCGCGGCAGGAATCGCGTGGGGGTGGCAGCCGGCGAGCAGCAGCAGGAGGACCAGCGACGTCACGGGAGACACCATACTGGATACAACAGGAAACTTCAGATGCCGTCAAGCGCAGCCGGGCATCAATCCACGATTGCGTCCGGCAGCACGTACTTCATCGGATCCACCGGCCGGCCGTTCACCCACACCTCATAGTGCAGATGCGGTCCGGTCGACAGTCCCGTCGAGCCGACTTTCGCGATCGGCTGGCCGCGCTTCACGCGCTGGCCGCGCACCACGAGGATCTTGGAGCAGTGCGCATAGCGCGTCACCAGGCCGTAGCCGTGATCGATGGTCAGCATGTTGCCGTAGCCTTCGACCCACGACACCTGCGTGATGACGCCCGCCGCCGGCGCGTCGATCTCCATGCCCATCGGCGCCGAGACGTCGATGCCTTCGTGCGGGCGCGCGAGATGCAGGATCGGATGCACGCGCTCGCGGGCGAACGCACTCGTCAGCCATCCCTTGGTCGGCATGATCGACGGCATCGCCGCGTAGCGCGAACGCTGACTCGACGCGGAATCGTACGCTTCGTTCAGCGAGTGCACGAGGATGTTGGCGCGGCGCGTCAGCTGATCCATGTCGATGCGCGCGGCGAGCGCCTGCTGGCCGTTCGGTCCCGCGGCCGCGAGGCTGTCGCGCTCGAACCATTGGCCGCTCGGGCCCCCGATGCCGGCCTGCTGCACGTCCCTGTCGATGGGCGACAACCCGGCGAGCAGCCGCAGCGCCTGTTCGCGCTCGCCGAACACGTTGAGCGTGTCCCGCAGTCCGACGAGCCGCTCGCGCATCCGCTGGATCTCGCTCGCGAGCAATTGATTCTCGCGCTCGAGCGCCCGGCTCCTCGTGACGTTGACACCGCGCGACAGCGCCGTGCCACCGAGCACGAGAAACAGCAGCGCCACCACGCCGCCGATGCCGACGAGCGCCTTGACGACCGTCTGTGAGACCTCCACGGCGCGGGACGAGCCCGACCCGTGGGGGACCAGCATGACGGTCCAGCGGCGCTCTGCGTGCTTCTTCTTCATATGGGGATGAAAACATAAGACCGGGTGCTGGACCCCGTCAAATCGGACGATGTGCGCTCCGTCACGTTCCTTCGGGCAGGGTGGCTAATCCGCATCCAGCTTGGGGAAAAGCGGGGGGGGCTTTGCGACCGTCCATCCGGCGACCGAAAGACTCCCGAGATCCCCGAGACGGACGCTCGCCAGCGACCGATCCGCGCCCAGGGAATTCCAGAGCTCGTCCGCCTTCACGGGAATGAACGGCACGGACAAGACGGCGAGCCGCGCCACGGTCCGCACGAGATTCACGAGCACCGCATCGAGCTCGGCGTCGCGTTTCGCTTTGGCGAGCTTCCACGGCGCCGTCTCTTCGACGTAGCGATTGGCGCGCGTCGCCAGCTCGATCACCAGGGCGGCGCCCTGTTGCAGCTCGTATCCATCCATCGCGCGGCCGTACGACGCGATCGTCTGCAGCGCCGCCCGCTCGAGAGACGATGCGTCCCCCCTCTCCGGAACGGAGAGGGGGTTAGGGGGTGAGGACGGGACGATGCCGGCACGGTAGCGATGGACCATGGACAGCGAGCGCGACGCGAGATTCCCGAACGTATCGGCGAGATCGGCGGCATAGCGCGCGTCAAACCGCTCCCACGTAAAGTTGCCGTCGCTCTCGAACCCGACTTCGCGCAGCAGGAAGTAGCGCAGCGCGTCCGCCCCGTGTCGCTCGATCGCGGACCCCACGCTGACCGCGGTGCCGGCGGTCTTGCTCATCTTCGCGCCCTCCCACTGCACGTAGCCGTGCGCCCACACCAGGCGCGGCAGCGCGAGGCCGGCGGCGAGCAACATCGCCGGCCAGATGATGCAGTGAAAGCGGGTGATGCCCTTGCCGACCACGTGGAGGTCCGCCGGCCACAGGTGCTCGTATCCGGGGGCGGGGAATCCCGTCGCAGACAAATAGTTGATCAGCGCATCGAACCATACGTAGATCGTCTGCTCGCTGTCGCCGGGGAAGGGAATGCCCCACGGCAGCCGCTGGCGCGAGATCGACACGTCCTGGAGTCCGTCCTCGAGCAGCCGTACGACCTCGTTGCGCCGGATGGCCGGCTCGACGCGCAGCTCGCCGGTCGCGATCAGCTCCAGGAGCCGCTGGCCGTACGCGCTCAGCCGGAAGAAATGATTGCGCTCCTTGGTCGGAATCAGATCCAGCGTCGGGTGCTCGACGCAGTGGCCGTTCGCGATCTGGGCCGGCTGTTTGAACTCCTCGCAGCCGGTGCAGTACAGCCCCTCGTAATCGGCGACGTAGAGATCGTCGGGACGCTGCTGCTGGATGCGCTCGAGCAGGGCGACCACGCCGCGCACGTGCCGCGGCTCGGTCGTGCGGATCCAGTCGTCGTTGCTGCATTCGAGCCGCCGCCAGTAGTCGGCAAACGTCGTGGCCATCCGGTCGACCCAGACGCGCGGCGTCACGTTGGCGCGCGCAGCCGCCTGAATGACCGACTGGCTGTGCTCGTCCATCCCCATGAGGAAATGCACCTGATCGGCGCCCCCCCGGAGCCGCCGGTAGCGGGCGATGCAGTCGGCACCGACCTTCTCCAGGGCGTGTCCCAGGTGAGGGTCGCCGTTGGAATAATCGATGGCGGTGGTGAGAAAGAACTTCTTCACTGCGGCTGCAGCTGATCGAGCGGGACGACGCGCGTGTCACCGGCGTCGGAGCGGAGCGTGACGCGTTCGCGGAAGATGTCGACGGCGATCACGCGCTCGTTCCCCTCGGACGTCTTCACGGTCTTGCCTTCCTTCGGGAAGCGCTTCCGCTGTTGGACGTAGAAGTCGTGCTCGTAGTGCAGGCAACAGAGCAGCCGCCCGCACGGTCCCGAGATCTGCACCGGATTGAGCGACAACCCCTGGGCCTTCGCGAGCGACAGGCTCACCGGCTTTCCCTCGGGCAGCCAGCTCGCGATGCAGAGCTGCCGCCCGCAGCGCCCGATCCCGTCGAGCCGCTTGGCTTCGTCCCGCGCCCCGATCTGCCGCAGCTCGATCCGCGTGCGGAACAGACCGGCCAGGTCCCGCACCAGCGCGCGGAAATCGACGCGCTGCTCGGCGGTGAAGTAAATCGTGAGCTTGCGCTTGTCCCACTGCCACTCGGCGTCGGAGACCTTCATGGGGAGATTGTGCTGCCGCACCCGGTCCCGCACGGTGCGGCGCACATCTTCCTCATTGAGGCGCAGGTCGGTGGCCGTCTTCCGATCCTCGGGTGTGGCCAACCGGACGATGTTACGAATCGTGGTCTCGTCGGCCGGGGGGTGAGCTCCGCAGGTGCCGCACCGCTCGCACTTTTTCGCAGCGATTTCACCCAACGCCGAGATCACGCCGAAATCCTGTCCACGCTCGACCTCGACGATGACGGGAGCATCGAGGCGGAGGGAGGAGGAGTCGTCGGACGGCCAGGTGAAGTATTCTCGCCGGTTCCCTTTGAACCGGACTTCCAAGAGATGCGTCAATTCACTTCTCGGTTAGCGCACCCATGGAAAGGTACTTTTCTTCGCGGCGTTTGAGGAGCTTGTCCGTTCTCAGCTTGCGGAGCTGGCCGAGATGGCGCTGCAGCGCGTCGCCGAGCGCCGCGGCCGCCGCTTCGGGATCGGAGTGGGCGCCGCCCGGCGGCTCGGGAATGATTTCGTCGATGACGCCCAGATTCAGGAGGTCCTGGGCCGTGATCTTGAGCGCCTCGGCGGCGCGCTCGCGCTGGCTGGCGTCCTTCCACAGAATCGCGGCGCACCCCTCGGGCGAGATGACGGAGTAAACGGAGTTCTCTAACATCAATACCCGATCGGCGAGCCCCACCGCGAGCGCCCCGCCCGATCCCCCTTCGCCGATCACCGCGGTGATGATGGGTGTTTGCAGCGATGCCATTTCGATCAAGCTGCTCGCGATCGCTTCCGCCTGGCCGCGCTCTTCCGCGCCCAGTCCGGGATAGGCCCCGGGAGTGTCCACGAGCGTGATGACCGGTGCCCCGAACTTCGCCGCCAGGCGCATGAGCCGCATCGCCTTCCGGTATCCCTCGGGATGCGCCATCCCGAAGTTGCGGTAGAGATTGTCCTTGGTATCGCGGCCCTTCTGGTGACCGATGACCATGACGCTGATGCCGTCGAGCCGCGCCCATCCGCCGACGATGGCCGGATCGTCCCGGTACAGCCGGTCGCCGTGCAGCTCGACGAAGTCGGTGAACACGGTGTTGACGTAGTCGAGTGGGTACGGGCGGCGGGGATGGCGGGCGACCTGCACGCGCTGCATCGGCGTGAGATTGCGATAGATCTCGATGCGCAGCGTGGCCAGCTGCCCCTCGAGGACCCGCGTATCGGAGCCAGGGAGGCGTTTGAGCTCCTCGATCTGCTTCTCCAGCTCGAGTAATGGTTTTTCGAAATCGAGGGTATAAGTCGCCATTCAAACCCGTTTGTTGTGGAATTTGTGTAGGGGCGCAGCATGCTGCGCCCCTACCAAATCGAACCATGCCTGCTACGCCTTGACCAAACTCACCCCATCTGCTCCCAGAATCTCCCGCAGGGCGGCGATCAGATCCTCCGCGGCATCCACCCGAAAGGCCCGGCTCTTCAGGCGCACCGGTTCGTTTCCCGATCCATTCGCACTGCTCCACTCGATGAAGACGGGCAGGGTTCCCGGATGCGACGCGCACAAGGCCGCGATGGCACGGCTGGCCTCCGGCTCAGGTGCCTTGCCGGCCGACCAGCGCAGCGCGATCCCGATCGCGCCGCTGGGTTTCAGCTCATCCAGCAGCCGTGCGCTCTCGACAATGAACGGCGCCTGCTCCTCACCGCGATCGCGCGCGCTGTACCCTCCGGTCAGCAGGTAGGCGCCATCGGCGCGGATCACACCGTTCAGCTTGGCCCACGCCTCCGGGAACACCAGCGCCTCCGCCGCACCATGAAAATCCTCGAGCGTGAGGCGCGCGTACTCGGCCCCCGTCTTCTTGGAGACTTGCCGCTTCACCACCGTGACCACCGCGGCCACCGTGACCTTCTGCGGGCTCCACATCCCCAGCGTCGCGGTCGTCCGCGTCCCAAAAAGCTCCACTTCGGCAGCGTACTTGGCGAGGGGGTGACCGGAAATGAAGAAGCCAAGCACCGCCTTTTCTCGTGTCAGACGCTCGTGCTCGGTCCAGGGCGGGACGTCGGGGAGGGGGGAGGGGGGACGTGGGGCGGGGGAATCTTCCCCAAAGAGCCCATGCTGGCCGGAGAAGCGCTCCTGCTGGCGCACCTGCGCCTCGCTGAACGCATGATCCAGCGCGGCGACCAGCTGGGACCGCTCGCCTCCCAGGGAGTCGCAGGCGCCGGCGTCGATCAGCGACTCGATCACGCGCTTGTTGCACAGCCGCAGGTCGATGCGGTCGCACAGCTCGACGAGCGAGTGATACGGCGCCGCTTGGCGTCCCGCGATGATGGAGGCGATAGCACCTTCGCCGACATTCCGTACCGCGCCCAATCCAAATCGTATCCGCTGATCACCGACGACTGTGAACTTATAACCCGACTCGTTCACGTCGGGCGCGAGGACCTGAAGGGCGAGCTCACGCGCTTCGTTGATGTACTGCACGACGCGATCGGTGTTGCCGATTTCCGACGACAGCAGCGCCGCCATGAATTCGGCCGGATAGTAGACCTTGAACCAGGCCGTCTGGTACGAGAGGATCGAGTAGGCGACGGAGTGCGACTTGTTGAAGCCGTAGCGGCCGAACGTCTCGATCTGCGCGGCGATCTCCTCGACCGTCTTCTTGTCGTGGCCGCGCGCGATGGCGCGCTTCACGAAGTTGCCCAGCTCCTCCTGGATCAGCTCCTTGATCTTCTTGCCGACCGCCTTGCGCAGCACGTCGGCTTCGGCCAGCGAGTAGCCGGCCAGCGCGCTCGCGATGCGCATGACCTGTTCCTGATAGACGATCACGCCGTACGTCGGCGCGAGAATCTCCTCGAGCGCCGGATGCGGGTAGCGGACCTTCTCGCGGCCGAGCTTGCGGTTGATGAAGACGAGGTACATCCCGGTGTCGAGCGGCCCGGGGCGCAGCAGGGCGTTCGTCGCCACGAGGTCGTCGAAGCGATCGCACTTCATGTTGCGCAGGCAATCCGTCGCCAGCGGCGATTCAAACTGGAAGATGCCCGCCGTGCGGCCGGCGCGCAGTAGCTCGTAGACCTTCGGGTCGTCCAGGTCAGGCCGTTCGAGATCGATCGTCACGCCGTGACGCTCGGCCACCATCTTCGCGGCGTCATGCAGCACGGTCAGCGTCTTTAGGCCGAGCAGATCGATCTTGAGCATGCCGACATGCTCGAGACCGACCATGTCGTACTGCGTGATGATGGCGTCGGCGTCGGTCTTCGAGTCCGGCGCCGTGCACACCGGCACGTAGTCGGTGAGCGGTCCGGGCGCGATCACGACGCCGGCCGCGTGCACCGAGGCATGTCGCGCGAGTCCCTCGATCCTGGCTCCTAGATCCAGCACCTTCCTGATTCGCTCATCCTGCGCCGCGGCCGCCTTCACCTCGGGCACCTTCTCGCCCGCCTCCGCCAGCGTTACGCTGAACGCCGGACCCGACGGAATCAGCTTGGTTAGCCGTTCGACATCGCCCATCTCGACCCGCAGCGTGCGCGCCACGTCGCGGAAGGCGGCCCGCGCTTTCAGCGTTCCGAACGTGATGATCTGGCCGACCGACTCGCGGCCGTAGCGCTCACGCGCATACTCCAGGATCTCGCCGCGACGCTCGAAACAGAAGTCGAGATCGATATCCGGCATCGAGATGCGCTCGGGATTCAAGAAGCGCTCGAACAGCAAATCGAACCTGAGAGGATCGACGCTGGTGATGCGCAGGGCGTAGGCGATCAGCGACCCGGCGGCTGAGCCACGCCCCGGGCCGACGGGAATGCCGCGGTCGCGGGCTGCCTTGACGAGGTCGTAGACGATGAGGAAATAGCCGGCGTATCCGGTGCGCGTGATGACGTCGAGCTCGTAGTCCAGCCGTCTCTCGACCTCATCCGACAGCGGATTGCCATAGCGCTCGATGGCGCCCTGGCGCGCGAGGTGCACCAGCAGGTCCTGGTCCGACGCGAACTCCGCGGGGCGCGGATACTGCGGCAGGAAGTACCGCTTCTCGAAATCGAATTCGCACAGCTCGGCGACGCGGGCCGTTTCTGTCAGGACGTCGGTCCGGTTGCCGAACAGGCTGCGCATCTCGCTCTCGGACTTGACGTAGCTCTCCTGTCCGAAAAAGCGAAAGCGCTTGGGATCGTCGAGGTCTTTCCCCGTCCCGATCGCCAACAGGACGTCGTGGGCCTCGGCATCATCCTTCATTAGGTAGTGTGCGTCGTTGGTGGCGGCCACGGGAAGCCCGAGCTCGGCACCAATGCGAAACATCCCCTCGGTAACGAGCTGCTCTTCGGCGATGCCGTGATTCTGCACCTCCAGCCAGAATCCATCCGGTCCGAACGTGCGCGCGAACCACTCGGCGCTCGCCTTCGCGGCCGCGTAATTCCCCTGGCGCAGGTAGAGCGCGATCTCACCGGACAGGCAGGCGGCCAGGCCGATCAGCCCATCGTGGTGCTGCGCCAGCACCTCCTTGTCGATGCGCGGCCGGCGGTAATAGCCCTCGAGGAACCCGATGGATGAGAGCTTGATCAGGTTCTGATAGCCGATCCGGTTTTTCGCGAGCAGCACGAGGTGCGAGTACGGCGCGCCGAGCGGGGCATCGGCGGCGGGTTTCTCGCGGGCGTGGCGGCTGCCGAAGGCGAGGTAGGCCTCAAAGCCCAGAATCGGACGGACTTTTCGCGCCTTCGCCTCGGCGTAGAACGACCAGGCGCCGTGCAGGTTGCCGTGGTCGGTGATCGCGAGCGAATCCATGCCGAGCGCCTGGACCCGATCGAGCAGATCGGGGATCCGGTTCGCGCCGTCGAGGAGAGAGTACTCGCTATGCGTGTGGAGATGAACGAACGGCATGGTTACCCTGCGGAATCTGCCGTATTTTGCGCGGTCATGCAATGGCTGATGCTGGTCGTCACGTTTGTCGTCATGGCGCTCTTGCAGCGCGTCGCCCGTGGGGCCGGCGGGCCGCTCGAGGCGCACGCGACGCTCGCGCTCGGCTGCCTGACGCTCGCCGCGTATCTCGCGGGCACGATCGCTCAGCGCTACCGCCTCCCGCGCATTGTCGGCTATCTCGTCGCCGGTTTCGCCCTTGGCCCCGCATGGCTCCGGTTGGTGCGAGGCCCGGAGCTCGAGGCCCTTGCCGCGATCTCGAGCGGTGCGTTGACGCTGATCGCGTTCGCCGTGGGCAACGAGCTGTCGCTCGACCCGCTGCGGAGCGAGCGACGGACGACGGTCCTGCGTATCGTGGCCGGCGCAATGGCCGTTCCGTTCGCCGCCGTCGCGCTCGTCGTGCTCAGCGTCAGTCCCTGGTTTCCGCTGACGGCGCACCAGCCGTTCCGCGATGCGCTCGTGGTGGCGCTCGCGCTCGGCACGATGGCGGCGGTGAGCTCCCCGACGCTCACCTGGGCCGTCATCAGCGACGTGGGCGCCATGCGGGGCGAGGGGGGCGGGGGGGGCAGGGCGGGACTCTCCCGCACGACGTTGGATGTGAGCGTCCTGCAAGCCCTCGCCGCTGGTGTGTTACTGGTCGTCGTGCTCGCGATCGCGCTCCCAATCGGGAGCCGCGGGACCGTGACCCCCGGCGCCGCCGCCCATGCGCTGCTGATTCTCGCGGGCTCGATCGTGGCCGGGACCCTCTTGGCGCTCGCAGCGGCCCAGTATCTGCGCGTCATCCAAGATCGCGTGGTGTGGGTGCTGGTGATCCTCTCCTTCATCGTCTCGCAGCTGGTGCGGCTGACCGGCCTCGACGCCGTGCTGATCGGTCTTGCGGCGGGGTGCACACTCCGGAACGTCGCACCCGAGCACAGCGAGCGTGTACGAGCCGCGCTCCAGCGATGCGCGATGCCGGTCTATGTCGTATTTTTTTCCGTCGCCGGCAGCAACTTGCAGCTCGACGCGCTCGGGGACATCTGGCCGTGGGCGCTGCTCCTCGTGGGACTGCGGATCACCGGTTTGTGGGGTGGGCTACGCTGGGCGGGTGGGGGGGGAGCCGGCCGTCACCCGGCTGTCCCGGCTGACTGGGTCAACTATGGCTGGCTGGGCTTGGTGTCGCAGGGCGGATTGGCCATCACATTCGCCGCCGTGTTGCGGCAGGCGTTCCCGGAGTGGAATGTCTCGCTGGAAGCGCTGCTCGTGGCAATGATCGGCGTGCACGAGCTGGCCGGGCCGATCTGTCTTCAATGGGTGCTCCGGCGCACCGGTGCGGTTACAGGGGAGGCGCATGCTCGGGAAATGCCTGGTACTGCTGAGAACGCGGTGGGGAACACTCGGGATTCTGTCGTTGCTGGCGGGAACCGCGTGTAGCAGCAGCACCGCGCCGCACTTCCGTCCCTGTACGGCCGCAGACGCCGCGGTTACGCTCGCCGTCAACCAGTACGTGGCGATCGACCCCGGTGCCGATTCGGGATGCGTGGTGTTTCCCGCGACAACCACGCTTCCAGCCGAGTATCTCCTCGTTCCGCAGCTCGCCTCCGGTGTGCCCGGTCAAGTAGCGGGATTCCGGTTGGGAGGCGATACGATCCTGCCGGCGCCCTCGGCGCCCGCTCCAGATCAATCGGCTGAGCTTAATGACGCGGAGCGTTTTCACACCTACCTCCGTCTGGGTGATGAGCGACGCTGGTGGGGCTTTGCTCCCGAATCAGCCACGGGTGCCAGGCCCAAGATGGCGGCGACCGGAAGCCCGCCCGGGATGAACACGCAACGGGTCTTTGAGGTGTGCGCCAAGACCGACTGCTCGCAGTTCGACCGCGTGGTGGCGCGAGTGCGCGCCGTTTCGGCCAAAGTCGTCATTTTCGTCGACACGCTGGCGCCGGCCGGTGGCCTCGATTCGACGGCACTCGACAGTATCGCCAGGCTGTTCGATCAGCGGCTCTATGCGATCGACACGGCGGCCTTCGGACGTGAGTCGGACATCGATTCGAACACCGTCGTGCTGGTGTTGATGACGAACACGGTGAACAAGCTGGTCACCGCCTCGGCATGCAACGCCGCAGGCGGAGCCTTTATCGCGGGGTTCTTTTTCGGCGCCGACCTCGATCCCGCATTCCGCACCGATCCGCGCTCCAACAAAGGCGAGGTCTTCTATTCGATCGTGGCCGATCCGACCGGTAAGCTGAGTTGTTCCCACTCCACGGCTGACGTGGAGAAATTCGTGCCCGTGACGTTCATTCACGAATTCCAGCACATGATCAGCTTCAATCAGCACGTGCTCGTGCGCGGCGGCACAGGCGAAGTGCTGTGGCTGAACGAGGGGTTCTCCCACTACGCGGAGGAGCTGGGCGGCAGGAGCTATGCCGTTACCCCGGACGCGCAAGTCACAATGTGCCTGACTGGCTCGATCGAGTGCCGGTTCTATGCCGGCGATCTCCTCGACGCATACGACTATCTCGACTCGACGAGCACGCATTTCCTACTGCCGACGGCGGGCATCGGGACACTCGCTGAGCGTGGGGCGGCGTGGCTGTTCGTGCGCTACGTGGTCGACAAGTACTCGGTTGGAAGCACGATGGCCAGCTGGGACACCCTGACGCGGTCCCTGGTGGGCACGTCGCAGACGGGTGCGCAGAACATCACGACGGTCACCGGCGCTCCGTTCGCGACGGTCGTGGGCCGCTGGGCGCTGGCGAACTATATCACTGACAGGGGTGGGGCTCCGCCGGAGCTCCAATACGATTCCTGGAACCTGCACTCCGTGTATGCCGCGCTGCACAATGCGAACGTGTTCCGCAAGCCCTACCCACTCGTGCCGGACTCCGCCGCGGGGCGCGACGCAGTTTTCACGGGCACGCTGCGCGCGGGCTCGGGGATTTATTTTCTCGCCACGCAGCCGGCAGGTGATCCCGGTTTCGCCATCAGCTTCACCGCCTCGAATGGCTCGAAGATCACCCCGGCGTTCCTGCCGCGGCTCAATGTGATGCGGCTGCAGTGAGAGCGACGGGTGGGCGGTTCGGCGGTTGGGCGGTTGGCGTCGCGGTCGTGGTTCTGGTTTTCGAACCGCCAAACCGCTTAACCGCCCAGACGGAAGGTTCAGTTCTCACCGCGCTCCCCGGATCCACGCGCTCGGCCGCACTCGGCGGCGCCGGCGCGGCGCTCGTCGGCGACGCGGGCGCGATGTTCGCGAACCCCGCCGGTATCGCCACGATTCGTCATCTGAGTGTCGAAGGCTCCTATGAGCCCTACCTGGCCGGCAGCGCGATCTCGACGGCGGCAATCGCCCTGCGAGTCAGCCGCTTCACGTGGGGATTCGGGGCGCAAGCGCTCGACTACGGGTCGGAGCCGGAGATCGTTCCCGACCCGGCGACCGGAGGCCGGCGCGGCATGCCGACTGGTGCCTCATTCCATCCGTACGAGGCCCTCGCCACGACGTCGCTCGTCTACCGCCGCGGCTTCGCGGCGCGCGGCGTCACGGCGAAATACAATCGCCAGCAGATCGGCTCGCAGGTCAGCGACGCGTGG
>Ga0209056_10002088_pt1 | contig 21744 bp, 13 predicted proteins | sample GraSoiAngelo_114_FD_185876 | JGI IMG/M metagenome (GOLD analysis project Ga0209056, IMG submission 185876) | Grasslands soil microbial communities from the Angelo Coastal Reserve, California, USA - 14_0903_13_40cm (SPAdes) (version 2) | ecosystem: Environmental > Terrestrial > Soil > Grasslands...
CACCGGTTGCTTCGCAGTGAATCAGTTGGGCGAGCCACAACGCGAGACGCTGTTTGCCGACCCCCTTAGGCCCGGCAAATAGCATCGCTTGCGGCAGCCGTCCGGAGGTGTGGGCGCCCGCCAGTCTGGTCTTAACCCCTTCATGCCCGATTAAGGGCGGTAAAGGCATGGCGCAATCTAGCTTGGGCGTCGGTGCGCCGCGCCACTATCTGACGCAACTCTTTGAGGGACAAGCTTGTACGATTACGATTGCGGACTTGCGCCCACATAAACAGAACTGTGACAGCTACTTATACGCTAAAGTGAGCGCACACTCGCGAGATAGTGCTTATTTTATTGATTTTTTCGGGCATTATTCGGGTCGGCGCGAAGCGACTTCTGTCGAGTCCAGGAGCTCGAGCGCCGAATTGGATGACGTGTCGGTCACGATCCGTCGCATCGTGGCGAGGCTCGAGTCACGAGTGCGCCTGCTGCCCGAGTTGAGAAAGGCCGCGAGTGTGGGATCCTTCGCCAAGGTGTTGAGCCGCGAGCGCTGCTGGCCGGTCTGAAAGAGATTAGCGATGGCGCTGTCAAGCGCGGGTCAGCTGCTCATCGGCAATTTGCCGTGCGGCGCGCCGGCCCTCGCCGTACCCAACCGTCAGGAGCGCGATTCCGACGACGAGCAGGAGCGCGCTGACGAGCAACGGCAGCTTGCGTTCAATGGACCAGTTCAAGGAGCTCTCAACACATCCCGCACCTTACGGGCGATGGCCTCGGTCGTAAACGGCTTCGCCAGGTACGCGACGCCGTGCTCGAGCATGCCCTGATTCGCGATGGCGCCATCCGGGTATCCCGACATGAAGAGAACCCGCAGTTCCGGCCGCGCCTTGCGTAACATCTCGGCGAGCTTGGGCCCGTTCATGTCGGGCATGACGATGTCCGTGAGTAGCAGATCGATCGGGCCCTTGTGTCGCCGCGCGATATCCAGCGCCATGCTGCCGCGTTCCGCCTCGAGGACGGTGTACCCTTGAGCGGCGAGCGCGCGATGGGTGAGCCGCCGCAGCTGCTCGTCGTCCTCCACGAGGAGCACCGTGCCGCCGCCTTTGGGAGGTGGTTCGGCCGCAGCAGGTTTCCCGATGTCCTCCGGCGCCGCCTGCACGGCCGGCAGGTAGACCTTGAACGTCGTCCCTTTGTTTGGCTCGCTATAGAGCCAGATGTTTCCACCGCTTTGTTTGACGATTCCGTACACCGTGGACAGACCGAGGCCGGTGCCGCGGCCGGGCGCCTTGGTCGTGAAGAACGGCTCGAAGATTCGGGCCTTCGTGTGTTCGTCCATGCCGCATCCGGTGTCGCTGACCGCGAGCATCACGTACTCGCCGGGTACGACGGAGACATGCTGCCGCGTATACGCTTCATCGAGCGTGGCGTTGCCGGTTTCGATCGTGAGGGATCCGCCCTCAGGCATGGCATCGCGCGCGTTGATCGCGAGATTCATGATCACCTGCTCGATCTGATTGGGATCGGCGCGCGCGGCTGCGAGATCGGTGGCGAGGTGGGTTCGCAGCGCGATGTTCTCGGAGATCAGCGACCGCAGCATCTTCTCGAGATTCACCACCACGCCGTTCACGTCGATGATGCGCGGCTCGAGCACCTGCTTGCGGGAGAACGCGAGCAGCTGGCGCGTGAGCGCGGCGGCGCGGCGCGCGGCTTTACGGATTTCTTCGAGGTCCTCGAGATGACGACTGTCGGTGTGGCTGAACTCCGCCGCCAGCAGATCCGCATACCCGACGATCGCGGTGAGAATGTTGTTGAAGTCGTGCGCGACGCCGCCGGCGAGCTGTCCCACTGCCTCCATCTTCTGCGACTGCAACAGCTGCTCCTCGAGCCGCTTCCGCTCGGTGATCTCGGTGGCAACGCCAAGCAGCTTCGGAGCATCGTCGTCGGGCAACGCCAACGGCACCTTGATCGTCTGGAACCAGCGTGTCTGCTGCGTAGCGGGATTGGTGACCGGTTCTTCCGTGATCAGCTTGGGATGCCCCGACGACATCACTTCGCGGTCGTCGCGCAGGAAATGTGCGACTTCGTCCCGATTCGGATTGAGGTCCGCATCGGTTTTCCCGACGAGCCCGTCGACCGTTGTCCCGTAGACCGCCGCGGTTGCCTCGTTGACGAGCACGAAGCGGCCGTCCCAGTCCTTCACGAAAATGAGACTGGGATTCGCGTCGATGATTTGCCGCAGCAGGCGCTCCTGCCGTCGCAACGCCTGACGCTGCTGCGCGCTTTCCAGCGCTTCCAGAACGGCGGGGCCGAGCCGCACCAATCGGTCTTTGAGGATGTAGTCAGTCGCGCCGCCTTTGAGATAGGCGACGGCCGTCTCCTCATCGAGCGATCCCGTCACCAGGATGAAAGGCGTGTCGGGCACAACGCGGCGCGCGAACTCGAGCGCCTCCCATCCGCCGAAGCCGGGGATGTTGTGATCGCACAGGATGACGTGCGGCGCGAACTCGCGCAGCGCGAGAGCGAACGAGGTTTCAGTCTTGACGTGATGAACGACGGGAGGCGGGGTCAATCGCTGGAGCTCGTGACGGATCAGCGCGGCATCGCTCTCGCTGTCCTCGACTACGAGGACCCGCACTTGTGAGGTCGACCCCGCTGCCGGCATGCGTTCAGTTTTGGTGCAGCCTCAGATTGTGTCTGTCGGCAGGTACGCAGTGGCACTGTAGGGGTTCGCCTACGTCGCATCAGAGGGTTCAGCCCGCAGCGCATCGGGGCTGATCAACCCGTGATGCGTCGCGTAAAACGTCAGCTCCGCATTCGACTTCATGCGGAGTTTGTGCAGTAGCCGCGCGCGATACGTCGTCACGGTTTTCGGAGACAATCCCAACTGTCGGCTGATCGCGGTGATCGGGCGGCCTGCGGCAAGCAAGCGCAGCACCTCGAGCTCGCGATCAGACAGCTGCTCGTGCGGTGCGGGCGGCGGTCCGCCCAATCCGTCGGCGACTGCCTGTGCCATCGCCGGGCTCAAGTACTTGTGGCCCGCCATCACTCTTTCGACCGCGCGCAACAGTTCTTCCGGGGCCGATTCCTTCGTCAAATAGCCGGCGGCGCCGATCTCCAAGACGCGCAGCGCGAGCTGATCCTCGGGAAACATCGTGAGAATCAGGATGGGAAGCTGCGGGCGCGCGGCGTGCAGCTCCCGCAGCACGTCGAGCCCGTGGCGATCGGGGAGGCCCAGATCGAGCAACACGACGTCCCAGCGCTCGGCGAAGGCGAGCGTGATTGCAGCCGCGGCCGTGCCCGCCTCCCCGAACGCCACGGGGTCGGGCAGCCGCTGCAGCAGCTCGATCAGGCCGCGGCGCACCAGCGCGTGATCGTCGACGACCAGGATGCGAATCATCGCAGCACCGGGGGAAACCAGGCGGATACGCGTGTTCCACCGTCCGGGCGAGGCACGACCTCGAGCACGCCGCCAAGCGCCGCTGCCCGCTCGCGCATGCCGAGAATCCCCAGCGATTGGGGCCCGTTGGTTGCGGCTTCCGTGATGCCGCGCCCATCGTCGCTGATTTCGAGCGTCACGCAGCCGCCGCTCACGCCCAAGCCGATCTCCACGTGGGACGCGCCCGCGTGGCGGGAGACATTCGTCAATCCTTCCTGCACGATCCGAAACAACGCTGTGGCCAGGTCATCGGTGATGGCGTCGTTGACGGGGAGCAGCGTGACGTCACAGGCGATACCGCTGCGGCGGGAAAAATCCTGCGCCAGCCACTCGACGGCGGCGGGCAACCCTAACTGGTCGAGGATCGGCGGTCGCAGCTCGCTCGCGATGCGCCGGACGATCTTCACCAGGTCGTCGACCATGGCCGATGTCTCGCATAAGCGCTCGGCGATCTCGGGCGCTTTCGCGTCCGCCATTTCCTGAGCGGCGACGAGTTGGAGCTTGAGCGCCGTGAGCGCCTGGCCGAGGCTGTCGTGAATCTCGCGCGCAATGCGGGTGCGCTCGTCTTCACGCACGTCTTGCTGGCGGGTCGCGAGGCTGCGGAGCGCACCACGCGAAGCGCGGAGCTGTTGCTCCGCGCGGCGCGCTTCGGTGATATCGCGCGTAATCCCCAGGGAAGCCTGAATCCGGCCCGACGCGTCACGCAGAGGGACGGCATGCGTCGTGAGCCAGCGGCGCTTCCCATGCAGGCCGACGATCTCGAACTCGAGCGTCCCCGACTCACCGGCAAAGACGCGCTGGTGCAGGTGGTTGAATGCCTCGCGATGCTCCGGCGCGACCACCTCGCCGATGAGCATCCCGCGCACCTGCTCGATATTCGCGGCCTGGATCATCTCGAGTCCCGCCGGATTCATGTCGAGCAACCGTCCCTGGTGATCGACGAGCTTCACGCACTCGGGCTCGCTTTCGATGATCGCACGCAGGCGGCTTTCACTGGTCTGCAGCGCGTTTTCGGCGCGGCGGCTATCGGTGATATCGAAGGCCACACCGGCTACGCCACAAATCGCGCCGGCTGCGTCTCGGAGCGGTTCCACCCGCGCGCTGAATGTGCGCCCGCGCACACTGATCTCATAAGCAGTTGGGGTCCCTCGCAAGGCGGCCTCGTGTGCCTCGATCACGCGCGCGACTTCCGCGGGGTCTTCGATCGCATCTCCGACGCGGAGCCCTTCGTCAGGTGCGGGCGGCGGGTCAAGCAACGCCAGTCCACCCCCGCGCCGTGACGTGACCCGTAGGTCTAGGTCACTGGACCAGAGCAGCACGGGAAGCTGATCGACCAGCCGGCCGAGCTGCTCGGGGTCGAGTCCTCCCGGACCGCTGAATGCGGCGATCGCGGCATCAGTCATGGTCGATAGCGTACTGTGTTCACGGATTCGCGTCCAGCACGTCGCGCACCTTGCGCGCGAGCCCGTCGGGCGAAAACGGCTTCTGAAGGAAGGCGCTGCCATGCGGAAGCGCGCCGTGCTGGACAACGGCGTCGCCGGGATAGCCGGACATGTACAGCACCCGAATGCCGGGACGCCGGGTCGCCAAGCGATCCGCCAACTCTCGACCGGACAACCCGGGCATCACGACGTCCGTCAACAGGAGATGAATCGTGCCGCCGTGGCGCTCGACCACGCGCATCGCGTCGGAGGCGTCCGAGGCGGCGAGGACGACATAGCCCTGCGCCTCGAGCGCGCGGCGGCTCAGCGAGAGCACGGCCGGCTCGTCCTCGACGACGAGAATCGTTTCGGTCCCGCGATCCGGACGGTCCTTCGGTGGGCTCGCCTGGATTGGCGCCGGCGTGTCGATGCGGGGGAGATAGATCTTGAAGCTGGTGCCGCGTCCAACCTCGGAATAGACCGAGATGTAGCCGTCGCTCTGCTTCACGATCCCGTAGACCGTGGCGAGCCCCAATCCCGTCCCCTTGCCGACCTCCTTGGTTGTGAAAAACGGCTCGAAGAGATGCGCGCGGACCGTCGCGTCCATGCCGACACCCGTGTCGGTCACGGCGACCATCGCGTACGATCCGGGCACCGAGCCGAGGTGCGCCTGTGCGAATGTCGCATCGAGCTCTATGTTGGCTGTTTCGATGGTCAGCTTCCCGCCGTCGGGCATCGCGTCGCGCGCGTTGACCGCCAGGTTCACGATCACCTGCTCGAGCTGGTTGGGATCGGCGCGCACGCGGCCGAGCTCCGGCGCCAGCACGGTCACGAGCGCGATATGCTCGCCGATCAACCGCCGCAGCATGCGGTCCATCTCCGCGACCACGCCATTGAGATCGAGCACTTCGGGCTGCAGCATCTGCCGGCGGCTGTACGCGAGCAGCTGTCGCGTCAACGATGCCGCTCGCTCGGAGGCCTTGCGAATCTCTTCCACGTCCCCCCGTTTCGCGTCCCCCGGTGGAAGATCCCGGAGCAGGAGCTGCGTGTTGCCGAGGATGGCGGTGAGCAGGTTGTTGAAATCGTGGGCGATGCCACCCGCGAGCTGGCCCACGGCTTCCATCTTCTGCGCCTGCCGGAACTGCTCTTCGAGATGCCGCTGTTCGCTGACGTCGCGCTGGGTACCCCAGACACGAACCAGCCGTCCCTCCTCGACGAAGCCGACGACGTTATTAAGGAAGACGCGGGGGCGCCCGTCCCGCGCCTTCTCGCGCGTCTCCGAGTCGGACAGGCGGTATCCGGCACGGATGAATGACCGGATCTGCTCGCGGTTCGCGGCATCGCTGACGTCATGGAGGTCGGCGAGGCGGGTGCCGACGAGGTCCTGGGCTTCGTGGTATCCGTACATCCGAGCCATCGCGTCGTTGCACTCCGCGATGCGCGCTCCCGCATACAGTCCGTCGATTTGCTCGTCTTCGGGCATCGTGACCGCGATCGGTGGATCGATCTCGAGCCGCGACACACCCTCGGAGGTTTGCGCGATAAAGGCGCGGTAGCGCTCCTCGCCGCGGCGCATGTTTTCGACCGCCAACTCCAGGAGCCCGCGCTGCTCGCGCAGCGCATCCTCGCCGCGCTTCCGTTCGATCGCCATTGCCATCTGCGACGAGACGAACGTGAGGATGTCGAGCTCGCCCTGTCCGTAACGCACACCTGCCGAATACGTCTGCGCGGCGACGATGCCGATCGTGCGGTCCTTGACGGTGAGGGGCACGCCCATCCAATCGATGGAAGGCGCACCGATCAACTCCGCCTCGCCGGCGGCGACCAGTTGTTCATGGACCTCCGGTGTCGCGAGCAACGGTCGTCCGGTCCGGAGCACGTACTCGGTCAATCCCTTGCGAAGCTTGCGGGGCGGAACGTCCCGCGCCGTGTCGTATTCGTCCACGAAGTAGGGAAATTCGAGCTGGTCGCGCTGCTGGTCGTACAGCGCAACGTAGAAGTTCTTGGCCGGCATCAACTCGCCGACGATCTGGTGGATGGCGCGCAGCAGTTCCTGGAGGTTGTCCGCCGTGTGGGTCGTGTGCGATATGCGATACACCGCCTCCTGCACGCATTCCGCCCGGCGGCGTGCGGTGACGTCGCGGAAGCTCCAGACGCGGCCCACGGAGTGCGCATCGACCCGCAGCGGAATCGAATAGCGCTCGAAGACCCGGCCGTCCTTGAACGTCAGGATGTCGGAGCTTTCGGAGTCCGGCGCGGCGTACAGCTCGCGAATCTTCTCGACAAACTGCTGCGCGTTGACGAGCTGCTCCTGCACATGCCGAATCAACTGGCCGTCGTCCTTCGAGGCGATCAGGTTGGGAGGGATGCTCCACATCTCTTCGAAGCGGCGATTGTGCGATACCACGCGACCATCCAGATCGACAACCAGGATGCCGTCCGCCGTGGATTCGAGCGTCGATTGGAGAACTGAAACGGTCAGCGAATCGGCAGTCCTACGGGGTTTCTTCGCCCTAGAGGGGGGCCGCTTCGTCTGCTTGGAACGGCGTGCAGCCATGGACCCGAATCTACGGGTCCGAGTGACTTCGGTCACGGGTCAGACTGCGGGAAAGACCTAGGTTGAGAGCCCTTCTCCCGGGGAGTCTGGTTGCGCCCGAAGCGGTTTCGGTGGCTGGGCGTCGAGGAATCGAGCCGCGCGGAGCTGCAGCTTCGCGCGGCGGCACGACAGCAGGAGGCCGTCGCCCACCTCGGCCAGCAGGCGCTTTCGGGCGTCTCGCGCGTCGATCTCTTTCAGGCCGCGGCCACATTGCTGGCGCGCGGGCTCGACGTCGAGTTCAGCGACGTCCTGGAGCTCAAACCCGAGCACCGCAGCCTGTTGCTCCGCGCCGGCACCGGTTGGCGCGAGGGTAGCATCGGGCGGACGCTCGTCGCCGCGGATTCCGGTGGGCTGGCAGGATACGTCCTCAGTGCTACCGGTCCTCTCGTCCTCGAAGACCCCGCCGTGGAAACGCGTTTCAACCTGCCGCCGCATCTCGAAGCGCATGCCATCATCAGCGGAGTGTGCGTTGCGGTGCAGGGCCGTGAGCGACCCTGGGGTGTGCTCGGCGCGTACAGCGCGCAACCGCGGGAATTCAGCGGTCCGGATGTGCTGTTTGTGCAAGCGCTCGCGCACGTGCTCGCGACCGCGTTGGAGCGCGCGCGCGTCGAAGAAGCGCTCCGTAAGAGCGAAGAGCATTTCCGTTCGCTGACTGAAAACGCGTCCGACATCGTCACGATTCTTGGCGACGACGGCATCATTCGCTACACCAGTCCGTCGGTGGAACGGCTGCTCGGCTACAGCACCAGCGAGCTGCTGGGCCGCAACGCGTTCGAATTCATTCACCCGAACGACCTCGCGTCCGTCATGGAAGCGTTAGCGGACGCGATCCAGAAGCCCGGAACTCCCCAGATCGCGGAATTCCGCTTCAAACACGCGGATCAGACGTGGCGGGTCCTCGAATCGATCGGGCAGGCGAAGCTCGATCAACCCGATGCATACAGCGTGATCGTCAACTCGCGTGACGTCACCGAGCGTGTGCGGCAGGAGGAAGTACTCCGCACCAGCAAGCAGCGACTGCGGACGGTGGTCGCGGGAGCGCCCGTGATCTTCTTCTCCCTCGACCCACGCGGCGTGTTCACGCTCGCCGAGGGAAAAGGGCTGCTCTCGCTGGGCGTACGGCCGGGCTTGCTCGTGGGCAAATCGTTTTTCGAGCTGTTGGGCGACGTCCCGCAGGCCGTTGCGGACGTGCGTCGGGCGCTCGCGGGAGAGTCGGTCACAGCCCGCGTCGAGCTCTTCGGGTTCGAGTTCGAGGCGCAGTACTCACCGGTGCGCGAGCGCGACGGCACGATCACCGGCGTCGTGGGTGTCGCCACCGATATCACCGAGCGGCGTCGAGCCGAGGACGCCCTGCGACGCGCCGACGTCGCCAGCCGCACGTTGGTACAGCAGGCGCCGTTCGGAATCTTCCGCGCTGCTCCTGACGGCACCCTCCTCTCCGTCAACCCGGCGCTCGTCGAGATGTTGCGGTACGGCTCGGAGGCAGAGCTGCTCGAGCGGCACCTCGATCGCGATGTGTTCAAGGATCCATCGGCCCGCGCACGCTACGTCACGCAACTGAACGAAACGACGGCGGCCGCGGAGACGCAGGCCACGTGGCGCCGCCGCGACGGCGAGACGATGACGGTGCGGCTCTATGGACGCGCGGTACGGCTCGAGGATGGCCGGGTGGAATGCCACGAGGTCTTCGCCGAAGACGTCAGCGAGCGCCGCGGCCTGGAGGAACAGCTGCGCCAGGCCCAGAAAATGGAAGCGATCGGCCAGCTCACCGGTGGCATCGCGCACGATTTCAACAACCTCCTCACGATCATCCTCGCCAACGCCGAGCTGCTCGCCCGCGGTCCGGACGAAGCGAGCCTGCGGGACATCGTTTCGGCGGCGGTGAGCGGCCGGCTGATGGTGAACCAGCTGCTCGGATTTGCCCGCCGCTCGACGCTATCGCTCGAGCCGGTGCATCTCGGGCCAGTCGTGAATGATCTCGCGGCCGTGTTACGCCGCGTGTTGCCGGCGGACATCGAGCTGCTCGTCTTCGCGGATGAAGATCTGCCCGAGGTCGCCGCCGACGACCACGCGATCGAGCAAATCCTCCTGAACCTCGTCAACAACGCGCGCGACGCGATGCCCGAGGGCGGCGTACTCCGTCTCGAGACCAGCTGCACCTGGATCAGCGACGCGCAGCGGGAAGTGCTCGGCCCGGGCGCGGCGTCCGAGTATGTCTGCCTGGCGGTCGACGACACCGGCGCGGGCATGGATGAAGCGACGCGGCAGCGCGCTTTCGAGCCGTTTTTTACGACGAAGCCGGTCGGAAAAGGGACGGGGCTGGGGCTCGCCACCGTCTACGGATTGATAAAACAGCACGGCGGGTTCGTGCAGATCGACAGCGCGCCCGGAGCGGGCACACGTCTACGCGTGTACTTCCCGGTTGCGGAAGAGGCGGCGCGGCGGCGCGCCTCGGGTGTCCACGTCCTTGAGACCGAGGCACCGAAAGGCAAAGAGACGATTCTGGTGGTTGAGGATCAGGCGCAACTCCGGCGCGCAACCGTCTACACGCTGGAACGGGCGGGATATTCGGTTCTCTCCGCGGGGGATGGCATCGAAGCGCTGCACCTGTTGCGTCAGCACCCCGAGCCGATTGATCTCGTCTTCAGCGATCTGGTGATGGGCCGGCTCGGCGGGCGCGGGCTGTATCAGATCGACCGGAGGGAAGGGCGGTCCACGCCGTTCCTCTTTACGAGCGGCTATGCCGGCGCGGGACGTGGTGAAGATCCGCTCGATCCCGCGTTGCCGTTCCTTCCCAAGCCCTGGACGAGTGCCGACCTGCTCGCGCGCGTGCGCGCGACCCTGGATACAGCGAAGACGCCGCGATCCTGATGCTCGCTGAGCGGATGTAGGGACTTGCCGACTACCCTCGGACGGGTGATACGCCAAACATTTCGGCATGGCCCGGATCATCGTCATCGACGATCAAGAACCAATTCGCCGTATCGTGCGACGCGCGCTCGAACAGGAAGGTCACGAAGTACTGGACGCGAGCGAGGGCGAAATGGGCATGCAATTGCTCGAGCGCCATACGGCGGCCGTCGTGATCACGGACATTTTCATGCCGGGTCAGGACGGAATTCTCACCCTGCGGCAAATCCGCAAGAAATTCCCCGCCGTGAAGGTGATCGTCATCTCGGGTGGTGACTCGACGGGATTGCTCGACCTGCGGCACGATGCGGAGCTGCTGGGCGCGGTGAAGAGCTTGCAGAAGCCCTTCACATCCGCCGAGTTGGTAGAGACGGTGCGTAAAGTACTCAGCGACCTGCCTTAGAGGGGGCCGCTGCGTTCGCGATCTCTGGTTGAGACTCTGCGACGCTACGGAACCAGGGTGATAACCGAGAGGCCAATCTCAACCACGATCAGGATGATGATGATCCACTCCAGCATTTCCATCCGGCGGCTCGCCGCGCGGTCGGTCATTTTCGCGTAGATGCCGTCGATCGTCGCCAGCTTGCGCGAGATGCTCGTGTCCCATTCGGCCAGGTGAAAGCGTCGCGACGCCAGCGAGTAGACGCGCGCCAGAAACTGATCGCCCACCAGCTTGAGCGCGTTCGTGACCTGCTCGAAGAGGATCGCGGCGTCGAGCTGCAGCCGGGCGAGACTGCGGAGGTCGGGCCCGACCGGCGCCAGCCGCCACCGTCGCCAGCGACGGCCGAGCAGCGTCTCGTACGCGCCCTCGAGGACATCGTCCAGCTCGCGGTCGAGAAACCGCATTTCCAGGAGCTGGGTGTTGGCGAACTCGATCAAGTCGCGCACGTCTTCTCCCTCGGGATCGAACAGAATCGCGGCGTCCGTATCGATGATCGTCGCGTCGTTCGGACCGAACGACAAGCGCATGGCCGTCGCGTCCGCGATTTCCTGCTGCGAGAGGGAGTGTGGAGCGGCCCGCAACACCTGTGCGACGGTCTGCGCCTGGCTCGTCCATAACATCGCGGCGTCGCAGGGCGCGGTGAATGCTTCGACATGGAAAATGGAATAGTCTTCGACGAAGTCGGCGACGTGGGGGCGGGCCGCGGCGTCACCCAAGAGTCCCATCAGGGCCGCCACGTGCTGACGCGAGTCCTTCAGTAAGCGCTCGTTGCCCCAGAGCGCCTCCGCGAGCGCGGGCAGGTCGGCGAGCGTGCCCGCGAGCGGAATCGTATAGCTCACCGACACCGCGCCGAAGTCGTATAGCACCATCTCGACCCCGGGCGTCGTGCGATAGCCGGCAACAGTCTGAAGCTCTCCACCCCGCGTCACGCGCAGCGGGGCAGGACGATATTCGAAGGACGCCGGCGCGCGGCGCTTCTGCTTGATAGTCTGCCGCTCCGCCCCCGCGAGCAGCCGCCGCTCGGCCTCATCCAGATTGATGGCCTGCGCGACCTCGTAGGCGAACATGGGGAAGCAGCTCCCCTTCGCGATCACAGGTTCCACGGCTGGAAAACTATGCAGGGGGAGAGTACGAGTTCACGGTTTCACGGCCGCCGGAAGACACCGGTTTCCGCCGCCCCGGGCCCGGATTCCGTGAACACGGTCGCTGCACGGCCCGTCTCCGTTGCGTAACGGGCCGCCAGCTCGCGCACGACACTTTCCGCTTCGGTCCTCCCCAACACCGCGACCGTTCCGCCGCTGCCGCCGCCGGTGATCTTCGCGCCGAACACGCCGTGCTCAGGACCTGCTGCGCGGACGAGCTCGACAAGGCGATCCGTGCCGTCGCTGCCGAGTCCGCATGCGCTGTAACTGCGGTGTGATTCGAACATGAGCTGCCCTAACTCGGTCGCTACCGTTGGCTGCTGCGCGAGTGCGCCCAGCAACTCCGCGAAACGGTCCACGCGCTGCTGTTCGCCAACCGGGTGCTGCGCCGCGATGCGCACAGGATAGCGGCGGTCGGGGAGCACTGCCGTCGCGGTGTCGGTGATGCCGCCATAGCGCTCGATGAACTCGGCCCCCTCCATCTCTTCGGGCAAGCGACGGGCGAGCTGCGAGAACTCGGCCGGCGTAAGGTTCGCGAGATAATCCCCGCGCCACCGACTCTCTGCCGTGATAATCCGCTGTCCCATGAACGCAGCGGTGCGGACAGTTACGTAGTCAACTCCCGAGACCGCATGGCTGATCCCCGAATCGATGCCGTAGAATCGATAACCGGACGGCACCTCGATGTAGCCTTCGATCGTGCCCGGCTGGCAACGCAGCTGCAACAGCCGGTCCTGCTTGCCGCAGGCGCTGGTCATCTGGTCCATGATGCCGCACGGTGCGCCGACCACGTGGTTCTCCACCGCCTGACATATGACCGCCAACTCCGTTGCCGGCAGCTCGGTCCCATAGCTCGCCGCCACGGCCACGCCGACCGCGACTTCCAACGCGGCCGATGAGGCTACGCCTCTGCCTTCGGGGACGGTCGAATCAATGAGGATACGAAGCCCGCCGTTGGCCGAGCTCCGCGCGAGCACTGCTTGCACAACTCCCACCACGTAGCTCGCCCACCGTTCCCTTGGACGGTCTCGAAACCATCTTGCCAGTGTCGCGGGCTCAGGGAGAGGAAGCTCGATGCTGAAGAAATCCCAGCGACCGTCCCGACGGCTCACAATGTCACAGCGCCGCTCCGGCTGCGCCTGGACTGCCGCGCTCGTCGAACACGCGAGCGGGAGCTCGAGCACACGCGCGCCGCTGTAGTCCGCGATCCCTCCCATGACGTCGAGTCGCCCCGGCGCGCGCGCGATGTAGAGCGGGCGCGGGGCGGCGTGGGCAAAGAACGTTCGCAGGCGCGGATCGGACTCGCGGGGCAGGGCTCGCAGCCGATCCAGGGCGGGCTGAAACCAGGTCACCGCAACAAGCCGCGGCGCCGCAGCGCAGCTTGCAACACGGGCTCGATCGAACGGCGCAGTCCGTCGTTCGCGTACCCGACCCACGCGACGTCGGTCGTCACGTCCAGCGGTGCGTCCAGCGGCTTTCCCGCGGGATCGGTGAGGATCACACCCGCCTCGCGCGCGATCAGCGACGCGCAGAGATCGTAGGGGTGGCAGCACAAGCCCGCCGAGTTCACGAGCGGCCGCAGATCGGCGATAAAGCGGTCGTGACCCGCCATCAACTCGTACAGCTCGCCACCGGTGCACGCATACTGGTCCTCGAAGCACGACGCGCGTTTGGGCGCGGGCTGCGCCAGCGTCTGAACGATTTCGTCGTCGATCGCCGCCAGGATCTCGCGCGCCCCTGGAAAGAAGCGCACGACAGTTGCAAAGCCGTGCGCAATAGTGCTCGAGGCCGAGCGTCGCAGCGTGAGCGATTCGCTCGCCCCCGACAAGCGGTTGCGGCGGCGGGCATTCATTCCTGCGCCGCGCAGCGCCCAGAGTTGATCCGAAAGATGCTGTTTGAGGAGTGGAATCTCGGTCTGCACGGCAAGCACCACATCGGACAAGCGCGTCGCGACGCCGCGGTTCGGCGCGACGCCGGTGAGAATCCAGGCGCTGCGCTTCTGATACATCAGGCCGCGCGTGCCGTCGAGCGGATCCATCAGGATTCGCCAGCGACAGTCCGCTTCGCGCACGCCGCGCGGGAAAAGCAGCGGCTCGGCAAGCCCCTCCGCGACGAGACACACCGGCTCGTCGTGCGGTAAGCCGCTGAGACCCCGCACGAGAGCCTCCTCACCCACGCGATCGATCGCGTAGATCGTGTCTCCTTCGCCGCCGTCGCTGGCTGTGGCCGCGAGCTGCTCGGGGGTTTGCCCGGCACACGCATCCACCACTGCGTCGCGGATGGAATCGTGCAGCGCGAGCATCGGTTCGAGGAGCTGCTCGGCGCCGGTCATGTCATCTGCTTTGCGCGTAGTGGACGCTCGGCACGGCTCGCAGCTCGGCGGCCTTCTCTTCGGGAGCCGTGTCATTCAGGAAATTGCCGCCACCGATCTCCGGTCCGGCGAGATACTTGAGGAGCCCGGGCTTGCGGAGCGGTGGGTGGATCTCGATGTGGAAATGAAAGCCTGGATACGCGCGGTCGGTGGGCGCCTGGTGCAACACCATGACGTACGGAAACGACATCTGCCACAGGTTGTCGAGCCGGATCAGCGTCTCGCGTAACACGACCGCAACGTCGCCCAGCTCCGCGGGGGTGAGGTGCGCGAGACTCGCGCGAGTCTCTCGCGGCGCGACATACGTCTCGTAGGGGTAGCGCGCAAAGTAGGGGATGAACGAAAGCGCCTGCTCGCGCCGCACCAGCAGCCGCCGTCCGTCCGCTTCTTCCGCAGCGAGAATGTCCTGAAACAACGGCCGATCGTGTTCAACGAGGTGCGCCGCCTGTGCCTCGGCCTCGAGCTCGATGGTCCTGAATACGAAGTTGGTCGCGTAGATCTGACAGTGTGGGTGCGGATTGCTCACACCGACGACTTCGCCCTTGTTCTCGAATACCAGCACGTGGCGTACCCCCCGCAGGGCGCCCAGCTCGCTGTACTGCGTCTGGAGCGCTTCAGGAGGCCGAGCACCTCAGACTCCGGGAGCTGGGCGAGCGTGAGATCGTGGCGCGGGCTGTAGCACACCACGCGGGCGCTGCCGGACGCGGAACTATTCCCGGTACAGTCCCGCAGGCGGTGAGCTCACCGGCGGCGCGCCCGGGCCGACACACGGATGGTCGTTGTCGAACACGTAGACGCCGCCGTATTGGGCGTTGCGTTGTCCCGAGCTCCGCACGTTGCCCGGGCAGAGGTAGCAGTCCAGGACGTAAGCCGGCAGCGAGCGCTGGGGCCCGGATTCCGGAACGCGCTCACCCTGCCAAGGCCGCTCGTTACGGTGGGACGAGATGATGACCCATTCCCGTCGCAGCGGATGCCAACGCTGTTCCCAGACCATGCGTGTCTCCGTTTGACAACGCGTCAAAGCGAGCCGAGTATCGCCGGGATGATGCGAAGCGGCAAGGATGCGTATCAGCCCCGGCCCGAGCACCACTTCACGTTCGGGCTGTGGACTGTCGGCAATCCCGGACGCGACCCGTTCGGCGAGCCGGTGCGGCCGGCGCTCTCCCCTGTCGCGATCGTCCGCAAGCTCGCGCAGCTCGGCGCGTACGGCGTCAATCTGCACGACAACGATCTCGTGCCGGCAGGTTCGACCGCAGCCGAGCGCGACCGGATCGTGCGCGAGTTCACGCAGGTGCTCGCCGATACAGGAATGAAGGTGCCGATGGCCACAACGAATCTCTTTTCGGATCCGGCCTTTCGGGACGGTGCGTTCACGAGCCGTGACGCACGCGTACGGGCGTATGCGCTGCAGAAAACGCTCGCGGCGATCGACCTCGGCGTGGAGCTCGGCGCCGCTACGTACGTCTGTTGGGGTGGCAGGGAAGGCGTCGAAACCAACGCCGCGAAGGACCCGCGTACGGCGCTCGGCTGGTATCGCGACGCGATCAATTACCTGTGCGAGTACGTGCGATCACAGCGCTACGATCTCCGGTTTGCGCTCGAGGCGAAGCCGAACGAGCCGCGCGGCGACATCTTCCTGCCGACTACCGGCCACATGCTCGCGTTCATCTATACACTCGATCACCCGGAGATGGTGGGCGTCAATCCCGAAGTCGCGCACGAACGGATGGCCGGCCTCGACTTCTCACATGCCGTGGCTCAGGCGCTCGAGGCGGGCAAACTGTTCCACATCGACTTGAACGGCCAGCAGATTGGCCGCTTCGACCAGGATCTGCGCTTTGGCAGCGACGACCCCAAAGGCGCGTTCTTCCTCGTGAAGCTGCTGGAAGACGTGAAGTGGCCGGGCATGCGTCATTTCGATAGCCATGCGTATCGGACTGAAGATGAAGCTGGCGTGTGGGACTTTGCTGCTGGCAGCATGCGAACGTATCTGATCCTCAAAGAGAAAGTCGAGCGCTTCAACGCCGATCCGGTGATTCAGCAGCTCCTGGCCGAGGTCGATGGCGGAAAGAGCGCCCGGGTTTCGTTCGATGAACTGCGGAACATGAACTTCGACCTGGCAGCGCTCCGCAGACGCGGCTACGCCTACGAGCGGCTCGATCAGCTCACCATGGAACTGCTGCTGGGAGTGCGGTAGCCCTGTTTCTCGGCCTCGACGTGGGTACGAGTGGCGTGAAGGCCATTCTCGTCGATGCGGATGGCGAGATCGCCGCCGCCGCTACGACGCTGCTGAGGCTCGAAACGCCGGCGCCGGGATGGGCGGAGCAGGACCCGGAAGCCTGGTGGGCAGCGAGCTGCGCCGCAATCCGCGACGTGCTGGAGGGGCGGCCGGCAGCTCGCGTCGACGCCATCGGGATCTCCGGGCAGATGCATTCGTCTGTCTTTCTCGATCAGCGCGGCGCGGTGATTCGGCCGGCGCTGCTCTGGTCGGACGGGAGAACCACCGCCGAGTGCCGGGAGATCGTGACGCGCGCGGGAGGCGAGGCGCAGTTGCGCGATTGGGTATGCAATCCAGCCCTGGAAGGCTTCACGCTCCCCAAGGTCCTGTGGCTGCGCAACCACGAGCCCCAGGGATTCGCGCGCCTGGCGAAAGTGCTGCTCGCCAAAGATTTCGTGCGGCTGCGGTTGACCGGCAGCATCGCCACCGAGCCCTCCGACGCATCCGGCACGCTCATGTTCGATCCGGCGAACCTGCGCTGGAGCCGAGAAATGCTGGATGCGGTCGGACTGCCGTTGTCGCTGATGCCGGACGTCGGCGGATCCGCAGAGGTACTGGGCCGTGTAACTCCGGGAGCCGGCAAGCTCGCGCGCCTCGAACCTGGCACGCCGGTCGTCGGTGGAGGAGCGGATAACGCGTGTGGCGCAGCGGGCGTTGGCGCCATCACGCCGGGTGAAGCAGTGTCGAGCTGGGGTACGTCGGGGACGGTCCTCGCGGCCACGGCGCAGCCGCGCGTCGATCCTGGGCTTCGCGCCCACACGTTCTGCCATGTTGCACCCGGCGTGTGGTACGTCATGGGAGTGGTGCTGTCGGCAGGCGGCGCGTTCGCGTGGTATCGCAATCAGTGCGCGCGCGAGCTGGCGGAGGAAGTGCGCGACGACATCCTGGTCGATGAAGCGGCGGCGATCCCGCCAGGCGCCGAGGGCGCGACCTTCCTGCCGTATCTCCAGGGAGAGCGCACACCGCATCGCGACGCCGGGCTTCGCGCGGCGTTCGTGGGACTCAGCCTCGCGCATTCGCGTGCCCACATGACGCGGGCCGTTCTCGAAGGGGTGTGTTTCGCGCTGCGCGATTCGCTCGAGATTCTCAAAGCGCTCGGTCTCGCGCCCGCGCACCTGCTCCTGACCGGCGGCGGCGCGAAGAACGCCTTCATTCGACAGCTGCAGGCGGATGTGTTTGGCCTGCCGGTCACGACAGTGAATCGCGAAGAGGGCGGGGCATATGGTGCGGCCCTGCTCGCGGCGGTGGGGGCAGGAGCGTTTCCCGATCTCCAGACCGCGGTGCAGCGGACGCTCGCGCGCCGGCCGCCCGCGCCACCGAACCCGGACATCCACAGAGCGTACGAGGAAGTCTATGACCGCTTCCGAAAACGGTTGGTGGCTGCGCGCGCTTAGCCTGACGTGGGTTTCGCTCTTCGCCGCGCAGCTTTCCGCACAGACGCCGGACTATCAGAATCCCGACCTGCCCTTCGAGCGCCGCGTGGCCGATCTCGTCTCGCGCATGACACTCGAGGAAAAAGCCTCGCAGATGCAGGATGTCGCGCCTGCGATCCCGCGACTCGGGATTCCCGCGTACAACTGGTGGAATGAAGCCTTGCACGGCGTGGCGCGCTCGGGGCTCGCGACGTCGTTTCCGCAGGCGATCGGCCTCGCCGCCACGTGGGACGATTCCCTGATCTTCCGGATGGCGACGGTCGTCTCGGACGAGGCCCGCGCCAAACACCACGAGTATGTCCGGCAGGGCTCGCGCGAGCGCTATCAGGGACTCACCTTCTGGTCGCCGAACATCAATCTCTTCCGTGATCCGCGTTGGGGACGGGGGCAGGAGACGTACGGCGAAGACCCGTTCCTCACCGGGCGTCTCGCCGTGCAGTTCATCCGCGGGATGCAGGGCGATGACCCCAAGTACCTGAAGACCGTCTCGACCGTGAAGCATTTCGCCGTCCACTCGGGACCCGAACCCGAGCGACACACGTTCGACGCCATCGTCCGCGAGCGCGATCTGCGCGAGAGCTACCTGCCGCACTTCGCCGCCGGTATCCGCGAAGGCCGTGCGTACTCGCTGATGTGTGCCTACAATCGGGTGCTCGGCAGCCCAGCGTGCGGGAGCAGTCTCCTGCTCAAGGACATTTTGCGCGACGAATGGGGCTTTTCGGGCTACGTCGTATCCGACTGCGGCGCGATCAACGACATCTACGAGCGCCACAAGGTCGTTCCGACCGCAGCCGGGGCGGCTGCTCTCGCGGTGAAAACGGGAACCGATCTCGAGTGCGGCAACGTCTACGCGAACCTCGTGAACGCCGTGAAGCAGGGATTGATCACAGAGCAGGCGATCGACACCACCGTCAAGCGACTGTTCCTCGCCCGCTTCAAGCTCGGCATGTTCGATCCGCCGGAGCGCGTGCGCTGGGCTCAGATCCCGATCAGCGGGCTCGACCAGCCGGTGCACCGCGCGCTCGCCCGCCAGGTGGCGCGCGAGTCCATCGTGTTGCTCAAGAATGCGGGCGGCGTGTTGCCGCTCCGCAAAGACATCGGCACGATCGCCGTCATCGGGCCGAACTGCGACGACCGGCGCATGCTGCTCGGCAACTACGAGGGAGCGCCGGCCGATTCCATCACACCGCTGCGCGGCATCCGCGAGGCGGTCTCGCGCGGCACGCGCGTGCTGTACGCCCGCGGCTCGGATTGGGTTGTGCTCGGCGACTCAGGACTAGGCGAGGCTGTGCGGGCGGCGGAGCAGGCTGACGCGGTGGTGCTCTGTCTCGGACTCACGGCGCAACTCGAAGGTGAGGAGATGCCGGTCGAGATCGCGGGATTCCGCGGCGGCGATCGCACGAGCATCGATTTGCCCGCGGCGCAGGAGCGGCTGCTCGAGCGGATCGTCGCGGTCGGCAAGCCGACCGTGCTCGTACTCATGAGTGGCAGTGCCGTCGCCGTGAACTGGGCGCAGGAGCACGTGCCCGCGATCATCGAAGCGTGGTACGGCGGCCAGGCGGCGGGGAGCGCGCTCGCCGACGTGCTATTCGGCGATTACAACCCTGGCGGGCGATTGCCGGTGACGTTCTACAAGAGCGTGAACGACCTGCCCCCCTTTGACGACTATCGCATGGCGGGACGCACTTACCGCTTTTTCAAGGGCACGCCGCTGTACCCGTTTGGCTACGGCTTGAGCTACACCACCTTCGCATACAAGAATCTGCGCACGAGCACGGGGACGCTGGGTGCCTCAGACACGGTGATCGTCCGGGTCGACGTGACAAACACCGGGCGGCGAAGCGGAGACGAGGTCGCGCAGCTTTACGTCCGCCACCTCGGCTCACGCGTCGAGCGACCGACTGAGGATCTCCGGGGCTTCCGCCGCGTCACGCTGAAGCCAGGCGAGACGCGGACGGTGGAATTCTCTCTCCCCGCGTCCTCGCTGGCGTACTGGAATTCCGACCTACACCGCTGGGTCGTGGAGCAGGAACCTATCGAGCTCGCCGTGGCCGCCTCGTCGGCCGATATCCGCGTGCGGCGCAGAATTCAAGTGGTGAGCCTCCAGTAGATGGCGTAGCGCTCATCGAAGATCGTGTGGAACGGCACGAGCGTGACCTCGCCTTTCGGTCCGACAGCTCGAAACTCGAGACTCCGTTGCGAAACGCGCTCGGTGCCCTGCGCGCGCAGCTCCGGCGCCGCGATCGGCTGACCCTTGTACTCGGGGATCGTGCGCGGCTTCGTCGGCTCGGCTCGCAGCACGTCTGGAGTCAGGCCTTCTGTCCCTAAGCGTCCCGCCAAGACGAGCGGCCCGTACATCACGGCCGCCAGCGTCGGATCGTCCGGCATCGGATGCAGATGGAGGCTCATGGGCAGCTTGATCGCGACGGTGTCGCCGTTGCGCCAGGTGCGATCGAGCACGTAGTAACCCCCCGGTGCCGCGAAGCCATCGAGCGTGCGGCCGTTGAGTGCGGCGGTCCCGCCGTTCGTCGCCCAGTAGGGGACACGGATGCGGAGCGCAAACCGCACCGGCCCGGCCGTCAGAATGCGGAGTGTCGTGCCTTCTTCTTCAGGAAAGCGCGTCTCCTGGGTCAGCCGCACAGCGCGCTCCGACCAGTTCAGCTCGGAAGCGATGAAGAGATTCACATAGATCCCGCCGTCGTCGTGGAAGTAGATGGAGTCGCCGAGTTGCGAGAACGCCTCGCTCATGGTCCCGGTGCAGCACCAATAGTCCTGGCCTGGGGTCCCGAACAGCTTCCAGAGACCAGCGGCGAGATTCACGTAGTACAGCTTCTCGCCATCGTGCGGATGCTGGCTGCCCAGGATTCCGTTGAAGAGCGCGCGCTCGCAGTAGTCGGCGCAGGCGGGGTCGGCGGTCCAGCCGAAGATGTGACGAGTCAGCTTGAGCATGTTGTACGTCGTACAGTCTTCCTGCGTATAACCGGACAGCTCAGTGGAGAGGATCCCCGGCTCCGTATTCCAGCCCTCGCCGTTTGACGTGCCGCCGGTACAGTAGGCGCGCTGCGTCGTGACTTGCCGCCAGAAGTATTCGGCGATGTGTCGATAGCGCAGCTCGCCGGTGAGCTCGTAGCGGCGTGCGGCACCGACCACTTTCGGAATGTTGGTGTTGGCGTGCAGCCCCTTCAGCTCGTCGTGCCCCTGTGCGAGCGGACCGAAGAAGCGCTCGTGATCGAAACGGTGCGCCAGTTCGCTGTAACGGTCTCGGCCCGTCACCGCCGCGAGATTGTACAACATCTCGTTCATGCCGCCGTACTCGCGCTCGAGCACGCGCGCCATGTGCTCATCGCCCAGCGGTTGGACCCAACGTCCGGTCCAGCGGGCCATGCCCTGGAGCACGTCGAGCGCCTGCGTGTTGCCCGTCAGTGCGTGCGTGTCGAGCAGGCCGGCCATGATCTTGTGCACCGTGTAGAACGGCGCCCAGACCGGCTTGCCATCCCGCAGGCGATCGAAGAACTCCTCGGGAAACGCGCTCAGATAACCATTGCCAAGTTGTTGCTGGCACTTCGCGAGTTCAGTCACGATCCGGTCACCGCGCGCCTTGAGGTCCGCATCGGCGAGACTGCGGGACATCTTAGCGAGCGCGGAGAGGTAGTGGCCCACGTAATGGCCGCGCAGCTCGTTCACCGGCGCTTCCCACCCGCCGAGGGGCTCTGCAGTCGAGGGTAGACCAGCGGTG